>Ga0066672_10000148_pt1 | contig 17158 bp, 11 predicted proteins | sample GraSoiAngelo_121_FD_62292 | JGI IMG/M metagenome (GOLD analysis project Ga0066672, IMG submission 62292) | Grasslands soil microbial communities from the Angelo Coastal Reserve, California, USA - 14_0919_12_20cm | ecosystem: Environmental > Terrestrial > Soil > Grasslands | place: USA...
TGCCAAAGACGTGCGGGTAAGGCGTGAGCAGCATCCCCAGCTCGAGCCCCGCGGCCATCGCCACGGCCCAAATCCAGCGGCTTTTCGTGACTTCCCCCAGCATGGCCACGAACATCACGCCGAAGGTCATTCCATTGCTGAAATGATACGCCCAGCCTGTCAAATGAGCGGCCAGCGCATAATGGGTTTGTGCAGCAGTCTGCCCCAGGATCATCGCGCCAAACGCGGGAAAGACTTTGAAGAGATTCAACGGCGCAACCATCGAGTCGATCCCCCACGTCGTTGCGAAGACAAAGGGCAGACGAAACAGGTCATAAGCGAGGGCCGCAAGCAGACCCGATGCGACGCCGATCCCTACGCCGCGCCAGAGTTGTCTGTCGCCATGAATTAAATCGGCAAGGGAAAGCGCGGCGAGTCCGGCCAGTGCCGGCAGGAAGATGAACAGCGTGAACTCACGCATCGGGCAGAGTCGGTAGAAATCGGCAAGGAGGCAAGCGATGGAGGTTGCTGCCAGGATGAAGGCAATCGAGCGCCCCGTTCGAGACCATAAATTCCAGGGCCGCCGGTTAAAACTCTTCGCCTGCATGATGTAAAGATGAAGCCAGGATAAACCGGAGAGCGCGGCATAGCCAGTTTGGTTCTTTACTCTCCGACAACCGCGAAGCGACTTTTCCGGAACAGAGCATTGACATTTGCATCGGACCTACACCCCGCAATACTCGAGCCCAATAAATCCCGGAGTCTGGTCGAACCTGACCACCATTGCAACTCATGGCAGAATTTGGACGCCAAAGGGAGCGAACCGTGAACGTCCATCAATCTGCACTTGGGCGAAGAGCCGAACAAATCCGGGTTGTAACGCAAAAATCTGAAAAAGCAGCTCCGGCCCGCCGCGTGCAGACGGGTTCAAGACCGGCGGACCCGTCGGATGCATGTGCAGCACGGTCTTGTAGTCTTCGCTGAAGCCGACGATGTGAGCAAAAGTTGCCATGATCGGCTCCAGTTGGGTGAAGCCTTTTCCGTCTGCGGTGGTGATCCGCAGCCTGGCAACCGCAGGCCTCCCAACCTTGAGTTGGTTTTGGTCGAGGAACAATTCATAATTCAGTCCGTCCACAATGGCTTTGAACTTGACGGCGCGATCCGTCAGCGGTTGGCCCGTCGTGAGCGAAGGAATGTCCGTCATCGCGTATAGCTGCAGCCCGAGCGGGTACGGTCGCAAGTCCGCCCAAACGCGGTAGCCGCCCGGTTTTCGGGGAGTAAAACTGAAGACGTACTCACCGGGCGTGCCCGTTGGCTGCGGGTGTTCGTGGTGATAATCCGTCAAGCTCGAATCGATGATGAGCAGATGTATTTTCTGAGAATGGGTTTCAATGAGATCGGCAGGCAGCATCGATTGTCCGGTTACCCTTTCCAGCCGGAGAAACACTGTGACCGCCTGACCCGCCGCCAGGGGACCGGCGGTCCGGACCGATGCGCGAACCGTTTGCTGCATCGCCAAAGCAGTGCCGGAGTCGGCCGGGAGGACTCTAACCAGTTGATCCAGTTCCATGCCACATTTTGGGCAGAGTGCCGTCTGCTTCCCGGTGACATTCGGGTGCATCGGACACCTGTATCGGTAGGCGAGTGTCTGCGCCGAGGTCCTTATGCTTTCAGTGAAATAGGCCCTGACCTTATAGAACAACGCCAAAACGTTCCGAAGCTCCGCTTCCGACTGGGCCTGCTTCATTCTGTCTGCCTGGCCGTGCAGTGCGGAAACAGCCTGGCCAAGCGCCGTCAAATCCGCTTTAAACGCGCCGGCGTGTTCCCGGCCTTCGGTGTTGGCATTGGCCAGCAGCCCGTTCAACGCCACGCCCAGAATCGTATCTTCGTTGTGAATCGAACCAAGGTCTTTCGTCTTTACGTAGTGCTCAAGCCGGTTAACGACCTGCAGCAACATCGCCAGCGCTTCAACCGAAGACGACAACGGAGGTGCTGGCATAACGGTGTTTGTGCCGGGGACATTCTGTGTCTGCGCGGCTTCGGCTCCGCGCACAACGCACATCCCGAGCACGAATGACCAGATGATTGGTTTCGCACTTACTCGGCGGACGAATCGTTTCATGCGTTGAGCCAGTAGTCGGGTTGCAGTTTCATCAGTTAGTTAAGCCGATCAAGCACAGGGAATATAGTTCATATTTCCGCAACGGTGTCCTGGTCATCCTGGTGAAAAGATTGTTTGTCGACGTTTGCCTTGCGACCTTAACGCGATACTGCCAGTCGATCTGCCTCGGGGTGCACGGCTGAAATGGCGACGACGCGGTCTGCGGCCGGAAATTCTCCGGAGTTTGGCTTCTTCCGGTCGATTCAAAACCGCCAGTTCACCGCGGCACGCACGCGATAATCCGGGACGCTTTGCAGCGCGGTGTTGTCGATGCTCATCGGCAGGTCCGCTCCAACCTCCGCGCTTAGACGCTCACCCCACGTAACGCTGATTTGCGGGCCGAGAAAGACCGAGGTGATGCCGGTGTCGTCAGCTTTCGCCCCCTGAAACGTGTCGCGGCCCTTGCTTTCCCCGGAGACGTTGAGTTGAAGGGCGACGGTGTCGTTTTCGTTTAACGAGAGGTAAACGCCTGGCCCGCCCCACCAGGTCAAATCGTTGGCGTACTGATAATCGAAGTCGCCTTTCGTGCGAATCGTGTACTGGGCGTTAACGGTAAGGAACGAGCGATGGCGGCGTGCAAAAATGCCGGTGCCAACGATGCCATCGACCGAGCCGCTGCCGAGCGCCAGGTCGTGCCCGTGAATGCCGCTTTCCGCTGCGCCAGGCGGGGGCGGCGGCGCGGTCAATTCATCCTGCTCCTCCTTCAATCGGTCGCTGCGGCCGGTCGGGAATTTCACCCCGGCGTGCAGGGTCCACGCGAACGTGTCGTTTTTCGTTGCCTGGCGATACGCCAAAAAGTTCGCGACGAGTGAAACGTCGCCGACGCCTGATTCTGTGCCGTGCTCGACTCGACCGGAATCGTCGGCGCGTTGAAACGAGCGATAGATGATTGGCAGGTTGATTTGCACTCCGAAACGGTCGGTGAAGTTATAGCCGGCGAAGAGTTGTGAGATCGAACTATCCAGATGCTGGTTGAGGGAGTTGGGCACTTGGCGGCCGTCCTCCTGCAACGTGCCGTAATGCGTGACCTGTTCCGCCACGCCCAGAGTGAACCCTTTGTTAACTTCCCCGCGCGCCTGCATCGCGGAATAGACCGAGCACAAATCGCAGGCTGTCGCCGGCGCCGCCACGACACCGGCCAAAACAGACAAACTCAAAATTTTCATTCAGAAACTCCACGATTGCGAGGAAGCCAAAGGCTTCGCTCAAGATGAGCGGAACAGAATGTGGGTGCCGCCCCCACGGCGACGCCCGGACAAAAGAAGTGCCTTAACCGTGGAGATTTCGCGGCGGAGGAGTGGGAGGGGTTTCGCTACGCGCGCCAGCCGAGTGTGGCGGAAAGAATTGAAGAGTATCGCGAGCGGGCGGAAAGATACCGACCGGCGAAGACGCCAGGAAGAAGTCGAGTTTGGTCTGCAGTTTTTGTGTCTCCTGCTTTTGCTCGGACTTCTTTCCCTGGGCGACGAATTTGCAAATCGGGCAGGGATGCTTGCCATCGAACGTTTTGACCAGCGCTTCCTTGAACGGGTCGGCTTGCGAATAACCCGCTACCATCGTCACCCAAGCGACGGATTGAAGGATAGCCCAATGCCCGCCCAGCACGAAGGTGAGCGTCACGACTGTCAACCATTTGAGCAGCCTCGATGACACGGCAAACAAACTATGGTCCGAACCGCGCGCGTCAATGGAAAACTGGCGCCGTATCCTGTGCACTGGTCCACTCACAGCGGCAGGCGTAGAGGCACATTCGTCCTCACCGCGCTCCCACCGCACGGTAAAAGCGGTTTTCGCCCGGTCTGGCTGCGCCTGCGGAAGCGCTCGCGCGCGCCACACCGCAGACCGGGTCGTAACTGCGGCTCTCAATCAGTCCGGCTGCTCCAATAATATCAGCGGCTTCGCTCTGGACATGCACGGCCGCTTTGTCGCGAAAATAAGCTTTGCCGGCCTCGTCGGCCAACGTCGTCGCCAGCGGCGCCCAATCGATCAGGTCGTAAGAGACTTCGACGGTGTAGCGACGCAGCGGCTGGCCGGCGATGGCCAGTTCATATTCGCCGGCGGCAAGGAAATGATAGCTTAGAGTGGGACGCTCGCCCGCTCCGCCAACTTCTTTGGGAGAGCTGACCGCGGGCGTGGAAACTTGCAGCAGCAGGCTCGTCGCCAGGTTCCAGTTGAGCGTCGTGTCGCCGGAAGCGCCGTTGTAGCCATCGATCGCGACGTGATATTGGGTGGTTGCCACTGCAGGGAAGGTTACGCGACTTTGGAGAACGTTATCGGCGATGTTGTCGTTGCTGGCCACCGGCGTCAGGCGGTTGACTGAATTGCCGATGTAAACGGCCAGCAGTGTGTTGAATGTGCTGCCAATCGTGTCAAAGGTCACGTAACCGGTCTCCGGTGCCGTCCAGCAATACCAGATTGAACTCCCACCCGCGTTGTCGGCGTGATTCGGCTCGCCGCTTTCCTTGGAAGCGGAGACGTTGCTGCCTGTGACCGAGCCGTTGGCGCCGCCGATAAACTCGCAATTGGCGAAATCGTCGTTGACCGGGCTTTGGTCCAGCGTGAGGACGATGTTACCAGTGACACCGCTCTTGCCGTCCACGGCGATGCGGTAAGTTGCGCCGGCGACGGGAGTAAAGGCCGCCCGGCTTTGCTTGGTTGTCGAAGAGAGGTCGTCATTGCTCGCGACGGTCGTCAGGGCACTGACACTGCTGCCGGTATAGACTGCCAGCAGCGTGTCAAAACTGCTCCCCACCGTATCGACCGTCACGGTCCTGCTGCTGGGCGCGGTCCAGACGTACCAAACCGAATGCCCACCCGGGTTGCCAGCGTGGTTCGGCTCGCCAGCTTCCCTGGTGGCGCCGACGCTTGTGCCGCTCACACTGGCTGAACTGCCGGACAGGCCTTGAGCATCGGCGAAGTTATCATTGGCGGGCCGTGTGTTGCCGATGGTGATCTGGATGCGCGTGATGTTGTTGTCGTAATTGGACTCCGGCAATCTGTGTTCGGGATTGACTTCCATTTCGAGCGTATAGTTGCCGTCAGGGACGCCGGTAATGTCAATCCATTGGCCGTCCAGTGTGGAATCGTAAACATCCCCCCAGCCCTGTTGGATGCCTTGATTGCCGCAGTCGTATTTGGCTCTGGAGGGGGCGTTGGCGTCCCAGCGGATGGAGTCCAGCAGACAAAAGCCGATCTTCAGTCCGGCGGCCACCTGCTGCCCGTTGCTGTTGAGCAGCCGGTAGTTGGCGTAGTTGTTGAAGTGGTAATGACCGTGACAAGGCGCCCACACGAACTGTGGATTCGTGGCCGGGTTCCCCAGGGAGATGTCCGCCGTCCCCTGATTGCGCGTCTCGGTTGAGAAGCGAAGGAGTTTGCGTGTGCCGGCTTGCACCAGCCCTTCGACGACCGCACAACTGCTGGAAGAAAAGGTGACGGTTGTGATGCGTGGACTGATTGATGGTCCCCAGATCATCAAGTCCGGCAGGTCCTGGACCGTCTGGACCCAATTCAACGTGATCGTTCCTGTGGCGCCGTTCCAACCGTCCACAGCGATTTGATAGGTGGCGCCCGCCACGGGTGTGAAGCTCACGCGGCTGGGTTGGTTGGGGCCGTCGATGTCGTCGTTGCTGGCGATGGTTGTGAGGGTGCTCACACTGCTGCCGGTGTAAACGCCCAGCAAGGTGTCGAAACTGCTGCCAATCGTGTCGATTGTCACCGGCGTGTTCGCTGGCGCGGTCCAGCGATACCAAACCGAATGTCCGCCCGGATCCCCGGCGTGGTTGGGTTCACCGGATTCCTTGGTCGCATTGACATTGCTGCCGGAGACGCTGCCCGTGCTGCCGCTGAGCGATTGGCCATTGGCGAAAGCGTCATTCGGCGGCGGCGCGGGGTTCGTCGCGGATACCAGTAGAAGTGCAGGGATGAGGACGGGCAGATACTGCCATACGGCATAGCTCGTGCGTTTGTGCTTCATAAATACTTATTCAATACTGGCTCAGCTCAGCCTCTCCTTCTTCCCTGAAGGTTCCTCTTCCTGGCAAACGTTCTGGTTTGTCGAGTTGTCATTCTGATACGGCCGCCACGACTGCGACTCACAAACCATAGCAGTGCTCCGCGTGCTGCATCCAGTTGGGTGAGAACCTGAAATGCGTCGCAAATTGACCTTAGAAGGGGCAGGTAAACACCGGAGAAAGACCTACTGTGATCACCCCGACTAACGCGATCGTGCGGATTGAGAACGCAAAGACCGGGAGCGCGGCTCAAAGTGAAGGGCACTTTCCTCGTTCATCTCGCTGGTCAGCATCCGTGAAAATAAAACTTGCGGGGGCTCGGGCGGTCTGGTTGTGTTTGCAAAGAGATTGCAACTGGAACGAAAATCCTTCGCCTGCGTTGCAAAATCAGCGCTGGCTGGTTTGCTGGCCCTCCTGTTGCTGTCGTCCTCCGTGCTGGCCGTCAGCTCGGCCCACCGCCAATCCCATCACTCGGATCGCGCGAAACCGGGCGACCAATGTGTGTTCTGCCTCTTCGCGCACGGCCAGGTCATCGCGGCTGAAGCCCAGCCGGCATTGTCGCGAATCGCCGCCTTGTTTGGCGGTTGTCAGTTGCCAGCCGACCAGACCCCGGTTCTCACATCCGATTACCGGCTTTCACCCAGCCGCGCCCCGCCTGTCAGCTTCTCCTGAACGTAGTCGGTTCGTCCTTTCGTTTGTCGTGAACCTTTGCGCGAACGCCGGTCGTTTGCGCCCAACCCGGAGAAGCTATGAAATTGGGAAAAGTTTTGGGATTGTCCGCTGCGCTTTGCCTCGGGGTGTTGCCGCTGGCGGCCCAGGAGACGAACAACGTGGAGCAGTTGAAAAAGCAGTTGCAGGAATTGCAGCAGAAGTTTCAGAAGCAACAGGAGGAGCAGCGCCAGCAAATCGAGGCGTTGCAAAAACAGCTTGAAGCGCTGCTGCAGCAGCACAAGCCGGAGCAAGCGGCGGCAACGAATCAATCGAGCGCCACCGACCCCACGGCCGCCGTCCCGTCCCTAGGTCCCCCAGCGGAACAGCCGTGGTCGCCGTCGCAACCGATCTCGCTCGGACGTGCCGGGTCGGCCTATATGAACGTCAGCTTTGATGCGTTGATGGACTTCGGCGGATCTACGGCCAGTGATCCGTCGGCCCGGCTTCAGCTCGGCGATCACGACCCGATCCAACGCGGTTTTTCGCTGCGCAATGCCGAGATTGCGCTCGATGGCGCGGTGGACCCGTATCTCAAAGGGTTCGCCAACATCGTGTTCAAACTGGAAAAGGACCAGAGCACCACAGTCGAACTCGAAGAGACGTATTTGCAGTCCGTGACGCTGCCAGCCAACCTGCAAGTCAAAGCCGGTCAGTTTTTCGCCAATTTCGGGCGCCAAAACCCGCAACACCCGCACACATGGGCGTTCGTGGATGAACCGCTGGTTCTGAGCCGCGCGTTCGGCCCGGATGGGTTGCGCAACATCGGTGGCCAGTTATCGTGGCTGCTGCCGACGCCGTTTTATACCGAAGGGTTCCTCGGCGTGTTTAACGGTCAAGGTGGGACTGCGTTCAGTTTTCGCAATCCGGAGCAGGAGGGAAACCACGGTCGAACTCCGATTGACCGTGGTCTTCGCGGCCCGGGCGATTTGCTTTACGCGCCGCGGATCACATCGTCCTTCGATTTGACGGACCAGCAAACGCTGGTCGTCGGCGCTTCAGCGGCGTTCGGACCGAACGACAGCGGCCCGCACAGTCGCACCGAGGTCTATGGTGTCGATGGCTACTGGAAATGGAAGTCCGCTCATGCCAATCAAGGATTCCCGTTTGTCTCCTGGCAAACCGAGGCCCTTTACCAGCGGTTCGGCGCGGGTGAAGACGTGTCCGCCGGGCTCTCCGCCGAGAACCTCCGCGACTGGGGGTTTTACTCTCAATTGTTGTGGGGCATCAAGCCGCGTTGGGTGGCCGGTCTGCGCGGCGAGTTCGTCACCGGCAACGACGGCGCGTTCGACGCGAGCGACATTTTCCGCGGTGACCGCACGCGCGTTTCACCGAATCTCACCTGGTATCCGAGCGAGTTTTCAAAGATCCGGCTCCAATACAATTACGATCACGGCCAGTTGTTCGGAGACGACCACTCCGTTTGGATGCAGGTGGAATTTCTCCTCGGCTCGCATGCCGCGCACAAGTTTTAAGTCTCGTTGAATCATCGATGCGAAAGACAGTCAAACCCAACACGCTTATGAATAAAGTTTTCCCCCTTCTCGTGCTGTGCGCGCTCGCTATTGTGGCCCCTGCCGCTCAGGCGAAGCTCGATGTCGTCGCCACCACGCCGGACTTTGGTTTGATCGCGACGGAAATCGGCGGCAATCGCGCCTCGATAACGACTTTGGCCAAGCCGACGGAGGACCCGCACTTCGTCGATGCCAAGCCGAGTTTCATTGTGAAACTGAATCGCGCCGACGCGGTGGTCGAGGGCGGGGCGGAGCTGGAAATCGGCTGGCTGCCCGCGCTGCTGGACCAGTCCCGCAACTCGAAGTTGGCGCTCGGAGCGCCGGGCCGGATTTATTGCTCGCAAGGGATTTCGTTGGTGGAAATTCCCGCGACACTCGACCGCTCGCGCGGTGACATCCACGCGGCGGGGAATCCGCATTACATGACGGACCCCGTCAACGCGAAGATCGTGGCGGAACACATCGCCAACGCGTTCTGCCAGTTGGATGCCAAATCCTGCGACACGTATCGCGCCAACTTGAAAAAGTTTACGGATGAATTGGACAAAAAGACGGTCGAGTGGGCGAAACGGCTGGCGCCGTTCGAAGGCCAGCGGGTCGTTGCTTATCACAACACCTGGCCTTACTTCGCGCGTCGGTTCGGATTAAGCATCGACCTGTTTCTCGAACCGAAGCCCGGTATTCCACCCACGCCGGTTCATCTCGCAGAGGTCATGTCGCGGATGAAGGCCGAACGTATTCACGTAATTCTAGTGGAGCCTTACCAAAACCGGAAGACCGCCGAAGCTGTTGCGGGGGAAACGGGCGCAACTGTGGTGGAGGTGGCGCAGTTTCCGGGCGGTGTCAAGGGAACGGACAAAGGTTATATCGAGATGATGGATTACCTCGTCAGTTCCCTGGCCAGGGCCTTAGGTGAAGCGAGGAAATAGCCGGCCACGACTCGCTGCGCTCGAATCGGACAACCGAACGTTCAAAGAGTCCCAATGTCTGAAGCGTTATCCATCATGTTATGGCCGCTCATCGCGTGCCTTTTGCTGCCGGGGATCTTGGTCTATTACGGGCTGCACATTGTGCGCCGGGAGATCATCTTTGTGGACCTCGCCCTGGCGCAGGTGGCGGCGCTGGGCATTTGTGTTGCCATTCTTCTCAAACACGATGCCCACGACTGGCAGACGTATGGATGGTCGCTGGGGTTCACGTTTGTGGGCGCGGCCATCTTCACCCTGACACGAACACGCGACCACCATGTGCCACAGGAGGCCCTAATCGGCATCGTGTATGTGGTCGCGGCCGCTGGGGCAATTCTTCTGCTCAGCCAGAGCGCGGAAGGCAACGAAGAACTGAAGCGAACATTGGTGGGAGACATCCTGCTCGTTCAGCCGGGCGAGGTGCTTCGCGCGTTCGCCCTCTACGCTGTTATCGGGACCATCCACCTGCTGTTTCGCAAGAAATTCCTGATGATTTCTTTTGAACCGGACCGCGCCCTTGAGGAAGGCGTTTCCGTGCGCGGGTGGGATTTCTTGTTTTACGTCCTCTTCGGATTTGTCGTGACCAGCTTTGTTCGCATTGGCGGGGTTCTTATGATTTTCTCCTATCTGATCGTTCCGGCTGTGTGCGCAAATCTCCTGGTCGAGTCGCTCAAGGCCAAGTTGCTGGTCGGCTGGCTGACTGCCACAACTGCAAGCGTGTTCGGCTTGTACGCTTCTTACAAGTTGGATCTGCCGACCGGGGCGGCTATCGTCTGCGCTTTGGGTGGCGCGCTGCTTCTGGTCGCCATGGCCGCGGGATTTCGACGAAAGGCCTAGAAAGAATTCCAGGCCGCCAAGTGGCGGGCCGCCGCCCGGACCGCCTACTGGTGGCCCTCGATGTGATAGGAGGTCCGCTCCCGGATCCAGGCCAGATCGGCATTGCCGGGCGAGTCGTTCCAGTGCGCCAGAATACGGCCGGTCACGGACGGCGTCGTGCGCGAATCAACCCAGCGATGCGTTTCGGCGTGGCCGTCGGCGAAGGTGACCACGCCACGACCATTGTGCAGGCTGGAGGGATAGTGGTAGAACTGTTCCGGTTCACCGGGCAGGCGCACCACAAACGCAGGAAAGCAGATGTTGTCCGGGTGAACCTCTTGAAAGACGAAGACGTTCGCTGGCGCTTTCATGTCCGACGTCTTCGTGAAGGTACGGTAGTCCGGGTTCAATTCCGTCGGGTCGAGGGACCACCCCACGTATTCATTCATCGCGTAGCTTCGCACGTGAGGGATTTTGCCGACGTTTGGGACGTTCACAATTCCCTTGTCTTCAGGACATTTGTAAATGGCGGGTGAACTCAGGTAGGAACCGAAAAGCGCATATTGCGGATCAATCAACAAGAGGGCGTTGGTGAACGCCGGATAATAGAAGTGGTCATCACCCGGCACCCAGAATCTCCTGAAAGCGCTTTCCGCTGCGCTTGAACTCAAATTGATCGAGGAGCTTGGAACTCCATGACCGTTCGCCACCGCAGCTTCGCTGTTGTCGCCGTTATAGAGATGCCAGGCAAGCAGAAGTTGGCGTTGGTTATTGGTGCAACGGGCCCGTCTGACTTGACCCTGGGCTTTGGCGAGCGCCGGCATCAACAAACCTGCCAGGACCGCCATCACCCCCATCACCACCAACAGTTCGATTAAATTAAACCCTTGGCGCGAGTCGCTCGTAAACGAATTTCTCAGCATCCATTTGCTCGTACGTTCCGAGGCCTTTAGCACTGATGGTGCCATCCGGGTTTACCGCGAAAAATGGGCGTTTTTTCAATGGCCTCCCCGGAACAATCCCCTCAAACGACGCAACGACGATGCATTTGCAATGCGGCAATTACGAAGCTGTTTTTTGGTTCATAATGACATCTTACAATCCCAGATGTTGGCGCGCGTGGGCGAACGACGCTCTGACATTTTTGTCTTCCAACGCGAGTTGCTGTTCGGCGTCGAGACCGCTTGTATGAGGCAACGGCTGCTTCGCTGCCTTGCGGCGAACCAGCGCCAGCGTCGTCGCCAGCTCGCGAGCGGGGACTGCTTTCATCGTGGCCCAATACTTCGGAGTCAGGCACGGAATCTTCAACGGATCCCGAGTGATCATCTCGAGGTTGAATTGAATCTTCGGGTTGGCTTCCTGCAGAACTGCCACCATTTTCTTCAGGTCGAGAAAGCCATCCCCTAAAAGCACCTCGGAAAGCAAAAACCCCTCTTCGTATTCCTGAACGGCCATGTCTTTCAGGTGCGTTGAGAACGCGAAGGGGGCCAGTGCCTCGACCACTTCCATCGGATCTTCGAGCAGCGCGATGTTGTTGCCGGTATCGACACACAAACCGACATACTCGCTGCTGATTCGTTTGAGGATGTCCGCCAACTCCGGCACGCGCCAGTCCTTGTGATTTTCGACGGCGAGTTTGATGCGGTGCTTTCGCGCGACCGGTTCCGCCAGCGTTAATGACTTCCACGATTGCCCGGCGAACTGGCCAATCGCTTGCGCCGAATCGAAAGTTTCGTAGCGACGCCCGCCCAACATCGCCGTGCGCACGACCTCCGCTCCGGCTTCCTTGGCCGCGTGAATTTCAGAGTCGAACCGGGCAACCTCAGACTCCTGTTTTGGCAAACTCAACTCGCCCTCGAGATACATCCCCAGAGCCTCCGCTCGCGTGCGGAGGCGGGTGGCGTAGTCGGCATCACGTCGGCCGATGCCGACCTGGACACCGCCGGCGCCGAGTTGATGACAGTATTCCAGAAATTCAATCGGGTTCTGGAATCGCGCTTTCGGATTGCCCTCGCGGGCGGCCTTCCAGTGCAGGTTGTAAGAGTAGGTGCAGACACCGAGGCGTTTCCGCTTTCTATCTTCTGCGCCCAAAAGTGAAGGCGCCGCGGCCAACAGCGGCGCTGCGCCGGCTACCAAACCAAGCATCTCTCTGCGAGTCATCGCCGATGAACTCATTCGCGTTAATTCGTGTCCATTCATCGTCCTGCCGGGAAACCTCCGGCTTTGCCGGAGGTCGTGACGGCTTTAAATCAAATCCCAAGGTTTGCGCGCCTGCCGCGCGAGGAGTCTCGCTGCTTCTGAATCGTCAACGATCTGCGCCTTCGCCGCGTCCCAACGGATTTTGTGGCCGGTGCGATAAGCGATGTTCCCCAGGTGCGCAACGATGGTGGAACGATGTCCGATCTCGACGTCGGCCGCCGGCTGCTTGCGCGAGCGGACGCATTCGACGAAGTTTTTCACATGAAGCGCAGTAGCGTCCTCGGCGGACATTTCCTTGCGTTGCATGCGGAATGCTTCAGCCGCTTCGCCGCGTCCGACAGCGCCCGGACCGGACGCAACCTGGAGTTCGGGATAAATCTCGAAGCCGAGCCGGTCTGCGATGAGCGTGCCGTTGGTGCCGTAATAGGCTTCGCCGTGCGGTCGATCGTTCGCGCCGCGGGCCTGGTAGTATTTTTTGCCGGGCGTGCGACCGCCTGCTCCGTGCGAATTCAACATGCACGCCTCGTAGCTCAGGATGAAGCCCGGGTATTCATAAGTCACTTGCACGACGTCGGGCGTCTCCGCGCCGTCGGTTAACCCATAGCGCCCGCCGGACGCGCTCACGCTCAGTGGCGCGTCCACTTTCATGATCTGGTGCATGCTGTCGAAGCGATGGATGCCGAAGTCTGTGACCAGGCCGCCGCCGTAATCCCAGAACCAGCGGTAGGTCCCGATGAAGCGGTTCCTGTTGAAGCGAACGTAAGGCGCCGGGCCCAGATACATGTCCCAGTCCACGCCTTCAGGCGGGTCGGAGTCGGGTGCGTGGCCAATGCCGTTGGGAAACATGTTCGTGTAATTCCAGATCCGCACAAAATGCACGCGGCCCAACTCGCCGCTCTGGATGATGCGCGCCACCTCGGCGTAATGTGGGGCGGAACGTTGCTGGGCGCCCATTTGAACGACTCGGTTATGGCGACGCGCCGCATCGACCATCGTCCGTCCTTCCTGAATATTATGAGAGAGCGGTTTTTCCACATAAACGTCCTTGCCCGCCTGGCAGGCGAGCACTGCGGGAATGGCGTGCCAGTGGTCGGGCGTGGCGATGAGCACGGCGTCAATGTCCTTTTGTTCGAGCAGGCGGCGAAAGTCTTTGTATTCCTTCGCGGAGGGTCCGGCCCACTCTCTTGCCCTTGCCACATGAAGCGGGTACAAATCGCACACGGCCACGAACTCGACTTCCGGCGCGGCGCGCATCAGCTTCGCGTCGAACATTCCGCGCCCGCCGCAGCCGATGAGGCCAACACGTACCCGCTCGTTCGCGCCGAGCACGTGTTCCGCGGAAAGGGCGGTGGCCGACACAACCGCGCCGGTCTGTACGACTCGTTTGATGAATTGTCGTCGTTTCATGGGAATAGATGCCTTTTACTCATCATGGAGTAAATTGGGCACATCCCGCGGCGAATGCGACAGGATTGTGGCGCCCGCGGTGTTCATGCCTTTTTTTACACCGCTTGAGTGAGTTCGTCACCTGGAGAATGTGGGCGCGCTTCGAATGGGGTGCATCTGACACTGCTCCCGTAACGGCGCGCCTCCGGCCTGCCGTAGAGCTCGGCATTTGATACGGCGGCCATAATCGTTCGAGACAAGGACGCCTGAAGCTAAAAGGCGGTGCCAGAAATTCGGACGCCGCTCACACGAGTAAGCGGCTAATCCACTCGTCGCGCTCGGAAGAACCGGCGTTCCGAAGTGGCTTCGATCTTCAATCTATTGACACCGTTGGTGCCGGTCTGCATCGTCATGCCGGTCGTTGGATACTCCTGCCACGTCCTCAGATCATTCGACATCTCGACTTCCCATAAGTGAGTCGGCGCCGCGCGCAGTTCCAGTTCAATCCCGCGCGTGCCGGCCGGGCGGAGCGCCAGAACAGCATCTGGCATGGTGAAACTGGCTTCCGCCGCAAACGGTCCGCTGGCAAAGGAATTGTCCACGGCTTGAACGCTCCAGTAGTAGGCGCGGCCCGGCTGCAAGGAAGTGACGAAAAAGTTCGTGTTCCACCAAGCGTTCCCGCGGCGCGGGACCAGGCGAAAACCGTCGGCCAGCGACATCGGGCTCACGACATCACCGACACCCGGCGTCGTGCCGACGCGCACATTGTAAGTCAAGCCGCCGGACTGCTCGGGATCAGTGGCACGGCTCCACGAAAGCATGATCGTATTCGTGGCAAGAGCGGTTACGCGCAGGTTGGATGGGCTCGTTGGAGGATGATTAACACGTCGCGACTGACCTCGGTAAACCGCAAATTGGAGCACATTTGGAACAGACGGATCACTGGAAGTCGTTTTGGCAGCAAAGTCCATAACTCCGTCGCCATCGAAATCGGCTGGCGCGACGGCCTGCACGTACGCCTTGCCGAACGGCACTTCGATCCGCGTAAAAACCATTCCAGTGCTGCCGAGAAACAGGCTGGACCCGAGTACGTCGGAAATCCCGTCTCCGTCGAAGTCCGCTGAAGCGGCTGCGCCGTATCCGCTGGAGAAAAGCGACGCGGCAGTGCTGAAGTTGAGATTACCTTTATTCCTCCAGACTTGGACCGACTCGCTTCCGCCGGAATTCGACACGAGGTCCGGCAACTGGTCCTGGTCAAAATCAACGATGTCCTGGATCGGATTTTGCGTCCAGGCGCTGCTGATCGCTTCGAAGCTGTCTCCTTTGCGTCGATAGACGCTCTGCCTTCGATTGCCCGACAAATACCCATATCTGCTCACAATCAATTCAGGTATAGCGTCTCCGTCGAGGTCGATTACGTCCAGGTCCGTCGCCGCTTCCAATTCCGGCGAAGGAGGCGCGATCAACTCGAGGCGGCGTGCCGCATCAAAGCCGATGCCGTTGTTGCGATAGACAACGAGATTGGTCGGGTTCGTGGCCACCCAGACATCCAGTCGTCCATCCTGATCGAAGTCGGCAAATCGCGCCGCACCCGGATCGAAGACCGCGCCCGGCACCTGTTCAAACGCGAAATTGCCGAGATTGCGATAGACCACGAGCTTCCTGGTTGTTGCTAAAGGCGAAATGTCCGCGAGCACATCCACGTCCCCGTCGTTGTCGAAATCGGCCACGTCAACCGGCGTGCCTTCGGTCATAGGTGGAGTCAGTTGTGCCACAACCGGCAGACTTCCCGGCTGAACAGAATGCACGGTTAATCCCCAGTCGATCGCGTTTCCGAGGAACAACTCCATCTGCCGGTCGCCGTTGAGATCCGCCCAAACAAACTGGTTTGGCCACGATCCAAGACTGGCGAAGAGCGTCGGTAATTCCCCCTGCAAAATCACGTTCACTGTCCGTTTTGTTTGCGCGCCTTGTGGGTCGGTGACGGTCAGCTCGATTTGCGCCTGGCCGGGTTCCGCACCCGCCGGAGTTGCGACAAGACTCCAATTGCCGCCAGAGAGACGGGTGAGCAAAAGATTCGAGTCAGGCACGACGCCGGGCGCAAGTGAACGAGCGGTGACCACGAGTTGGTCTGCTGAGGATTCCAAATCGGACACTTGGATCGGCAGCGGCGGAGTCGTCGCACCGGCCAATGCCAATAACGTGTCGGGAGCGCTCAGAACGGGCGGATCGTTCACGGGTGTGACTGTGACAAAGAAGAAGCGACTCGTCGAAAGGCCGCCGCGATCCGTGGCCGTGACCGTAATCGTCGCCAGTCCGGAATGGTCTGCCAGCGGCGCAAGGCTCAAATTCACTTTTAGTTCCTGATTCGTCACGGTGAACCCTGACAACTTCACGTTGGCAGAAGGAAACAAATTCGTATTGGACGAGGTTGCCTGCATGTGGAGCAAGTCCGGCGGTGTGCGGTCATCCGCCACGTAAAGCGTGAGTGTGTTGGTCGTATCTTCCGCAATGATGAGGTCGCTGATGCCGGTAATGACCGGCGGCTGGTTGCCCGGCGGATTGATAGTGAACGTTTGTTCGGGAGCAAACGGGCCGCCCTGAAATCCGTTGTCCACGGCTTGCACGGTCCAATAGAGTGTCTCCACATGGAATCGTTCCAAGATCAGATTGAGCATGAACCAGTTCTTGTAACCCGCGTTACCCGCCGTAGGAATCAGTCGCGTGCCGTTCGTGGTGGACATCGACGCGACGACATCGTTTTTGCCCGGCTTAGTGCCGAGGCGCACGTTGTAGCTGAGGGCGGCGGGCTGGTTGGCATCGGCGGCGTCATTCCAGAAGAGCATGACGACGTTGCCGGCCAAAAACGCGTGAAGACCGGTCGGCGTGTCGGGCAGTGCGTTGATTGCGCGCGCCTGATTCCGCAGCGGCGCCAGTACGTTGCCGATGCGGAAAAGCAAGTCTGGCGAACCGTCATCGTCGAAATCGGCCGCCGGTGTTGCGAGTTGCCCGAAATTCGCGACCAACAACGGCAATCCCGTGGTTGTGAATTGACCGTTACCGTCGTTGCGATAGAGCGCCGGATAATTGGTCCGGCGCGTGAACAGCGGCTGAGGTGGCCAATACGGCCCGACGAAATCAATGTTGCCGTCGTTATCGAAGTCGCCCCACAAGGGAATGAACGGTTCGACAGTTGCAGTCGGATCAGTCAGTCGAAACGATTCGACAAATCGGCCTCTGTCCTGTCGCAAGACGACGAGCGAGTTGCTTGAAATCGAAGCTGCCGGCGACTGCAGAAACTGCAGAAGCCACAAGTCCAGCAACCCGTCACCGTCCACATCGACCCAGCCGCCTGCGCTGGTGTAACGTTGCGGCAAGCTCACTTGGCTGTCCACCAGATGTCCGGTCCCGTCGTTCAAG
>Ga0066672_10000157_pt1 | contig 16884 bp, 15 predicted proteins | sample GraSoiAngelo_121_FD_62292 | JGI IMG/M metagenome (GOLD analysis project Ga0066672, IMG submission 62292) | Grasslands soil microbial communities from the Angelo Coastal Reserve, California, USA - 14_0919_12_20cm | ecosystem: Environmental > Terrestrial > Soil > Grasslands | place: USA...
TACGCTCATGGCCGAGGAGGACGGCAAGGTCACCATCGACCTCACCGCCCTGGAGCGGGTGGAGGCGCCCGAGCGCGACCTTCTGCGCCGCTATCTGGCCATGATCCAGGTCCAGCGTCAGGACTTCAACGGTCGGGTCCTGACCATCAGGGGCGAGGACATCCGCGCCCTGGGCCTGCTCATGGACATCACTCCCGACGACATGCGTCACCGCCTCGACGCCCTCGGCCTTCGCCTCCACGCCTGATCTGCGCCGTCTGCGCCGCAGCCGGCGTCGCCCCCGCTCAGCGAGCGGGTGGCGCCGGCAGCGCCAGCTCCTGACCGGGGTAGATCAGGTCGGGGTTGTGCCCGTGGCGGAGCCGGTCGCGGTTGGCGTCGATCACCGCCGTCCAGTACCGCGCCACGTCGGCGTCGGACGGTGAGCGGCCCCACGCCTCGGTCAAGGCGAGTCGGGCGATGATCCAGAAGCTCTCGCCGCGGGCCACCGTCCAAGAGGCGGCGGCGCGGGCGGGGGGCGAGGGCTCCCGACCGGGGCCCGGGGCCGGCGGAGGGTCCAGCCGCGCCGGCCCAGGCCCGCCCGCCTCGGGTCCGGTGGAGCCGTCGAGGCGACGCATGGTGGCGCCCTGGCCGGGCTGACCGTGGCGGCCGAGCCGGGATGCGATGGTCGTCGACGGCACCGCCGCGGGACCAGCCGCCGGGTCCGCGTCGGCGGGAGGGCCCGCTGGGATCGACACGGCCGCGGCCACGGCCGCGGCCACGCCCGTGCCCAGGGCCAGTTCCAGGACCCGGCCCAGCCCGGGCGGGGTCACCACCTGGACAAGGCGCGCCACGGCCCGGGCCGGCGAGCCGGAACCGAGCGCCAGCAGGCGGACGAGCAGGCCCAGCCCGGTGACGGCGAGCAGATACCAGCCCAGGGCCAGGCCGGTCGCTCTCAGGACGGCGAAGGCGACCGTGGCCGGCGGGCGCCCGGCGAGCCACGGGAGCCATCGCGACGGCGAGGTCAGCGACGGGCCGGCCAGGACCCCGCGGCCGCAGGCCTGCAGCACCCGCAGGCCGGCGACCAGGAGGGCGATCCAGGCCAGCAGGCGGCCGGCCACGCCTCCGCGCCCGGCAGCCCGGGCCGAGGCGGCGCCTGCCGTGGGGCTCGGGGGCATTCGTCATGAAATACCACGAAAGTCACGACCCGGCAATGGTCCCGTGACCGGGGTGACTAGCTGAAGGCGGAGCGGATTCGGGAGAAGCGTTTGGTCTCGGGCGGCGCCACTTCCTCGTCTCGCTCTGCCGCGAGCTGGCGCATGAGCTCCTCCTGGGCCTTGTCCAGGCCGGTCGGGGTCTCGACCACCACCTCCACCAGGAGGTCGCCCCGCCCCCGCCCCTGCACGTGGGGGACGCCCCGTCCTCTCAGGCGGAAGACCCGGCCCGTCTGCGTACCCGCGGGGACGACCAGGTCCTCGGCGCCGTCCAGGGTCTCGAACGGGAGGTGCACGCCCACAGCGGCCTGCGTCATGGGCAGATGCAGCGTGTGGATCACGTCGTAGCCGCGCCGGGTGAAGCGGGGATGGCGCAGCACCCGCAGGTGCACGTAGAGATCGCCCGGAGGCCCGCCCCGGGGTCCGGCGCTTCCTCGGCCGGTGAGGCGCAGCGTGCTTCCGTCGTCGACCCCGGCGGGCACGTCGACGGTGTAGGTGCGCTCGCCCACGGTGCGACCCTCGCCCCGGCAGTCGGGGCAGGGGCTGGAGATCTCCTCACCCGTGCCGCCACAGCGGGGGCAGACCGTGCTCGTGACCATCTGACCCAGGATCGACTGGCGCACCCGGCGGAGCTCCCCCGTGCCCTGGCACTGCCGGCAACGGGTCGGCGTCGTCCCCGCTCGGGCGCCGCTGCCCGCGCAGGTCTCGCACAACGAAGCGACGCGGACCTGGACCTCGCGCTGGGCACCGAACACGGCCTCCTCGAAGGAGAGCTCGACGGCCAGCTCGGCGTCGGCCCCCCGGAGCTGGGTCGACCCCCTCCGACCGGCGCCCGCTCCGGCGAAGGGACTGGCGCCGCCGAAGAAGGCCTCGAAGATGTCGCCCAGGCCCCCTCCGAAGCCGGTAAAGGGGTCTCCCCCGCCCGGCCCCGCCCCCTGGATGGCGTCGGGCCCGAAGAGGTCGTAGCGGCGCCGCCGTTCGCGATCCCGGAGCGTCTCGTAGGCCAGGGTCACCTCCTTGAAGCGCTCCTCGGCCGCGGCGTCCCCTGGCCTGGCGTCGGGGTGAAGCTCCCGGGCCAGGCGCCGGTAGGCGCGCTTGAGGTCGTCGTCGCTGGCGTCGGGGGGCACGCCCAGCAGCTCGTAGTAGTCGGCGGCCATGCTTGTGACCTGGCTCCTCGCGCTCAGGAGTCGTCGAAATGGCGGCCGAGACGTTGGCTCACCACGGCGACGGCCGTCAGGGCCTGTGGGTAGTTCATCCGCGTCGGTCCCAGCACCCCGATGGTGCCTGCAGGCTGGCCCTCGGAGACGTAGGGCGCCACCACGACAGAGCACTCGGCCAGGGGGAGAACGCCGTGCTCCTTGCCGATGGCGACCGAGAGGCCCCGGTCGATCACATCCCGCAGCAGTGTCACCACCACGTACTGCTGCTCGAGGATCGACAGGACCGACCGGACCGTCTCCACTGCGTCGAAGGCCGCGGCCATGCGGCTGGCCCCGCCCACGTAGACCTGCTCCATCTCCTCCTGGCGATCGGCCGCCAGCCCGGCCAGGGCGATGACGGCGTCGGCCACCACCCCGTCGGTGCCGGAGTCGCCGGTGGGTGGGAGCGCGGTCGGCTGACTCCGGGACGAGCTCCGCTCGTGCAGGGAGCGCCCCACCAGGTGGGCGGAGAGATGGGCGGTGGCCGCCGCCAGCCGGGCCTCACCCACGTCGTCACGCAGCTCGATGGAACGCTTCTCCACCGCCCCGTCCGACAGCACGACCACGAGCAGGCCGAGGTGGGCGGTGAGTCCCACGAGCTGCACGGAGCGGACGGCGGCAGACTCGTGATTCGGCCCCACCACCACCGCGGCGTAGTCGGTCAGGCCCGAGAGCAGCTTGGAGGTGTCGTCGAGCATCTGCTCCAGTTCGCCGTGGGCCCGAGCGAAGAACTGCGACACCCGGTGGCGCTGGCTGGGATCGAGCCGTCCCGGCCCGCCCAGCGAGTCGACGAAGAACCTGTACCCCTTGTCGGTGGGTATACGCCCGGCCGAGGTGTGCGGCTGGACGAGGTACCCCTCCCGCTCGAGGGTCGACATGTCGTTGCGCACGGTCGCCGACGAGACACTGACCTCGGGGGCCTGGGCCACCCGCTGCGAGCCCACGGGCTGGGCCGTCTCGATGTACTCGGTCACCACGGCGCGCAGGATGGCGGCCTTGCGCTCGTCGAGATGGCTCCCACCGTCGACGTTGGTCCCGACCATGTCGCTCCCGACCGGGCTGCCCACAGCCCGGCCCTATCTCCCGTGCGGCCCCTGGGCCGCCTCCGTTCCTCTGGCACTCGAGTCTACCGAGTGCTAACAGCGGGCCTGCGACAGGCGGGCGGGACGAGGGCGGGACGGGCTGGGCGAGGTGGCGGGCCAGGCGGGCCGGGCCGGGCTCAACGCCTGGTCTGACGGCCCTCCTCCGCCGGCGTGCCCTGGTCCGGCGTGCCCCCGGCCTGCGTGGCCCCGGCCTCGGTCTGCTCGGGCGCCGCAGGCTCGAGCTGGCGTCCGCCGAGCACGAAGGCGCCCATGCCCAGGCCCACCAGAGCGGCGCCGATCCCCCAGCCGATCCCCCCGAGGTGCAGGCCCAGGGCGCCGTCGATCGAGTACGCCCCCGGACCGGTGAACGCCGTCACCCAGGCCGCGAGGCCGAGGATGAAGGGGTACTCGAAGCCGCCCGATGTCCCGAAGAACCCGTTCCGGGCGTGGACCGACATCGAGGCCACGAACAGCACGCCGACGAAGGCGGCCGCGGCCAGCGGCGTGAGCAGCCCCAGGGCCAGGAGCAGCCCGGCGCCGAACTCGGTGGCACCGGCCAGCCGGGCGTGGCGCATACCGGGGCGGAAGCCCAGGGCGTCCATGAACCCCGCGGTGCCCGCCAGCCCGTGCCCGCCGAAGGCTCCGAACAGCTTCTGGGCGCCGTGCGCCGCCAGGGTGAGTCCTACCGCAAGTCGAAGAATGAGGACTCCGACATCCATCCCAGCCACTCCCGTCTCTCGTGGTCGAGCCCCAACGCTCAGGGGGACCGTACCCACAGGAGCGGCCGGAGAACCGCCCTGGCCCGGGCCCGGTAGCGGCCTAGGGAACGGGCTGAGGAGCGGCGACCACGTGGGTGACGGGCAGCCGGTAGGTGCGCCGGACCCGGTGGGGAACGTCCTGGTGCAGCCAGCGGGACGGCCCGGGGGCCAGCGTGGAGAGGATGATCTCGTCGAAGCCGTCGGGCTGGGCCAGGAGCACGTCGCCTACGGCGCGCACCGGGCTGGCGTCGCCCACCTCGCCCGCGACGTCGAATCCCTCGGCCCGCAGGCGGTCGAGGGCCTCGTGCATGCGCTGCTCGGTGGCCTTGCGCACCTGACCTTCGGTCCACACCACACCGTCGTTGGGATGGGTGGCAGGGACGAGGACGTAGAACTGCGAAGGCTCCTCCCGGACGCGGGACCGAAGCTCGGCGAGGAGGACCTCGCTGGCCAGGGTCTGGTTGGCGACGACCAGATAGCGACGCATGGCCACCTCCGAGCCGGGGCGGCGCCGGCTTGGCACCGTCTCGCGACACCACGAGGGTACGCCCAGGGCCCGGCCCCGGGAAGGGCGGCTCCGGGGTTCAGCCCTCGAGGCGCAGGGCGGAGATGAAGGCTTCCTGGGGGACCTCGACCCGGCCGATGGACTTCATGCGCCGCTTGCCTTCCTTTTGCGACTCGAGGAGCTTGCGCTTACGGGTGATGTCGCCCCCATAGCACTTGGCCAGCACGTCCTTGCGCCTGGCCTTGACCGTCTCCCGGGCCACGATCCGCCCGCCGATGGCGGCCTGTATGGGGACGTCGAAGAGCTGACGAGGGATGAGCTGGCGGAGGCGCTCGGTCATGCGCCGGCCGTAGTCCTGGCTCTTGCCGCGGTGGATGACGGTGGAGAAGGCGTCCACGGGCACGCCGTTGAGGAGGACGTCGATCTTGACCAGATCGGAGCGAACGTAGCCGGCGGGCTCGTAGTCGAGGCTGGCGTAGCCCTTGGTCCGGCTCTTCAGGGCGTCGAAGAAGTCGATGACGACCTCGGCCAGCGGCATGCGGTACACCAGCTCGAGGCGCTCGGGCGAGAGATACTCCATGCGCACCATCTCCCCCCGGCGCGACTGGCACAGGTCCATCACCGTGCCCGTGTACTCGGTGGGCAGGACCACCGTGACGGTGAGGTAGGGCTCCTCGATGTGGTCGATCTGTGCCGCGGGAGGCAGGGCGCTGGGATTGTCGACCTCCACCACGTCGCCCGTGGTCAGGTGGGCCTCGTAGGCCACGCTGGGGGCGGTGGCGATCAGGGCCAGGTCGAACTCCCTCTCCAGCCGCTCGCGCACGATCTCCATGTGCAGCAGGCCCAGGAAACCGCAACGGAAGCCGAACCCGAGCACCCCCGAGCTCTCCGGCTCGTAGGTGAAGGAGCTGTCGTTGAGGCGCAGCTTCTCGAGCGCGTCCCTCAGGTCGGTGAAGTCATCGCCCTCCACGGGGTAGAGCCCGCAGAACACCATGGGCTTGGGGTCCATGTAGCCGGGGAGGGGCTCGGCCGCTCGCCGGCCCGCTTCCGTCACCGTCTCCCCGGACCGGGCCTCGCCCACGTCCTTGATGCCCGCGATGAGGTAGCCGACCTCGCCCACCCCCAGCGCGGCCACGGGCATGGTGGAGGGTGTGCGCACCCCGATCTCCTCCACGTCGTGGGTCGTGGCCGCCTGCATGAACCGCACCCGGGTGCCGGCCGTCATGGTGCCGTTGACGACCCGCACCGAGCTCACGACGCCCCGGTACTGATCGTAGGACGAGTCGAATATCAGGGCCTGGAGAGCGGCGTCGGGGTCGCCCGCGGGCGGCGGTATGCGCTCGCACACGGCGTCGAGCAGCTGGGGTACCCCCTCGCCCGTCTTGGCCGACAGGCGCAGGATGCTCGACGCGGGGATGCCCAGCACCTGCTCGATCTCGGCCGCGTAGCGGTCGGGGTCGGCCGCGGGCAGATCGATCTTGTTGAGGGCGGCGACGATCTCGAGGTCGTGCTCCAGGGCCAGGTAGCAGTTGGCCAGGGTCTGGGCCTCGATGCCCTGCGATGCGTCTACGAGGAGGACCACCCCCTCGCACGCGGCCAGGCTGCGGCTCACCTCGTAGCCGAAGTCGACGTGGCCGGGCGTGTCGATGAGGTGGATCACGTGGTCCCGCCACCGCACCCTGACGTTCTGGGCCTTGATGGTGATGCCCCGCTCCCGCTCGATGTCCATGGAGTCCAGGAACTGCTCCCGCATCTCGCGGGGGTCCACGGCCCCGGTCAGCTCCAGGACCCGGTCGGAGAGCGTGCTCTTGCCGTGGTCGATGTGGGCGATGATCGACACGTTGCGGATCTGCGAGGGCGGTGACATGGCGGGACCCCATTCTCCCCTGCCCGGCCCCCGACCCGGGAACAGCGCCCTGCCCCGGGTGCCGCCGCCTCCCGGGCGCGCCGGGCGGGCGAGGCCCGCTGGTACCATCGCCGCCACCCATGGCGAACATCAAGAGCCAGATCAAGCGCAACCGTCAGAACGAACGCAACCGTCTGCGCAACAAGGGCGTGCGCAGCGAGGTGCGCACCCGCATCAAGACGGCCGTCCAGGCTGCCGAGGCCGGGGCCGAGGAGGCGGGGGACGCCCTGCGCACGGCGGTGAGGCGCCTCGACAAGGCCGCGGCCAGGGGCGTCATCCACCCCAACCAGGCGTCGAACCGCAAGTCCCGCCTCATGCGCCGGCTGGCCAAGCTGGGCCGGTCGGGCGCCGGGTCGGACAGCGCCTCGGGTTGAGCCCGGGCCAGGGCCGCTAGCGCCGGCTCCGCCTCCGGGCCCGCTCGGGAGGGGCCAGGCGGCTGAGGCGGGCGACGAGCACGTCGAGAACCATGTCCTCGGGCCATCCCGTTGCCCCCCTGAGGTCGAGGTCGGCGTCGGCCAGCAGCGTGACGGCGCGGCCGATGGCGGCCGACCCCAGCCGGCGCGCCTGACGCATGGCCTTCGCCGCGGGATAGGGCTTGGTGCCCAGCAGGTCGGCCGCTTCCGCCTCGGAGCTCACGTCGGCCCCGTCGAGCCGGAGCATGTCGCCGTAGTGGCGGTGGAGGGTGGCGAGGAGCACCAGGGGGTGACGCCCGCCGCCGCCGAGGAGCCTGCGTAGCGTGGCCAGCGCGGCCGCGGTGTCGCCGGCGTCGATGGCGTCGGTCAGGTCCCAGGGCGCCGTTCCCCCCGCCTCACCGAGGAAGGGCTCCACCTCCTCGACCCCGAGGCGGGCCCCCTGGCCGTAGGACGCGGCCAGCAGCTCGAGCAGGGCGTCGAACCGGCCCAGGTCCTCCCCCAGGTGCTCCTCGACCAGGGCCCCGGCCGCGCCGTCGAGACGCACGGGCCCGTCGCGCAGGCGATCGACCACCCACTGCTTGCGGGCCCGGCCTTCCCGGGGTCGCGACGCGTCGACCACCCGCCCCACGCTGCGCACGGCCGCGCTCAGCGAGGTGGAGATCTGACCTCCCCCTCCGACCAGCACCAGGCTGGTCGTGGCCAAGGGGTCCTCGAGGTAGGCGGCCAGGCGGGCGGCGTCGTCGCCCCTGAAGCGGCCCGCGTCCCGGACCACGACGACACGGCGCTCCACCAGGAACGGCGGGGTGAGGCAGGCCTCGATGATCGTGCCCACCTCGACGTCGTCGCGGAGGTCCTCCACGGCGAGGGCCGACGCCTCCTCGCCCACCAGCGCCCGCACCAGGTCGCTGACGGCCCGGCCCAAAAGCGCGGGGTCGTCGCCCCGCACCAGGTAGGCCGGAGCCTGGTCGCCTGCGGTCGTGCCCCCGGCCGTCCCCTGGTCCGGCGCCGGCCGGCCCGGCGCAGGGCTCACGCCGCCTCGAGCACCGCGGCCATCACCAGGCACACCCGACGCGTGCCTCGCACGTCGTGGGCCCGCACGATGCGGCAACCGCGGGCGATCCCCAGGGCCGCGGCCGCGAGCGAGGCCGCCCCCCGCTCCCCGACCTCGAGTCCCAGGAGCCGGCCCAGGAAGGTCTTGTTCGACGCCGACAGCAGCAACGGGTAGCCCAGGGCGGCGAGGTCGGCCGAGCGCCGCAGCAGGAGGAGGGACTGAGACCAGGTCTTCCCCAGGTCGAGACCGGCGTCGATCACGATGCGCTCGGGCAGGATGCCGGCGGCCTCGGCCGCCCGGGCCCGGTCGACGAGGGCGTCGCGAACGGTTCCCACCACGTCGTCGTAGTGGGGCTCGGGGTCGGGGACGCGGGGCGACAGACGGATGTGGGTGGCGACGACGGAGGCTCCCGCTTGGGCCGCGGCGGGGAGATAGCCGGGATCGGCGAAGCCGCTGATGTCGTTGCCCATGGCCGCGCCCGCGGCGAAGGCGGCCCGGGCCACGTCCGCCCTCCAGGTGTCCACGGAGATGGGCAGCTCGAAGCGGGCGTGAAGGGCCTCGACGGCGGGCACGACCCGATCCAGCTCCTCCTGGGGTCCCACCTCCGGACCCGGGCCGGCCTTGACGCCGCCCACGTCGAGGATGTCGGCGCCCTCCACCGCTATCTCGTGGGCCCGGCGCAGGAGGGCGTCCAGGCTGAAGGTGGCGCCCTTGTCGAAGAACGAGTCCGGGGTCCGATTGAGGATGCCCATGACCAGCGGCCGGGTCGCCAGGTCGTAGCTTCGCTCCCCGAGCCCCAGGCGCATGGGCTAGAAGAGCCGGGCCGTCAGCGCCTTGCGGTAGCGGGCGGTGCGGGGGTCGTCGGGACCCATGGTCTCCAGGAGGTCCACGAACTCCTGCCTGGCCTCGTCGTCGCTCTTGACCCGCTCCAGGAGGGCGTCGAGCCGGGCCTCCACGTCGTCGCCCGAGCTCACCGGCCCTTCCCCCCCCAATCGGGCCAGGGCCGCGACCCGTCGCACCTCGGGCGTCTCGGGGACCCGGGCCAGCAGGGCCAGGGCCTGTTCCGTCTCGCCCCGCCCCACCAGCTGCTCGGCGAGGCCGACCACCGCGCCGGGGTGGTCGGGCTCCAGCTCCAGGGCCTGGCGCAGCGACGCCTCGTCGCCCTTGCCCACCAGCCGGTCGGCCTCGCTCGGCCCGGGAGCCAGCCTGGCCACGAACTCGGCCACGGCCTGCTCGGGAAGGGCTCCGATGAAGCCGTCGACGACCTGGCGGTCGCGCACCGCGTAGACGGCCGGGATCGACTGCACCTGGAAGGAGGCCGCGATCTGTGGGTTCTCGTCCACGTTGACCTTGACCAGCTCCACTGAGTCCCCGGCGGAGGACACGACGCGCTCGAGGATCGGCGTCAGCGTCTTGCACGGCCCGCACCACGGCGCCCACAGGTCGACGACGACGGTGACCTGGTCCGACCGGGCCAGGACCTCGCTCTCGAAGGTGGCGTCGCTGACGTCGGGCATCCCAGACGACCCTACCTCCTCCGGCCGTCTACCTTTCACGGCGTGGAGGGCATCGACGCGACCCGCGTGACCGCCTGGTTCGAGGCCAACATCCCGGGAGCGGCGCCGCCTCTCTCCTTCGAGCTGATCGCCGGGGGTCGGTCGAACCTCACCTACAAGGTGACCGACGCCGCCGGCCGCGCCTACGCCCTGCGCCGCCCGCCCACCAGCCACGTCCTGCCCACGGCCCACGACATGAGCAGGGAGTACCGGATCATCACGGCCCTGGGCCCTACCCCGGTCCCGGTGGCACCGTCGCTCGGGTTCTGCGACGACGAGTCGGTCAACGGGCGTCCGTTCTACGTCATGGGCTTCGTGGAGGGTCACATCGTGCGAGACGCGGCCACGGCCGAGAAGGTCTTCGACGAAGGCCAGCGCCGTGCCGCCGGCGAGTCCCTGGCCGACGTGCTGGCCGAGATCCACGGGGTGGACGTCGACACCGTCGGGCTCGGGGACCTGGGCCGGCGGGAGGGCTACATCGCCCGTCAGCTCAAGCGCTGGTACAGCCAGTTCCAACAGTCCAACGAGCTCACCGAACGCCGGGTCCCGCTGGTGGACGAGATGCACGACAAGCTCGCGGCCAACATCCCCGAGCAGCGGGGCGCCACCATCGTCCATGGCGACTACCGCCTGGACAACACCATGCTGGGCGACGACGGCCGGGTGAAGGCGGTCCTCGACTGGGAGATCTGCACCCTGGGCGACCCCCTGGCCGACGTGGGCCTGCTCATGGTCTATTGGGCCGACCCGGGAGAGAGCAGCCCCGCCCTGCTGGTCGCGCCCACGGCCCTGCCCGGCTTCCCGCGGCGGGCGGAGCTGGCGGCCCGCTATGCCGAGCGGGCCGGGAGGGACGTCTCCGCCCTCGACTTCTACATCGCCTTCGGCTACTGGAAGCTGGCCTGCATCCTCGAGGGCGTGTACGCCCGTTACGCCGGTGGGGCCATGGGTGGGGACCGCAGCGGCTTCGAAGGCTTCTCCCAGCAGGTCCTGCGCCTGGCCGAAGCGGCCCGGGACGCCGCCTCCCGTCTGTAGCCGGCGGGCCGAGAGCGACCGAGGGGCCCTTCCCACGCCATGGCCACCCTCTACCGGCGGGTCCTTCCCGCCCAGCCCGATCGCCCCGTCCTGATCGTCGCCATGGAGGGATGGATCGACGCCGGAGCGGGGGCGGCCACGGCTCTGGCCCACCTCCTCGCCGCCCTTCCCACCGAGGTGCTGGCCACCTTCGACGGCGACGAGCTGGTCGACTACCGCAGCAGGCGTCCGGTGCTGCGCATCAGCGACGGCGTGGACGTGGGGCTCACCTGGCGGGAACCGGAGATGCGCGTGGGCCACGACGAGGCCGGCAACGACGTCCTGCTCCTCGTGGGACCCGAGCCCGACACCCGCTGGCACGCCTTCACCGCCGCCGTGGTCGAGCTGGCCCGCGAGCTGGGGGTGCGCATGGTGGTGGGCCTGGGGGCCTTCCCCGCGCCTGTCCCCCACACCCGCCCGGTCAAGCTGGCCGCGACCGCGACCGACAGCGCGCTGGCGGCCCAGGTGGGCTTCGTCGGAGGGACGATCGACGTGCCCGCGGGCGTGCAGGCCGCCCTCGAGCTCGCCTTCGGCGAGGCGGGAATCCCGGCGGTAGGGCTGTGGGCCCGCGTGCCCCACTACGTGTCGGCCATGGCCTACCCGCCCGCCGCGGCCGCGCTGGTCGAAGGGCTCGCCTCGGTCGCTCAGCTCAGCCTGGACGCCGCCCCTCTGCACGCCACGGCCGACGCCACCCGCCAGCAGGTGGACGAGCTCATCGCCAAGAGCGCCGAGCACCTGGCCATGGTGCGCCAGCTGGAGGCGACCCTCGACCAAGCCGAGGGCAACCCCCTCGACGTCGGGCAGATGCCCTCGGGCGACGAGATCGCAGCCGAGCTCGAGCGCTTCCTTCGAGGAGAGGGATAAGAGAGGAGCGGGACCGGCGCAGCGCCGAGCCGTCACGTAACGTGCAAACGTGCGCGTCGACGGGGGGATCGGCTTCGACCTGTCGAAGGCGACCGAGGCGGCACGCGCCGCCGAGTCGGCCGGCTACGACGGGATCTGGTCGGCGGAGACGAGCCACGACCCGTTCTTCCCGCTGTTGCTGGCCGCCCAGGCCACCGAGCGCGTGGAGCTGGGTACGGGCATAACCGTTGCCTTCGCCCGCAACCCCATGACCGTGGCCACCGTGGCCAACGACCTCCAGCTTGCGTCCACGGGCCGCTTCATCCTGGGCCTGGGCTCCCAGATCAAGCCCCACATCACCAAGCGCTTCAGCATGCCCTGGTCCCATCCCGCCGATCGCATGCGCGAGTTCGTGCTCGCCCTCAGGGCCATTTGGGACAGCTGGGCCACGGGCGGCAGGCTCGACTTCCGGGGCGAGTTCTACTCCCACACCCTCATGACGCCCTTCTTCAACCCCGGCCCCAACCCCCACGGCCCGCCCAAGGTCTTCCTGGCCGCGGTGGGACAGCGCATGACCGAGGTCGCGGGTGAGGCCTGCGACGGCCTCTTGGCCCACGGCTTCACGACCGAGCGCTATCTGCGCGAGGTGACCCTCCCGGCCCTGGAGCGCGGCATGGCCCGGGGCGGACGACGCCGGGAGGACTTCCAGATCTCGTATCCCGGATTCGTCGTCACGGGAGACTCGGACGAGCAGCGGGCCGCGGCGGCCGCGGGTGTCCGCCAGCAAATCGCCTTTTACGGATCGACTCCGGCATATCGCCCAGTGCTCGAGCTCCATGGATGGGGCGAGCTGCAGGACGAGCTCAACCGCCTGTCGAAACAAGGGGAGTGGACCAAGATGGGCGAGATGATCGACGACGAGGTCTTGGCGACCTTCGCCGTTGTCGCTCCGCCCGAAGAGGTGGCGCCTCGCCTGAGGGCGAGGGTGGGCGAGCTGGTCGACCGCATCAGCTTCTATGCCCCGTACGCGAGCGACCCGCAGCGATGGCGAAAGATGCTGGCGGACCTGAAGGGCGGGGCCGGGACCGCGAGCTGACCGGGCCTGGGGAGGCGACACTGACACGGAGCTGGGGTGCGCAACGGTGACACACGGGGCTCAGCAACAACGGGGGACGATCCTCGTAGTCGACGACGACCCCGTCCTCAGCCACCTCCTCGCGACGGTGCTCACCCAGGCCGGGTTCGGCGTGGTGCGGGCCGAGGATGGCCGTCGCGCCCTCCAGCTGATGAGCGAGCACCGCTACGCCGTGGTGCTGCTCGACGACCAGCTGCCCGGCCTGGCCGGGATCGAGGTGGTGGAGGCCGTTCGGTCGCGACCCGAGACGTCGACGGTGCCCATCATCCTGGTCACGGCCAAGGGCTCGCTCGACGACCGGGTGCGTGGCCTGCGGGCGGGCGCCAATGACTACGTCGTCAAGCCGTTCCAGGCCTCGGAGCTGCTGGCCCGGGTGGACGCCCAGCTAAGGGAGCAGGCGGCCTGGCTGCGCATCATCGACACCCACATGCGGGAGCGGGCCAGGATCGCCGCCGCTCTGTGCCGGGTCAACCCCCGCCACACGCCCGAGCGCACGGCCGCCGTGGTGTGCGACGAGCTGCGCCTGCTGCGGGACCTCTCAGGGGTGGCGATCATCTCCTTCCCCGGCCCGGGCTGGGCGACCACGCTTGCCTGCCGTGACCTATGGCTGTGGGGGATGGAAGGGGGACGACCCCTGCCCCACGCCGTGGCCCGCTACCTCTGGACCCGCGCCACCGAAGGGCCTTGGATCGAATCCGCGGTCGACACGGGTATCCCCCCCGAGCACCGTGGCCTGCTGGCCCAGCCCATGGTCGCCTGCGCCCCCCTGTTGCGCGACAGCCACGTGCTCGGTCTGTTGGCCCTGACCACCCAGTCCTTCGTCGCCTCGGCCTCGGCCAGCGAGCGGTCGCGCGCCCTGGCCGCGGCCATCGACTTCGCCGGGATCGCCGCCGGCCTGCTCGGCCCCGCGCTGAGCGACCGGCTTGACGACGGCTCTCGCACCCGGCTCGACACCGTTCTCGCAGAGCGCGCCTTCTCGCCCGTGTACCAACCCATCGTCGATCTCCGCGACGGCCGGCTCATCGGCTTCGAGGCCCTGACCCGGTTCACCGACGGCACTCCGCCGGAGGTCCGCTTCGCCGAGGCGGCCAGCGCCGAGCGCTCGACCGAGCTGGAGCAGGCCACCCTGAGCCTCGCCCTCCAGCGCTCGGCGGCCCTGCCCGAGGAGTGCTGGCTATCGCTCAACGTGTCGCCCGGCCTGGTCATGGAGAGCGACGTCCTTCCCTCCCTCCTGGCCGGAGCGGGCCGCCGGGTGGTGCTGGAGATAACCGAACACGATCCCGTGCACGACTATCAGGCCCTCCGCCGCTCCATAGGGATGCTGGGCGACAACGTGGAGCTGTCGGTGGACGATGCCGGCTCCGGCTTCGCCAGCCTCCGCCATGTCCTGGCCCTGGGCCCGTCGTTCATGAAGCTGGACGCGTCCTGGGTCTCGGGCATCGACCACGACCCGGCCAGACAGGCGCTGATCGCCGGGCTGTCCCACTTCGCCAGCCAGACCGGATGCCATCTCATCGCCGAGGGGATCGAGCGCCAACCCGAGCTCGACATCCTCCAGCAGCTCGAGGTCGAGCTGGGCCAGGGCTACCTGCTGGGCGAGCCCGCCCCCGTACCGGCCTGATTTGCGACGGCCGGGCGTGGGGCTGGGGGTCCCCACGCTCCGGAGGAGGGCCGCCAGGCCCGGGCAGCATCGCCGAAGGCGATGCGCATCTACACAGGCCGGGCGTGGGGCTGGGGTCCCCACGCTCCGGAGGAGGGCCGACAGGCCCGGGCAGCATCGCCCAAGGCGATGCGCATCTACACAGGCTGGAGCATGGACTCCAGGTATCGGCGCCGGCAGAGCGAGCGCTGGAGCTTGCCCGAGGACGTCTTGGGGAGGGTCCCGGGCTGCACCAGGACGACGTCGCCCGGCGGCACCCCCACGGCGTTGCGCACCCGGCGAGCCACCTCGTCCCGGACGGACGTGGTCTCCGTCGCCTTGGTCTCGGCCACCACGACCATGGACTCCCGGCCTCTGCGGCCCTCCACGCCGAAGGCGATCACGTTGCCTGGGCGCACGCCCTCCACCTGGGCCACCGCTCGCTCGACATCCTCGGGGAACACGTTGCGCCCCCCGACGATGATCATGTCCTTGATGCGACCGCACACGACCAGCTCGCCGTCCAGCAGATAGGCCAGATCGCCCGTCCGCAGCCAGCCGTTGTGGAAGGCAGCCGCGGTCGCCTCGGGTTGGCGGTAGTAGCCGGGCGTGACCGAGGTGCCGCGAATCTCCAGCTCGCCGGCCTCCCGCTCCCGCATGGGCGATCCGTTGTCAGGATCGACTATGCGGATCTCGAGCCCGGGCACGGGCCGGCCCAGCCTGACCAGGGGGCGGGCCCGGGGGCTGTCCTCGGCCACGGGCGCGGCGTAGCGGTCGGTCTCCAGCACCCGCCCGTCGACGACGTCGACGAGCATCCCGGCTCCCGGCTCGGGAAAGGTGCCGGCGATGGCCAGCTCGGCCATGCCGAAGGCGGGGAAGGCGGCCCTCCGGTCGAAGCCGTGCGGTACCGCGGCGTCGCAGAAGGACCGGACCGTGGCCGGGTCGACGGGCTCGGCCCCGTTCAGGGCCAGGCGCCAACGGGACAGATCCAGGCCGTCGAGGCGCTGCAGGGCCCGAGCGGCCAGGGCGTAGGAGAAGTTGGGCCCCGCCGTGGCCGTGCCGCCGAAGTGGTGCAGCCACTCGACCCACCGCGCCGGCGAAGCCAGGAAGTCCTGGGGCGCTCCCAGCACCAGGTCTGTTCCGCTGATCATGGGCAGGGTGAGCAGCCCCACCAGACCCATGTCGTGGTACAGCGGCAGCCACGAGACGATCACGTCGGCGTCGGGGTCGAGGCGAGCAGCGGTGGCCGCGGCGTCGAGGTTGGCCAGGATCGTGCGGTTGGGAAGCATGACCCCCTTGGGGTCGGTGGTCGACCCGCTGGTGAACTGGAGGACGGCCAGGGCGTCGGGGTCAGGCGCCGGGGCTTCGAAGTCGCGGGCCGAGCCCCGGCCCGCGACCCGGGCGGCCTCGTCGAGTCCGACAAAGGGGGGATCCCCGGAGGCAGGGTCCAGGAAGGCGGCCAGGTCGGGGTCGATGAGGACCAGGGCGGCGTCCGAGCCCTGGACCCGCGTCCTGGTCTGGGCGACGAACTCCTCCACCGACCCCAGCCTCATGGGCAGGGGCAGCACCACCGCGGCCGCCCCCGCCAGCCAGGTGGCCTGGATGGCGGTGACGAGCGGTCGCGTGGTGGGGCCCAGGAGGGCGACGTGCCGGCCCGGCCCTATCCCCCTGGACTGCAGGACGGCGGCCATGGCGCGGGACTGCTCGTGGAGCTGGGCCCAGGTGAGCACGTCGGGCTCGCCCGAACCCACGAAGGTGATGGTCCCGCCCCGCCCGGTGGCGACCTCCACCCTGGCGGCCAATGTGTCCGCCGGGCGCGAGCCCGTCTGTTCCGCCCGCATAACGGGTCCGACCCCGGCCCGCCGCCGGCGGTTACACGACGATGTTGACCAGCTTGGGCGGGCGGACGACCACCTTCCGGGGGGCGGCGTCCCCCAGATGGTCCCGCACCCGGTCTGACGCCAGGGCCAGGCGCTCGGCCTCGACCTCGTCGATGTCGGCGCTGACCTGGAGGCGGTCCCGCACCTTGCCGTTGACCTGGACGACCAGGGTGACGGTGTCCAGCCTCACCAGCTCCGGGTCGGCCTCGGGCCAGCTCTCGTCGTGGATGCGGGCTCCCTCGCCCCGGCGCCGCTCCCACATCTCGGCCGTGATGTGGGGGGCCATAGGCGCCATGAGTAGGAGCAGGACGTCGACCGCCTCGTTCAGCGTCCGGCGCCTGGATCCGCCCTGCACGTAGCGGTACAGGACGTTGGTGAACTCCATCAGCGCCGCGACCGCGGTGTTGTAGGACCAGCGGGCGAAGTCGTCGCTCACGCGGGCGATCAGCCGATGGGTCGCCTTCCTGACCTCGTCGTCGGCGCCGGTCGGGTCGCGGTCCTCCACGCGCGCCTGCGCCCCCGTCCCCCTCTCCTCGCCGGCTCGCTCCAGCTCCCCGCCGGCCAGCCTCCAGACCCGCTGCAGGAAGCGGGCGCACCCCTCGACCGACACCGTCTCCCAGTCGACGTCGTCGGCCGGCGGACCCACGAACAGGTGG
>Ga0066672_10000162_pt1 | contig 16743 bp, 14 predicted proteins | sample GraSoiAngelo_121_FD_62292 | JGI IMG/M metagenome (GOLD analysis project Ga0066672, IMG submission 62292) | Grasslands soil microbial communities from the Angelo Coastal Reserve, California, USA - 14_0919_12_20cm | ecosystem: Environmental > Terrestrial > Soil > Grasslands | place: USA...
TACGATCTTGGCCGCATTGGCTTCAGAAAGAGATCCGCCGAATACGGTGAAATCTTGAGCGAAGACAAAGACCAGCCGGCCCTCAATGCGTCCGTAACCGGTCACGAAGCCGTCGCCGTAAGTCTTCTGCTCCGCCATGCCGAAGTCAGTGCAATGGTGGGTCACCATCTTGTCGAATTCCTCGAACGTGCCTTCATCCAGGAGGAATTCGATCCGCTCACGGGCGGACATCTTGCCCTCTTTGTGCTGACGAGCGCGGCGCTCTTCGCCGCCGCCAGCGTCCGCCAGCGAATCACGCCGCTTCAGCTCTGCAAGTTTTTGTTCCAGATTCATTCCGGAAGAATTATAAGCTCTTGAGCCGCAAGCAACGGCAAAGCTCGCCAGGAACCTGCGACACAGAAAAATTGCCTCATTGCGTTTTAGACTTTTAATTCAAGCAATGCTGTGTCCGCACAGACTCTGCCACCAGGGCTTCTAAAGCCCTCTGTTTTGCTGCAACCTAAACACGGCCCTGAAGGGCCGTTCTTCCAGCGTTCGTTAGGACACATTATTTTCTAGATCGATCTAGCCTTCTGGAAGGACGTGCAATCGGCTCTGGCAATCTGCCTTTACAAAACTTAAGCATTTTCCAATATTTGGAGGGTCTATGGGTGACTTTAGGAACAGTATTTTTACGAAAATAGGGGCCGGCACCTCAGAAAAGATTTGACTTTTTAAATCTTTGAGCTATTTTATTGTGGCCGTGGTTTCTCCGGCCCGCGAGGCCCGTCGTCGTAGGTGAATGTGGGCCCGCACTTATCGGTAACCCCGCTAGGAACATTCAGATTCGAAGCATGCGCATGCCCATGCACATGGTCCGCAGGCCTCTCAGGAAGCTGAGCCGCCTGGCCGTGGACGAACGAAGAAAAACACAATACAGAAAACGCCAGCAAACTGATGCCAGGCATTCGTTTACAGGACATGTTTCGTCTCCAGTTTTTCAATATGAATGGTCGTGCCAATAATGCCACGGGAGAATATCACAAGAATTTAGTAATTGGGTAACTTAATAGTAGTGTAATGTGAAACTGGCAAACAATTGAACGGAGGCGAGGTTGACGAAAATGAAACGGGTGACGTGGGTGTTGACGCTTTGTCTGGCAATGGGACTGATGTCGTGGAACAAGAGCGCCGCCTATCCACCGGCCGACCTGCAATCCAAAGCTCCCAGCGCCATTGGAGAGTGGCAAGGCGCCATCGCTAAGCTGCGGCTTGTCCTGACCTTGGATCAGGGTGCGAACGGAGCGCTGAAGGGCAAGATCGTCAGCCTTGACCAGGGGAACGCCACCATTCCCATTGAAACTGTTTCGTACGAGCAGAGCGGCGAACTGCGATTGGATCTCAAGCTCATCGACGCTGTTTATCAGGGTCAAGTTACTGACGACGGTACGGAAATCAACGGCATCTGGCAACAAGGCGGCAATGCCCTTCCGCTGACGTTCCGCAGGCCGGGCGCTCCTATAACCACCAGGCTCAAACCGGCCACCATTGGCCGCATCCAGTTCCAACCCTGCCGCACGGACGACGGCAACACCGAAGGGCTGTGCGGCAAATACGAAGTTTATGAAAACCGGCAGACCCGGAGCGGACGCAAGATTGCTCTCAATATCATGGTGTTGCCGGCGCTCGCCGGCAAACCCGCGCCCGACCCGTTTTTTCCGCTAGGTGGCGGCCCCGGACAAAGCGCAGTCGAAGCCTTTCCGCTGGCCGGATATGTGACCTCCTTGCGGCAACAACGCAGCGTGGTATTGGTAGACCAACGCGGGACTGGCCATTCAAATCTATTGCAGTGTCTACTGAAAGATCCAGCAAGCGCGCAGTCGATAGTAGGCGACTTTTTCTCATTGGAGAAGCTGCGGGCCTGCCGCGCAGAGTTGGAAAAGAGCGCGGACCTCACCCAGTACACCACCTCAATCGCTGCCGACGACCTGGACGAAGTGCGCGTTGCCATGGGATACGACAAGATCAATGTGTTCGGGGGGTCCTATGGCACGCGGGCCGGGCTGGTCTATCTGCGGCGCTACCCGGACCATGTCCGCACGCTTACCCTGGAAGGCGTAGCTCCGCCCCAATACAAGATTCCGCTGCCTTTTGCCCGGACGATCCAAATGTCCGTTGACCGCCTGATGAATGCCTGCGCGTTGGACGATTCATGCAATAAAAGCTTTCCCAATCTGGCGGCGGAATTCCGGGACATTGTTGCCCGGCTGGAAAAATCGCCCGCCCAGTTTCAAATACGGAATCCGGCGGCGGGAAAAATCCAAGCGGTTACTCTTTCGCGTGGCATGTTTGTCGCCAACCTGCGCGCCATGCTGTACATTCCCAGGTTCGCCAGCCAGTTTCCGTCGATGATTCACTACGCATTTAAGGATGACTGGACAGCCTACGGAACAACGATCCTGGACCTGAATGCCGCCTTTGAGAAAGTACTGGCCCGGGGCATGTCGTTTTCCGTGATCTGCGCCGAAGATGTGCCCAACATCACGGAGACGGAAATCAAGAACGAAACCCAGGGCACATCCCTGGGAGACTTCCAGGTCCGCCTCTATCAAAAAGCCTGCCAGGAGTGGCCCAAAGGCAGCATACCGAAAGACTTCTTCGCACCCATACACTCAGATGTTCCGGTGCTGCTGATTTCGGGTGTGCTCGACCCGGCCACGCCCCCGGAGATGGCCGAACACGCGGCCCACGATCTTGCCCATAGCCGCGTGATCGCGATCCAGGAGGGGACGCATGGCACCGGCTCGCCGTGCATCGACGGGCTGATCACAAAATTCATAGTGCAAGGTTCCGTCGAGGGCCTGGACACAACATGCACCAATGAAATCCATCTGCCTCCGTTTTCCACGCGGTAGCGGAAACCCATCTTATTCCGGATGCGCCAGTGTTTCGCCTTTCGGCCCAACCTGGACTTCTGACTTCTTGCCATTGGTGCGCACCTGGGCTTCGTAAGCAACCAGCTTACCTTGCTTGGTGAGCGATTCCACTTTGGCTATTTTCCCGGCGCCCGCTTTTTGTTTCAGGCCTTCGCGGACTTCGGCCGGCAGCGAGTCTATGGCTACTTCTTCCTCGACTTCAAGAACTGCACCCTCGGGAGAGATGCTTACGTCTTTCGAATGGCCGTTGACGGTCAGTTGGACTTCATACTGGAGCTTCCCGTCTTCGGTCTCGCTGCTATAGCCTTTGATGGTAGCTCCCTTGCTTTGCTCGTCGGCGCTTTTTTGAACGGCAGCAGGCAAGTCCGATTTTTTCAATTTCTTTTCCTGGGCTGAGGCGGCCAATGCAAATAGAAGAGCCAATGCTAGGGTTCCAGTTAACTTCAATGCTGTGTGCTTCATTGCAAAATCTCCTTTTTTTCTCGATGTTTGCCAGATCTTGAAATCTGTTTTTAGATTCTGCCAATTTTGGCAATCTGCGATGATTGTTATTTCTTTGCCATGACCAGCAGCGTAAATGTGCCGGGCTTCATCTTCGGCCTTTGGCGCTGGCCATTGACTGGCGGAGGCGCTTCTTCAAATTCCGCCGTAACCAGGTACACTTCGTGATTGTTGGTATTGAGCGCCATGGTGCGGGCGCCCTTTTGCGTGGCGGCATTCTGCGACACGGTGAATTTGTCTTTGCTCTCTTCGTGGACAACGGTCAATGTTCCATCACCGTTGGAACTGAAGGCCAGATTAGCGCTGGGATCGAAACCGGTGGCATCCACGCCATCGCCAATGGGAAGCGTAGCGACCATCTTGCCGCTATCGGCGTCTACAATGGCCATGATCTTATCGCATCCCGCAAACAGCCTGCGGTTCTTCTGGTCCATCGCCAGCCCGGAGGGGCCTTCACAACCGGCCATGGGCCACGTATTCACCACCGTTGCTTTGCGCGCGTCAATGGCTACCAGTTCATTCTTGTCTTCAATGTTGACGAAGACCGTTCCCTTGCCGTCGGCAGCGGCAAATTCCGGCCGGCCATCAAGGGGAATGTTGCCGACCACAGTCCCATTGGCCGCATCAATGGCGGTGGCGTTCTTGCTTCGGCCGTTGAAGGTGAAGACTCGCTTAGATGCAGGATCATAGATGATCGCATCCGGATTCTCTCCACCTTCGAGCTTAATTTTGGCCGTTTCTTTCAGGCTCTTGAGATCAAAGACCGTGACCGTATTGTCGCGGCCATTGCTGGTGAAGCCCTTGCCTAAATCCTGAGCCAGCGCAATGCCATGCACGCCGGCAGTGTTGGGGATCTCCGCGATAACGGAGCCTTTTTCGGTGTCGACTACCATCACCCTCGTGCCCCGCGAAATAAATAGACGTTTACCGGCTGCATCATAGGTGAGGTAGTCCCAGCCGCCATCGCCGCCCAGAGTGAATTTTTGTTTCACTACGTAATTGACCGGCTCAGCGGCGCTTGCCAATAACGCAAAAGCAGTGACCAGAGTCATCGCAAGAAAAATCTGTTTACGCATTTTGTTTCTCCTCTTTTCAAATGTTGATAAATTGGCCTACCCTGCGTTCAACCATGCCTCAGCGTCCGGCCCCACCGGTTTGTTGGTTACCTGGGGCACGCCGCGATCTCGCTTGGCGCCAAAGGACGGAAAGAGCAACCCCTTAAACCAGGCTTCATCCACCCGCCTCAGCCGGTACTCTTCAGGATGCTCACGAAGAAACCTGGTTACACTGGGCTCCGTGACCCGGCCGTCCTGGACCCGCAGCCAGCCAAGCGCAATCCACCTACGAACACTCCGGGACCCTGCGCCCAGGAGAAATTCGATATCGGCCCGGCTATATCCCTCTCTCAAGCGCGAAGATATCTGCAGCTTGGAGCACTCGGCCTTTACCGACCAGTAGGACCGTTTGAGCTTTCGCGCAATGGCCGACTTACTCAGACTTCCCGCCGTTTCGCTCAGGATTTCAATTTCTTCCGGGGTCCAGCGCTTGCGTTGGTCGCTGATGCCAAGTTGCGTGGCGCGGGCCAGCACCACGATCCTGGTAAATCCACTCCATTTCTGGAAACGATCCAGGTTTTCGCTCAACTCACGCCGGGTGCGCGCCTCTTTATAGACAAGCTGCAACTCTTGATCCAGCCCGGCTGTCCAGGAGAACCTCTTGTTTGGATTGGGGCGGGTCTGGATACGGCAAGAGTGGCATCGCCGGTCCTTGGGAGTACCCTTGAGTTCGCCGCACCCGATGCAAACTACCGGATTGTTTGGTATGCCCCGCATTTCCGCACTCAGTCTTGAAGGATAGAAGGTTTTCCTGAAAATCTACTGAAAGACAACCCAAAAGATATTGGTCCCTGTGTCGCCGGTATCCCGAGCACGGTGCAACCTTTAGGGTCGTGTTTCGAGCGGCGCTGCGTTTGATTTGATGACAATCAATATAGATCGTTTTCACTTACCCAGAGTTTGACTGGAAAGTAAGTGACATTAGTCTTTTGCCCTGGCGGTGGCTACACCAACTCGGGAACTGCACTGATATCCTCTTGAACAATCAACTTGGCTGAGAGTTGGCGTGCTGGAATTCAACTGTAAAAACTGAGCCTTGGCCGGCGGCGCTTTGCACTTGAATCTGGGCTGCATGGGCGTCGCCGATCCATTTGGCGATGGCCAATCCCAGTCCGAACCCGCCGTGCTTTCGGGAGCGGGCCTGGTCGGCGCGATAGAACCTCTCAAAGATGTGAGGAAGGTACTGGGCCGGGATGCCGATTCCGGAATCTTGAATTCTAAAAACAGCCATGCCTTCCACCACGTAGAAAACCGCGGACACCTGGCCTCCGGCGGGCGTGTATTTGATGACGTTATCGAACAACACCAGGAACAGGCGCACCAGGGCTTCCTGATTTCCTTCGATCCAGGCGCTCCTGTGGGCCAGGTCGAGCGAGACCGAAACTCCTTTTTCCGAGGCCAGAAACTTGGTTTTTGAAAAAGCTATCTCGATAACGCCGGCCACATTCGTGGGTGACAATGCAAGCTGCTCGGTGGCGGAGTCGGCTCGGGCCAGCGTCAGCAAGTCATCGATCAGCGAACTGGTGCGCTCGGCTTCTTCCAAAATTTCTTGCAGGGCTTTCCGGTAGGCGCCTTCGTCTCTCTTTTGGCGCAAAGCGATCTCAGCCGTGGTGCGAATGATGGCCACCGGAGTCCGCAACTCGTGGGAGGCGTCGGCAGTAAATTGAGTCATTTGCTTGAAGCTGCTTTCAATGCGCGCCAGCATGGCATTCAAAGTCTCAGCCAGAAACTGCAACTCGTCGGCCGTCTGCGGCGGATCCAGGCGGCAGGACAAATCGTTGCCTCCAATGGAGCGCGCAGCCTCCGTAATTCTCCTCACCGGAAATAATGCGCGGCTGCTAAGCCAGTAGCCTCCGGCCAGCGCAAGACCAATAGCCAAGGGCGTTGAGATCAGCAGCAGCCACTTGAGCCTCTGCAGGACCAGGGTGAAACTGGTTGTGTCAGTCGCAATCTGAACAACCAGGCGCTTGCCATTCACTATGACGCTATCGGTGATGATTCGAAGGGCATGGCCCTTCTGCATGTCGGTCGAGATCTGGCTGGCTTCACTTGGGCTGGGAATGGCGATTCCATATCGTTGCATGGATAGAGACTGAAAAACCCAGTCCCCTGATTCGCCTTTGATTTGCAGCAGAGCCCCTCCGGGCTGGCTCGCGGAGAATTCCTGAAATTCATCCTGGAGTTCCGTGGGAGAGTCACTGGGGATATGCTGCCCCATAAAGCTGCGCGTTGCCGCCATCCGGGCGCGCAGATCGCTGTCAATAATATTGGCAACGCTTTCCCTGGCGCCCAGAAAAATTACGGTTCCAAGGATGGCCAAGCAGAAACACAGGACCGTCAGGTACCAGGCCGTCAAGCGGATTCGAATGGGCGCCCGCATCACAGCGCTCCAATCTTGTAGCCGAAGCCCCGCACGGTGTGAATGAGCCTTTTCGAATGGCCCTCATCCACCTTCTTGCGCAACAGCTTGATGAATGCCTCCAAGGTGTTATTTTCCACTGACCCGTCATAGCCCCAGACCGTTTGGATCATAGCGTCACGCGAGAGAACGCGGCCGGCGTTGCGCATGAGAAATTCCAGCAGTGAATACTCTTTCTTGGTTAAAGCGATTGGCTTGCGATTGCGGGAGACCTCGTGGGTGCTGGTATCCAACTGAAGATCCTCGACTTTGAGCAGGACACTTTGAGTGACCGGCCCCCGGCGGGAGAGCGCCAGCAGTCTAGCCAGGAGTTCTTCAAAAGAGAACGGTTTTTTCAGGTAGTCGTCCGCGCCCGCGCTCAGCCCTTTTACCACATCCATCGTCGTATCGCGCGCGGTCAGCATCAGTACGGGAGTTCGCAGTCCCGCTTTGCGCATGCGCCGCACCAGCTCAAAACCGTCAAACCCCGGCAGCATCACGTCCAACACCGCAACGTCGCAATCGCAGGCTGCCGCCAGTTCCAGCCCTTCCGGCGCACTATGCGCTACCAGGACGGAGTGGCCCTCTTCGGCAAGGCCCGACTTCAGCAAGTCAGACATCTTCCGTTCGTCTTCAACTACCAGGATCCGCATTGAACTATTACACCGCAAAGGGCGCTAAGGGCGCAAAGGAAGCCGGGAGCTGCATAAGGCGACTGGCTGCCTTCCGGCTCCCGGAGATTTACTGGGATGCAGTACAATTCCTCTTTACGCTATGCGCAGCTTTGAGAGTCTCTCGGAACGGGAAATAATAGCTCTTGCCATTTCATCGGAAGAGGATGACGCGCGAATTTACGGCGATTTTGCCGAGGGGCTGCGCCAGACTTTCCCGGCTTCGGCAGCCGTTTTCGATGGCATGAGAGTGGAGGAAGCCGACCACTGCCACCGCCTGATTGAGCTATACCGCACCAAGTTTGGAGAGCACATTCCCCTGATCCGCCGCCATGACGTGAAAGGGTTTGTGAGCCGCCGCCCGTTGTGGCTGGTCCGTCCTTTGGGCCTGAAAGCTGTGCGCCACCAGGCCGCGACCATGGAAGCCGAGACCCGCCGTTTTTACGAAAAAGCGGCCACCCGCACCCAGGACGCCAGCATTCGGCAACTGCTCAATGACCTGGCCCAGGAAGAGCGCTCACATGAGCATCGGGCTGGGGAATTGGAGCGCGACAAGCTTCAAGGCGATGTTCGCGAGCAGGAAGAAGAGGCCAATCGTCGGCTCTTTGTCCTGCAGATCGTCCAGCCTGGTCTAGCCGGACTGATGGATGGCTCGGTTTCCACCTTGGCCCCAGTCTTTGCCGCCGCTTTTTACTCCCAAAATACCCACACTGCTTTCCTGGTAGGACTGGCGGCGTCCGTGGGCGCCGGAATCAGCATGGGCTTTGCCGAGGCCCTTTCCGATGATGGAACCTTGACCGGGCGCGGACATCCCTGGCTCCGAGGCTTGGTTTGCGGTCTGATGACGGCCCTGGGAGGGATTGGCCATACCTTGCCCTTCCTGATCCCCGCTTTCGGCATTGCCACCGCCGTAGCCGGAGTTGTAGTGGTGGCAGAGTTGGCGATGATTGCCTGGGTGCGCCATCGCTACATGGAATCACCACTGCTTTCCGCCACCCTGCAAGTGGTGGTAGGCGGCTTGCTGGTGTTCCTAGCCGGAGTGCTAATCGGCAAGTCCTGAGCCGATATTCACCGCAAAGACCGCGACGGAGACAAAGGTGCAGCTTGCGGAAGAAGTCGCTGCTAGCTAATTTCCATCCAGAGTAGCCCAGGTTTGTGGTCCGACAATACCATCGGGGACCAGGCCATGATCCCGTTGGAAAGCGCGTACTGCGGCCTCTGTTTTTGGTCCGAAGTTGCCGTCTGCAACTACGCCGAGTTTTAGCTGCGCCTGCTTCACTTGCTCACCCATTGCGGGACGACGAAGCGTGGGCCGACCAGCGGACCCAGACTGGGCCGCAGGCTCAACCGCCGGGATCAATACAGGGGCAGGAGCTGTCCCGTCAAGGATCGCGGCAACGGCTGAGCGGAACGCCTTCATGTCGAAGCTTGGATCATTTTTGCGACCAGGAGGCAAAGCATATTCTTTGTGTCCAGCGCAAAAGTCAGCCGCTTGCCCAATGTGCGCCAAAATAGCCGCGACACCACGGCGATAGGCATTCATTTGCACTGCTGGCCAGGGAGAATCATCCGCGAGCCCGGTATTTTCCGCCTCAATGCCTATGAAACTGGAATTGCCGGTCGTCACGCCTTTCCATGCACCTGTCCCTGCGTGATTGCACCTCCCAGCAGCGACCACATAGTACGTACCGTCCCGGCCAAGGCCAAGCTGAGCGAGAGGCCCAGAAAGATCGGCGCGTCCCTGAATGAGAGTGTTCAGGGTCGGCATGTTGGCGCTTCTCCCAGGCGTGGCAGTGTGGTGGCATATAACGCCCACTATATTGCCAACGTCGCCGCGTCCACGACTCTCCCAGCCATCCGCGAGGGCGACTTTCAGGCCCTTGTCCTTCAGTACTTGCGGCAACCAAGTCAATGAAAATGTCATGTCAGGCCACTCCTCCTTCGGCTGCAGGAAGATCTTCATCGGATGTTGGCACTTCAACTTGGACGTCGCATCCGTCAATGTCTTCGTCCTCACTGCCAGGAGTAGAAGCAGCTGTTTCTTGAAGAACTCCTTCCAATGCGGCGAGTGCCGCTACTCCGTGATCATCGTAGGCCATGGTATGAGTTCACCTTTCCCGTTGTGAATTTGGAGCTTTGAGGTCCGACCCAAAAAGTCCTGCTCGAAGAGCCATCCATACAGTTGAACTTGATCACTCTTGCCTGCAACATAGTCCCCATGCACACGGCTTGGTCAGGTGGTGCGATTATGTGAATGTCGGCACCACGGGGGCCAGCGTACTGGCGATATAGTTGTAACATTGCGAGAGTTAGCAACGCACAGCCCCAATGTCCCGAGGCATGAGGGTATGCGGCGGAGCGATGAATCTAACACAGGGACCCAATTTCGTCGAATCCCGTGCCAGCGGGACTCTGCCCTCTGCCACCAGGGCTTCTAAAGCCTCCTGTTTTTGCTACACCTGAACACGGCTCCTTCGGCTGCCTCAGGACAGGCTCTAAAGGGCCGTTCTTCCACCATTAAATAACAACTTAAGTGAAAATGCTCGTTTGCCGATAGACCTGCTATCGAAGATATTTGCTTAAGAGGGATGAATGTGAAAAATCAGATTTCAGCGTTCTGGAGACGACTATTCGGCTTTTGTGCCTTGCTTATGGCTTGGGGATGTGTGTTTGCCTCTGCAGCAACCACACCCACGAGCCTTCAAGGCGCCACGGTTGTAGATGCTGCGAAGGCAAAATCCTTGATGGAAGCAGGCGCAGCTATGATCGATGCCCGCGTCGCCAACGAATACGTGGAATTGCACATCAGCGGCGCGAAGAATATTCCCTACAAAGAGAAGAGCGATAAGACTGTTGCTTATGATTCAACTCTCGACAGCTTTGATCTCTCTCAACTGCCAGCCGACAAGAATAGGCCCACTATTTTTGCCTGCAACGGTCCGGAGTGCTGGAAGAGTTACAAAGCGGCCCGAGCCGCGGTCAAAGCTGGGTATAAGCATATTTATTGGCTGCGTGGCGGCCTTCCCGAGTGGCAGGCCAGCGGATACCCCGTTGAGTAAATTGACTTTTTCGACGTGCCTCCAGGCGCAAGCAGGAAGACCATGTACCGACCAAGTACTCTCAAGATAAAACTGCTGAAAGCCGGGATGCTTGTGATTGCAGCGCTCCTCCTGCTGGCTACTGTCAACATCTATAGCGTGGTCCGCAGTACGCGCGCATTGTCTTTTGTGTATTTGAATGAGGTTGAACCCGTATCAGCTCTCACTTCCATCGATCGTGAGCTTAAAGAAATCCGCTTTCGCTTAGCGGGCGTGTTGCTCGATCAAATGCCATCTGTGGGTTCGTCCAACCAGTTGAGGCAGGCAATCAGTGATATCCCGCGCGCATGGGCAACATTCAAACTGGGGACTCGTAACAACGCGGTATCTCAGGATACAGCGGCCCGCATTGCCAAAATTGATCAAGAAATTCCTGCCTTTCTTTCCTTTGCCCATGAGCTGAATGCGTCTTACGCTACTGAAGACAAACGGAGACTCTCGATATTGTTAGAAGATGATTGGCCGGTCGTTCAGGCCAATCTGGTCAAACCGGTAGGGATGCTGATATCGGAGCAGCAAGCGAGGGTGAAGATCACATACGAAACCAGCCGCCGAGCAGGAATCAAGCTCATTGTGTTAGGAATTGCCGTGTCCCTCGGCACAATATTCTTTCTCACCTTCTTTGGATACCGTTTTACCCAGAGCATCGGCACAGTGACAGACTCCAACCGGAGCCTGGAGATTGAAGTCGTAGAACGTAAAGGTGCGGAGCATGAGCTGTTGAGGGCAAACGAAACTCTTCGCATCTTGATTCACGCTTCACCCGTAGCGATTGTAGCCTTGGATCCGGAGGGAGTCGTTCAATTGTGGAATCCCGCAGCCACCCGACTATTCGGCTGGGATGAGCAAGAGGTGATTGGACGTTTTCTTCCTACCGTGCCCCAGGATGGGCAAGATGAGTTTCAACAAAAGCTGCGCCGGGCCTTGAACGGCGAAGACATATTTGCCCAGGAGGTATACCGCCAGCGAAAAGATGGTTCCATAGTCGAAGTAAGTACTTCTACCGCAGCATTGCGAGACGCCAAGGGTCATGTCACAGGCGCTATCGCAGTCTTGGTAGACATTACAGAGCGCAAACGCGCCGAAAAAGAAATACAAAATGCGCAAGCAGCGGCTGAAGCTGCAAATCGAGCCAAGAGCGAGTTTCTGGCGAACATGAGCCACGAAATTCGTACCCCCATGAATGGCGTCATTGGCATGACCGAGCTTACTCTCGACACTGAACTCACACCCGAACAGCGGGAGTATCTGGGAATGGTCAAGACCTCGGCCGATGCCTTGCTCACGGTGATTAACGATATTCTGGACTTCTCTAAGATTGAGGCGGGCAAGCTGGAGATTGATCCCATCGACTTCAGCATTCGCAACAATGTGGAAGATACCACCAAAATGCTAGCGCTAAAAGCCCACCAAAAAGGACTCGAGTTAGTCACTTACGTTGACCCCGACGTGCCGGAGGTATTGATCGGCGATCCCACCCGCCTGCGGCAGATTTTTTTCAATTTGCTGGGGAATGCAGTCAAGTTCACGGAACAAGGCGAGGTTGTACTGCGCGTCGCGGTTCACGCGCGAGTAGATAGCGTAGTGTGCTTGCATTTTTCGATAACGGACACCGGGATCGGCATACCCGAGGGCCGACAAAAGATTATCTTTGAAGCTTTTAACCAAGCCGATGGTTCAACGACGCGCAAATATGGGGGGACAGGTCTGGGGTTAACCATTACCACTCGGCTTATCAACCTCATGGCTGGGAACATCTGGGTCGAAAGTGAACTAGGCAAGGGCAGCACCTTTCATTTCACGGCGAATTTTGGCGTAGGCAGCACCCCAGCTCTCCGAACTTCAGAGGAAGCATCTGCGGAGCTACAGGATCTGCGTGTACTGGTGGTAGACGACAACGCCACGAACCGGCGCATTCTCCGGGAAATCCTTCTCCAATGGCGGATGAAGCCAACACTAGTGGACGGAGGTCAGGAAGCCCTGTTTCTTTTGCAGCACGCCCAGAGAGCCGGCACTCCTTTTCCGCTCGTGCTTACCGATATGCAGATGCCGGACATGGATGGCTTCGCTCTGGCAGAAATCATTAAGCAAACGCCAGCGCTGGCAGGAGCAACTATCATGATGTTGACCTCCGCTGGCCAGCGCGGGGACGGCGCACGCTGTCGCGAATTGGGGGTGAAGGCCTATCTTACCAAGCCTCTGAAACAGTCGGAATTGCGGGAGGCAATCCTCGCGGTTCTGCGCGGCGGAGCTATTAATGCCGAGGCTCGGGACACACTAGTCACGCGCCATTTGCTACGTGAGGCCCGCAGTAGCCTGCGCGTCCTTCTGGCTGAAGATAATCGCGTAAACCAAGTTCTAGCTGTGCGTTTGCTTGAACAGAAAGGTCATTCCGTGACAGTGGCTAACAACGGCTTGGAAGCGCTGGCCATTCTAGAGACCAGAAATTTCGATATTGTGCTAATGGACGTGCAGATGCCGGAGATGGATGGCTTTGAAGCTACACGAATCGTTCGCGAAAAAGAAGGGCCGAGCGGAAATCATCTGCCCATTATCGCCCTAACCGCCTATGCGATGAAAGGAGACCCGGAACGTTGTCTGGCTGCAGGAATGGATGCCTATATTTCCAAGCCGCTCCAGGTAACCGAACTCTATGCTGCTATGGAACGCTTCTATCCTTCCCGAGCTTCTGCGGAAAAACCAGTCGATCTGCGGTGGCATGAAGCTCCTTAAAATCAAGACTCCGAGCGCTCCAATTCCAGTGGAGCACAGCCGTGGTCGCACGCGTTACAAGCTCCGGCTCAAGAAATGGACAGTCTGGGACAACCATCTATCCGGCAGTTCGATAGCATCATTTTCAGCGGTGTGTTCTTAGGCGGTTTGCTAAGACCGCCCGCCGCAGGTGAACTATCAGGCAATTTGAAATACCTCGCCGATGCTTCCGGGCAGGCTCGCGGGATCCAATAAGAAATCTTCAACCAAGCCAGCGATCAAATCCGGACGATCATAGAGACAGTAGTGTGTAGCGCCCTTCACTTCGATACACCGGGCATGAGGAAACAATTTAGCGGCTGTATGGGACATGCTGGGAGCAGAAACCTTGTCATGCTCCGAAGCCACCAGCAGGATAGGCGCCTTCACCAGAGGCGCATTTGCAATCGCGTCATAAGAAACAAAATCAATCAGCTGATGCGCGTAGTTCAAGGTAGTAGCTTCATCGCGGAATGGCGCAATGATATCGTGTTTCAGGTTCATGTTGACCAAGCTCAGGATATTCATTTCCCCATCAAGCTGACCGGATCCATTTACATCGAGGGTAGACTGAAGGGACCGCATGACCGTGCCGGCCATCGCGGGGCGCGTCTGGAGAATGCGGCACAGCGACTCTATATTGTTTTCATAGTCTGTCGTGTCTTCGGAAGAAATGCCCAGGCATTTGAAAGTACTGTTAAGAAAGACCATGGACAGCACTGCCTCAGGCCGGCGAAGATAAAATTGGATAGCGACCTTGGGACCCGTGCACCATCCCACCAGATGACAGGCCTCGATGCCTTCCTGCTGCAAGATGGCTTCAAGGTCGTCGACCTGATCGGCAAGTCCGAAGGGATGAGGAGGACTGACCGTGCCACGCAACTCCCAGATGATGACGCGACGGTTATGCAGAAGGCGATTGATCAGCGAGTGCCAGTAGCGTAATCCCTGGCCCAGAGCATTCAGCAGGATGACCGCATCGCCCTGGGAGCCGCCTCCAAAATAGCTGAATTCAACACCGTTGCGAGCAATTCTTCGCTGCTCCAGATGAACTGACAGTCCATTGGCCGGCGGGTTCTTACTGATGTGCGCGGCTTGCTGGCTCCTGCATACAGTTTCAAGCAACTTCCGATATTGCTTCTGGTCCGAGATTGCGGATTGCGAAGGAGCGCGCGCTCCATTCTCTACCGCACCATGCTGCGGCGCTAAATAATTGCGAAACCACGAGAGCCGCTCTTGAAACACGAGGTCGATCTCGTTTAATTCGTTATAGTCGCCGGCAGGAAGGAATCCGATCTCATATACTGTTCCAATCCAATCACAAAAGTCCTCGAAGGCTATGCCTCCCGGTCCGGCCACGGCGTGAACCCGGCGCAATGTGCCTTCCTGCCGCGCAATGTGCAGCATCGATTCGGCGGCCGCTTCGGCAGACAAAAGATCCAGGGCGGCGTCTGGCTGTGCGAGGAAGCGGAGTGAATGAAACTCGAAGTAGTCCGGAGATCGCGCCTGGATCTCGGTTTTCAATTCGCATAAAGCGGCGGAGAAATGCAGAAAGTCATTGTAGCCGCGCGGAGGAAGGCCACAGTCTTCCCCAAGAATGAGCGGAGCGCGAAAGATGCGGTAGTCTACTTTGTTCGCCTCGCATGTCTGGATCACTTCTTGCTCGATGCTTCCAAACAGTCCTGCATCGCGGCTGTTCCTATTCCGCTTCGCGTGCTCCACGTCAGAGGAAAGCGGGGTTGCCGTGCATGCGCTTCCAGCGTAATTGAATTCGGTCACACCGGCGTGGAGGAGCATGGCAAGCGCTTTTCGGAATTCAAGGTTGCGATGGCGCGCTTCATAATGTCCGCCCGAAAGATACCAGATCGTGTTTATCCGCAGATCCCCGGGCAGAATGTCACGATTTTCCCCGCCGTGGGTCGCAGAAAAGATATGCAAGCGCTTTCCCGCCTGGTCCCGGTGGATTGCGGCGCTTTGCGGGGTGATCTTCCCCATGGCGCGAACCACGAATGCCCTGAGTTCTTCCGCAAATGAGTAGCCGGCTGGCGGCGCCAGAATTACCAGGCAATGATCGGACGTTGCCAGATAGCGGGCGGCTAGATGGCCACCAAGGATATTGTCAGCGCCTGCAATTAAGATAGTCTGAATCATAGGATATCCAGCAGCCTTAGGCTAGTCCGTTGTAGGAACTCCCGATTGCCGGAGTTACAGTTCAATCCGTTTTTGGGCTGGCACTTGGTTGTTGCAGAATTTGCTTGCTGGTTCGAATAAGGTCCGCCACGGTGCGGAGCCTCCCGACATCAACTTTCATATTCATCTGCTCGAGATTCACGCCAAAAGTCTCTTCAAAACGCAATACCAATGACAGAATGGCGATCGAATCGAGACCGAGTTCCTTCTGCAGATGAGTAGCGTTCGTAATTTCTATCTTCCTGAATCTGCTGGGGACGGCTCCTGCAATGAGCGACAATATCCTTTCCTCAAATCGCGCATCCAGTTCCATTTCGATCTCCTGTCATGACCTGCCAAAAGCCTTTCATTAGAACGCAGCCTGAAAATGCCGGCAATTTTTTTGCGGTCGAGTTTAAGGTTTGGCCGGAGAACTCCATTTCTCGGAAAAACGCCACATCCTCACGAGCTAGCTACCCCGATGCTCCGGCAAAAGGCTAGTTCACGCGGACACCATCTTATCATTCCTCTGGTTTTCGCGAAACTGCAAATCCTATTTCCCGACAAACTCCTATGAATCGACCACACACAGCAACTCCACATTGGCGTTTAGATATTCCCGACCGAGTTCAGTGAACATTTCGAGCGCACTTGAAACAACCTGCGGGCTCGTCGTCAAGTTGCCTTGGATTATGATGAAGGCCGAGTTCGTGTCCACAGTGATCTTTGTCTTTTCGACCTGACGCACCTCGAGACGACAAATAACATCTCCCTCGCCGTCAATATATGCATATTCACCCGCGGGCACGCTGGCCGGCGCTTTTGCTCCCAGCGGGTGGAACTTTTCCGAACCCGTGGTCTTCCTGAGCTCAACTGGAGCAGTTGTTGTACGAAGATCGTGCGCACCCAGCGCCATTTGCGTTTCAAGCGAAACGAGATTGTAAAAGTCAACAAGGGGATTAATTCGAGCAAGGCTACCGTGTTTTTGAAGAATCCGGATCAGATTTTCAGGTGAGGACACAACCTTACGCCCATCGGCCCCAACTGCTTTATGAAGCGCACGAAATCCCTGCAGAACTTCATTTTCAGCAGGATCTGAGGTTGAAAAACGCTCTCTCGACTTAG
>Ga0066672_10000170_pt1 | contig 16524 bp, 12 predicted proteins | sample GraSoiAngelo_121_FD_62292 | JGI IMG/M metagenome (GOLD analysis project Ga0066672, IMG submission 62292) | Grasslands soil microbial communities from the Angelo Coastal Reserve, California, USA - 14_0919_12_20cm | ecosystem: Environmental > Terrestrial > Soil > Grasslands | place: USA...
CAACACCAAGATTGATATCCGGGGTGGGAATGCCGAGTTCCTCAAAAAATATTTCGGACATTTTCTGATCATAGTGCTGTCCGGTGTGCACCAGACGCCAGTCCAGGCGGACTCCACTATTCCGGGATTGGGCATTGTGGGCAAGAGCCGCTTTGATGATCGGGGCGACCTTCATGAAGTTGGGCCTGGCGCCTGCGACAATGAGAAACTTAAGCAAGGAACTCGACATGCGGTGGCGATAGTAGGTGGTCTCAGCCGTTTGTGCTTCCCTTGCGGCAGCAGCTTTCCACGATTTCCTGGATCGTATCGACGATCTGTTGCAGCGTCCGTTTCGACGTGACCTCAGCAAGGGATTTAACCATTCGTTTTTCCAGGATTATTTTCTGATGGACCTCCTGGACCGATTCGACCAACACCAGACGGCCTTCCGCCTCAAGTTGCTTATCCACCGCACCAATGTGGCCGCGAAAGATGCTGTACACTGGCACTCCCAATGCCGCTGCCTCGCGGTTCATTGTCCCCCCTCCGCTAACTACCAGATCCGAGAGCCAGATCAGACTTAATCCATCGACTGCCCCCTTGGGGATAACCGTCTTGCCGTGGTCGAACCATTTGGGCCATCGCAGCCGGATGAACTCAATCTGCTTTTTGTTGCGTGGCAAGAGGACTATCTTCACTTGCGGTGTTTCGTGGCCGCGTTCCATAAAGGCTTCAAACAGCTTCTCGCTTTCGGGATTGTGGTAATGTGCCTCCGTCGCCGGCGGTCTCACGGTTATGATTACGTCCGATTCGCAGAGCCCCAGCTCCTTCAAAAGGCCAGGGTCCGGTTTGAGTTTCCACGCATAGACGTCCTCTTTGATGCCTGGATATTTTAGAATTTTGCAGTTCTTATGAAGAAGCATCGCGTCGGGAATCACCGACGGAGCCATCAGCCACCTGGGCCGCATCATCGGCGGGAACTGGGCATACTCGTAGTCCTCGATCAAGAGTGTGGGAATCCGCAGGCAGTTGCTGAGCAAAATCTGGGCGCGGGCGCCGTGAGAAACCGCCAAAGCCGGCTTTTCACGAAGGACGATACGCGCCAATTGCAAAGCGCGATAGGCTAATCCGGTGGCCTTCAACAGACGATGTCGGCCGTAATGGCGGCCAACCTTGATATGGGGGATCCTCTTTTTCCGCGCCAGGTCGCAGACCTGAAAGGCATCCCGAGCCGTAACCAGCACCGGAAAGCCGCGCTTTTCCAGCTCCTCCAAGATCGGTTCAAAGAACGGGACGTGCGGCGTATTGTCAAGATCTATCCAGATCTTCGGCTTCTGCTTCCCGCGAACCGGCAGCTTGAGTGGGGCAGCAAAGGCAGCGAGCTCCTTCGGCAGTGGGTGCCAAAAGGAATCGCCATATCTCTGGCGGGCATATCCCAGAAACTGGGCGTAAAAATCGGCGGGGAAAGTGCGCGCGGAGGATGACTCGCTGTTAAACCGCATATAGTCCGGATGCACGTCGAGCAGCGCCATGCCACCGTGCTTCGCTATCCAGTCGAGCTTCTGAAACCAGATATCCGGTGTCCGCTCACCCAGGATCACGAAAAGCGTCAAGTCCTGGGGTAGCGTGTAGGGAAGCTCGACGTAGCCTCCCTCTGAACCGTTGGAGGCCGAGCATTGCGGGCCGGCGGTTCCGCACTCCGCGCTCCGTACTCTGCGTTCCAGTCTCGCACCCCGCCCCTCCTCCCTCGGACGGGGGACCCAGAATGGGAAGATCGTGCCCACACCATCGGGCTGGGGCTCGAAAGGATCGGTGTCGAAAGTCGAGGCGTCGTATTGGACATCAAGATCATGCAGCCATGCCAGATTACGGAGCATGAAGCCCGAACGGAATCCGACCGCGCCCCAGTCTCTAAGGTATTGGTTTATGCGAGCGGCCTTCGCGATGAAATCCTTGCGGCTGCGGTAGAGCTTGCCGTCATGGTGCAAATCGTGGACGGCCACTTCAAAGCCGTTGCGAGTGAGTTCCTCGCGCAATTCCTTCGAAGTCGCGTAATCGCCTTCCGGAATAAAATTGAACGAAGAGCGAAAACCCAATTGCATCTCCAATTCCATGAGCTGCCGACAACGATCCAATCCTCTTTGACCTTCCACATCGTGGGTGAGTACCAAGGCAAACTGTTTTCCTCCAGGCCATCCCGGCCAATCCTGTGGGGACTGCGCCGCAGTCTGACTGATTGGCCACGTATTCGCGAACCGCGGCTTCAGTCTCCGGGCTCTCACTCGCCTCAGCGCAATACGAAGTGACCAAGGCAAAAGCGGCTTAAGAAAATAGTAAATGCGTCTCATCCACATAGACACCAAAGCACACTTCGCCCCCGTCAATTCACGCTCATCGCCATGGTTTCTTCTGAATTCATCTGGGGCGACGTTGAGGTTTTGGAGTTAAAGATTGACCCAGGCTTCAAGATTGATCCAGGTGTCAAGTCCGATGCCCAAACAAGACAGATGCCTGTACAACAGCTTGCCGATGAGGCGTAACAATGGGATTGGCATCAAACGAAACACTCCATTGAACCAGCCGAAGGCTCTGTCGCGATCCGGCACAAAACTCTCTCTGCCCAAATCATACTTAAAAAAGTTGATCTTGTACTCGTCCGTTCCAAACCCCAACTTGAACCGCCGCAGGCCCTCGTTTGCGATCGAAGTTCTTCCAAAATGCAGAGAGGCATAGCCTCTGGCTGAATACCATTTGATCGCTTCCCACAGGATTAAGTTGTTGCCGCACAGATGTTGAAAAGCCGAATCGGAGGCGCTGAACTTGTAGATGGCTTTTCCATTAAAATGAAAGAACACCGCCGCGGCAATAGGTTTGTCCTGATAGTTCGCCACGATGACAAAGCCCATCCCTTTGGACAGCACATGTCGAAAAATGCTCCGAAAGAACGAGAGCGATTGCGGAGGCAGCCCGTGCTTCCTGCGCGTCTTGCAGTGCAGTGAATAAAAAGTCAGCAAGGAGTCGAAGGATTGGGAAATCTCAACCTGAACCTTCGCTCTTTCGGCCTTTCGAATGGGCCCTCGAACCCGGCTGTCGAACCGCGCGAAGATTTCTTCCTCACGATCCGAGACCGACAGCACATGCCCGAAAAACGAAACAGAGGGCGGGTTTGTTTCCGAAAGACCTTTGATCCCACTCCATTCGAAGTACTTCCACTTCCGCTTCCGCCCCAGACCAATTGCCTCCTGGAAGATTTCCCGCCCGGCGATCGAACCATCGGACAAGCATGGACATTCATCGGTGAACGGAAGCGAAACACCGCGCCTGCCGGTCCAAAGGCTGTTCACTTCCATCAACGGCAACAATGCCGAGAGCCGTTCCCCCTCCAGAACGCCGAAGTAATGAGGGGTGTGCCCGTAGGTGTCCTGCAGCACGCTGGCCCAACCCGCGGTGTGAAAAAAAGATGCTTCCCGGTGCGACAGGATTAACTCGTCCCACCCAGGTCTTTCCAATGGATTTAACTCCTGAAAGCGTCCCTTCGGAGCCGGCACCCTTGACTCCTCGGCAGGCCTCGAAGAGCCAAAGTCAGCCTCAGGTAACTTGCTCATAGGTGGTCCTTTTGCAGGAGCGCAACAGGGTCTTCAACTCGTCCGCGACAAATCCAATCTGTTCCGCTGTCAACTCTGGATACATGGGCAGAGACAGAAATTCCTCCGCGCAGCGTTCCGCAACTGGAAACGACCCTTTGGTGTATCCCAGGAAGCGGTATGCCTCCTGAAGATGCACCGGAACGGGATAATGGATCCCGCACGCGATTCCCCGCCTGGCCATCGCCTGCAAAATCCGGTCGCGGGTGCGGCAGCGAACGGTATAAACATGGTAAACGTGACGCGCGTAGCCCGCCTCGACGGGCGTGATCAAGTCTTCAAAGTCGGCGAGCTGTTGGCTGTAGGATCGGGCGTGGGCGCGTCGGGCATCGTTTGCCTTCGACAAATACCTCAGCTTCACGCGGAGCACCGCTCCTTGAATCCCGTCCATCCGGGCATTCCAGCCAATCAAAACGTGATGGTATTTCTTTTCCTGCCCATGATCGCGCAGCATTTGGATTTTATTCTTCAACTCCTCACTGTTCGTGACAACCGCGCCGGCCTCCCCGAAGGCGCCCAGATTCTTGCCGGGGTAAAAGCTGAAGCAACCGCAGATCCCAAGCGAGCCCGCCTTCCGGCCTTTATATTCGGCGCCATGCGCCTGGCATGCGTCCTCGATCACAGGTAATCCGTGCCGTCGCGCAATTTCAAGAATCGGATCCATGTCCGCCGCCTGGCCAAATAAATGGACCGGTATAATCGCCTTCGTGCGACGCGTAATGGCGCGTTCCAGTAGGTTCGGGTCCAACGTGTAGGTTCGTTCGTCAAGATCGACAAATACCGGTTTCGCGCCGCAGAAGCTGATCGCCTCCGCCGTAGCCATGAAGGTCATCGGAGCGGTGATCACTTCATCCCCGGCGCCGATCCCGCGTGCCAGCAGACTCAACCAAAGCGCATCCGTGCCGTTGCCCACCCCAATGGCATACGAAGCCCCGCAAAACGCAGCGAAGTCCTCCTCAAATTTTGCCACGAAAGGACCGCTGGCGAACGCGCTGCTGTCAATGACCTCGCGAATGGCCGCGAGCAGTTCCTCGCGCATCGGCTCGTGATGTGCCCTTAGATCTAAAAGCGGTACCTTCATATTATTTATTTCTCGTCTGAGACCAACTGAAGCCCTCGTCTTTACGAGAGTCGGAATCCATTTCCCGCCGCCGCCAGCCTCTTCCAAAACGCCACGGAGCCGCTCCCCGGAATGCGAGCAGACTTCGTCCTCGTCAATTCGCGCTCGTCGCGATTGACTTGTGCATGAGTGAGTTATCACTCTTCATTTTTTTCCGGCCGGGACGCGAGAAATTGCGCACCGGCCTTTCAAAGCAACCCATTCACCAGGAGCAAGCCGGGCGGTCCGCCCAGGCCTGATTTTCAGCCCCCAACGGCACGTTCAGGAACGAATGGTGCGCGCGCTCATCTCCTTGCGGCGCGACTCCCGGCAGATTGCCCTCGGATCGGCTGGATCGACAAAAAACACAGGGGCATTGCTCGAAGAGCCGGCTTTACGACTGCATCGGGCTCCAGCAAGCGCGCGGGCTGATGACAACGTCTTGATGCTTGGGAATACTTCCGGGCGCACATTCGCGCCTGGATCCATGCTCCGCAGAAGGGCACACGATTGTGGCCAGGTCCTGTCACCAGAGTCAAAGCCACCGTCAAAGAAGAGGGGTTGCAAGCGAGAGTCTCTATTCACAGCTCCTGTTGCAGACAGTGCGGCACGTAACGTCGGTATTTGTTTAACACGGCCTTCGCGCCGACATGCGATTCCGCAAGTATCGAATTGGCCTGTTCGACGACGTCGCGATTTGTTTTCCCCGATTCAATCACTAGCAAGACCAGATCCATAAAGGCCGCAACTCTCAGCGTAATGCTGGTTTGACTGATGGCGGGCATATCAAAAATGACATAGTCGTAATCGCTCATCTTCAGTTTCGGTATCAGGTTCGTGAATCGATTCGAGAAAACACGGGGAAGTTTTCCGGCCGTTCCATTTAATGATGCCAGGTATAGATTCTCGCTGATCAGGGCAGGGTTCCTTTTTCCGCTTTCGAGGACCTCGGAGAGGGCGCAAGCCGATTTGCCTTTGTAAAAGGGATGGGCCGCGCCCTGCCCGAAGTTCATATCGACCAAAAGAACATTCCCGTCGCCGGTTTCCGAAAGTGTCGCCGCCAGGCCGGTCGCTGCGGAGGTCACCCCAGCGCCCCTCGAACAACTGGTAACCGCGACGAGTTTCGGCTTATGGGTCATGTTGTTGATTTCAAAATGCGTGATGAGGCGATCGCGCAACGCTTCGTAATAAGCCCGTAATCCATGTCGAGTCTCCCAATGCGCGACCTCCCCCGTGATTTGTTGGCCGAGGGTCTTCGTCGGTTGCGCGGCAGCCCCCGATCCCGTCTGGTTCTCCGGTCGCTCTTGCCCGGCTGCCGGGCCAACGTCATTGCGACGGCCAGGTAGCGACGCGCGCCCGTTCCGCGACAAATGGGGGATCGCCAGAAACAGGGGCAGATGCAATCTCTTTCTTATCTCTTCCGGACGTCTGACCGAGCGGTCCAGAACGAGCTCGATAAAGAACGCCAGCCCGATGCCGCCGAACAATCCGAAGGCCAAGGCGATTGCGGCGAACTTACCTGTCGTTTTGGTGTCTTTGGCCGGAGGACACGGCTCCTGCACGACACCGATGTTGGAAAATTTCCCGGCGCCGAGAGTCTCGTCCGCTTGCGACTGTTGTAAACTCGTTTGATAGTAATGATAGTTGGCTTCCAGCAATTCCTTCTGCCTTTGCAGCCGCGTTATTTCGGGCTCGGCCGCATCAACTTTGGCGGCTTCGTTACGGATCTCTTTCAACTGGCGAGTCAAGAACCTGATCTTCGCCTCCAGACCCGCCACCTTCCGGGACGCTTCGAAAGTTGAGTCAATGATTTGTCCGCTCGGGGCACTTTGGCTCGCGCCGTTTCCAGGCGGCAAAATGAGTTTCGTCAATTGCGGGTACGCCTCCTCGAGTTTCCTCTTTTGCGATTCGAGACCGGTGATTTGCTCCCGAACGCTTTTCACAGGAGTACTCGTTTCGGCGTAACCACCCACGGTTAGATAGTCATTTTCCCTTTTACGAAAAGAGTCCAATCGCAAGGATAGATTCTTGTACTCCTCGACCTTTTCCAGCGAAACTTTTTGTTCCGTTACAACCGGATTTGAGAACGAATTCAGCAGCGCCGGTTGTTTAGGCTCCTCCAGTGCTGCCTGTTGTGCGGCGCGTTCCGCCTCCGCGCTGACGAGTTCCAGGCTGATTTTGGAAATCTGATCGGCATACGCCCTCTTTGTATCCTCGACCGATACGACACCGGCTTGCTTCTTCAGTTCGATCAACTTGTCTTCAGTTTCTTTAAGGTCGAGACGAAGCTCCTCGGCCTTCTTCGCCAGAAAATCGTCAAAGACGCCCGGAGCCCGATGGATTTTGAAGTGCTGATCGAGGTAATTCGTGATGATTTGTCTTAGAACAGGCTGAACGAGTTCCGGGTCCGGATGCGCAAACACCACCGTGATAACGCTGCTTTTCCCAGGCGCCTCGGTCACCAGGTTGTGCTCGATGAGAGCCGCCGCCTCGCTTCGATCGGTTCCGCCGCCGACTTTTGCCAGTATCTTTTCGGGACCAATCAGGTCAGCCACCTGAGCGGCCAGGTCAAAGCTGTTCAGGATTTCCATCTCTGCATTGATGATGTTGGCGCCGGCCGAATCAGGAGTCTTGATCTCAGAATTCGGAGCGGACGGACTCAAAGACTTGCCTTCTCTCTCCAACACATAACGAACGAGCAGTTTCGCTTTCGACTGGTAAACCGGCGGCTTGAGGAAATACAAATACGCCGCAGCCAATACTCCGGCCACGAAAAAAACACCTATCTTCCACTTATGCCGAAACACGATATAGTAAACGTCTCCTATATCCATGCCAGACGGCTGAGCCTGTCGGAATTCGTCATTCATGATGGTTTCTTCTGTGTTCATCCGGCACGTTGGCGTTTGCAGTTAACGATTGACCCGGGCTTCAAGACCGATGCCAGTACAAAATTTCCGAAGGGTACCTGCATATCAATTCTTTCTCGGAAGCATCTTAAATACCTTCGCAGGGTTGCCAGCCACTACGCTGTACGGCGGCACGTCTTTCGTAACCACACTACCGGCTCCGACGATCGCGTATTCTCCCACAGTTATACCGCAAAGCAAGGTCGCACTCGAACCAATTGAAGCCCCCTTCTTAACGAGTGTCGTAATGCATTCCCAGTCCGCTTCAGTCTTTAACTGCCCGTCTGCATTGGTCGAGCGTGGATAAAGGTCGTTGATGAACGTCACGTTATGCCCAACGAATACTTCATCCTCCAGCGTCACTCCTTCGCAAATAAAACTGTGACTGGAAATCTTGCAGCGATTCCCGACTTTCGCGCCCTTCTGAATTTCGACGAACGTGCCGATCCTGACGTCGTCGCCAACCTCGCAGCCGTACAGATTGGTGAAGTCATAAATACGCACGCCCTTGCCCAACTTTACATCCGCTGCGATTCGCTGGAAGAGCTGCCTGACAGGTTTCGTGGGCCGCCTCATGCACAGACCAATTCCGACTTACGCACCGTTCGCTCCCGGGGCGCGTTTGTGAGAGAGGTCCCGTTGCGGGTCTCGGAGATTTCAACGGCGGCACCGTTGCGTTTCAAAGACGAGGACGCCGCTTCCAGTATCTCAACCAGTTCCAGGCCTCTCCGGCCGTTGGTCAGCGGCGTTTTGCCGTGGCGGATACAGTCCAGGAAATGCTGGCATTCCACTTTAAGCGGTTCTTCCTGCTTGAGGTACGGCACGTACAAGTCGCCGTAATGATACGAATACTGGAACTCGGCAAAGCTGTCGTAGTGTGGCGGAACTTCAACGCGCACATCGAATATTTTAATCTTCTCCAATGGAGCGACATCGTCGTAAACGATCATCCGTTTTGAACCGACAATGGTCATCTCCCGCACTTTCCGCGGATCCAGCCAGCTGCTCTGAATCAGCGCCGAACGATGTTTCCGAAACGTGAGATGAATGTTCGTCAAGTCTTCGACTCCCGGCGTGATATGGGCCTCCCCGCGACAATTTACGCTGACCGGAAGTTCCTCCAGGACGTGAAGAATGATGGAGATATCGTGCGGCGCCAGGTCCCAAGCCACGTTGATATCCTTCTGAAAGAGCCCCAGGTTCAGGCGGCGCGAACTGATGTACCGAATATCACCGATGTCACCGCGATCCACGATTTCTTTGATCTTTTTGACAGCGGGCGAATAGAGAAACGTATGTCCTACCATCAAAACCAGCCCCTTTTCCTGCGCAATTTGGATCAGCTCCTCGCACTCTTCGGCTGAGGACGCCATTGGTTTTTCAATTAACGTGTGTTTGCCCGCCAGCAGACTGGCTTTTGCCATCGCGTAATGGAATCTGACCGGCGTCGCGATGATCACAGCGTCGAGTTCCGCCCCATTGAGCAGATGGCCGAAATCCTTGTGCCCCTCCACCTCTGGATACAGTGACTTCAGGTGGGCCAGCCGTTGTTCGCTGGTGTCACACATCAGCTTCAGGGTGCAATCGGGGAGCTGACGAAAATTCCGGATTAGATTGGGCCCCCAATACCCACACCCGACAACTCCGACGCCTGTTTGATTTTTCATATGCCCTTGAGAGTACGTTCTTGTTGAGTCAGCAACCGTGTCCTTCGACTCGCTCGAGTTTCACAAACTTGTAGAATCAGAGCGGGAATCGTCTTTAAGATGATCCTGATATCCAGCCACAACGACTTGTTCTTCACGTACGCAATGTCGAGCTTGATCATCTCGTTAAACGTCGTTTTGTTTTTGCCGCTCACCTGCCACAGGCCCGTGAGTCCCGGCAGCGTGTCCAACCTCTCCTTTTGCCACGGAAGATAATGCTCGTATTCGTATGGAATGCACGGTCTGGGCCCCACAACGCTCATCTCCCCACGCAAAACGTTCAGGAGCTGGGGCAGTTCATCCAGACCCGTGGAACGCAGGAGCGCGCCCAGTGGGATCAAGCGGGAATCGCCTTTGGCATCAATCTTCGTCATGGGCTGTTCCGAGTGAATCAGCTCTTTGAGATAGTTTTTGTGAACGTTGTTGTCTGCGTCGGCCTTCATCGATCGGAATTTCAAACAGGTGAAGCGGCTCCCGCGGTAGCCCACGCGCTCCTGGCGGAAAAGAACCGGCCCTTGCGATAAAAGTTTAATCCAAAATACAATGATTAAAACCAGTGGCACCAGTACTGGAAAGGCGAATAAAAGACACGCGAGGTCTAAGGCACGCTTCCAATTCGGCATCGCGCGGGAACGCACTGTGGCCATATTTTCTTCCCAAACAAATTCCAAAATGTCTTTCACGAGGATGCTTGAAACGCTCTTCGGCAAAAACTCTGCACACCCCTTTAGCTCCTTCCGTACCAGCCCTGAATAAGATTATCAACTCCTTGATTCTCAGCTACAAATGCGATCCTCTTTCACCTCATTCGACTCATTGAACACAGGTTTGAATTGATTATGCAATGCACTTGCACTTCAAAGTTCGATTTGTGGCTTAATGGAAGGGATAGATTTTTTATAACAATAACGCTTGCCAATAGTTGTGGCAGCCCTCCCGGTTGGTTGCTTGCCCTCTGGAGATTCTCCGAACGTTGGTTCAACTACCAACCGCATCGTCGCCTGAACTCAGAAGGTCTTTTCGGGCACGTACACGATGTCGGAAGGTCTCAGGGGAAGAAGCAGGCTGCTCTTTCCTTCGAGTACGCGTTTGAGGTTCCGGATGTAGTGCTTCAGTTGACCGTCTTCGTACCGGAGGACAACCACGCTTCGCATATTGGCTTTGACCGGATCGAATCCTCCCGCCTCCATAATCGCCTCGAGATCTGTAATGGGCCGATCAACCTGAATCTTTCCGGGACGCACCACAGATCCGGTCACAAAGACCGGATAAGCAGACGATTGCACCGTTACGGAAATCTGTTTCGACGAAAGCTCTTTTTCGTAGAGCTTGAGCAGTTCTTTTTCCAACTCCGCTGGCGTTTTCCCTGCTGCAGCCACCTCGTTGACCAACGGCAGACTTATTGTGCCGTCGCGACGAATGGGTTGGGCAGTTACGTTGAGATTGGGTGAACCCGGAAAAGAGATCGATAACACGTCGCCTTCTCTGAGCTTAGCCGACCTGTAAGGAACCAACTCTGTATCATAAAGCCGCGTTTCCGTCCTGCAACCTGCGAGTGGAACGACCACAACACAAACAAGAGCTGAGAGTCTTGCCAGTGGCTTTAGCCAGTCCAATCGGGTATGTCCTTCCCGGCATTCCTTGGCCAGGGTGGTGCCAGTTGAATGGATTTTCATTGTTTTCATCGCCGGCTCTTGGGCGTTTCCCAAACATTTGCTGCGCGGCTTCGATCAGTGCAGCATACGGGGTCCATTAGCTTCATCAACATTTTAATCGTTATTCTCCACTCAATTTGATCTTTGCGAGTCGGACAATCTCCAGGTTGGACTCGGCTGTGGGCTGAATTTCTAACGCCCTCTCGGCCGCGGCCAGTGCGGTCCGCCAATCTTCGAGTTGCACGCCGCAGAGGGCCATGCCGTATTTTTTGGTGATTTTGTCTATTGTCGGCGACCCGGCAAAGACTTAGTTTAATCCGCGCGGACCCCGTTTCATAGAAAATCTTGAATTATGCTAAAAGTCTCCGGCAAAGGCTCCATTACCACCTGTGATGGCATCACGCGGCGCGACTTCCTGCAGGTCGGCATGCTGGGCGCCCTCGGCTTCACGCTCTCCGACCTCACAGCGCTTCAGGCCCAGGGCGCCGTCGCCCAGGGGAATGACCAGAAATCGGTGATCCTGATCTTCAATCTGGGCGCGCCAAGCCAATTGGACACCTGGGACATGAAACCGGACGCGCCGCGCGAAATCCGCGGGCCGTTCAAGCCGATCCGGACCAATAACCCCGACGTCCGGATCTCCGAGATTTTCCCGCTGCACGCGAAGATCGTGGACAAGTTCTCGCTGGTCCGCACCTGTTATCACACCGCCGCGGCGGTGCACGACACCGGTCATCAAATGATGCAAACCGGACGGCTCTTTACGGGCGGAGTCAACACGCCGCACGCCGGTTGTGCGCTCGAGTATCTCAAAGGCCGCCGCAACGAACTGCCCGCTCACGTTATTTTGCCCGAACCGATGGGACCAACCGGCGGCAACCTCCCGCACGGCCAGGACGCCGGTTTCCTCGGCAAAGGGTTTGACCCATTCGTGCTCAACGCCGACCCTTCGAAGAAGGATTTCAAGGTGCCCGACTTGCTGCCGCCGGCCGAAATCGGCGAGGTGCGATTGCAACGTCGGAAGGAATTGCGAGACCTCGTGGATCAAACGGTCAGAAACTTTGAGGCCAGTCCGAACGCCCAATTGATGGCTTCCAGTTTTGCCTCGGCGTACCGGCTCATGACGAGCGCGAAAGCGCGCGAAGCATTCGACCTGACGAACGAGCCGGAAAGAGTCCGCGAGCGCTACGGGCTGACCCGGTTTGGGCAATGTTGCCTGCTCGCGCGGCGTTTGATTGAAGCCGGCGTGCGGTTCGTCACGATCAACACCTTCATCACCGTCTTCGATGAAATCACCTGGGACATTCACGGCTCCAAACCGTTCACGTCGATCCAGGGCATGAAGGAGATCGTCGCGCCGATGTACGATGAGGGTTACAGCGCTTTGATTGAAGACCTCGCCCAGCGCGGCATGCTCGACAACACGCTGGTCTGCAACCTCGCCGAGTTCGGTCGCACGCCGAAGATCAATCCGGCCGGCGGGCGCGATCATTGGCCGCAATGCTGGACGGTCTATTTCGCCGGTGGCGGCGTGAAAGGGGGCCGCGTCGTCGGCAAGAGCGATGAGATCGGCGCTTATCCGGTCGAGCGTCCCGTTTCCCCTGCGGAGGTGGTGGCCACCATCTACCACAGCCTCGGCCTTGACCTGACCACCGAGTTGCCTGGTCCGAACGGACGTCCCTTCCCGCTCGTGAACTACGGCACGCAACCGATCAAGGAATTGTTTTGAAGACCCGTGAAACACGCTAAAGGACGCTAAAAACACACACCCACTGTGTCCGACCTGATCTGCAAAGAAGACAGCTACGCGATCGCCGATTCTTTCACGTTATGAGCTTTTCGCGTCATTTGGCCTGTTTCGTGGGCAGCCTCCTTCTTGCTCTTTCCGGCAGGACGGCCGAATCAACCGCCACTCCGCTCGCGGCCACCAATATCACCTTCCGCAATCACGTCCAGCCGGTGCTCGCAAAAATGGGCTGCAGCTCCGGCGCGTGCCACGGCGCCGCCGCCGGCCAGAACGGTTTCAAACTTTCACTCCGCGGCTACGATGATGAAGGCGACTTCCTCGCGATCACCCGCAACGCGCTCGGGCGCCGGATTGTGCCCGCCGATCCGGGCCGCAGTCTGTTGTTGTTGAAACCGACCACCGCCGTTCCACACAAAGGTGGCAAACGGTTCGACGTCGATTCGCTTGAATACAAAGTCCTCTCTGAATGGATCGCCGCCGGCACACCCGGACCGACGCCGGACGACCCGCGCATCGATCAACTTCAGATTCTGCCGGAGCACGCCGTCCTCAAACCGGGAGCCAATCAACAACTCCTCGTGCGCGCCCACTTCAGCGACGGTCGCACGGAAGACGTGACGCGCTGGGCAAAATACACCGCAGCCAACGCCTCCGTCACACAGGTCGATGATGACGGCAAGGTGCAGGTCGTCGGCAACGGCGAAGGCGCCATTACTGCCTGGTATCTGAGCCGCATCGCGATCGGCACCATCACGGTGCCTTACACCAACACGATCGCCCCGTCCGTCTTTGCCCGTGCGCCGCGCCGCAACTTCATTGACGAAGTCGTGCTCGAGAAACTGCAAACGCTCAATTTGCCGCCGTCGCCGCGTTGCAGCGACGAGGAATTTATCCGGCGCGCCTTTCTCGACACCCTCGGCACCTTGCCGACTGCCGACGAAATCCGCGCGTTCCTGGCCGAGGGCGTAGCCCCCGACGCAAGGAGGGGGAACAAACCACCGGACAATGAATCCGCCTCCTCACCTCGGCGGCTACAGAAGCGCGACAAGCTCATCGAATCGCTGCTGCAACGCCCGGAGTTCGTTGATTACTGGACTTACAAATGGTCCGACCTGTTGCTGGTCCAAAGCAAGAAGCTGAAAACCCCCGCCATGTGGGCGTATTACAACTGGATTCGGAACAACGTCGCCGCCAACACGCCCTGGGATGTCTTCGTCCGGAAAATCCTCACCGCGCAAGGCAGCACGCTCGAAAACGGCGCCGGTAATTTTTATGTCCTGCACGAAGACCCGCGCCTGATGGCCGAGACGACGACCCAGGCGTTCCTCGGCATGGCCGTCAACTGCGCCAAATGCCACAACCATCCGATGGAGAAATGGACCAACAAACAGTACTACGAATTCGCCAACCTGTTCGCCCGCGTCCGCGCCAAAACCGGAGCGAACGATGGCGAAGACGTTATTTTCGTTTCGAACAGCGGCGACGTCGTCCAGCCGCTGACCGGCAAACGGCAACCGCCCGCTCCGCTCGACGGCAATCCGCTTCCATTTGACGACCCGCAGGATCGTCGCGAAGCTCTGGCCGACTGGCTCACGTCGCCCGATAATCCCTACTTCAGCCGCTCAATTGTGAATCGCATCTGGGCAAATTTCTTCGGCGTTGGAATCGCGGACCCGGTAGATGACCTGCGCGCGACCAATCCGGCCAGCAACGAAAAGCTTCTTTCTGCCGCCGCGAAGTATCTGGCCGATCAAAAGTTCGACCTCAAAGCGCTCATGCGCGCCATTCTCCAATCCGAGACTTATCAACGCAGCAGCGCGCCGCTGCCGGGGAACGCATCGGACTCGCGCTTCTTCGCCCGTTACTATCCACGCCGGCTCATGGCCGAAGTGCTGCTCGATGCCTACTCGCAGGTCACCGGCGTGCCGACCGAGTTCCGGACCGATCTGCGCAACGAGAACCGCGGCCTCGGCGAGAAATACCCGCTCGGCTTCCGCGCCATCCAGCTTCCCGACACGAAGATCGCCTCCTATTTCCTGAAAACCTTTGGCCGGCCCGACCGCGAGAAGACCTGCGAATGCGAACGCACCGCCGAACCGAACGTCGCGCAAATGCTGCACATCGCCAACGGCGACACGCTCAACGAGAAGCTTATGGCCAAAGACAATCAGATTGCCAAACTTCTCGTCGACAAAACACCGCCGGAAAAAATGGTCGAGGAAGCCTACTTGAGTTCCTTATCGCGTTTCCCAACGACGGCGGAGAAGAAAAAGATTCTCCAGATGCTGAATGAAGCCAAAGAAGGCGAACAGCGTCCGTTGATCGAGGACATGTATTGGGCGCTGCTCAGCAGCAAAGAGTTTTTGTTTAATCATTAGCAAAGCCCGACCTACACGCGCTATGCAATCGCTCACCTTGGCCCCTTAAAAAAAATGCGACTTGGCCGTAACGATTCAATGAGGAAAACGCTCGCCCTCACCCTGACCCTCTCCCCCAGGAGAGGGGATTCACTTTCCCCGCGCACGGAAGGATCACCAAGAGCTGAGTTATTCCGAAGTTCTCGCGCGCTTCTCCCTCTCCCTGGGGGAGAGGGCCGGGGTGAGGGCGAGCGTCTGACTCCACTGGCTTACGTACGGCTTAGCCAGGCCGGAGGCCCGCCGACGAGGCGCGGCATCAAGTGCCCAACGAACTTCAACTATGCTTTCGAAACCAGAGCCCGATGCAAAATCAACACCTCACACGCCGCAGGTTTGTGAAACATTCCTTGGCCGTCGCTGGGCCAGCGTTGCTCGCCGCAAACGCACTACCGCTCGCGGCAGCCGAAGGCGAGTCTGGCGCTGCGCGCAAGCTCAAGGTCGTTTGTGTGGGCGGGCATCCGGACGACCCCGAGTCGGGTTGCGCCGGAACGTTGACGCGTTACGCGGAACTCGGCCATGCGCTGACCGTCATTTATCTCACGCGCGGCGAGCGCGGCATCTCCGGCAAATCGCTGGATGAAGCCGCCAGGATTCGGTCGGCCGAGTGCGAAGCCGCCTGCAAAATCATGGGCGCGAAGCCGGTTTTCTTCGGCCAGATTGACGGCGCCACCGAGTTGAACAAGACGCACGTGGACGCGATGACAAAACTCCTGACTGCCGAAAACCCGGACGTGCTGTTCACCCATTGGCCGATCGACACGCACATGGACCATCAGGTGGCGAGCTTCCTGACGATCCGCGCCTGGATGGCCCTGCGTAAACCGCAACTCTACTTCTTCGAAGTCAACAGCGGCAGCCAGACGGAGGGTTTTCTGCCCAACACCTACGTGGACATCTCGTCCCTGGTCGAAAAGAAGAAGTCCGCTTTGTTCGCCCACGTCAGCCAGGACGGCAAAGGCATCTGGCGTCAGCACCACGAAGTCATTGCGAACTGGCGCGGTCGCGAGGCCGGTGTCGGGTCGGCGGAAGCCTTCGTCCACTTGGGCCGCGACAGTCAAACTGCCAGGCTGCCCGGGGTATGATTCGTCGTGCAAAAACTCCGGGGAGCGCAAGAACCCATTGCTCTACGCGCGTCGCCTTCGCGATCGCCACCGTCCTCCTTTTCGCCGTCACCGCCCGATCCGCCGGACCGCCGGATTATTCCGCCATTGACGCGATCTTCACCGAGTATTGCCTCGATTGCCACGGATCGACCGAGCCGGAAGGAAAGCTGATCATGGAATCGCACGAACTGCTGATGAAAGGCGGCGAAAGCGGCGCAGTGATCGTTCCCGGCAAAAGCGACGAAAGCCTGTTGGTGAAATTGGT
>Ga0066672_10000179_pt1 | contig 16210 bp, 10 predicted proteins | sample GraSoiAngelo_121_FD_62292 | JGI IMG/M metagenome (GOLD analysis project Ga0066672, IMG submission 62292) | Grasslands soil microbial communities from the Angelo Coastal Reserve, California, USA - 14_0919_12_20cm | ecosystem: Environmental > Terrestrial > Soil > Grasslands | place: USA...
TTGGAATGACGAAATCCGAAGCGCGCGGCCGATGCGGAAAGTTTTCTTCGGCTTTCGGATTTGTTTCGGGCTTCGGTAATCGGTTATTCGGGTATTGATTTATGCACAGAACAGCGGTCATCACCGGTGCCGGCAGCGGCGTAGGTCAGGCCATTGCCCTGGCACTGGCAAAACAGGACTGGGAAGTCGCGCTGGTCGGTCGGAGAGAAGCTGCGTTGCGCGAGACCGTCAAGCTCGCGGGCAAGCAGTCCCCAAATCTGCTCGTTTGCCCGTGCGACATCGGCGATGCCAATGCCGTCGGGAGAATGGCGAAACGCGTACTCACGGAGTTCAAGGAAGTGGAAGTATTGGTGAATGCCGCGGGAACCAACGCGCCGAAGCGCGCGCTCGAAGTGTTGTCATTGGAAGATTACCACGCGATGATCCAGACGAACCTGAGCGGCGCCTATTACTGCGTGCAAGCGTTTCTGCCGCAGATGCGCGCGCGCCAAAGCGGCACCATCATCAACATCGTTTCCGACGCCGGCAAACAAGCGAGTCCGAAAGCCGGCCCGGCTTACGTGATGTCCAAGTTCGGTCTCGCCGGTCTGACGCAATCCATCAACGCCGAAGAGCGGGGCAACGGTGTCCGCGCCTGCGCGATTTTTCCCGGCGACATCGACACGCCGCTGTTAGAGAAACGCCCGAACCCGCCGACGGCTGAAGCACGCGCCCGGATGCTCCAGTCCGAGGAGGTCGCCGAGTGCGCGTTGCTGGCGATCCATCTGCCGCCGCGAGCCATCGTCGAGGAGATATTGATCCGGCCGCGATGAAGCCCGGAGGGCGCACTTCCGCTGGCGTCCAGGATTCAGGGTCAACGCGGAAGCTGGCCCTGTCACAACTCGATTTTGAAATGATTGACGTGATAGCGGGCCCGCGGGCGGAGATGGAGCAGTTGCTGGCGGAGTCGGTCGGGAATGGAAGGTTGCATCGGACTATTTCACGTGTGCCTTGAAACGCACAGTTGCCGGGCCGTTTGATTTCGATCATCCTAGGCGGGGACGGAGAGAAACTGATGCCGGTTCGACGATATGGCAGCAACCTTCAACAGCCTGGCGCCCGGCCTTGGACAGCGCGCGCATCGCGGCGCGGGCGGTTTTACTCTGATCGAGCTGCTGGTGGTGATTGCCATCATTGCGATCCTGGCCGCGTTGTTGCTTCCTGCCTTGTCCAAGGCTAAAGAGCAAGGTCGGTCGGTGGCGTGCAAAAGCAACATGCGGCAGATCAACCTGGCGATGATCATGTATGCGGACGACAACAACGATTATATCCCATGGCCGGGCGAGGTGGATCGGGATTGGCAACCGGACTGGGTTTTCGGGGGCCAGGACAACACTTATGCTACCAACCCCAAGATGTGGAACAATTCCGGGTACGGTTTTCACGCCGAAGGCGGCTCGATCTTCGCTTACGCGACAGGGCTTCCGCGCGTGGAGCGCGCGGTGTATTTTCAGGGCGGCTCGACGGCGCGCTACGAAATGGGCAGCACGAACAAGATCTATCCGGTGTATCGGTGTCCGAGCACCGGCGCGATCGGCCTGGCACAACGCGTGAATTTCAGCATGAACGAAGAGTTGGATCCGACGACCGATCTGACGAAAGTGGGTCCAGCCGGCGTTAAAGTCACCAGCGTGGTCAATCCGACACAAAAAATTCTGCTCGTCAACGAGGACCCGGCGACCATGCGCAACGCCAGTTTCAAACCGGACGGCACGGCCATCAATGGCCGCTTTATCACCCACAACGGGCGGATCAACATCGGTTTCGCCGACGGTCACATCGAAACGATGAAGGACAAGCAGGTGCGGGAAATTCAGACCGGCGTTCAGCAGAAGATTTATTTTGATCCGTTCTATCGTTAGAACGGCCTCAACGCGCCTTCATCTTGCGTTGTTTCTGCGACCCAGAGCGGGTTCGATCAGTGGTGGCGCGGGTTCACATATCCTGTATTCGTCTCCAAAACGTCACTTGCACAAAATCGGGTTTCATTGGATAGTCAGTCGAAGTCCGAACAAAGCCCATACGAAAATGCAACCCGCCGCTTTGCGAATGCGCAGTTCATCGCGTCAACGCGTTGCTCCTTCTGCACGCGTCCCGGCTGGCTTCACATTAATCGAGTTGCTCCTCGTCATCGTTATCGTGACCATCCTGGCCGCTTTGCTCGTGCCCGCGCTCACCAAGGCGAAGGAGCAGGGCCGGTCGTCAGTCTGTCGAAACAATATGCGCCAGATTGCCCTGGCCATGACGCTGTATGCGGACGACAACAGTGATTATCTGCCCTGGCCCGGCGATGTGGATCGAAACTGGCAACCGGACTGGGTCTTCGGCGGCCAGCCCACGGTCGATCCCAACAACCCCGACCTGTGGAAGAACCCCGGTTTCGGGTTCCACGCCGAATCCGGCTCCATTTTCAGTCACGCTACGGGCCTGCCGCGGATCCTGCCGCATCGCGACAGCTATGCCGGGACGTTCCGCGTCTATCGTTGCCCCAGTACGGGACCGCTGGGCGAGGCGCTGCGCGTCAACTTCAGCATGAACGAGGAACTGGACCCGACGACCGATTTGACCATGGCCTTTCCCGAAGGCGTGAAAATCGCCAACGTGATCAGTCCCATGCAGAAGATTCTGCTGGTCAATGAAGACCCGGCGACGATGCGAAACGCCAGCTTCAAACCGCAGGGCACTGCGCTCAACGGGCATTTCCTCGTTCACGACGGCCGGGTCAACGTCGGGTTTATCGACGCACATCTCGAGGCGATGAAGGATCGTAAAGTTCGGGACATCCAGACCGCCGGTCAGCAGAGGCTTTTTTTTGACCCGTATTATCGGCGCTGATTTCGGTCCTCTTTGTCCCCTCGCTGGTTCCAGGTTCCTGCGCCCTACGTGCGTTTGGCCTGCGTGCCCCGCCGCAGGGCAGGGGACTGGTTCTGTAAAATAATCGAGGCCGGTTTCCCATGCGCGACCGACGGACCATGCGCTCTCTTTTTCGCACCAAGCCGCTGGACACTCTCCTGGGTGAAACGGCACACCCGGAACAACGATTGAAGCGGACTTTGGGGCCGGTGCACCTGACGTTGCTGGGGGTGGGCGCCATTATCGGCGCGGGGATTTTTTCAACCATTGGCACGGCGGCCGCCGGCGGAGCCGGCCACACCGGCGCGGGCCCGGCATTGGTGTTGTCGTTCGTGCTGGTCGCGGTGGCCTGCGGATTCGCGGCGCTGTGTTATTCCGAATTCGCGGCGATGGTGCCCGTCTCCGGCTCGGCGTACACCTATTCCTACGCAACGCTGGGCGAACTGATCGCCTGGATCATCGGGTGGGACCTGATTCTGGAATACGCGGTGGGGAACGTGGCGGTGGCGATCTCCTGGTCGGATTACTTTCAGAGCCTCTTGAAGGGATTCGATATGCCGTGGCCGCTCTGGCTGGGGACAGACCTCCGATCAGCGATCCAGGCGGCGCACAAGGTCGCGGAGGCAAAAAGCCTGGGAGTTGACCTGGGCACACTCGGCGACGCCGTGTGGCGCGGCCATGAGGCGCTGGCGCAAGCGCCGAGAATTCTCGGAGTTCCCATCGTATTCAATCTGCCCGCGGTGCTCATCGTCGCGTTGATCACGTGGGTCCTGGTTCGCGGCATTCGTGAGAGCGCGGGATTCAACTCGGCCATGGTGCTGTTGAAACTGGGCATCATTGGTGTCTTCATCGCGGTGGGCGCGTTTTACGTGAAGCCGGCAAACTGGACGCCCTTCGCGCCGAACGGCTTCGCCGGGATTTCGAACGCAGCAGCCAGCATTTTCTTTGCGTACATTGGATTTGATGCCGTGTCCACGGCGGCTGAGGAAACGCGCAATCCGCAACGCAACATGCCCATCGGCATCATCGCCAGCCTGATCGTCTGCACGGTCATCTACATCGCCGTTGCGTTGGTTCTCACGGGGATGGTCAGTTGGAAGCAATTCAGCGAGGTGGCCGATCCGTTAGCCAAGGCCTTTTCCTTGCGCGGCATGAATTGGACCGCCGGGCTCATCTCGTTTGGCGCGGTCTTCGCGACGACGTCGGTGCTGGTGGTCTTTCAAATCGGCCAGCCGCGCATTTTCTTCTCGATGGCGCGCGATGGACTCCTGCCGTCGTGGGCGGCGCGCGTGCACCCGAAATACCGGACACCGCACATCACGACCATTCTGACCGGAATATTTGTGGCAGGCTTTGCTGCGGTGACGAACATCGATGAAGTTGTCGAACTGTGCAATATCGGGACGCTGTTCGCGTTTGTGCTCGTGGCGGCAGGTGTCGTGATCCTGAGGCGCACGGATCCGAATCGGCCTCGCCCGTTCCGCACACCGTTCGTTCCCTGGGTGCCGCTCCTGGCGATTTTTACATGCGGCTATTTGATGGTGGAGCAGCCGCAGAAGACCTGGAAGCGTTTCGTTTACTGGCTGGCTGCCGGATTGGTTTTCTACTTCCTCTACGGCTTCCGCCGAAGCCGATTGAATCAGCCGGGCGACGCAACCCGGGCACGATCAGCGGACGGATAAATGATCTGTGAACGCCGCCACTTTAGGGTTGCGCGGCAGGATTGCGTGGTGCTTAACTCCGCGCCGATAGTCGGCCGAATCATCACCAGGCCAACCTATGCCAGACACCGCTGCGGTCTCCACTTCGGCTGAGGGAAAGTTCGTCCAGGGACTGGGTCTGCTGGATTCAACGATGATCGTGGCCGGCTCCATGATCGGCTCTGGGATTTTCATTGTGTCGGCGGACATTGCGCGGCAAGTCGGCTCGCCGGGGTGGCTGCTGGTGGTGTGGGTCATCACTGGATTGCTGACGCTGATGGCCTCCCTCAGCTACGGCGAACTGGCGGCGATGATGCCAACGGCGGGCGGGCAATACGTTTACCTGCGCGAAGCATTTTCACCGTTGTGGGGGTTTCTTTACGGCTGGACGCTCTTTCTCGTGATTCAAACGGCGACGATTGCAGCAGTCGCGGTCGGCTTCGCCAAATACGTCGGCGTGCTGGCGCCGGGCATTTCGCAAGAATGTTATCTCATCGAACCGATCCGCATCGGTTCCAAATACGTCTTGTCGCTCTCCACGGCACAACTCGTCGGAATCGTAATGGTCGCGCTGCTCACATGGATGAATACCCGCGGACTGAAACTGGGCAAGCTCGTCCAAAATATTTTCACCGTGACCAAAACGGGAGCGCTGGCGGCGCTGATCGTTCTCGGCATCATTGTGGGGCTTGTCTGGCAAGGTGACATCGCACGCGCAAACTTCGGCGACTTCTGGACCGTGCGCGGATCACTTCAGGATGTTGGCCAAGGTTTGACTGCGGCAACCGCATTCGGCCTTTTCGTTGGCATCTGTGTCGCCCAAACGAACTCGCTTTTCTCAGCCGATGCCTGGAACAACATCACCTTCACTGCCGGCGAAGTGAAAAATCCGCGCCGCAACGTGCCGCTCTCGCTCGCGCTCGGAACGGGAATGGTCATCGGGCTTTACCTTCTCGCTAACGTCGCCTACCTCGTCACGCTTCCGCTCGAAGGTGTGCCGGGTAAAGTCGCGGGTGTGAAAGCCGTGGACGACCAGGCGGCGAAAGACCCGAACTACCTGAAAGACCCGCAGAACGCCGTGGCGGTGAAGGCAGCTGAAGAATATCGCGCAGATCCCATCGCGATGGGCATCCAGCACGCGCCGAGCGATCGCGTGGCGTCGGCGACGGCGCAGGTGATTTTTCCCGGCTTCGGCGCGGCGGCGATGGCGATTGCGATCATCGTTTCGACTTTCGGCTGCAACAACGGATTGATTCTGACCGGCGCGCGCGCCTACTACGCCATGGCGCGTGACGGATTGTTTTTCAAATCGGCTGGCAACTTGAATCGCTTTCACGTGCCGGCATGGGGTTTGTGGATTCAAGGGGCGTGGTCGGCGTTTTATATTCTGCCGCGCACAGTCAAGACGGCGAAAGACGGCACCATATCGTATGGCAATCTCTACGGCGATCTGTTGACCTACGTGATCTCGGCGGCGCTCATTTTTTACATCCTCACCATCACCGGAGTCTATGTGCTGCGCGCGAAGCGGCCCGACGCCGAAAGACCGTATCGTGCCTTTGGCTATCCGATTGTTCCTGCGCTCTACATCATCGGGGCGGCCGTGATTCTGTTTGTGCTCTTCGCGTATCAAACCGCAACGACATGGCCTGGGCTCATTATCGTGCTGACGGGCGTGCCGGTTTATTTTCTGTGGAAGAAGCGCGCGAGCCGTGACTTGTCAGGCAGCCATTCGACTTAATGAAATCCAAACATCCCGAGACGAACTAATAGAAGGAGGAATACCGAATCATGGCCAAACTATTCGCAACAAAGCCCCTCAGCGTGCTGATGGCGGACGCGCAGGAAACCGGCGGCCATAGTCTCAAGCGCACCCTCGGGCCAGTGAACCTCGTCGCACTGGGCATAGGCGCCATTATCGGAGCGGGTCTCTTTGTGCGAACGGCGGCCGCGATCGCCGATCGCGCGGGTCCGTCGGTCGTGCTCGCTTTCATGGTTGCCGGTATTGGCTGTACGTTTGCGGGTCTGTGCTACGCCGAATTCGCCTCGATGATCCCGGTGGCAGGCAGCGCCTACACGTACTCGTACGCGACGATGGGCGAGTTAATCGCTTGGATAATCGGCTGGGATTTGGTCCTCGAATATGCGGTGGGTGCGGCAACGGTCGCCATCGCGTGGAGTGAGTACGCAAATCGGGTCCTTGACTGGTTTGGCTGGCGCATTCCATACGCATGGTCGCATTCGCCATTCGAGACCGCCGCCAACGGCGCGCACGGCATGATGAACACACCGGCGGTATTCATCCTGCTGCTGCTCACGGGACTGCTGATACGCGGCACCAGGGAATCGGCGTTCGTCAATGGGTTCATCGTCGTCCTGAAAGTCAGCATCGTGCTGCTCGTCATCGGAATCGGATGGGGATTCATGAATCCCGCGAACCACACACCGCTGATCCCAGCGCCGACGACCTACACGACGCCGCAAGGCATCGTTCACCATTATGGCGGGATCATGGGAATCCTGGGCGCCGCGGGCGTGGTCTTCTTTGCATACATCGGCTTCGACGCTGTCTCAACTGCCGCTCAAGAGGCCAAGAATCCAAAGCGCAACATGCCGATTGGCATTCTCGGATCGCTGGTCATCTGCACCGTGTTGTATGTGCTGTTTTCGTACGTGCTGAGCGGCGTAGCGACCGTCGAGGATTTCCGGACCCATGGTCGCGAAGCATCTGTGGCGTTCGCCATTACCAAATACATGACCGATTACGAGTGGCTGTCGAAATTGGTGACGGTGGCGATTCTTGCCGGATTCTCCTCCGTTATTCTCGTGATGTTGCTCGGGCAGTCGCGCGTCTTTTACTCAATGAGCCGCGACGGCCTCGTGCCGAAGATCTTTTCCGATGTCCACCCACGTTTTAGGACACCCTACAAATCGAACGCGCTCTTTTTCGTTTTCACCGGCATTTTTGCGGCGTTCATTCCGGAGGATGTCGTCGGCGAGATGACGAGCATCGGCACCCTGTTCGCATTCATTCTGGTGTGCGCGGGTGTTTGGATAATGAGATCGCGGCGACCCGACCTCGAAAGAGGATTCCGCGTGCCGGCGCTGCCTGTCGTAGCCACGCTCGGCATCATTGTGTGCGGCGCGATGATTTATGGGCTTGGCTGGACCAACTGGGCACGGTTGTTCGTCTGGCTGCTCATCGGGCTGTTTTTTTACTTCGGCTACGGAAGGCGCCACAGCCGGATCGATGAGGCAACACCCTAGGTTTCGATGCGGTGACAATGGTGCGAGGTTAAGCGCCGTTGGGTGTCTTTTTTTGCGTCTTTCTGATGGCTTGCCGCGCGCGCATGACCAAAGCGTTCGCACCGATTGTATTCCTCCGGCAATTAACTGTTTGACGAGGTGTGATGCCCTCCCTACCGTCCGGTAAGTTCATGCTGACAACCGATTCCACCACACGTCAGCAAGTCCTGCAGGCGGCTTTGAAAAAGTTTGCCGATTGCGGGTACGAAGGCACGTCGGTGCAGGACATTGTCGAAGCGGCCAAAGTGACCAAGCCGACGCTTTACTACTACTTCGACAACAAACTGGAGTTGTATCAGGCGCTGGTGGACTACGCGCACGATGAACGATTCCGACTGATGCAAGCCGCCGCCGAGGGAGGCCGGACGCTCGCGGACAAGCTGGTGGAGATTTTGACCGCGCTGTTTGAGTTTTTACAGAACAACCGCGAGCTGATGCGGATCGCTTTCGCGACAGCGTTCGCGGCGCCGGGGGAGCTGCCGGCGGAAGTACGCTACCTGGACAAATGCGCTCGCAACTTTGAGTTGATTCATGATCTGATCAAACGCGGCCAGGCAGCGGGCGAGTTGGACGGCCGGTTCGACAGCAAGGAACTGGCGTTCGGCATCTACGGGCAGTTGAACATTTACCTGATGGCGCACCTGCTGATGCCGGATTGCAAATTGAACCGGCAGACGGCGGAGCGAATTGTCGAACTTTTTCTCGCGGGGGCGGGGGCCAAACGGTAATCGAAATCAGGGATCAGAATGAGAATCGCGCTTGTCACCTCCTCGGTAGTTTTGGCTGTCGGCTTCGTGACAACTGGCTGCTCGAAGAAGGCCGTCGGCGCACCGGGAGAAATTTTCGCGGTTCAAGTGATCGCGGTGGAGGCGAAGCGGCAACCGGTGACCGAATCGCTTTCGCTCATCGGCAGCCTGGCGGCCAACGAGATGGTGGAGATCAAGGCCGAGACGGAAGGCATCGTTCAGGATATTCTTTTCGGCGAAGGCCAGCGCGTCGAGAAGGGCCAATTGTTGATCCGACTTGACGAAACCAAAATCGCCACTGCTCTGGCCGAGGCCGAAAGCAATTTCAAGCTAAGCCAGGCAAACTTTGAACGCGCCAAACAACTGTTCAAAGGTCAGCTCATTTCGCAGCAGGAGTACGACCAGGTCACGGCCTCTTTCGACGTAAACCAGGCCACCGTCGATCGCCGGAAGCGGGAGCTTAAAGACACGCGCATTTGCGCGCCATTTGCAGGCATTATGGGCGCGCGCATCATCAGCCCCGGCCAGGTCATCGCCAGGGACGCCGTTCTTTCCTGGTTGGTCGATCTCGACCCGATCAAGGTCGAGCTCAACGTGCCGGAGCGATTTCTCAGTCAGTTGCAGGTGGGGCAAACGCTGGACCTCAAAGTGGCTGCTTATCCGACGAACCGGTTTCAAGGCAAAGTTTATTTCGTCGCCCCCTCGGTGGACTCGAACACCCGCACCACACTCGTCAAAGCGGAGATCCCCAATCCGAAGCGCGAACTCAAGCCGGGCATGTTTGCCAACCTTGATCTGACCGTGAACGTCCGCGAGAACTCGATTGTCATTCCCGAGGTCGCCTTGAGCCAGCTCCTGGACGGCAACCGCGCCATCGTCTTTGCCGTGGACACCAACAGCACCGTGCAGCTCAGACCGGTCAAGCTCGGTCTGCGCCTGGCGGGGCAGGTGGAGATTGTGGGCGGGCTCGAAGCCGGAGAAAAAGTGGTCGTCGAGGGCGTCCAGAAGATCGGGCCGGGAGCGAAGGTGAAACTCGCGCCGGCCGAAGCGGCGGCGCCCTATTTGAAACCTTCCTGAAATGGTCCTCCCCAGGATAAGCATCCAACGTCCCGTCCTCGCCACGATGATGAGCCTCGGTCTCATCCTCTTCGGCATCATCGGGCTGTCACGCCTGCCGGTGCGCGAGTTGCCGGACATTGATCCGCCCATTGTTTCCGTCACCACGGTCTTTCCGGGCGCCAACGCGCAGGTGGTCGAAACCGAAGTCACCGAGCGGCTCGAGGAGGAGATCAACAATATCGAAGGAATAAAGACCCTCACCAGCCAGAGCCGCGAGCAGGTCAGCAGCATCACCATCGAGTTCGATCTCTCGCGCGCCATTGACCTGTGCGCGCAGGACGTGCGCGACCGCGTCTCGCGCGTGCGCGGCAACCTGCCGCTGGACATTCGCGAGCCCATCATTGCCAAGCAGGAAGCGGACGCATTCCCTATTATCTGGCTCGGTCTGAACAGCGCGCGCTACACGCCGCTCGAACTCACTCGCCTTGCCGAAATGCAAATCAAGAACCGCCTCCAAATCGTCAAGGGCGTCTCCGGCGTCTGGATCGCCGGCGAACAGCGCTTCGCCATGCGGCTCTGGCTCGATTCGGAAAAAATGGCGGCCCGTCGCGTCACGGTGCTCGACGTCGAACGCGCGCTGCACCAGCAGAATGTCGAGTTGCCCAGCGGCCGCGTTGAGAATCTCGACCGCGAGATGACCATCGAGACCCGCGGCGAACTCAAGACGGCCGAACAATACGATCAACTCGTCATCAAGAACGAAGGCACGAAGATCGTCCGCCTGCGTGACATCGGACGCGCTGAAGCCGGCGTGGAAAACTACCGCACGGTCGCCCGCAACAACGGCCAGCCCTGCGTCTTTCTCGGCATCGTCAAGCAGTCCAAAGGCAACACCATCGAAGTCGCCCACGGCATCAAGGCGGAGATGGAACGCATCCGGCCGACGCTGCCCGCCGGCGTCGAGTTCGTCGTGAACTACGATTCGTCCACCTTCGTCGAGCGCTCAGTCCATGAAGTCTGGACCACGCTCGGCATTGCGTTCGTGCTGGTGGTGCTGGTGATTTATTTGTTCCTGCGCGACGTGCGCTCGACGCTCATTCCGGCCATCGCGGTTCCCGTTTCCATCATCGGCACGTTCGCGATTCTCTACGCGTTCGGCTATTCGGTGAACATTCTCACCATGCTCGCGCTCGTGCTCGCCATCGGCGTGGTCGTGGACGACGCGATCGTGGTGCTGGAGAATATTTTCCGCCACATCGAGCAAGGCGAGAAACCGTTGCCCGCCGCGTTCAAGGCCATGGAAGAAATCGCCTTCGCCATCATCGCGATTACCGTTTCGCTGGTGGCGGTTTTCGCGCCGCTCGCTTTTCAGAAGAGCCAGACGGGCCGGTTGTTTGTCGAGTTCGCCGTGGCGGTCGCGGGTTCGGTCATCATCTCGGCGTTCGTGGCTTTGACGCTATCGCCTTCGATGGCCGCGCGGATTCTGAAGACCGCCGAGCACAAACATCACAACTTCATTCTGGTTGCGTTCGAGAAGCTGCTCAATTGGTTCTACGGCGCCTATCGCCGCGCGCTGCAATGGTCGCTCGTGCATCGGCTGGCGGTGTTGGGCGCGGGCCTCGCCAGTCTGGTCCTGATGGGCTTGATTTATGCCGGGTTGGAGCAGGAGTTTCTCCCGGAAGAGGATCGCGGCTTGCTGCTCTCGTTTGTCATTTCGCCTCGCGGCGCGACCAGCGAATACACCAGCCGCATGGTCAACAAGGTCGAGAACATCTTGAAACAGACGCCGGAGGTTGAGTTGTACGGCTCCGTCGTCGCGCTGGCGATGAACGGACCGGGCGAAGCCGATCAGGGCATCGCTTTCGTCCACTTCAAAGAGAACCGCAAACGCACCGTGCAGGAAATCGTGCGCGGCCCGGGCGGGTTGCAGAGCCGTTTTATCAACGAAGTCGAGGGCGCGATCGCCATTCCGCAGATTCCGAAAGCTTTCACGCGCGGATTCGGCGCGCCGTTTCAATTGACGATTCAGTCGCAGGACCTCGACGCCTTGAATCGTTATGCCGGCGAACTGGTGACGAAACTCCAGCAACTGAAAAACGGCGACCAACCCATCCTCGTCAACGTCCGCTCGTCGTTCGAGGTCAACAAACCGGAATTGCGGCTCGACATTGACCGCGATCGCGCCGGCGCGCTGGGCGTTTCGGTCGAGGATATTTCGCGCACCTTGCAAATTCTTTTCGGCGGCCTTGACCTCAGCCGCATCAAGATAAGCGGCAAGGAATATTACGTGATGGCGCAATTGGAGCGCGACTCGCGCCTGAAACCGCAGGACCTGGACCGCCTTTACGTCCGCAACCCCGGAGGCGACCTCATTCAGCTCAGCAGCGTCGTCAAACACCAGGTCGGCGCCGCTCCCAACGCCATCGAGCACTACAACCGGATGCGCAGCGCGACGATCTCCGGCACTCCCGTCAGCATGCCGCTGGGCACCGTCCTCAATCGCGTTGAAGAAATGCTGCGGGCCGATTTGCCGGCGGGGTTCCTTTACGCGTGGTCGGGCGAATCGCGCGACCTGCGCGATACCGGCCAGGAAGTCTGGCTCGTGCTGATCCTGGCATTGATCATCGTTTACATGGTGCTGGCCGCGCAGTTCGAGAGCCTGGTTCATCCACTGACGGTCATTCTTGCGGTGCCGCTTGCGGCGGTCGGCGCGTTTGGCTTGCTGTGGCTGCTCAATTTCGGCGGCAAGATCGGGGTGCTGCCGGTCATCCCCGCGATGAATTTGAATTTGTTCAGCCAGATCGGCCTGGTGCTGCTCGTCGGCCTGGTGACGAAGAACTCCATCCTGCTCGTTGAGTTCGCCAATCAGCAGCGCGCCAAAGGCGTCAACGCTCACGACGCGATGCTCCAGGCGGGCACGGTCCGGCTGCGGCCGATTCTCATGACGGCCTTTTCGACCATCGCAGGCATCCTTCCCATCGCCATCGGTTTCGGCGCGGGCGCCGAAAGCCGCCGGCCGATGGGCGTTGCGGTCGTCGGCGGGATGCTCACGAGCACGTTTCTTACGCTGTTGGTCATCCCGGTGGTCTATACACTGTTCAGCGATCTCGCGGAGCGTTTCCAACGCAAACCCGTCGCGGCGCCTGCGACTCTGGAGCAGGTGCCCAGCAAATGAACCTGCCAGATTTTCCCGTTGCCCGATGGTTTCCTTGCGGTGGGCCGCCACAGGGAGCACGCCCGGGCCGTGCGCTCCCCGGACTGGCTTGGAGTTACAGTCTCGGATTTTTGGTGGCGGCGCTGCCGTGGCTGGCCCTGGTTTCCTGTTCGAAACCGGCGGCCAGCGCTGCGAAGCACGAGGCGGACGCCGCCGTGGCCATTACGGTTGCCCAGGTTGAGGTCATGCCGATGGACCGGTGGCTGGACATCTGGGGAACCCTTTACGCAAAAGACGAAGCGACGCTGGGAGCGGAAGTCGAAGGAAAAGTGGAAAAGACACTGGTTGATTTCGGCGACCGCGTGAAGAGGGGCGAGGAACTGGCGTTAATCGACACCACGACCTACGAGGCGCTCGCTCACCAGGCCGAAGCGAACCTCGCGAAGGCAAAAGCCAATGCGGACAATGCCGAATTGAATCTCAAACGCGTTCAGGAGCTGCGCAAAAGCAATATCGCTTCCCAGAGCGATCTTGACTCGGCCGTCGCTGCCGCGGAGCAAGCACGCGCGGAAGTCAAGGCCGACGAGGCCGCCAACGCCGTGGCGCGGCTGAATTTGCAGCGTTCGCACGTCAAAGCGCCTTTCGACGCCGCCATCGCCGAGCGCATCGCCAGCGCGGGCGATTATCTGAAGGCCGGCGCGCCGATGTTCCGTGCGGTAAATGACAACGTTTTGAAACTGATCGTGCAGGCGCCCGAAAGCTATGCCGGCAAGGTGGTCAAGGAACAGCAGGTGATTTTTTGGGTGGACGCTTACGGCACGAACCAGATGTTCGAAGGAAGAGTCTATTTGATCAGCCCCTCGGTGAACCTGTCCACGCGGGCCTTTCCGTTCGGCGCGCTGGTGCAAAACGCCGATCATCGCCTCAAGGCCAGCACCTACGCGCGGGGACAACTGATCCTCGCGCGCGACGTGCCCACGCCGGTCGTGCCGCTCGACGCGGTCGTCACGTTCGCCGGTGTGACCCGGGTTTTCGTGGTGGACAAAAGCGGGGTCGCGCACAGTCGCCCGGTCGAGGTGGGACGGGTCAAAGATGGCCGCCAGCAGGTTTTCTCGGGACTGAAACCAGGCGAGGCCGTCGCCACCAGCGGCTTGAGCAAACTATATGAGGGCGTGAAAGTGCGGGTGAGGGAGACGATGGCAAACAACCAGGCCAATGGCCTCGCGGTCAAAGAATGGCGAAGCCCGAAATCCGAATGAGGAAAGAAATCCGTAGCGCGAAAACCGAACCGCGCCCGGCTGACGGGTCGCCCGCTTTATCATTCGGACCTGGTCATTCTTTCGTCCTTCGTCCTTCGTCCTTCGTCATTTCCGAAACTCCCGCCCGATGAGCCCGGAGCCGCCAGCTCACCCGCCTGCTTCCGAGGTGTCTGCGCAAGCCACGCGCGGCCTCGGCATCGCCGACCTTTGCATCTCGCGGCCGGTTTTTGCGACGATGATCAATCTGTTCTTCGTCGTGCTCGGCTGGTTTTCGTTCCGGAGCATCGGCGTGGACCAGTTCCCGAACGTCGAACTGCCCATCGTCACCGTCACCACCACGCTGCGCGGCGCGTCGCCGGAAGAAATGGAAACGAGCGTGACCAAGCCGCTGGAGGAAATCATCAACACGGTCCAGGGCATCGACGAGCTGAGCAGCACGACCATCGAGGGCGTCTCGCGCATCACCATTCAGTTCTTCCTCGAACGCAACCGCGACATCGCTGCCCAGGACGTGCGCGACAAGGTGAACACGATTTTGTCGCAACTGCCGCAAGGCACCGACACGCCGATCATCGACAAATTCGATCTCGACGCCGTGCCGGTCATGTCTCTCAGTGTCAGCGCGCCGCGCGATCTGAAGGAGATCACCTACATCGTGGACAGGCAGATCAAGCAGATCCTGGAAACGGTGCCGGACGTCGGCGCGGTGATCATGATCGGCGGCCGCACGCGCGCCGTGCAGGTGGCCGTCGATATCGACAAGCTCCGCGCCCGCGGCCTGACGATCGAGGATGTCCGTACGGCGCTGTTGCAGCAGAATCTCGAAGTGCCCGCCGGCCGCGTGGACCAGGGCACGCGCGAACTGGTCGTGCGCACGCTGGGCCGGATGGGCAGTGTCAGGGATTTCAACGACCTTATCATCGCCGCGGTCGGCACGCAGCCCATTCGGCTGAGCGACGTCGCTGCGGTGACCGACTCCGTCGAAGAACCGCGCTCGCTGTCGCGACTCAACGAAGTGAACGCCGTGACGCTCGTTGTTCGCAAGCAATCCGGCTCGAACACGGTCAAAGTGATAGACGGGGTGAAAGGGAAGCTGAAGGAGCTGGAGCCGATCATTCCGCGGGATTTCAAAGTGAATATCATCCGCGACCAGTCGCGCTTCATTAAACGCTCGCTGCACGAAGTCAGCTCCCACCTGCTGATGGGCGCCGTGCTGGTGGCGCTGACGGTTTTCTTCTTTCTCCACGACTGGCGCGGCACGGTCATCGCCTCGATTGCCATTCCGGCTTCGCTCGTTGCCACCTTCGCTTTGATGCGCGCGATGAATTATACGCTCAACAACTTCACGATGCTCGGCATGGTGTTCGCGGTGGGCATCGTGATCGATGATGCCATCGTCGTGCTCGAAAACATTCACCGCACGATGGAGGAGAAGGGCTGGTCGGCAGTCCGGGCCGCCAGTTATGCCACGCGGGAAATCGCCCTCGCCGTCATGGCCACGACGCTGTCGCTGGTGGTGATTTTCCTCCCGCTGGCGTTCATGAAGGGCCGCACCGGCATGTTCTTTTCGAGCTATGGCGTGACAGTCGCGTTCGCCATCCTGGTGTCGCTCTTCGTTTCGTTCACGCTTACGCCGATGCTCGCATCGCGTTTCCTCAGGCATACCGACGATGAAAAGATTCGCGCGAAGAAGGCCCATGGCGGCGTTCTGCTGCGCTGGCTGTCGGGTCATTATATCGCGGTGCTGCGCTGGAGCCTGCGTCACCGCCGGATCATCGTTTGCGGCGCGGGAGCGTGCGTGCTCTCGCTGTTCGTGCTCGGCAAGCTGACTAAGTTCACTTTCCTGCCGCAGGACGACGCCAGCGAGTTTGAAATTGCGCTGCAAACACCGGAAGGTTCCACGTTGCAGCGGTCGGCGGACATTTGCGCCGAAATTGACCAAAGGTTGAAGGCCGTTCGCATCGACGGGCAGCAGGCCATCACCGACACGCTCGCGACAATCGGCGAAACGTCCGGACGCGTGGGCAAGGCCGAAGGCGACGTGACGCTCGCCACGATTTACTGTCGTTTGCCCGATCTGGGCGGGTTCTGGTC
>Ga0066672_10000196_pt1 | contig 15830 bp, 13 predicted proteins | sample GraSoiAngelo_121_FD_62292 | JGI IMG/M metagenome (GOLD analysis project Ga0066672, IMG submission 62292) | Grasslands soil microbial communities from the Angelo Coastal Reserve, California, USA - 14_0919_12_20cm | ecosystem: Environmental > Terrestrial > Soil > Grasslands | place: USA...
AATGAGGGAGTGGATTCGTAACCGGCCTGATCCGGTCCTTAGCAACTTGCTTCCCATTGATCGGCAACTGATTCCTGGCGATTGTCACATTGAGTTTGGAAGCGACCAAAGCGACGGGGGAATCTGCCGTCTGAGCCGGGGACGCTTCTCGTGCCTCACAACCGAAGTCGCGAGCCTGGCCAGGCCAGCGGCACAACCCATTGGCGTGAAGCGGACAAGTCAGTTCGCGGCCAAGCAAACCTGCGGCTTGCGTCGCGATTTCCACGCGCATCCTCCGCCAGCGTCCCGGACTGGTACCGAACCGTCTCTTGAAGCAAGTATTAAACAGGCCCAAGTGATTGAATCCGCTTTGTTCGGCCACATTGATGACCTTCACATCCGGATCGCGCAACAGCGTCACGGCCTTTGACAAGCGGATTTCCATCCTCAGCGCGCTGACCGAAATCCCGAAGTGGTGATGAAACAGACGATTGAGGTGGCGTCGGCTGACGCTGAATCGGGTGGCCAACTGCCCGACTGACAGATTCAATAACTCAGCCGCGGACAAGCTCTTCAACACCTGGACCATGTGTTCCTCGGCTCTAACAAACCCGGCCCGTGGGCGTTGAGCTTCCTTGAATTCAACTGACAAGACCGCGGCGACGATCCTCAACAATTGACTGCGGTGATCCAGGTTGAACTCGGCAGGGACGTCTCGAAGAAGCCGGTGACACTCCTTGGCCAGCGCGCTGGACGCCGGAAACAACTTATCCCCTTTGAAACCTTCAAGGACGCTCTGGAGCCGACATATCTCACTGCTCGCAAACAGAGGAAACAGGTGTTCCAGACAAATGGAAAAGCTCTGAAAAAGCAGCTCGCCTTGGCCGGAGACACAAAGCCTGCCTCCCCACCCCGCAGCCAGTGCAAGAACATCTCCGGGTATAAGACACTCGGCAACCTGTTCGCGGACGCATCTTCCCGCACCTCGCTTCGGGAAGACAAAAGAAAGTCCCTGACCGTCAGCGATCCATTCCTCACCGGACTTGAGGCGAACCGATCTCAGAGTCAGATAGTTCTGGGCAAGCACTTCGTGTCTCCTTGACGTTGAGGGAGAACTGCATAGCTCCCGGACTGAATCTGCTTGGCAAACGCTTCGCGCCGGTCAGTTCGCTGCCTCTTTTCCGCTACACGAACCTACTTCGCTCCGATTCTGCGTTGCGCGCCTATCGGGAGGGGGTACGGAACAGGATTCCGAGAGATCGTACAGACACGCGGTCTCCTGTGCTTTTCTATAACCCTTAAGTCGCGAATTCTTGCGTGAACTTTTGTGCAACCCATCAGTTCACCGGGAAAAGTATCCTTGACCCGAAAGCTTATTTCCTGTAACTAAGAACTGACATCCGTCTCGAGCTCGAGCTGGGCGATTTGGTTTTCGTCCCAAGCCGGGCATTCAACGTCTAATGGAGACGAAGATTTTACCGCGGCAGTATCCCAACTACCCCGTTTATCGCTATCCGCAACCCGGCCCGGAAGGCAGGGGCGGACCCTCGCGTTTTGTGCGTTACCTGTGGCGGCACTGGTGGCTGCCGGCCCTGACGACCGGGACCGCCCTTTGCCTCGTGGGTTTCTACGTGCTGAGCCGGCCGCAGGCGTATGTCTCCCAAGCCAGCCTTTGGGTGAGCGGCAAGGTTAATTTGCCTGAAGGCGTTTCGTACAGCGAGGAACTGCAGTTCTTTTTTGGCACCCAGATCGAACTGCTCCAGAGCGAGAACCTGCAAGCGCGCGCCACCAACCGGCTGGCATCTCTCACGCCGGAATTGAAATGTGTTCCCGTGGAACTCCGTATCCGCCCCACACCCGGGACAGCCGTCATCGTCCTGGAAGTTTCCGGTCCCGAACCGGCCTACACACAGGCATTCCTCGATGCGTTGGTGGACGAATACTTCGTCTACCGCAAGGAGGTCCGCACGGCCAGCTCGGGTGATGCCCTGAATTCCCTGACGCGCGAACTGGAGAAACAAGAGAACCAACTGAAGGCCGCGCAGGACCAGTTGTTGGCCGACCAGCGTGACACGAGCCTGGCGATGCTCCAGGAACAAAACAACAGCGCCAGCTCCTATCTTGCCAGACTTACGTTGCAACAGGCCGACCTCAGAATGGAATGCCAGATGCTTGAATCGATGACCGCCGATCGATCCCACGGGAGCGAAGGCAGTGAACCCGCTCCGGGCGGAGCGTTGGATACTTCCGACCCCGCCTCAGCCCGCACTCCCGACTATCTGAGCGCCCGGCAGCGCGTGGAAATGCTGAATCGGGACCGGGACGAACTCGCGCGCTACCTGCAGCCGCAGCACCCGAAGATCCAGAAGTTAAACGAGGAGATCGCGCGCGCGGAGGAGCTGCTCGGCGTGTTCCACAGGGAAAATCGCGACCAACGGGCGGCTTCCCGGCAATCGGTCCTGCAGAAACTCGAGACGGTGAATGACTCGATCAAGGAATGGGAACAGAAGGTTCGCGAAACCAGCCAACGTCTGGCCGACATCGAGCGCCACCGCCTCGATGTCCAGCGGGCCCAGGGCAGCTATGATCGCCTCCACAATACGTTGCAGGGTCTTGACCTCAATCACAACCTGGACCAGGAGCTGGTCACCAGGATGCAGGGCTCTTCGGTCGCCGCCGCCAAACCACGGGGCCTGCTCGGCATGCTGGGCGGCGCCAGCCTGGCCGGACTCGCTCTGGGGCTGGCGCTGCTTTACTTTCTCGAAAGCAGCGACGATCAGTTCAACTCGATCGCCGAGTTCGCCGATCGCTTCCCGCAGGAGGAGATGCTGGGCCAGGTGCCTCGGGTACGGCGTGAGCGCCGAACCGGCTTGGTCCGATTGGTTGAGCCGCACGACCATCGCCACGCCTTTGCTGAATCGTTGCGTAACCTGCGTTCCTCGCTCATCCTGATGGCCTGCAGCGGCCATCGGCCCAAAGTGCTCCTGATCACCAGTGCCGTCCCCGGCGAAGGCAAATCAACCGTCGCGATCAATCTGGCTCTCGCGCTGGCGTTCACCGGCGCCCGCGTCCTGCTCGTCGACGGCGACCTGCGACGCGGCGCTCTTGACGGTCAACTGGGTCTGGCCGGTGAGACCGGGCTCGCCGAGTTGCTCACCCACGAGCCCGTATTCAAAGGGGACAAGGATTCCGCCGTTCAGCTCATGATCCAAACCCTCTCACAGAAGGCAATCCGCTCGAATTCGGCCCTGAGACCGGACGACGCGCGCCTCCTGAAAGATACGATCGACCAGCTCGACGAAATCATGGCCCGACGGGTGCAGAAGACGATGCTGCAGACGTCTGTGCCCAATTTGTTCTTCATTCCGAGCGGCAGGTTCGCGGACAATGCCGGCGAACTCTTCCTCAGCCCAAGCACAGGGGCCTTCCTCAGGCAGATGCGCGACCGGTTCGACTTCGTGGTGTTGGACAGCGCGCCCGTGTTGGCGGCGGATGACACCCCAAGCCTGGCGTCGAGCGCCGATGGCGTGATCTTCGTGGCGCGGAACCGGTTCACCCGCGCCAAGCTGGCGGCCAAGGCCCTCGAGATGTTGCGACAGCGCCAGGCGAAGGTTGTCGGCCTGGTCTATAACTGTGAGTCAGTCCATTCGCGCGACAATTATTGCTACAAGTACAAGGAATATTACGGCGACAAGCGCCGCAGCGCTGCCTGAGGACCACCTGCGGACTGCGCAACACCTTAAAAGTCGTACAAACCGAACGCCCTGATTTCAAACAGCGCGCCCTGACTTGATGAGGCCTGCACCTGTCGCATTGACGCGGCGTGAACTATTAGTTTGCCTGCCCGGTGCAAAAAGTTCATAGATCGAAGGAGGACTATGGAAGCATTCCAAGCCAGCCGGTGGACAAAAGGCAATTTTCTCTTTCCCACGGTCATCGAAGTCAGCGAAAAGGCCGTGGTGCGGCGCAAACGCTCCTGGTTCAGTCGGGACGAAATCAGCATCAGCGTTCAAAAAATCGCCTCGGTTCATGTAAAAACCGGACTGATCTGGGCGGACATTCTGATCGAGTCTTCGGGCGGCACGGACCCATTGGCCAGCCACGGCCACAGCAAAGCGGACGCCCGCCGCGTCAAGGAACTGATCGAAGATTATCAGGCCAGGCCGGTGACCGAGGAAGAGCACGGGCAGAAATAAACCTGCGGGAGTTAATTCGTTTCGCGACGATCCAGCGAAACTTTTCAGGAGGCGAAACAGGCCCATTAGTGCGCCGACGCGGACGCGCCCGTCTCTTGCGGCCGCACCTTGAAAAAAGGCAGTCAGTGAGCCGGTGCCGGGACTCCTTCCACTTTTGCTTCTGCCTGGTGAGGAGGGTTAAACAAAGCCATCAGCAGGACCGCCGCGACAACCGCCATTCCAGTTGGAATGAGGAAGAGAGTCTGGTAATCGATCACATCGCCGTTCTTGAATTTGCCTTCGAGCTGCGGCCAGATGATACCGGCAACGAATGGTCCCGCGCCCAGAATCAAAAAGTTGAACAAACCTTGTGCGCTGGAACGCGCGTCCTTGGGGAAAAACTCATCCACAAAGATATAAACTGTAGCGAAGAAAAACGCGTAGCAGATACCGTGAAGAATCTGCACGAAGATGATGAGTCCCGGGTATTGTGGAAAGAATGCATAAACGGCGAACCGCGCCGCATGCCCGAGGATGCCGAGGATCATCGTCTTTTTCCAACCCAGCCGTTTGAGGACAACCCCCAGAATCGCCATGGTGCCGATTTCGGCAACCTGACCGATACTCATGGCCGGCATGATCCATTTTGGTTCGAGCTTGACGCCGTTTTCAAGGAAGCCACCGGTCATGATGAAGTAGCCCATGTGGATCGTCGCATCAATGAACGTGACAATGAACAGGACCAGGATAAAAGGCTTCTTGAGCATAGACAATGCTTCCAGCCAGGCAAGCTTTTGCACCCCTTCGGTGGCGCGCTTCGGCGGCGTATGTGGGAGCGTCAGGCTGAAAGCAGCCAACACAAACGAGACTATACCAGCCAGGATAAAGATCCACGCCTTGGCCTCCTGGGCTTCGACACCCTGTTTGCTTCCCAACAGGAAGAACAACGGCCACGCGGCGGCAATCCATCCGATAGTTCCGCCCATGCGAATGATGCCAAATTCCTTCTGCGGGTCTTTGATGTGAGCGAAAGCAATTGAGTTTGCGATGGAAATCGTCGGTACATAGAACAGCGAGTGCAGGAGCATCAGCGTGAAGAAAGGCCAAAAACTTTGGACCCAGAACATCGCCAGGACCGCCACGCCTCCAAGCAGATGACTTACGGCCATAAATTTCTCCGCAGCAAAATTGCGATCCGCGAACTGATTGCTGAAAAACATCGCGGTGATCGATGCAATAGCGAACGCATTGTTCACCCAGGTTCTCTGCCAGTCGTCAAAATGGAGGAACTGCATATAGCTGTTGATCAGCGGCAGCCAGGCGCCCCAGACCAACAGTTCGAGGACCATCATGAGGAATAGTTTGAAGCGGGTCGCTTTGTTCATAGGCGTGATTTCAGGCGGAGGTTATGGGAAGGACACGGCGGTGGCAAGCAAAGAGCGCGTTGCCGCGTTGTTGGTTGTCCGTGGTCCGTTCTTTTCGAGCGTCTGAGGCGTCCAGCACCGTCTCAACGTCCCACAACTGACGACCTGCAACTGACCACTGACAACCCACCCGACAGATTGCCAAACGAGTTCGATCCGCTTAACCTGTCGTCATGCGTATCGGGTTCAAAGAATGGGCCGTGGTGGTGGATGCGCTGGGGCGCGGCGAGCAAATCGTCATCCTGCGCAAGGGCGGCATCAGCGAAGGGCCCGGCGGGTTCCAGGTCGAGCATCCGCAGTTTCTGCTTTTTCCAACGCTCTATCATCAGCAGCGGGAGAGTGTGGTCCCGTCGGCCCAGGCGCGGTTCGATAAGATCGCCCCGAAATTTCCCGGCAAGGACAGGGTGCTCTGCGAATTCTTCTGCGAAGTCGCCGCCTGTCAACGGCTCGATTCACTGGCGGCGGCCGAGCGGTTGCGCGGCCAGCATATCTGGCGCGACGAAGTAATCGCTCAACGCTTCCATTGGGGAAGGGAAAGAAACATTCATGCGCTGGCTGTGCGCGTGTTTCGTCTGCCGCGCGTGGCCGAGCTGGCTATGCTCGAAAGCTACGGCGGCTGCAAATCGTGGATTGAATTGGAGAAGGAAATCGACACGAGCGGCGCCGCGCCGGTGTTGTCGGACGAACAATTTGCGCACAAATTGAACGCGTTTGGAGAGGCTCTGGAACTCACGCGGCCCGCGCGAGTGCAGAAACGGAGTCTTGGAGCAGCGGGCTCAGGGAGCCATGCAAATTGACGCTGCAAATGCCGGTCTCAAGAATCCAATACTCCAACCGGAGCCGGTCAACGGTTCGCGGGTACGCACGCCCGGCCGGTGATTGAATGAGCCTGCCACGCCTGATCCTCGCTTCGGGTTCGCCGCGCCGCGCGGAAATACTGCGTGAGATGGGACTGAAGTTTCGCGTTGTGCCGAGCGATGTGCCGGAGGTGCACCGCGAACAACTGACCGCGCGCGAGCTTTGTCAGCTCAACGCCTATCGCAAGGCGCGCGCGGTTGCGAAACAGATTCCTGATGCCCTCGTGCTTGGCGCGGACACACTCGTATGCGCGGGCACGCAATTGTTTGGCAAACCGACCAGTCTGGCGCAGGCGGAGCAGATGCTCGAACAACTCCAGGGCCGCACGCATCAGGTCGTCACGGGCGTGTGCCTGATTCACTTGCGCCGCTTTCGCCAGAAAATTCTCGCCGAGACCTCGCAGGTGACGTTTCGTCCGCTGAACGCGAAGCAAATCCGCTATTACCTCAGCGCCGTCGATCCGTTGGACAAAGCAGGCGCCTACGCGATTCAGGAGAAGGGTAACCTGATCGTCCAAAAAGTCGCGGGTTCCTATTCCAATGTCGTCGGTCTGCCGATGGAGCGGCTGAAAGCGGAGCTGGCGGCGTGGTGATTGGGAGCGCCGAACTCCGCTTCGGCGCAAAAGGAAGCAACGCGCTGTCTCGTTTCCGCGCCGAAACAAAGTTCGACGCTCCGTTGCGCGGGTTCGATGAAATCAGTTTTTGACCCGGCGCGCCAAAAAATCTACCTTCCCGCCGTGGAAAGCAGCAGCGCCAATCCGCCGGACGTGGAGCGCGCCCCGCCAGCGCCGTTCCCATTTCGGTTTCTTGATGCCGTCGGTCGCAACATCATTCGCTTCATCCAGACCGCGCAAGGGTTGATCGCGTTCACGTTGATTACGCTCGGGGTGGCGGTTACGAAATTCAACACTTCCTCGCGGCTCATTCATCCGCTGATCCGCTCGCAAATTTTCCGGGCCGGCTTGCAACTGCTGCCGATGATCAGTTTTCTGGCGTGCGCGCTCGGATTGATGATTATCGGGCAGATGGTCGCGCTGCTCACGCGGGTGGGCGCGCAGAGTCTGGCCGGTACCGTGATGGTCACGGTGGTGGTGCGTGAACTCGGCCCGCTCGCTGCGGCGCTGCTCGTGCTGGCGCGGGCCGGCGCCGCGTACGTCATCGAACTGGGCACTTCGCGTGCGCTGGGCGAAGTGGAAGCGTTGGAAGCGCTCTGTATTGACCCGATTCATTACCTCGTCATTCCTCGCATGGTTGGTTTGGCGCTGGCGATTTTTTCGCTCACGGTTTATTTCATCATTGTCGCCCTGGTCAGCGGCTATTTATTCGCGTTCGTGCAGGACGTGCCGCTGTTGCCGGGCGATTACTTCAAACAACTGGCGGTGGCGCTGACGTGGGAGGACTTCGCGTTGCTGGCGCTGAAAACCTGCGGCTTCGGCGTCATCATTACCGTGGTGACCTGCTTCCAGGGGCTGGCGCAACCGCTCCGGCTGGAGCAGGTCTCGGGCGCGACGACGCGGGCCGTCGTCCAGAGCGTCGTGGCCTGCGTATTGCTGGATGTGCTCTTCATCATCGTTTACCTCGTGATGTGAATGCCCCTTCGCCTGCCGGAGAAACGCCCGTCGCCGGGACTGCGGCGACTATTGAAATGATCGACGTGACCATCGGCACGACCAGTGTCGTCGAGACCGTCGCGGTCGAGGGGATCGACTGGAGTATCGCGGCGGGCGACTACTGGGTGGTTGGCGGTCCCCCCGGCTCTGGAAAAAGTGATCTGCTGGCAACCCTGGCCGGGTTGCATCGTCCGCTGAAGGGGACGCTGCGGTTTTTTGGAAGCGATATCGCGGAGTTGGGAGAGGACGATTTTCTGGCGGCCCGGTTGCGGATCGGTTTGGTTTTTGAAAATGGCGGCCGCTCCTTCAATCACTTGACGGTCGCCGAAAATGCGGCGTTGCCGCTTCGTTACCATCACCACGCGCAAACGGTCGAGACGGACGAACGCGTGAAAAAAATTCTGGAGGCGATCGGCCTCGCGCCGTTCGCGAATGCCATTCCCGGACAACTCAAGCACGCTTGGCGCCAGCGGGTCGGCCTGGCCCGGGCCCTGGCGGCCGGCCCCGAAGTTCTGTTGCTGGACAACCCGCTGGCCGGACTTGGCCCGCAGGAATCGCGCTGGTGGGGGGAATTCCTGGCGCAGCTTTCCAGCGGCCACGAGGTGATGGAAGGACGGCCCACCACGCTGGTGGTCGCCTGCCATGATCTGCGTCCGTGGACGGACCAGGGCAAACAATTCGCATTGTTAAAACAAAAACGATGGGCGCTGATCGGCGGACGGGCCGAATTGACTTGCAGCAACGATCCGTTGTTGCGTGGGCTGCTGGCGTTGGATTTCAGCGGCGGGCAACCTGTCGGTTAGCGATCCGCCAAACGGACTTACCCGCCAATATGCGAAACGAGGAAAACGGAGTAATGAAACGCTGGAGTCCTGATTCGTCCTTTGCTTCGCAACTCCAGCCCTCCAGCCTTCCGCTGCTCTAGCCCATGGCACTGCAGGACCTGACACCTCAACTGCGCACGCGGCTCAGCCGAATGGAGCGGGCAGTCGGGATTTTCGTCGGATTGGCGGCGGTGCTGTTGTTGTCGGGCTTCTTCTACTACCTCTATCACACGGCGGTGCGAAAGGGCTGGTTCCTGACAAAGGTGACCTACTACACCTATGTGGACAGCGCGGCTGGACTGAAGGTGGGAGATCCGGTGAAGTTGATGGGTTTTGACGCTGGAGAGATCACCAAAATACTGCCTGAGAATCCTCAGTCTGAGTATGACGTTTACATCGAGTTCAAAATCAAAGAACCGAATTATGGTTACATCTGGTTTCCTGACTCGCGGGTCAAAGTGATAGCGACGGGTTTTCTCGGGAGTCGCTTTTTGGAGGTCACCAAAGGCGGGAGTTCGGGTTCGACCAATGTCGCGTATCACGCGACTTACCGGGAGGAGGTGGTCAACGGCAAAAAGCTCGTCACGGGCGTTTGGCAGGACAAGGAAGGCACCTACGCGCCTTACACCAAAAGTTCCAGATACTGGTTAGTGGCCGATGAAGCCCCTCCGGTAACCGAGCGGCTGGAGGGGATCGCGAAAGAATTGGAACAGGCGCTACCCAATATTCTCAACCTGACGAATCAATTGACCGCGGTGTTGACCAACAGCGCGCAAGCGACGTCGAATCTGAACGCGCTCGCCCTGAGCGCGCGTCCGACCGCCACCAACCTTGCCGAAATTACGGCGCAGCTCCGCGAGTTTAACGGCTCGCTCGGCCGCTGGCTCTTTTCCACAAATTTCAATCAACAACTCGAACTGGCGGCGAACAATGCGAACGCCACTCTCGCCAGTGTCGATAGCAACCTGGTCGTCGTTGCGGAAAAACTTTCGCTCTCGTTGGACAACCTCGCCAACATCACGAGCAACCTGAACGCGCAGGTGCAGACCAACACCAACATTCTCAGTGCAATTTCCGCGGCCGTCACTCACACCGATGACCTGGTGCAAGGCCTCAAGCGACACTGGTTGCTGCGTTCGGCGTTTAAGACCAGGACCACGAATCAGCCGCCGTCTCGACCCCTCCTGCCACCCACGCGCCCGCGACCGTGAGCGCCAGGGACCGTATCGGCGAGCCGCGCCTTTTGAACATTTGACCTGCTGGATGCCTTCCCCTACAGTGCCCGCCCTGCTTTATGAACGTGATGATTTGCGACCCCATTTCGCCGAAGGGAATCGCTTTGTTGCAACAGCAGCCCGAGTTCAAAGTGACGGTGCTGGAAAAGCGGCTGGCCGAAGCCGAACTGTTGCCGCTGGTGGGGGAAGTTGCCGCCATGGTCGTGCGATCCGAAACCAAAGTGACAAAACGAATCATTGAGGCGGCCCCGAAGCTTCGCGTGGTGGGCCGCGCGGGCGTGGGTATTGACAACGTGGATGTCCCGACCGCGACGCAGCGGGGCATCGTGGTGATGAACACCCCCGGCGGCAACACGATCTCGACCGCCGAACTGACATTCTCGATGTTGATGGCGCTGGCGCGGAAAATTCCGCAGGCGCACGGTTCGATGAAAGCGGCGGAGTGGAACCGGAAGGAATTCCAAGGCGTCGAACTTTACAACAAAACGCTCGGCGTCCTCGGCACGGGCCGAATCGGAAGCGAAGTCGCCCGGCGCGCCATCGCCTTCGGCATGAGGGTGCTGGCCTACGACCCGTATTTGTCGCTGTCGCGGGCGAAGGAGCTGCAGGTGGAACTGGTCGAGCTTGACGAAATTTACGCCCGCGCTGATTTCATCACCGTCCATATGCCGATGAGCGAGGAGACGCGTGGGATGATCAACGCCGCGGCGTTTGCGAAGATGAAGAAAGGGGTGCGCGTGCTCAACTGCGCCCGAGGCGGCATCATCCATGAGCAAGACCTTTACGACGCGATCAAGAGCGGGCGCGTAGCCGGTGCGGCGCTGGACGTTTATGAAACGGAGCCGCCGCCCAAAGAATTTCCCTTGCGCGATCTGCCGCAGGTGATCATGACGCCGCATCTGGGCGCGAGCACGGAGGAGGCGCAGGAAAACGTCGGCATTGAAGTGGCCGAGGCGATCACCGACTATCTGGTGCACGGCGCTGTGCGCAACGCCGTCAATCTGCCAAATCTCGACGCCAAGACCTACGCGCTGGTCAAACCTTATTTGAACCTCGGCGAAAAACTCGGACGCCTGCTCGCGCAATTGGCGCCGAAACGCAACGAGCGCGTGGTCATCACCTACGCGGGCAGGGCTGCCGAAATGCCCGGCGATCCCATCAGCCGTTCGGTGCTCAAGGGTTTTCTGGAATTGGCCGGCGGCAAAGAGGTGAACCAGGTCAACGTGCGCGCCCTGGCGAGTTCGCTCGGTTTGCTGGTTGAAGAAGTCAAATCGAACGAAGAAACAGATTTCAACGAATGGTTGCATGTGGCGGTCTATTCCGAGGGGCAAAAAGTGTCCGTGGGCGGCACGTTCTTTGGCAAACAGAGCCATCCGCGGATCGTGCGGATAAACAGTTTGCCGGTGGAAGTCGTGCCGTCCGGCGTGCTGTTTCTGATGACGAACAAAGACCGGCCAGGCATCGTTGGTTGCATCGGCACTCTGATGGGCAAATACAAAATCAACATCGCCAACATGAGTTTGAGCCGCGACAACAAGGGGGGCCACGCGCTGACGGTGCTGAATCTCGACAGCGTGCCGCCGGCGGAATTGCTCCAGGAAATCCAGATGGACCCGGACATCAGCAATGTGCGGGTGGTGAAGTTGTAATCGCCTTCGAGTTGTGCGAGGCTCGAAGCATTCGACGGTTGCAGGCCGTCGGAAACAGAAAGATAAAATGAAGACCAGGAAGATAAGGGCCCTGTTGGGCGCATTGGCTTTGGCTGCCGTCGGCGTTGCCGCGGGTGAGGCCAGTAAAGAAAACACGCCCAAACCGACCGCCAACCCCCAGCAGCTTTTTGCGGACGATATGCTTTGCAAAGGCAAAGGGGTCGAAATCAAGCGCAGCCAGTTGGATGAAGCCTTCCTGCAGTTCAAAGCCAACCTGAACGCGCGCGGACAAACCCTGCCGGAGGACAAGCGAGAGCAGGTCGAGTCACAGTTGCTCGACCGGCTCGTCATCACGAGGTTGATCCTGCTTCAAGCCAGTGAAGAGGACAAAAAGAAAGCCCGGACCTCCGCTGACAAATTCGTGGCTGCCACGAAGGAACAGGCTGGCTCGGAGGAATCCTTCAACCGTCAGCTTGGCGCGATGAGTTTCACGCCGGCACAGTTTGACGCGCAGGTGATCGAGCAAGCGATTTGTGAGGAAGTCGTGGATCGGGAGTTGAAGAGCAAAGTGGACGTGACCGAGGAGCAGATCAAAAAGTTCTATGCCGAGAACCCGCAACAGTTTGAACGGCCGGAAACGGTCCGCGCCGCGCATATCCTGCTTTCCACGCGAGACGCAGTCACGGGCCAGGAGTTGAGCGAGGAAAAGAAAAAAGAGAAGAAACAGCAGGTGGCGAAGATTCTGGAGCGTGCCAAAAAAGGCGAGGACTTTGCCGCGCTGGCCAAGGAATTTTCGGAGGACCCAGGCTCGAAGAACAAAGGTGGCGAATACACTTTCGCTCGGGGGCAATTCCGAAATCCTGAGTTTGAAAACGCAGCCTTCGCGCTGAAAACCAACGAGGTTAGCGGCATCCTCACCACGGCGTTGGGCTACCATATCATCAAGTTGTATGAGAGAACGCCGGCCCGGCGGCTCGAGCTGGCCAAGGTGAAGGACGACCTTAAAGAGCAACTCGCGCGATTCGAGGTCCAGGACAAACTGCTGCCCGGTTATCTGAAAAAACTGAAGCAGGACGCCAATCTGGAATACCTCAACGGCGCCAAAGCGCCGGTGGAAATGTCCGCCGAACCTCCGTCAGAAAAGCCTGCGGAAAAAACCGCGGACAAATCCGCCGCGCCAGACAAGAAATAGGTTTGAGTCACGGGGAAATGTCGGAGCAAAGGGTGAATCAGTGAACGGCGGGGGCCGGTGCGTCGCTCCATTGCTCAAATATCCCATTGCTCCTCGAATCAATACTTCTTGGAGAATTTCTTTCGCGAGCCTTCGTCGGAGGGAGGTGCGGACGGTTGGCCTGACCCCTCTGAAGGTTTCGCTGGTCCGGCAGCCTTGGCGGGCTCGCTCGCTGCCATCGACGGCGGTGCTTGAGGCTGGCGGGCCTGGCCCTCAACGGCTTCCACGAACACCAGGCGCAGCGCTGTCAAACTCTGTTTCAGGAGCTTGTCCTCCTGTTTGTCGAGATTGCCCCTGGTCTTGACCTCGAGCATCTCCAGTTGGTCAATGAACATCTTTGCGCTTTCGATGTCCTGCATGGTCCGGCCCGTTTCCGGATGCGGCATTCTGCCGAGCAGCATCAGCGCCATATTCGTCTGTTGGACCACCATGCCGGCGAACAGCGAGGACATCGTTTCTTCACCGCTCGCGTTGGCCAGGGCATCTTTGGAAAATCGCGTGCCGTTCATTGGTTCTTATTCTTTTCCCGGCGGCGGATGTCCGCCATCAAAAAGCGAATCAGGTGCCTCAGCCGCGATTCCAGGTCAACCGTCTCCAACAGGAGTTGGCGTTCCAGCGGCGAGGAGAGCAGCGTCCAGGAAATCAGGTCAGTGATCTCTTCCGGGTTGTTGCGTTTGGCCAGAATCTCGATCCCGTGCTTGACCAGAAAGTCCGGAGGCAGGTCGTTTTCGCCGAGATCTTCCAACTGTCCGAGTCTTTTCAGCACGGGAACCGGAAGCTCGAAGCCTTGTTCGAGTCGTTCAGAGATCAGTTCCAGCAGTTTGACCGTGAGCGCGTCCACGGCCACGCTGTCGGTTTTGGTTGAATCCAGCGCGCGGATGCGATTCACCCGGTACGGTTTATAGCGCAGCGTCTCGGTCAATTCCACGCGCGCGATGCCTTGCAGGATGAGGTTCGAGGTGCCGTCTTTCCGTGCCACCGAAGCGCGGATCAAACCCAGGCCTGCCACGTTGCAAGGTGTTTCGCGCGTGCGGCCCGGTTTCTGCATCGCCACCGAAAACATCCGGTGCGAACCGAGCGCGTCGATGAGCATCCGTTGATAGCGCGGCTCGAAAATGTATAGCGGCAGCATCGCCTGGGGAAAGAGGATGGCACTGGGAAGCGTCATGACCGGAACCTCGCGCGGCAATTCCATGAATAGAATCTAGTCGAGTGCGTCGGTAATTCAAGCGGAGATGCGGGCTTGCCAAATTTTCCCGCTCCGCGCATGGTTGAACTTTATGAAAGGCAAAACTGGAATTGTTGTATTGGTGGTCCTGTGTATCATACTCGGCGTCGGTCTGTTAATTCGCCATGCCAAGGCGGTTCAGGAAAAACAGACCGCCGAGGCGAGAATTATGCAACTTTCCAATGACGTCGTGCACACCCAGGACCAGCTCAACGAGCAGAAAAAGGTCAACGACACGCTCGAGAAAACCCTCGAAACCAGGACGACGGAAGCGCAGGGCCTGTCGAACAAACTGGAAACCGTGACTACCACGCTGACCAGGACCGAGCAGGAGGCCAAAGCCGCGGCGGAACAGGCCAAGGACCAAATCGCCAAGCGTGACGCCAAGATCGCCGACCTGGAGGGCCAGAATGACGATCTGTCCAGGAAAATGACCGACCTCAATACTTCGATCACCAGCCTGGAATCGCAGATTGATGACACGAAAAAGAAACTCGCCGCTTCCGAAGGCGACCGTGAATTCCTGCTCAAAGAGTTGAAGCGCCTGCAGACCGAGAAGGCGGAGCTGGAGCGGAAATTCAACGACCTCGCTGTGCTGCGTGACCAGGTCCGCAAGTTGCGCGACGAGCTTTCCATCGCCCGCCGCCTGGAATGGATTCGACGCGGTCTTTATGGTTCGGAAAAAGGCGCGGAAAAATTGCAGAAAGGATTGGCCGCAGCCGGATCACAGACGAATTACGACCTCAACGTGGAAATCAAACAGTCCGGCGGCGCCAAAATCGTTTCTCCCTCCACGAACGCGCCTCCGGCGCCCACCAAATGATGCGCTCGAACCTGTTGGCTGACTCGTTCGGTCGCGTCATGCGCGACCTGCGGGTCAGTGTCACCGACCGCTGCAACTTTCGCTGTCTTTACTGCCTGCCCGAAACGGAGGAAGCCGCCGATTTTTACCGCGTCAAATTCGACGCGCTGAAAAATCCGTCGCCACCAACGCCGATTACGCGCGAGTGGAAACCGCGATCGCAAATCCTGACCTTTGAGGAAATCGAGCGCGTGGTCCGGCTGGCGGCTGAACTCGGCATCGAAAAAGTGCGCGTGACCGGCGGGGAGCCGCTGTTGCGACAAGGGGTGGAATCGCTCGTCGCCAGACTCGCGCAAATCCCCGGCGTGACCGACCTGGCGATGACGACCAACGGATTTCTATTTCCGCAAAAGGGCCGCACGCTGCGCGCGGCCGGACTGCAACGCGTCAGCTTCAGCCTCGATTCCCTCGACCCGGCCAACTTCAAAAAAATCGCCGGACGCGACGGCCTGCGTTCCGTGCTCGCCAGCATTGATTTGGCGCAGGAACTCGGCTTTCGCCCGGTCAAAGCCAACGCCGTTGTCATTCGCGGACTGAACGATCGCGAAATCGAGGCGCTCGCCGAGTTCGCGCGCCAGAAAAATCTGAGCTTCCGCTTCATCGAATTCATGCCGCTCGATTCCGGCCGCGCGTGGCAAAAGGAACTCGTCGTGCCGGGTCGCGAAATCCTGCAGCGGCTTCGGGCGCGCTTCGATTTGCGGCCGGTCCAGTCGTCCAATGTCTCGGAAACCGCGAAGCGCTGGTCGTTCGCAGACG
>Ga0066672_10000203_pt1 | contig 15704 bp, 17 predicted proteins | sample GraSoiAngelo_121_FD_62292 | JGI IMG/M metagenome (GOLD analysis project Ga0066672, IMG submission 62292) | Grasslands soil microbial communities from the Angelo Coastal Reserve, California, USA - 14_0919_12_20cm | ecosystem: Environmental > Terrestrial > Soil > Grasslands | place: USA...
GCCCGCGGCGAGGCGACACCTTCCTCGGGATCGGCCTGGTGCTGGTCGGCGCCCTGTTTTTGCTCGGCCAGCTGCTCCACCTGGACTTCAGCCGTTACGGGTGGCCGTTCTTCATCATCCTCCCGGGGTTAGGCCTCTTCCTGGTGGCGGTCACGGCGGCCGGCCGCGTCAGCCAGGGATTGGCGATCAGCGGCAGCATCTTGGCCATCACCGGGTTGGTTCTCCTGGTTCAGGACCTGACCGATGACTACGAGAGCTGGGCATACGCCTGGGCGCTCGTGTTTCCCGGGGCGGTAGGTCTGGGGCTCCTTGCGTACGGGCTCCTGGCGGGGCGTCCGCAGCTGGTCCGGCCCGGGATTCGCACATCCGCGACCGGACTTGTGCTGTTCATGGTTGGAGCGATCTTCTTCGAGGGTGTGGTCGGGATCAGCGGCCGTCAGTTTGGACGCACTACAGGCATCCTCGTCTCCGCGCTGGTGATCGCGATCGGTGCGGCCATGCTGGCCGCCAACCTGGTCTCCCGCCGCCCAAGCGATTCTCGATAATAGGCAGCGACGCTGATGATGCGGATTGGAATTCTCACCGGTGGCGGAGATGCCCCCGGACTGAACGCGGCGATTCGCGCCGCGGCCCGGCGGGCGTTCCAGCGTGGGTTCCAGGTGACCGGCATCAAGAATGGCTGGGCCGGATGCCTGAACGCCGGCGACTTCGAAAGCCTCACTCCGGCATCGGTTCGCGGCATCCTGCCGCTGGGCGGAACCATCCTGGGCACCTCGCGGACGAACCCGATGAAAGAGAAGGACGGCGTCCAGCAGGTGATCTCACTGCTGCGCGGCAACGGGATCGACGGCCTGGTGGCTATCGGCGGCGACGACACGCTCTCGGTCGCGGCTGCGATGAGCGATGCCGGGTACCTGGTTGTGGGCGTCCCCAAAACCATCGACAACGACCTTTCGGCAACCGAGTTCTGTATCGGCTTCGACACCGCGGTGGGGGTTGTGGTCGAGGCACTGGATCGGCTCCACACGACCGCATCAGCCCACCATCGGGTGATGGTGGTAGAGGTGATGGGCCGCGACACGGGTTGGGTCGCGATGATCGGCGGCCTCGCCGGCGGAGCCGACATGATCATCATCCCCGAGTTCCCGGTTTCCCTCGACCAGGTGGTCGAGCATCTGCACCGTCGGCGCGGCGAGGGCAAGGACTTCAGCATCATCGTGATCGCCGAAGGCGCGAAGATGCAGGCACTGGAACCGGCGATGGCGATCGCCGCCGGGTCCGAAAAGCGCGACGCCTTCGGCCACGTTCAGCTGGCCAAGCAGGGGGTGGGCGACGCCCTCAGCACGCGTATCGAGGATGCCACCGGGTTTGAGACCCGGGTAACCGTCCTTGGGCACCTGCAGCGAGGAGGGTCACCCTCTCCGGTCGACCGGATCTGGGCCACCCGGCTGGGAGTGGCGGCCACCGATCTCCTGGCTGAGCACCGGGGCGGATTCATTCCGATCCGGCACAACGGCGAGATCAAGGTAGTCCCGTTGCGCGCCGTGATCGAGGAGCAGCGAAAGGTCCCCAAAGACCTCTATCAGCTGGCGAACGTATTCGCCTGACTAGCCTAGCCGGCCCGTCGCTTCTGCGCGTAGAGGGTGGCGTCGGCCGCTGCCAGCAGCTCAGCTGTGGTCCGGCCGTGGTCTGGGTAGGTCGCGATCCCCAGGCTGACCCCAGGAATCGCGATCAGCCGCTGTCCAATCATCACCCGGTGTCGAGCAATGCCCTCCCGAATTCGCTGGGCGACGACGATGGCCGCCGGGGCCGGGGTGGATGGGAGCAGAACAACGAACTCGTCGCCTCCGTAGCGTGCTACCAGGTCTTCGCCGCGCACCGCGTCGGTGAGCGCGTTTGCGACTTCGCGCAGGAGCGCATCGCCCGCCAGGTGACCGTAGGTGTCGTTGACATGTTTGAGCTGGTCGACGTCCAGGAAGACGATGGAGAAGGTGCCCTGGCTACGCCCGGCGGATTCGATCTGCTGTTCGACTCGCTCCAGCAGGAGCCGCCGGTTGACCAGCCGGGTGAGGGCGTCGTGGGTAGCCTCACGCTTCATGCGGTCGTGGAGCTGCGCCACCTCGAGGCACGAGGCGAGCTGCGACCCGACCGCCGCCATCAGGGCGAGGTCTGCCTCGCCGAAAGCGTTGACCTCCTGACTCTCGGCATCGAGCACACCGATGACCCTGCCCTGGCTGACCAGAGGGAAGGCCAGCTTGGATCGGACCTGCGGGTCGAGCATGATGTAACGAGGGTCGGCCCGCACATCGGGGACAATCTGCGGCGCTCGGTGCTGGAATACCCAGCCTGTGATGCCGGTGCCGGCCGGGATCCGCATGCTGCCGATCTCGCCGCGGCCGGCATGAGCCCCGACCTGCAGCTCGTCAGGGTCCTCGCCCGGAAGCAGCAGCAGCACCAGGTCGTAGTCCATGACCTCCTGAATAATTGAAACGATTCTCTTCAGCAGGGTTTCGAGATCGAGCACGGCGGCTGTTTCCTGCGCGATCCGGTAGATGATCTGGAGCTCTCGTGAGTCGGCGGCCGTGAACGAATCCCGCCGGGGCGCGTTGAGTCCCTGGGAAAACGGCTGCGGCTCACTCAGCTCACGCTCCATCCGCTGATACCAATCGACCTGGGTATCGCGGGCCGTCCACAGCATCTCGATGAAGGCGTTCACGATGGAGGGGTCCAGGCCTATGCCGCGGAAGCCCTTGACCTCTTCGAGTGCCTCGTCGAGCAGCTCCACCGAGCGTGACGGGAGATCGAAGGTAACGTTGAAGAACGCGTTTACGACGCTGACCACGCGGGTTTCGATCGGTATCCCGTCTCCCTTGAGCCGATCGGGATACCCCTCCCCGTTGAACCATTCGTGGTGGGCTCGGACCAGCGGAGCCAGGGCTGCCAGTGGCCTGAAGCGCTTCAGCAGGTCGGCAGCCAGCACCGGGTGGGTCATCATCACAGCCCGCTCCTCGGCATTCAGCCGTCGCTGTTTCTTGAGGATGCTCTCGGGAAGCGCAAGCTTGCCGAGGTCCTGCAGGAAAGCGGTGTAGCGGACCCGCCGGCGGGCCTCCGGATCGAAGCGCAAATGCTGTGCCAGGTGGTCAGCCAGGTCGGCATGCTGGACTGCGCGAGCGGAGACCACCTCACGCATGCTGACGGCTGCGGTCAGAGCGAGCACGGTTGCTTCCTGCAATTCACGTGACTCGGCTAGCAGGCGCGCCGTCTCCATGGCGGCAGCGGTCTGGTTGGCGAAGGCGGTTAGCGCTGGAAGGTGCGACTCGCGCAGGTCCTCGCCAACCACGTTGATAGCTCCCAGCACTCGATCGCGGGCGACCAGCGGGGCCGAGATCGCGGTTCGCATGTGAAGCAGGTTGCCGATTTTCCGCGCCCGCTCCGCGTCCGAACCAAGCAGATGCGTGACCCGCTCTACCAGTAGATTCGTGTCGCCCAGGTACTGGGCCTGGCGTGTCTGGCAAGCCCGCTTCAAGACGGGGACCTGGTCGAGCGGAATCACGTAGTCGGGTGGTCGCGGCCCGGTCAACTGGCGCAGCTGCTCGGCAGCCTCGCCCACATTGGCATAGGCAACGGTTAGGCCCTGACCGTCCGGCGTGAGCAGGAAGAAATGGGAGGAGAGGCCAACCTCGGCCAGCCGCCGCCCCACCGCCTGAAAAATAGACTCGGTGTCGAGCAGTTGCAGCGCCTCAGCCCCAGCCTGGCTCAGCGCCAGGACCAGCCGTTCCGATGCGGCGTGCGCCCGGTCAGAGGCGTCAGGCGCTACCACCAATGGCCGGAACTGCTCGTGTCCTGCCTCCACCAGCCGCTCGGCGCGAAAGAACCAGCCGCGTCCGATCTTCTCGGCGGGTAGCCGGCCGGCGCGAGCCTGACGGCGAACCACCTCGGGGTGCCGGCGGATGGCGCGGGCCACGTCGTCTACCGAAAGCAGGCCGGGCGCCGGAGCGGTAGCGATGGGTTGTGTGAGACGACGCTGCACTGGTGCGTGCAACGAAGGAAGCCGCCGCTTCCTACGTCTTACCTCGCGTGGAGCCGGTGGCTTCGGGACCCATGCCGGAGCGTCGAACGATTCTGGTGGCGGACGACAGCTCCGCCAACCGGGACCTTCTCTCTGGTCAGCTATCGACCCTGGGGTTCTGGACGGAGGCTGCCACCAACGGCCAGGAGGCAGTGGCCGCCGCCCGCAGGTTGCAACCGGATCTGATCCTGATGGACATCGAGATGCCGGTGATGAATGGCCACGAAGCCTGCAAGCGCCTGAAGGCTGACCCTGCCACGGCCGAGATCCCCGTCCTGATGATGACCGGCTTCGACCCAAGGCCGGAGCGCTCGAAGATGGTCGAGGCGGGCGGCGACGACCTGATAGTCAAGCCGATCCCGATGCGGGACCTCCAGGTTCGGGTGCGGGCCTTGCTCAGGTTGAAGGAGCTCCGGCGCGACCTTCGCAGTACCCAGGAAAGCCTCCGCCAGCTCGTTCAGAGGGAGAACCCAACCGAGTCCAAGGCACCGTTCGACGACCGGGTCGCGCTCACAGCGCAGGCTCTTGCCCGGCTGATCGGCCTCGACGCCGAGGACCAGGAGGTCGCCTTCCACGCCGGATTGCTGCACGACATCGGCCAGATCGGCCTGCCGGAGGAGCTGCTCAACCGGCAGGGGAGCCTGACGGCAGAGGAATTCGCGCGCATCCAGCAGCACACCATCCTGGGCGCCGAGCTGGCCGGCCCGTTTCGCCCAGCGTCTGTGCTGGCGCCCGCCATCCGTCACCACCACGAGCGCTGGGACGGTAATGGTTACCCGGACAAGCTCCAGGGCCCGGCGATCCCGATGATGGCCAGGATCGTGTCGGTCGCCGACGCCTTCCACGCCATGATCACCGACCGGCCCTACCGGCCGCGCTTCACCGTTGCCAGGGCGCTCGAGATCCTGGCCCAGGGGTCGGGGAGCCAGTGGGACCCCCGGCTGGTGGCCGCCTTTGCCACCTCGTCTCTGCCCCAGCGCATCGCGGGCGCCGTCGCAGAAGACCAGGCCAAGATCGCTTAGCCTAGTCGCAGAGCCCGAGCTTAGCAGCCGCGCGGAGCGCGCTTTAGCTTAGGGCGGGTCGGTCTGCAGGCCCGTGCGAGCAAACGAGCGCACCTGAGCTTTGGCGCGAGTGCGCCGCGGGCCGTCGCAGACCGCAACCGCCCGTCTCGTCCCTTTGCGAAGGCGATAAAGGAAAAGCGGCCGGCACGTGCCGGCCGCTCTTGTTTTTAGCGAATGGTTGTTAGTTGTATCGGCAGGTGGCGACGTCCGGGACGAGCTGGCCGTGGACGGTGCCGTTCGGAGCGGCGTTGTAGGTGAACGCTTCGGTCGCCGGCGGTGCCTGGTGTAGCAGGTTGGCGCCGGTGATCTCGGCAACGTTGACGACCGACGCGCCTGCGGGCGTCGCTGTGTCGCCGCCTGTCACCGGGTACTTGCCCGTGTTGTTGTAGTAGATGTCCGCGGCGTTCTGAAGGGTGCCGCCGTCGGTCTTCATCGCATTGCAGGCGGCGCTCGCCTGGACGCCCGAGATGTTGAAAAGGACGATCGCGGCGAGGATGCCCAGGATGCCGATTACGACGAGCAGCTCGACCAGGGTGAAGCCGTCCTGGCGGCCTGTCCGGCGTCGGGCTGCTTTGAGTGCTGTGATCAACATGTTTGTTTGGTCAAACCTCCTATGACACGTCGACGGTAGACCTGCAATCTTGCGGATTTTGTGAAAACGAGTTCACCGAAGTAGCAGATAGGTAACGGCGGCCCCGCAGATGAGTACGAGACTGGCCAGGATGACGAGCACCGGCGCCAGGGTCTGGAACCTTCCGGGCGGCTTCGGAGGAGCGAAATCCACTGCCACCATGAAGCGGAATTCCTGGTCAGGCCGCGACACGGACCTCACCATCCTGTCCCAGGGATAGCCGGTTTTCCCAGCGGCCCTGACGGGCAAGTCCCAGAGCGGCCAGGTGGAGTGGCCAGGGAAAGTCCGGTGTCCAACCGGGACGCGGGGTCGGCCGGCGGACCGCGAAGCCAAATCGCTGGTATGCCTGTTCCTCAGCGCCCGGCAATACCAGGAACCGCCCGGCGAGGCTCAGCGGCGTGCTCGGGCCGATCACAAGCCCGGGCCCTGCGCTTTTCACGAATTTGACCAGGGTACTGACGCCGGCGGCGATCTCTTCGAGCTGCTGGTCGAGGCTGCCTTCCTGGGCATCAAGCAGGAAGGTGCGGAAGAACCGGGGTCGGCCCCCGGCCACCAGGACCAGGGTGGCTTCACCCAATCCCCACTCGACTAGCAGGCCATCGACCACCTCGGCACCCCGCGCGAGTGCCAGCGGTTTGAGGTCGATGTGTTCAACCTGGATCTCGAGCCGGCCCAGTTCGCTGACATAGGCGTCGATCAGCTCACGCCGTGCGGCAACCACGTAGACGGCAGTGCCCGCAGCAATCCGGCGGGCGTGCCAGGCATAGTAGACGGTTGCCGGGTCGATGGGTACCAGCCGCTTGGCTTCGTAGGTCACGGCGCTGGCCAGCTCGGCGGGCGGGATCTTCGGAAGGACAAAGTCGCGTACGGCTATGCCGACGTCGGGGATCGCCAGTCGAAGGAGGCGCCCCTCGATGCCGGCCTGGCCCAGGGCCTCAACCAGGCAGGGCAGGAACGGACTGCGAGGCAAGCCGTCCTCGATGGCGTTGGCCGGAAGCGGCACTGCGGCCTGACGCGCCAGCAGTTGCCCTTCGGTCTGCGTTACCTTCAGCTCGCGCAGCCCGACCTCGAGCGTGATCAGGTCGGTCACTGGTATTGCTCCCAGTTGATCAGCCACGAGCCCTTCTTGCCGGCGTTGCTCGAATGGATCTGGAGGGAGAGCGACCGGGTGCTGATGGACGCGGGCAACATTACCTGGACGTCGTAGGTGGGTTTGCTCGGCTTGCACCCAGCCGAGGCCGTCACGTTGATCGTGACCGTGATGTTGCCCGTCGAGTAGGGAAGGGTGAACGTCTTGCCCAGGTCGGGGGTGCACCCCAGCGGTTTGAACTTGTCGTCCTCCAGCTCCACCGCGAACGCGAGGCCGGCGTCGAGAGCATAGGTCGCCCGAGTGTCTTCCCGGACGCTGCTCAGAGCCAGGAATCCGGAGCTCGAGAGCTTCAGGGCGGCCCAGACCAGCAGCAGGAACGCCGCAACGAAGATCAGCACGAGCAGGAGTGCCTGGCCACGTTGGCCCCGGAGGCGCGCGTTCACAGGCACCCGCCTGGTCGATTGCCGACCGTGAGGGTCTGCGCAACGGCCCCGGTGGCCGACGGTTGCAGCGTGACCGTCGCGTAGCAGCTGGCGGGGGCGGCGGCCACGGTCACGCTGGTCATTCCTCGCGCCGCCACAAATGCCTGCCCGCCCACCGTCCGAATGAGGTTCTGGTTGGCGTCAATCGTATAGGCGACGCCGATCGCTGCGGAGCCGTAGGTCAAGGAGAGCGAGCCGGCTCCTGAGGTGATGCTGCCGGTCGGGATCGCAGCCGCCGTCTGCAGGTCGCGGGTCAGCGTCAGTGACGCATCGCTGATCGCGGTGTCGGCGGCGATCGCGCGCGCCTCCCGGCTGATCGCCGTGTACCCGACGAGAAACGTCCCGCCCATGGCGATCGTCACCACGGTCACGATTGCCAGGCTCATCAGCATCTCGATCAGGGTGAAGCCCGCTTGCCGGCGCCGGCGGTACAAGCTCGCGGTCACGGCTGCACCTTCATGAAGTCCAGCGTCTGCTGGCTGCCGTTGGGTCCACTGACCGTAAGCAGGACTTCCTGCAGGCCGAGGTCCGGAAGGACCGCCGTGCAGCTCGCCAGCACCGGGTCGCAATACACGACCTGGTACGAGAAGGTGTAGCCGGCGGCCGCGATGTTGCCGTAGCCGTTGGCGCCGGCGCTGACCACGTAGGTCTGGCTCTTGACGAACTCGGCGTCCGACCGGGTCAGCCGGTCGAGGCTGGTCTGCTGCTGGTGGCGGGCCACGGCCAGCGTCGTGGCCGAGAATGCGGAAAGGATGGTCACGACGATGACCGCCAGCAGAGCCAGAGCAACCATGGTCTCGACCAGGGTGAATCCTCGCCGTCTCATTTGAGCGCCCCCACCAGTCCGTACATGGCCGAGATCAACGAGATCGCGATGAAGCCGACCACCAGCCCGACCCCGACGGTCATGACGGGTTCGATCAGCGAGGTCATCTGCCGGATGCGGTAGTCGAGCTCCTCCTCGTAGAAGTCAGCGGCCTGCTCGAGGTATGCGTCGAGCGTCCCGGTTTCCTCACCAACCCGGACCATCTGGGTCAGCATCGGCGGAAACAGACCGGTTCGGGAAAGGGGACCGGCAAACCCCTCGCCGCCTGTCATCTGCTCCTTGACAGTGGCCAGTCCCTGCCGGAAAACGCTGTTGCCGGTGCCGGCGATCACGGCATCGAATGTCTGGCCCAACGGGACCCCGGCCTTGAGCACCATGGCGAGCGTGCGGGAGAACCGGTTGAGGATGGTGGCCAGCACGATCGGTCCGAAGATCGGGACTCTGAGCGAGGCGCGGTCCTTGAAGTTGCGGCCGCGCACTGTCCGCAGCCCGAAGAAAATCCCAGCGCTTACAACCATCACGGTGCCGCCGATGACCGCAATGAACCGGCGGGCGCCGTCGACTATGCCGATCAGGATTCGGGTGGTCAGGGGCAGCTCAACCTTGAACTCCGCGAAGATGCGGACAAAGGCCGGCAGAGCGAAGAAGACCAGCACCAGCACCACCCCGGTGGCAACCACCAGGATCACGGTGGGGTAGATCATGGCGGTGCGCACCCGGCGCAGGGTATTCAAGTCGCGGCGCAGGTACACGGAGAGTTGCTTGAGGGTTGCTTCCAGGTTCCCGGTGATTTCCGCCACCCGGACCAGGTCGATGTATAACGCGGGAAACACCTGGGGATGCCGGGCGAGCGCGTCGGATAGTTTCTGGCCTCTCTCGAGATCGTCGAGAATGGCCAGGATCACGCGTTTGAATAGTGGCGAACCGGTTTCCTCCGCGATCACCGCCAGGGCGCGGCTCATCGGGATGCCGGCGCCGACAAAGGTCGCCAGCTGCCGGGTGAAGAGGATCAGGTCCGTTTTCGAGATCCGGTAGAGCGAGGGAAAGTAATCGGCCATTGTCTTCTTTTGGGGCGCCGGACCGAGCCGGACGATCTTGAGTCCCTCAATCCACAGACTCTGCTCGGCGGCTGATGTTCCGGCAGCCTCGACCACACCATCACGGCGCCGCCCCTCGGCCGTATAAGCCCGGTAGGCGTAGCTAGGCATCAATTCCCTCGCTCACGTGAATCGACCGCATGACCTCGGCGATGGTGGTCAGCCCCTGGTCGACCTTGGCCAGCCCCGCGTCTTTGAGGGTGGTCATGCCCTCTTTCACGGCCTGCTGCCGCAGCGCGTCGGGGGACGCGTCCCGCACCAGGAGTCTCTTGATCGTGTCGCTCATCTTGAGGACCTCGAAAACCCCGATCCGGTCGCGAAAGCCGGTGTGCGCGCAGTACGAGCATCCGGTTCCGCGACGAAATCGCGTGGTCATCCCGCCCAGCGCCTTGTAGTACTCGAGTTCTTCAAGTGCCGGCTCGTATTCGACCGTGCAGCGTGGACAGATCCTGCGTACGAGGCGCTGGGCTTCTACGCCGATCACCGAGGACACCACCATGAAGGGCTCGATCCCCATCTCAAAGAAGCGGTACACGGCACCCACCGCATCAGTCGCGTGGAGCGACGACAGGACCAGGTGACCGGTGAGGGCGGATTGCACGGAGATCTCTGCGGTCTCCTTATCCCGGATCTCACCGACCAGGATCGCGTCCGGGTCCTGCCGGAGAATGGAGCGCAGGCCATTCGCGAACGTGATCCCGGCCAGCCGGTTGATCTGGATCTGGTTGATGTTCTCGAAGGTGTACTCGACCGGATCCTCGATCGTCATCACGTTCTTCTCCATGCGGTTGAGCTCGTTGAGCCCTGCGTAGAGCGTGGTCGTCTTCCCGCTGCCTGTCGGCCCTGTCACAAGGATCATTCCGTAGGGGGAGCGGATCAGCTCCATGAAGTTCAGGTGCACCGGTGGCGAGAACCCGAGGGCATCAAGCCGGAGGATGGAACGCGACCGCTCCAGGAGCCGCAGCACAGCCTTCTCTCCCCAGATGGTCTCGATGGTTCCCACCCGGATGTCCATTGGTCGTGTCTCGACTGTGGTCTGTATCTGACCGTCCTGGCTGTGATGCTTGTCGACGATGTCAAGGTTGGCAAGCAGCTTGATTCGAGAGATGATCGGCGCCGCCAGGGTGGCCGGCAGGCTGGTGACATCGTGGAGCACGCCGTCGATCCGAAACCGGATCCGCAACCGGTCCTGCTGTGGTTCGACGTGGATATCAGAGGCTCGTTCCTCGGCACCCTGGGCGATTATCAGGTCCACTATCTGAACCACGGGCGCACCCTGCGAAACGTCGGCCAGGCGACGGGCGCCAAGCGGGATGGACGGCTGGAACGTCTCCTCGAACGATCGCACGTGCCGGCTGACCCCTCCGAGGAGCTTGTATCCCTGGGCGATGGCGGCCTGGATCTCCGAGCGCACACCAAGCACCGGCTTGATTCGCTTCCGGGTGAGCACCTTCAGCTCGGCCAGCAGGGTCAGGTCCCCCGGGTCTACGGTCGCCACTTCGAGCTCGTCTTTGGATAGACGAATGGGAAGGATGTTGTGCTCGCGCGCATAAGGTTCCGGGATCAGGGCAAGCGCATCTTTCTCGATCCGGGTTCGGTTGAAGTCGGCAAGCGGCACCTTGAAATGCACGCTCAGCATGGCGGCCAGGGCCTTCTCATCGACTAGCCCCTCGGCCAGTAACAACTGCCCCAGCGGAAGGCGGCGTCGCGTTTGCTGCTCCAGGGCGTGCTCGAGTTGCTGGGGTGTGAGCAAGCCGTTCTCGATCAGCAGCTCGCCCAGCCGGCGCTCCTGACGCAGCGGAACGGAGCGGCTCTCTTCCCGAGCTTCCATTGCGCTCACCCGCCGTCCCCACTCGCCGTCAGGCGCTGCTTGATCTCCTTGAGCTCGCGGTCCGTGAACCGCAGGTGCCGGCCGGGCGTTCGAAATGCCGGCTGGATGTCGCCCCGATTGACCGCTCGGATCAGGGTGGACTTGCTGATACCCAGCCGGCGGGCTGCCTCGGCCGTCGAGAGAGCGGGCTTCATGATCGCCTCGAATGGAGCAAACGTGTCAAAGGACGCAATCCTGCAAGGTCATCGTGCGGAGCCGGGATCAGGCGGCCAGGCGCCTGAGCTCGTCCGGGTACTGCGCCCGGGCGGCAGCCACGGCGTGGTCGACCACGCCGGCGCGGATCAGCTCGCTGAGGCTTCGCTCCATGGTCAGCATGCCGTCCTTGCCACTGGTCTCCAGCACGTTGCGCAGCTGCCGGGTCTTACCTTCCTTGATCAGGTTCTGGACGGCCATGCTGTCGAGCAGTACCTCGAACGCTGCCACCCGGCCGCGACCGTCACGGCGCGGCAGGAGCTGCTGGTAGATGACTGCGCTCAAAGTGTTCGAGAGCTGGATGCGTACCTGCTGCTGCTGCTCAGCGGGAAAAACGTCGACCATCCGGTCGACGGCCTGGGCTGTGTCGTTGGTGTGGAGTGTGGCCAGGACCAGGTGGCCGGTCTCGGCTACGGTGATGACCGTCTGGATCGTCTCCAGGTCGCGCATCTCGCCGACCAGCAGGACGTCGGGCGTCTGCCGCAGACACCCGCGAAGGGCCTGGGCAAAGGATGGCACGTCGGCGCCCACCTCCCGCTGCTCGACGATTCCCAGCTGGTGACGGTAGACATATTCGATTGGGTCCTCGATCGTGATTACGTGGCAGGGTCTTGCGGCCAGGATCTGGTTGACGATCGCGGCCAGTGTCGAGGACTTCCCGGACCCGGTCGGCCCGGTGACCAGGATCAGGCCCTGGGTGCGGGTGGCCAGGGACCGGATCACGGGCGGGAGCCCGAGCTCGTCGAACGTCGGGATCCGGTAGGGGATCAGCCTGAGCACCAGGCCCACCGAGCCGCGCTGCCGAAAGGCGCTGATTCGGAATCGGGCACGGCCCTTCCAGTTGAAGGAAAAATCGAGGTCGCTGCGCTGGCCGAAGACCTCCCAGCGATCATCGGGCAGGACCTCCTGGGCCAGCTTTTCGGTGTGCTCAGGGCGCAACGGCTCGGCGGCAATCGGAACCAGGGTTCCGTCCTTGCGCATGGTGGGCGGGGCGCCGGCGGTCAGAATCAGGTCCGAGGCGCCCTGCTGCAGCAGGATCTCCAGGTACGCTTCAATGAGCATTCGTGGCTGTCATCCTGTGCAACCTGCTGGGAGCGGCCTTCTTGCTTCCGCTCGGGCTGGCACTCGGCAGCTTTTTTGAGCTGGCGGCCGACCGCCTGCCTCGCCACGAGTCCCTGCTCTGGCCACCCTCGCACTGTCGCATCTGTGGCCACCGGCTGGAAGTGGGCGACCTGATCCCGGTCCTGAGCTACCTGGAATTGCACGGCCGTTGCCGTTACTGCGACACGCCGATTGACCGGGGAATCCCTCGGCGAGAGGCCCTCAGCGGCCTTGCCGTGGCTCTGCCCTGGGGCATCGGCGGGTGTGATCACCCGGTGGGGGCCCTGCTCGTTGGAGCCGGGCTGCTCCTTGCAGGCTGGGCGTACCGCGGGTGGCGTCTCAGCCGCAACAATATCCGCAACGCCTAGGGTTTCCTGCCGTTGCTCAGGTGCCGTGTCCCAGCTGTTACCGGATGGCGCATCGCCGAGCTTGCCGGCCTCGCACGATGAGCCGGCGCGCATTGGCTGGAGCAACCCGCTCGGCTGGAGACGCACCCTGGCGCTCGGAATCCTCCTGACGGCAGTGGCAGCGGTGGCCTATCTAGACAGGGCAGTAGCCGGCACCTTCGACCTGACCCTTCTCTACTTCACCATCGTTCTCACAGCCGGGATGCTGCTCCCGAGGGCTGTCGCGCTTCCAATCGTTGCGGCAGTGGGCTTGGTGGATGCCGGCATCAACGTAACCGGCGGGCTCCCCACCTACGTCAACGCCGGCGCCCGCCTTCTGGTGTACGTCTACGCCGCCATCCTCACCAGCAGCTGGGAGCAGGAACGGCGTCGATTGAAGCGGATCAGTCAGGTGGATGAGCTTACTGGCCTGTACAACCTGCGAGCGCTGCGGGACCAGCTGCCGATCTGGCTCGGCCCGGCCGCCCGAGCCGGCCGTTCCATGGCCGTCCTGATGCTGGATCTCGATGGTTTCAAGGCCGTCAATGATCGTCTGGGTCACCACGCGGGTAACGAGATCCTTCGGCGCGCGGCGGACGTCCTTCGGGTATGCGTGCGGATTGGCGATCCGGTCTACCGGTTCGGGGGTGATGAGTTCGTCGTCCTGCTGGCGGACACAGCGGGTGATGGTGCCGAGGTGGTCGCCCAGCGGGTGCAGCAGGCCCTGCACCAGCTACGTCCGACATTCGCCGGGGAGCCCATGGCCGTCTCCTTCAGCGTGGGCGTGGCGTTGTATCCGGCAGACGGCGAAACTCCCGAGACGTTGCTGAGTCGCGCCGATGAGGCGCTCTACCGCGCCAAGGGCAAGGGTGACGGTGCCGTCGTCCACTGGCATACGCCCGAGGGGAAGAGCGAGGCCGCCTGACCCGACTGCCCTAGGCGCGGCAGGCCAGGGTTTGTGCGGCTACCGCGTAGCTCGGGCTTGTGAAGACCAGCTGCTCGGTACCATTGGTCGTCGGTGTCAGGCTCGTGGTGAAGGTGTATGAGGTTATTCCAGCTTTCACGATGATCGAGCCGGAAACCGTCCCGCCGTCGTTGACCAGGGCCCCGTTGCTATCGAAATGCCGCCACTGGTAGCTCACCGTGCCGGCCACGCCATTCGTGGTGAGGTTTCCCTTCGCGCTGACGGTGCCATTCTTGCACTTGTCGGAAGGGTTGCCCGAGAAGGTCAGGGTCTCTGACGCGTTCGTGATCTTCAGGGGCGTGGGGGTTGGCGTAGGCGTGGGGGTAGGTGTCGGAGTTGGGGTCGGTGTCGGGGTCGGAGTAGGCGTGGGGGTAGGTGTCGGAGTTGGAGTGGGTGTGGGCGTCGGAGTTGGAGTGGGTGTGGGCGTTGGCGTTGGTGTTGGCGACGGGGATCCGGAGGGTGTGGCTGATGGGGTCGGCGCCCCCGAGGGGGTCGGCGTCGACGAAGGCGTTGGACTCGCGCCACCCGATGGGCTCACCGATCCGCTCGGCGTCGGGCCCGACGGTGCCGGCGAGTTCTGGGAGCCGCTCGCCGACGGCCTCAAAGCGACGGGCGGGCGGCTGGCGTTTGGCCTGACCGCGAAAAACCGCGGGGGAAGGTTGAAGGTGGGGACCAGGAGCCAGAACGGCGCCCTCGGGTCGTCCGCAAAATAGAGGCTGGACGCGGGGTCCGATGCATTTCCGTTGGCGTCGATCCGGAAGGGACCGATCTCCCAGTCCGCGGGGATGGCCCGAACTGCGATCACGATCAGGAGAAGGGCAAAGAAAAACAGCAGAAAGCCAAAGCGGCGGCGCCGCTTCTCTTCCGTTTCCGGAGCAGGCGATACTGCCGATTCCATCTGGGTTCCACCCTATCGCCATGCCCTTTCGGCCCTGATTGCGTCCGTGGCGCCGCAGGCTCCAACCTGTTACAAAGTCGAAACGCCCGGTTAAGCTCGGCTCAGCAGGCGGCGGATCATCCCGGGGGCCAGCCCATGGCACGGCCGCCCAGCAGGTGCAGGTGCAGGTGATAGACGCTCTGGCCTGCCTGTGGCCCCTTGTTGAAGACCAGCCGGTATCCCTCCCGGCTGATCTGGCGCTCCTCTGCGATCCGGTTGGCCAGCTCGACCATCCGGTACAGGAGCGCCTGATGCTGGGACTGGACCTCAGCTACCGATGGGACGTGCTCCTTTGGAATCACCAGCACGTGCACCGGGGCGACCGGCCGAATGTCCTCGAATGCCATCATTTCGGGATCTCGAAAGACTTCCTTCGAGGGAATCTCGCCCGCGAAAATCTTGCAAAACAGGCAGTCTTGCGGCATGGGGGTCAGCTTACGAGAAGGCCATCATCGGTGGCTGCCAGTGGGAGCACCGTGGCCAGGGTTCCCAGCCGCTGTTCCCGGGGTGGCGCGTATACGCTGATGTAATTGTCGCTCAGTCCGCGCACCCGGTTTGGGAAGCGCCGATCCCAGAGGACCTCGAGCGAACGGTTGATAAACCCAGCCTCGTAGCTGCGCCGCTGCGTTTCGGCCTGTTCCTTGAGACGGTAGCTGCGCGCCTGGCTCACTGGATCCGCTGCGGGCGGCCCCAGTCGCGGCGCGGCGGTTCCCGCCCTGGGCGAGTAGCGGAAGACGTGCATCCCGCTGAAGGCCGATTCCGCCGCGACAGCCTGGGTCTCCGCGAAGTCGGCGTCGGTCTCACCCGGAAACCCGACGATCACATCGGTGGTCAGCGCCAGGTCCGGTACCCGGGCACGTAGAGCATGAACCAGGTCCGCGTATCCTCGCCGGCGATAAAGCCGCCCCATCCGCTTGAGCACGTTGTCGCTTCCCGACTGCAGGGGAATGTGAAGGTGACGGCAGAAGCGTGGTTCG
>Ga0066672_10000218_pt1 | contig 15490 bp, 17 predicted proteins | sample GraSoiAngelo_121_FD_62292 | JGI IMG/M metagenome (GOLD analysis project Ga0066672, IMG submission 62292) | Grasslands soil microbial communities from the Angelo Coastal Reserve, California, USA - 14_0919_12_20cm | ecosystem: Environmental > Terrestrial > Soil > Grasslands | place: USA...
GGCATCACTCGTTGGATGTTTGCGTAAGTAGCCGCTGGCACCTAGTGCATCGAGCAACATCGCGGTAATGCGCTCGATCTCGGCCGCAGTGGCGTATTCTCGCTTCTCAGGCGGCTGCGCGGCTTTCATATTGTGCGCGAGTTCGTAGAGGCAGACGGCCACCGCCTGTCCCAAGTTCATGGATATGTTCTCTTCGCGGGTGGGTATCCGCAGCAGCCAGTGACAGTGGCTAAGGGCCTCGTTTGAAAGACCGAATTTCTCAGAGCCGAACAAAAGGGCGATGCGGTGGCTGCGTCCAAGTTGCTTGCGGATAAGGCGCGCGCCGTCTTTCAATTGTCGCAGAGGTTGGTGCGCTCTGCGGCTGCGGAGCGCAGTGGTTCCCACAACGAGCGTGCAATCGGCTACCGCATCAGCCACGTTCTGGTATTCTTCCGCACTCGCCAGGAGCGCGGAAGCACCCACGGCGGAACGCGCCTCCCGGAACGCCACTTCGTAGGGATTCACCACCCGCAAGCGGGGAAAACCGAAGTTGCTCATGGCGCGAGCCGCCGCACCGATATTGAGAGGGTTGCGTGTGGCTACCAAAACGACGCGCAAACTGTCGAATTCAGCTGAAGCAAGCAAGGGCTTATTCTAAGACAGAAAGTCATCGACAATCATTGCAGGGGTGGTGAGAATTATTGCCCGATGTAGCTTTCGATCACCTCGCCGAACCGGTGGCATGCTGGAGGGCAGTTGACGATTCACGGCTCGGGTTTAGGCATTGCCTATTGGTTTCGCTTCACATCGTCCAAGATGACGTGCTCTTCTGAAATGAAGTAAGCGACTTTCTTGTGATCTATGAAGTTCGCTTCGTCCTGATTTGAGGCTTTCCACTCGGGCGATTGCCGAGCCGCAAACAAGGCCTCGATGTCGTCGAACCAGAGTTCCGCCATGCCATCGTAATCAGGCGGGTATGCATCGCCCACAACCGTGAGACGATGGCTTTGTACCAATCTGCGGAGGTGAGGGATACGAGCACCGATGGGACCGTGGATTGTTTCCCAGTAGTTAAAAAATTCCTGGTCCGTCAGGCCTGCTTTCTTGGTAATGCAATAAATGAGCTTGACCATTGTGTACCCTGCTTCGTGCGATCGTGCTTAGCGGCATGATCTCACGGGAAGTAGGGTTTCGACGACGATCAGTCAGCCCCTTCCCCCGAATTTCTATTGACGTCTGTTACCCAAGCCCATTTATGACGTCCGCCCTCCTCGACTGTATACGCCTCACCGTATCCGACCAGGCGGTTCAAGATTGTTGTCACGGAGGCGAGTGGGTCTTTGTGGTTCCCGACTGATGGCAACCGGCGCTGCACTTGTTCGCAAATCTCGCGCACCGCTAGAGGCCTTTCCGAGCTCATTAGAACGAAGCGGCACTCTTTGGTGAGGCCCGGACGCCGCCCGGAATCTTTGTACCCCAATAATCTCAGCAACTCACCATCAAGCACATCGTCGCCAAATAAGGACACCAAGCCCAGGACCGTCTTCTTGACGGTACCGATTTTTCGAACAGTTTCCTCCCGCTGCCGAAGTAGCGCGTTCAGCTCTTGGCGGATCTGCTCTACTACTGCTCCTACGCTCCCGTTATCTGGAAAAGATTGCTTTAACACCGTGTCTCCGATTGCCAATCGTGTTCTCCTCGGTTGATTGATTATTGATCGCCTTTACCAGCATCAGAGCCGCCGTGGGACGGTTCGTCGAAGATCGGACATGAATACACTCTGAACCGGCACCGTCAGTCTGGTCGATTGATGCACCCAGCATGAATGAGAAAAGGGCCCGGGCAAAGCCCGGACCCGCACCCTTGCTACAAACCTCAGAACTGCAGTCGCAGCCCAAGTTGGATGTTGCGACGGTCGAATGGCACACCGTACAACTCGTGACTGGGTGGTACCCCGCGCCGCGCTAAAACCGCTCCTCCGGCAAGGTTGTTGGTGTTGGGATCAGCATAAAGATTGGAGTGGTTAAAGATGTTGAAAAACTCTGCGCGGAATTGAAGATTCATGCCCTCAGGTGGAAGCTTAAAGTTCTTCAACACCGCTGAATCAAAGTTCCAGTATCCCGGCGTCCGGAAGGTGTTGCGGGGCAAGAACAGGCCTGCGGGCTGGAAGAAATAATTCTGTTGAGTGCAAATCGGGTCATTGTTGCAGAAAGTACCAAGGTCCGTAAGGCTGTTTTGGAAGTTGTACAAGACTACTCGATTTGGCCCGACTATGGTCTTACCATCCTGTCCCGGCAAAGCACCCGTAATGACTGGATAACAGGAGTTAGCGACGCTGGCGCTGCATTGGTCATTAAAGGCGCCAAAGTTCTCGTAGACACTAAAGGAGCCGCCGGTTTGGGCCGTGTAAATCCCAGTCAGGTTCCAGCCGTCCAGGATTTGTCCTGCCAGGCCTTTATATCCATGCGTCCAGGGAATGGCCCAGGAATAGTTAAGTGCGAAACGATGCCGGATATCGTTCGACGAGTTGGCTCGGCTGGCGCCAGGGTTATAGGGATTACCGAAGCCGAAATTCCCATTGAAGTCGAATGCCGAATCGTTAAAGAACGACGTTGCGTTATCGATGGAGTGAGCCCAAGTGTAGTTCGCATTGAGCTGCAGACCGGTATGAGGAATCTCCCTGGCTCTGAGTTCAACCTGCATAGAGTGATAACGAGAGAAACCCTCATTAGCACGCCGATTCATGCCGGTGACGCCACTGTTCAGTCGATTGAAAGGATTGCCAGCGCAATTGTCCGCCATAATGCAAGCACCGCGCTGGTTCAGGTTGTTAAGAGAATACAGCTTGTCACCCTTGGACCCAACGTAGCCGATCGAGGCGACAAGCCCTCGACCGATGAGGTCATGCTCAAAGGTGGCATTCCATTGCTGCGCGTACGCCGTGACCATGTCTTTATTCAACATCCGGGCGGAGCTTCGATAGGTAAAGGGACCTCCACCCAGGACATTGCTAAAAGTGTCGAACTGGTTGGGAAACACCAACCCACCCGGAGCCTGAACCACCGCGTAAGCGGGCGGGTTCTGGATGACGTTAAACAGCGCGTTTCCAAAGTTGGCGTCGTAGAACACGCCATAGCCGGCACGGAACACAGTGCGGGCGTCGCCGGTTACATCCCAAGCTAGCCCCACTCGAGGACCAAAGTTAGTGAAGTTCTGGTTAAAGAAATTATTGGTTTGCCGGAAGCGCGCGTCCCCGATCTGCTGGAAGATCGATCCGGTGGTGCCCAGGTAGAGGTTGGCATCGAGCGACTTCTCTTTGTCCGGGCTGTGAAGTACGCCGAAGTATTCCCAGCGAAGGCCCGCGGTGAGAGTTAGCGTTCGAAGCAGCTTGAATGAATCCTCGCCGTAAACGGCAAATTCGTTATAGCGATAGTGCCGACTGAAGCTCGGGGGCACGACCGGACCATCCACGGCAGGATCGTAGACGTCGCCCGGAACTTTGCCTTTAGGATTGATGGCGATACGGAAGTCAGCATCCGCAACGCCATCCAACAGATTTTGAGCGCTGCTGGCCAGAGCATAAGCGTTCTGAAAAGCACCAAACGTGTGGTTATCCCGGAGATGGCGGAGATAGCCTCCCCACTTCCAGATGTTACGGCCCTGCGAGTAGGTGAAACCTGTGTAGCCGGAGAAAGTGTTCTGCGGACCTCCGCTGGGGAGTGCGTTTCCAAAACAGCTGTTGGGTATGTAGCCCCCAAACACAATAGGATTGCCAGTCTGGAAAGCAGTCTGGTTCGCGTAGGTGAAGCACATGACGTTCGGCGAGCCCTTTCCCAAGGGGAGTTGCGGCTCAGTGCGGCTGAACGTAATGCGACTCTCGTTGAACATTTTCGGACTGAAGGCGTGAGTGAGAGTGATGCTGGCATTCTGGCTGCGATAACTGGCCGGAACCTGAAACTGCGTAAAGGGACTATCCCCACCGAAGCCAGTAAAGAAGTTCTGTCGGTACCAGGCGTAGCGCAATGACAGAGTAGTTGTTTCGCTGATCTGGTGATCTACGCGGCCGAATGCCGACCACGTATTCTGTGCCGGACCGGCACCCGCATCAATGGGCACATTAGTGAAAGTGCGTTGGAAAAGCGGAGTATCAGCAGGAATGAGGTTCGTGGTTCCTGAGGCGAAAAGAGAATGAGCGGGATCACTCCCATAGGCTGCCCCATCTGTCTGCTCAACCGCGATAATATCAGCCGCCGTAATTACCTCCGGCAGCAGCGGCTGAGGTATCCCACCGGATGCCTGCAAATAGGCATTCATATTGGCAGAAGCATTGGTGGCAAACTGTTGCGTGGGAACGAACCAGAGGTTCCGTCCGATGCTGCGTACGCGGGTTCCTTCGAACGCCCCGTAGAAGAATGTTTTATCTTTAACGATGGGACCACCAAGCGCCCCAGAGAACACGTTTCGCACAAAGTTGCCCTTGGCGATGTTATTGGCTTTCTCCTCCACCGGCCGACTGGACAATGCCGCGCCCCGGTAAAACTCCGATAGGGCTCCGTGCAAGTTGTTGGTGCCTGACTTCGACACGACATTAGCTAATAAAGAGTTGCGGCCGAACTCGGCAGTCATGTTGTTCGACTGAACCTTGAATTCCTGTACGGCATCAACTGGGACCAACGTACTTGGCCCGGTGACAAACGAGTCATTGTTCTCGGCGCCGTCCAGCAAAAAGGTGATCGAACGGCCACGGGCTCCGCCTACCGAAATACCCACACCGTTAGCGTAATCGCCAGTGGCGACGTTTGCATTAACTGAGCCCGGCGCCAGTTCCATGAGGGCATAAGGATTGCGCGTCAGCAATGGTAGATTGGTGATCTCGTTGGAAGAAATCGCGTGCGCCACCTCGGCCGAGACGGTGTTCACTTCGGCTCCGCCACCGGCTGTCACCTCGACCGTCTCGCTGACCGAGCCGAGTTGCAACTTGATGGGCACCGATGCATTCTGTGCCACTTCGACGTGAATGCGCTGTGCCGCTCGCCTGAACCCCTCTTTTTCCACCGCAATTTCGTAATCGCCGGCTCGAACATTGCCAAGGGCGAACAATCCCGCATTGTTAGTCGACGTGGTCTCTTTCGTCTGAGTGGAGAGATTGGTCACGGTTACCCGCGCGTCGGGGACGACAGCGTCATTCGGGTCGGTAACTTTACCGCTGAGCGTACCGAATTGCGTCTGGGCAACAGTAATGCCGACCAACAATAGTACGGCTAGTAAGCCAAACACTAATTTTCCGAAGCGGCCGGAGTGATTGGACTCCATGATGTTCCTCCTTGAGGTTGAGCAGACGATCGAATCGACCGCTAGCGGCTCTCCGTCGTGCAGTGATCGGCTGAACCGCTTGCCTAAGATGGTGAAGCACTCGCGAAACCGCAGAACAACCGAATCGGACTGAAAGGGACGAGTAACCCCAAACTGAATACGAAGTGACTGCTCGGAGACACACCTTCACAACTTCTGTGCGCACTTGTATTGACTAACACTTCAGCTTTTGAGGTTTCGTTACGGGAAACTGTAGGCGCTGGGGACCGATACTACGAGAAGGTGGAGGTGACTAAATCAGGGGTGCGATCAATCCTAAAGATCTTTTCCGATCAATTGCTGCAGTCCCGACCGATAGCCGCGGCTACAGGACAGTTCCTTACCGTTTCGCAGCGTCACCATGAATTCTCCGCTGTTGCAGGGCTGCAGTTCCCTGATGCTGCCGATGTTTACAATGGTGGAACGATGTATGCGGACGAATTGGGTAGGGTCGAGTTTTTCGGCAACATGTCCAATACTGCTTCGCAGCAGGTACGTTTTCTGACCGGCATGTAGTCGCACATAGTTTGCAGCCGCTTCAATCCATTCAATCTCATCCGTGTCCAGGAATACCACTCGCCCTCCCGCCCGGATGACAAGTCTCCGCTCGGTTTCCGATGTCGGCTTCCTCTCAGCCAGCAAAGTGAGAATCTGCTTTGTAATGTCCGGATTTCTTGCCTTACGAAGCTCGCTGCGGGCTCTGTCCATCGTGTCATGCAGACGCTCCTGGTCAAACGGTTTGAGCAGATAGTCCAAGGCACGTGCTTCAAAAGCTTTTATGGCATATTGATCATAGGCGGTGGTAAAAACCACTATCGGCATTTCTTCGGAAGGGATGCTCTTCAATACTTCGAATCCATCACTGTCTGGCATTTGGATATCGAGCAGCAATAAATCCGGACGGTGGGCCTGCAGGGCGCTCACGGTTTCTTTACCGCTTCGGCATTCCGCAATGATCTGAATCCCAGGTTCCGCCGACAGCAGGATACGAAGTTTTTCCCGCGCCAGAACTTCATCATCGGCAATAATCGTGCGAATAACAGGAGCCATGAGATTGCGCTCAAAGAGCAGGTTCTGCGGGCTTGGATTCCAACTCATAAATCAATGGACGGCCCTCGACCCGGAACGGTAGCCGGATCTCCACTTCTAAACCACAACCGGGGGTACTTCGGATATCCAAATCGTGATCGTCTCCATAAAGGGTGCGCAGCCTCTCGCGGGTTGTTCGTAGGCCTAAGCCATCCCTGCCTGATCGCCCTTCTGCAGTGTGGATTCCCGGACCGTTATCCTTAATTCGTAAATACAACTCGCGCTCATCGTGCTTGCTGCTGATTTGAATTTCGCCCTCGGACGACCGCCTCGAAATACCGTGACGAACTGCATTTTCAACCAGCGGCTGCAATAAAAGATGAGGGATCTGCGCATCCAGCGTGTCAGAGGGGATATCGAGCACAATGCTAAGCCGCTCTCCGAACCTGACCTTTTCGATTTCAAGATAGGCAGTTACAAACTCAAGTTCGCGGCTAAGCGTGGTTATTTGAAGCGCATCATTCTCTAAGCTCATCCGCAACAGATCGCTGAGACGGGTCATCATTCTGTCTGCAGCCCGCACGTCGGTGAGCATCAACGCCGAAATGGAATGCAGGGTGTTGAACAGGAAGTGAGGTTGCAGCTGACTCTTCAACGCCTGTAGATGGCTCTTCGCCAGTTGCGTTTGCAGCTCGGATGCGCGCAATTCACGGTCCCTGAATCTCCGGTAATACAACACGGCATGTGCGATCAGCACAATCGGCACATAAGTCCCGGTAATGTCATCGACCACGTTACGAAAGAAAAGCATCTCAAAGGTGCGCCACTCGACCCTGAACGCATGAGCGTGCGAATCCCAGATTGCGGATACCCAGGCACGAGCCTGGGAGTCCCAGACGCCATAGGGAGTCAAGCCTCTCAGAATTACATGTGCCATTGAAAAAACTAGTCCGCCCGCCAGATACCAAAGGCAACGACCTACCCAATTTGCTCGTTGAACCGGGTAGCGGACCGCTAATACAAAAACGAATGGGGTGAGAGGAGCATAGGTAAGTATCTGACTGAACTCCAAGCCAAGAGTATTGAAGAAGCTCATGGGGTTGCCCATCGAGCGGTACAACTCGTAAATCGACGCCGTGCCGGCAAGGGCGATAAATGTCCAAACCGCGAAACTGATTACCCATATGAGCCAAGTTTTGATAGCCGGTATTCTGAGCCCGGAATTCTGCGCATTATTCTGGGTGCCAGCATTAAGGTTTTTGCGCACCGGCCGGCGAATGAGTTCTCCCCCGCAATTCGGACAAGTGCCCTGCATATTCAAGGCACATGCAGGGCAAAAGGTACATTCGTACGAACAAATGTAAGCCTTCCCATCGACTGCGAGGGCCGCCCCGCACTTCTCACATTGAGTTTTCATTTCAAGATGCATGGCTATTCCTGCGGGGAAACGATCCTCCTTGACGGCATAGAGTGGAAACGCAGGCCGTGTGCCGCGCGAGTGGTGGAAAGTAAAAATGTAGACATCGTAGGGAATCCCATTACATCACTTCAAGGCACCCGCAAGAATGTATTTATCCATTTGAGATATCTATTGAAACCTTTTTACGGTGTATCTGTCCCGATCTGTCCTTCGATCTGTAGGAAAAACAAGAATCCATTTCAGAAAGAACTTGCGTAGAGCTTGCGATGAGGGTGCGCGCCGAATGTCTGCGGCCTCGAAAACTCGTGACAGGTGGAACGCGCTAAGGCGGTGCTCGATACTCCTAAAGTCGTAGAAGCGTCTCTTACTTGCGGTGGACGCGGTCCTAAGCGTCCTTTCGGAAGGCGAATTCAATCTCACGAAGAATTGTTGTAGCCAGGCTTGGCCGTTAGTATCCCCAAAAGTGGGAGATGGCGGCGCGCTCAGCGGTTTTTTGCCGTGGAGAGCAGGCCCTCGTCCATCCCACAGGGCAAAATTATTGCGACCGGGAGGTCATATGGCAACTACTCCATTGTTTGAGGAACTGGAAGATCTGCGCCATAAATGGGGGTGGCTCTTTGCTCTTGGTATCGGCCTGGTTCTTCTTGGGACGATCGCACTGTTCATTACGCCTGCTGCCACCATCGGGCACCGTGCTGGTACTGGGTTGGTTGATGGTAATCAGCGGCGTCATCGAAGCCGTGCATGCATTTCGAGTGCGGGGATGGGGCGGCGTGTTCCTGCATCTGATTGGCGGAGTGCTCGGTGTGCTGGTCGGCTTACTGATCGTCACCCACCCCGTCGCCGGCGCACTCGCGTGGACGCTACTCTTTGCCTCATTCTTCACCGTCATCGGGATGTTTCGTCTGATCACGGCGATCAGGTTAAAGTTCCCCAACTGGGGATGGGCAGTTTTCGACGGGGTTGTGACGCTCCTGCTCGGGATTCTACGTTGCGTAGACTGCCCCTGGTCGGGGTTCTGGTATTTGGGTCTGGCGGTGGGGGTCTCGTTAATCCTGCGCGGCTGGTCCTATGTAATGTTCGCGATGGCTGTTCACAGTTTGCCTGTCCCGATTCCCATACGTAAGGCAGCCTGAAGCAAGTGAGCCATGACAAGAACCAATTCAAAATTAGAGCTCGAATCCGAGCCGTTCAGTGTGGAGCACGAGTTGCCAGCCGTAGAGGACAGCGGAAACACAGAGGGTGAGAACGCGCAGCAGGCGGGAACGGATGCAAACACGCCCGCATCGCGCACCGAAACAGAGAAACTGAAAGCGGAACGCGACGCCCTGCTCGATCGCCTGACGCGCATGCAGGCGGAGTTCGAGAATTCCCGCAAGCGCTTTCCCCCGCTAACGTGAGCGTAAGAAGCAGGCCGGTTTGCGACTCGCTCAGTCCGAGGCCAATGAGGTAGAAAACCAACACTACAGATAGCGAGCCATATGCGAACAGGCGTACGAATCGAGTGAGGAACAGGAGCCACCCATCACGTGTCAGAGTTCTGAGCGTGGGGCATTGAGTCGGTGGTAGCATCGTTATTTATGCGCACTGTTGAACAAATTCCCACAGCGCCTGAGCGGTTCCGAACTGGAACCGATCCAAACGCCTCGAATTATGCCAGCCCGATGATCAGGCTGGTCGCAGCAATAGCCCCGCCATGGCCGCGCAGCCTATGACGATTGGTTCAGGAACTTTCCACCGAAAAAGCACGCCTAGGGAGACAATCGCAATCGCGAATGTGGGCAGGTCATAAATTGAACGGCGGGCGAGCACAATCACTGCTCCCGCAATGGCTCCTGTCGCGGCGGCGGTGACGCCTCGCACAAAAGCATTCAACTGCGGGTTCTTGGCCCAGCGTTTGTACGAAGGCGCTAGCAGCACGACGACCAGATAGACTGGGAGGAATATTCCGAGCGCCGCGGCTGTCGCACCCGGAACTCCAGCCACTATGAAACCAATGAATGCGACGGTAATTACGACCGGCCCCGGCGTGATCATTGCAACGGCAACCGCATCGACGAATTGATGGTCGGTTAGCCAATGATGTCCCTGCACCACCCCGCCGTAGAGAAATGGCACGACTGCCAATCCGCTTCCGAACACGAACATTCCCGCTTTCGCAAAATAGAGGAATATTTCCGACAGAGTGCCGTATACGCCGAAAGTTCCAAATGTAAACAAGAGCGGGACAACGGTCCGGGTTTGCATGCGCATTGGATAAGCCTTGACCAGCACAGAAACTACGCCGCCGAGCAGGAATAGCCAGATGATTTCATGCGAAGTCCATGCTGTGGAGACGGCCAGAATCGTGAAGATTCCCCACAGCAATTTGTCTTTCCCGAGTGTGAGTTTGGTGAGTTTGAACGCGGACCGAGTAATGATCCCGATCACGGCAGCGCCGATTCCGTAGAACATACCCTGCATCCACGGCAAGCCGCCAAAGCGGATGTAAGCTGCGGACAAAGCGAGCACCATCAGGAAGGAAGGCAGCACAAACGCTACTCCCACTGCAGTAGCTCCTAGCACGCCGGCCCGGATGTAGCCGAGGTAAATCGCCAGTTGAGCTGCCAGCGGGCCCGGTGCTAGTTGTGCCAGAGCTAATCCTTCAAGGTAGTCTTCTTTGCTGATCCAGCCACGTTCGTCGACCAGATCTTGCTGCATGTGTCCGGCAAGCGCGATCGGCCCGCCGAACCCCACGGTTCCGAGCCAAAGAAAATAACCGACAAATCGCGGAAAGGAGACTCTCGTGGGTTCGTGCACTCTGGGGTTGACCTCCGCGCTCATTCGCCGTCCATTCAAGCTGCGAAATTTAGTCGAACCCCGCATCCTTGGCGCTGCGCCTTCTCGTAGAGGAAAGCGGCCGCAGCCACGTCCTGCAAGGCCATACCGGTGCTGTCGAAAATAGTGATCTCTTCGTCCGATTCCCTGCCCGGCTTAATCCCCGCCACGATCTCACCTAGCTCGGCATGGACATTGGCTCGCGTTACGACACCGGCAGCGATGGCATGATGCAAATCTCCCATCGAGGCACACTGTTCGAGGATGTCAGCCACGATCTTGCTCTTCGCCATCAGAGCGGGGTGGAGCTCTTGCTTCTCAGGATTGTCGGCGCCTACGGCGGCAATGAAAGTGCCGGGAGAGACATCGTCCGGGCCGAGTAACGGTTTGGGTGAGGTTGTACACGTGACGCAAATGTCGCTCTGCCGAACTGTGATCGCGAGGTCGGAAACTGCCGTTACAAGGATTCCCAGATGTTCGGCAAGTTGCCGTGCGAAACGCTCGGCTTGTTCGGCATTCTTGTCATAGGCAAAAATAGTTTGGAGCCGACAGATGCGGGAGATCGCCATCGCCTGAACGCGACCTTGGTTGCCACACCCACAGATCGTCAAGGTCCGCGAATCTCTCCGTGCCAGGTGTTTCGCCGCCACTGCAGTCGCCGCCGCCGTGCGTAGGGAGGTGATTTCGCGGGAGTCCATCACTGCCAGCGGACCACCCTTCTCTGCATCGCACACTACAATGACTCCCTGAATAGTGGGCAGCGCGAATCGGGCAGGGTTCTCCGGAAAATTGCCGTTCACCTTTGCAGCAAAGTACTGTCTGCCGAGGTCAAGTACTCCCGCCTTCACGTGAAAGCCACCGCCCGGCAGATGAATGCTGAGCACCACCGGCGGGACCGCCTTGCCTTCTCCAAGAAGCCGGAATGCTTGTTCGATCGCGATGATGCAGTCATCGACGGTTAGCAAGCTTGCAATCTCTCGCGGAGTCAGTACCAGGATATTCTCAGCGTTCATGCAAGCGCTCCCATTGAGCTGCCAGTTGTCTCCAGAAGCGCTTGGAGGTCAGAGCCGGGCGCAACCTCGACAGACTTCTCGCCGCGCCGAAACATGCGTGCAGTGTGCGGTCCCTTCAAAATCGCCGCGCTGCCTTGCACCCGGACCATCGACCCCTCGCGCAAACCCAGGACTGGAGCTTCGTTTTCTTCAAGGAACTGCGTAATGCGCTCCTCCTGCGTTTCTCCCATGTGGGTAGACGACGGGTCGGGGTCCAGATAGTGCGGGCTGATCTGGAAGGGGACCAAGCCCAGTGCCTCGAACGATGGAGGTTCAACCACCGGCATGTCCTTCGTTGTTTTCAGCGTTGGACCAGCCACGATTGCGCCCGCGCTGGATCCGATGTAAGGTGTGCCCGCTGCCACTCTCCGCCGGATCGGATCCAGAAGATCGTGGTCATAAAGCCGTTTCAACAGGCGAAACGTATTGCCACCGCCAACAAAGATTAGTTCAGCCTCTGCGATGGCCCGTCCCATGTTGGACAAATCATGGACGGACGTGAGTGCAAGACCCATGTCGCGAAAGCGCTCTTGCACCTTGCCCGCATATGCTTTCCAGTCGTGGACTGCGAACGGAACGAAGATCACCCGGCTCCTGTCTCCAACAAAATCTCGGATCTCCTTTTCGGCGTGATCTAAGTACCAGCTGCCGTGCAGGGTCGAGTTGCTGATGAGCAGCAGCCTTTTGAGACGGTCAATACTGGTCATTGCAGTTCTCTTGGCTCATTTCGCTGAGTTTGTATTGTCCAGTGCTGCTCGCAGGCCCTTCGCGAGCTTCACCACATCGTCGTTTGCCCAAAAATGCACAAAGAATAGGCGTGGCTCTTCCTGGAGCATGTGATTGTGAAGCGCAGTGACCTGAATTCCATTCTGCCGGTGTGATTTGCAGCCCGTTTTCTTGCAGTGCCAACATCACTGGTGACACCTCGTCTTCTGCTAGCACAAGGTCGCCCATGAGCATCGCGTCCTGGCCGGGGTTGCTGAACGCGACCCATGATCCGAGTGCGAGGGTAGGTTTCACCTGCACGCCATCGACAGTAACCTTGAGGTCGCCGCGTGGAAGTCCGAATTTGTAAGGTCCATCGCCTTGCAGTTGACCCGACCGCCCGAGAGCCTGTTCGACTGCTTTCCAATCATTCGCAGTCGGAGCCGTTTGCGCCACCACCGCGCAACTCAGGACAAAGAGTTGAAACAGTACCAACACACCAATTTTCCTAGTCATGATTCCTCCTTTATTTACCGGATTCCGTTGTAAAGCCCTTCGATCATTTCCAAGCCTCTGCGCAAAACCTCTTCATTCGCCATGCCTTGTTTGTTCCATCCGTCTAATATTCGATCTACCCCGAGTGCTTCGGCTCTTCCAAAGCGTTCATCCGCCAAGTCTGCGTCATGAATGGCCTGCGCGACAAGCCTTAACCTGGAATCCTTGATACCGAAGCTCTTCACGAGTGTTTCAAAGGTGCAGTCGTTGCCCACGTGACCGAAACCGCCGGCGCTGAACATGTCGAAAGGAATTGCGTCAGGATGGTGCCGTGGGTCTTTGTCGAAAGTGAACTTCGCCTGAGGATCGATGTAGCGCAAGATCAGCCACGCAGAAGAAACGCGGTCGATCCCAGGCTGGGGACGGGTGATCCAAGTTCGCCCGACGTAGTCTTTGGGGCTCTTCTTTCCTTCTCTTGCTTTTTCCTTGCCGTTCTCGCTTTCGAGCTGTTGCACAGCTTCTTCTATTCGAGCACGTATAGGAGACCCGAAGAAGTCAATTTCAACGATTTGCTGTAAGCGCCTCTTGAGACGCAATATGCCGGGTTCCGACTTGTCGCGGTTTGGCGGTTTTCCGAACTTCTTCAATTCCTTTTCGAGAACTTGATATTCGCGGGTTCGGACCTCGTTGAACATGTGCTCGATCTGCTCGTTTCTAAGCTCGTCGAAGGAACACACGTGCGCAACGGCGGCCTGCCCTTTCGAGCTACGAATGGAGGTGGCCAGCCACTCGAAGCGCTCCTGGTTCATGGAATTATTGGGAAGCACATACCCCGAGGCGGGAAGGGCCACTGCGCCATATCTCTGAAGCTTTCTCCACACGCCGACACGCTCGCTCGCCTTTGCCGTCGGCAAGGTGAAGACAAGCAAGAGCCAGGCAGGGGGTTTTGGCTTCACGGATACGCTCATAGCACAATCTTGATACAGTTATAACATATAGACTATTTATCGGGGGCCACTTCACAAGCGAAATCGGGACTGCATGGCACCGATGGCGCGGGAACCAAAGGCTATCCAGAAGGTTTGGCAGACAATGACATCCACCGCCTTGTTCGGGTGACTGCGTTTTGAATGCTGGTCCATGAGACCGCGACTTAGATGGCAGCCCCAACAATCCCAGGTCTGTCACGGTGGTGATGGACCTGGGTTTAGATCGGACCCCAAATTGCACCGGGCCCAGAAGCGGCCCATTCAGAGTGCGGATAGAAGCACGGCAACGGTGGGTGGCGTCGGCCAGAGTTTCTAGTATGGTCTGGTTGGAAGCGGATCAACAATGTTCGGTGACCGAAACGAAAAAGACGATGGTCGAGAATGCCAGAGGCGTGAGGGGGAGTTTGGTTCACGACGAGAGTGCTCGAGAAAAGCGAACCCCACTCCACTAAGGAACGAAGCTCAACTGAACTGCGTTTCGCTTCGTTCCGAGCTCAAGTATGAAGTGAGTTGGGGAGTTGTCAAGGGTCAAGATGAACGCCCCGTCGGGGCGCCCTTGACAGCTTCCCAACTCACCACCGGAGGTTTATGCAGATCGGAAAAGAACTAATAAGGATGGCCGCCACGTCGGCCTTGACTTTTTACGACCTTCTCATAGAAGCATTCAAACAATCCACCCAGAACGTCGTGTAACGTGTCGGTCACGATTCCTCGACAACGGTTCCGGCTCACCCTCTATGCTGGCCGAGACTGATTGTCGTCGAAAATACCGAAACACTTCCCTTTGGGTTCGATTCCAAGATAGCGGCGTGATTAAGGCGAACGCTCGTGCCAACGCATCTCGGATCGCGTACGCTCTATTTCTTCTCAAAGTGGTTGCCGAAGTAATAGACCCTGTGATGGGATCCTCTCAGCTCGGCCGCATTGAGCGTCAAATCCGCACTATCGAGGCGACGAACATCCGCGTGACGAACCTTCTCCTGGTCCTTTACCCATTCATCGGCCGACTCCAGGCCGGAGACGGGGCTCGTGAAACCGTTGAGAAAATAGTGCGCTGGAACTACGGCCTTAGGATCATATTTCTGCACGATTGCATCCACCTCAGCGCGCGTGAGGACTGACTCGACCGGCAGAATAAGCACGTCAACATTTTTGAGGTAATGATCGAGGGAGGGATCAGGCGCCGCCCGATTGTCGCCCAGATGGCGACCCGCAATCCCCCGGTCTCAACGATCTGAATCGCGTTATCGAACGCCATCACGTTGTTCGGCGGACAAGTCTCCACATGCAGATCTGCGGAGGCACTACCCGGCTTATCAGGAGGCGCCGGTTCACATTTGTGCTTGTCGGCCAGGCCCGTTATTTCAATATCGCCGAGCTTAAACTGTCCAACCAAACGTTCGAGAACCATCAGCCCATTCGGGCGGTCGACAGCATCGTGGTCGATGTCGGTCGAGCGTCATCATTTCGCACTCGGACCCAGGCGCCCGGCTTTTGCGATTGGCACGCTGGGATCATGCTTCATCGGCCTACTCCGGATCCGTGGGATCGTTAAATAGCACGCCCAGCTTGATGCTCCCATGACCAAATTGGGGGAAATTAGGAGCACTTGGATTACCCGGGTCAAGCGTAGACGCTGTGTCGTCCGGTGG
>Ga0066672_10000225_pt1 | contig 15233 bp, 13 predicted proteins | sample GraSoiAngelo_121_FD_62292 | JGI IMG/M metagenome (GOLD analysis project Ga0066672, IMG submission 62292) | Grasslands soil microbial communities from the Angelo Coastal Reserve, California, USA - 14_0919_12_20cm | ecosystem: Environmental > Terrestrial > Soil > Grasslands | place: USA...
ACATTGCAGCACGCCAGTGAAGCCGAGCGATTGAATTACGAGATTTTCCCCTGTTCTGTGCATTGGCCAGATCTGGATTGTGACATTGGAGTCGAGGGCATGTTGTGCGGCGCGAGGGAACTGCCGGTGTATGCCGAACGATCCGCCGAGTTGCGCGAACGGAGGGATTCGAAGAGCAAGGACGCGGGTGCTTCGACAATGACTTTGGCAGAAGCCAAAAAGCGATACGGTATCCCGTGAAGCGATACGGATTGTTCCCTGTGGCTTTCGGGACGGGAGTTCGAGAGAGAGTTTGTGCGGGCATTCTTTTTGCGCTCGTTTGCCTGACAGCGGTGGTCGTGTTTTGGTTGACGCCGGTGTTACCTGAATGACGATGCCTACCCGGATGCAGCGAACCCCGCGATAGCGTCCCGGTTTCAATCCGGGCGTCCATTGGCGCGAGGTCGCTGATCCGGCGCGTTGATATGGCAGCCATGAATCCCCCGTCGTACGATGATGCCTTTGTCCAAGCACTCTTCGATCGAATGGGGGGAACATACGATCTGGTAAATTTAGTCTCATCGGTTGGATTCGCTGCAGTGTGGCGGCGTCAATGCGTGCGAAACCTCTCGATTGATCGAGGCGCTCGTGTTTGCGACATGATGTCAGGCACCGGTGAGTGCTGGCCCTACCTACTGCGAGCTGGAGCGCGCTCGATCACCTCTGTGGATTTCTCACGAACCATGATTGCGCGCCAGGCGTTGCGACGCGCGCGTGCCACCGCTGACATCGCGAGCCTCTGCGAGAACGCTACTACGACTTCGATTCCGGACAGTTCGATGGATTATATCGTGAGTGCTTTTGGTCTCAAAACGCTCAGTCGTCAGGCGATGACGGAGCTTGCCAGGGAGATTCGCCGGATTCTCAAGCCGGGAGGCAGATTTTCGCTAATCGAGATCTCATTTCCAACGGACTGGTTGTTCGGAGCGATTTTTCGCTGGTACGTGAGTGCGGTTATTCCGATCATCGGACGGATGTGCTTGGGCGACATTGAGTGCTATCGGATGCTCGGTGCTTACACCACCGCATTCGGTTCGTGCGATAGGATTGCGCCTCTCTTTCGCGATATCGGATTGGAGGTCAGCGTAAAAGGGCACTTTTATGATTGCGCCACATCTCTCGTTGGATACAAGGCTGGCTAACCCTATTAAGCCCGCACGGTCAATTGGCAAAAAGATTTTCTGACAGAAATTGTTCAATCTCCGGTTCAGTTTATCCCTGATCGAATCGCGACTGGAACCAGGAGGTCGTAATCTTCCGCAGCAAGGCAAAAAAATTCCGGCAAACCGCAGTTTGCCGGATTTGAAAACGGAACCAGGAAGCGTTAGCTCGCGAGGTCTTTCTTCACTCTCTCCTGCAACTGGCCGCTGGCGGAGTCGTCCAGGCCAACCCCGGTCCAGACGATCTTGTTGTTTCCCTGGGCGTAATAGATCGTGCGGCTGACACCTTCGACTTTGTAAGCCTTGTCCCAATCCTTTTGTTTCGCGACGACGACCGGGAAAGTAATTCCATGCTTCTTTGCCGCAGCGATGATCGCTTTGGCATCCTTGGAGTCGATGATTTGAGCAAAGACTCCCAGCCTGTTATAGCCGCTCTGCAACTTCTGGAGTTTCTGCAGATCAGCCCAAAAGTTTTCGTCTTGGAGGTTGCCGAACGCGACAACCTTGCCGGCCTTGCCGGCGTAGGCGCAAACCTGGCAATACTCTTTGCCGTTCTCGACGTTCTTGATTTCGTAGGGCGTTAGACTGTCGCCGGGCTTCAGACCGGCGTGCGTCAAACCCGCCACAGACAGTGTGGCCAGTAGTGTTGCTAGTCTTTTCATAGTCAGTGTTGGTTTATCATTTTGCGGACTGCTTCTAGTGACCGACAAAACAGCAATTAGTTCAATAAAAAACGGAAATAAAAACGGAAATATCATTACTTGCCAATCGCGGTCAGGTGCTCACGGGTTCTGAAGAACAGGGTTCGTCTGAAATCGCGGGCGAAGCCATGCAGGTTTGGCGGTGTCGGTGGATGCGCATCATAAAAAGCTTCACACGCGGCAAAGGACAGACTAATAATTGCTTCGAACCCTTAGAACCCAGGACTTCTTTATGCGAAGGTCTTTCTTATTTCTTTTCATTGGTTGCTCGCTCCCGCTGCTTTCGGAAATCTTAAGAGTCTGTGGCGGAGTTGCTTACCCTGATCCGCCAGGCGGCTGGACGTACATTTACAATGGTGACCAACTCACGGTCGCGGACGATGCCAGCGGCTTTGCGTCCTTGGACGGCACTTGGAGCCACAGCAACGGTTCCGACCAATGGGACGGTTCTGTTATTGGCGGCCCTTTTACTACCAACGGTGTCTTTGGAGTGGATAACGCTCCGGGCGGCGCCAATCTCATTACGGAAAACGGCGTTAATTACCTGCGCATGCAGGACACCGGCGACCCGCGGGACTATGGTTATACAGACCCATGCAATCGGAAGGTTTATTTCGGACACGATGTAGAAGCCGACGGAGGCGGCACCGATATCATGGACACGGGGGTAACGCTGACTTTTCGCGCGAGGATTCCGACGCCGAGCAACACGACGTTCCCGCTTGACCCGCTTCATCGGGACGGACAGCAGGCGGCCGGCGTTCAACCGTATCCAGCCGCAGGAGACGGTTATGTCACAAGCGACGGCGGCAAGGGAAACTTTGTCGTTCGACAATCCTCGGGTGGCGCCATCGCTTTTTCTCTGACGCAAACCAATGACACAACGGGCGGGGATCCCAACGTCAACCGCGCCAATTTTGCCGGGTTGACGATGAACGAGTTCAACGGCAATCAGGTCAGCGGCAATGTCAATTTCGGGCAAGGCACCGGCACCAACGTCATCGCTTTCGATCCCACGCAGTGGCACGAGTTCTGGATCGTCATCCGGAAGGACTCGGCGAATATCGGGACACACCAGGGCTTCATCTACATGGACGGTTCGCTCTCGCCTCGGGTCTTCCGCATCACTGCCGGCGACGGTAATGACTACCCGCAGAGCTATATCGCCTTTGGCGGCACGGCGACGCCGCAGAATTGGGCGCTGGACGTGGATTTCTTCGGGTACAAAATCGGAGCGGAATTTCCGCCCGGCGCTTTCGATCATATTCCACCGGACATTACCGCTTTGTCGCCGGGGGAGAACGTGACCTTTTACCCTGCGGGTAATGGCATTTCGTTGTCAGCAACGACGCAGGGCACCAACAGCCTCTCATCGAGCGGATTCAAGCTGACCTTGAACGGCGCGGACGTGAGCAGCGGTCTGAACGTCGCCGGCACTCCACAAAGTCGCACCGCGACTTATACGAACCTTGCTACGAACACGATTTACAAAGGCGAGCTCATTGTTTCTGATCAGGCAGGGCGCAGTTCCACTAACAGGCTATCGTTCGACACCTTCGTGGAATCGAGCGGTGTCCTCGTAGAGGCTGAGGACTATAACTTTGCCAATGGCCAGTTTACGGATAACCCCGCACCGGCCGGGTACTTCGGCTTCGCCGGCACGTCGTTGGTGGATTATTTCGATACGACGGACACCAGTTTCGGAACTTACCGGGACGCCGACGCGGTCGATACCCAGGTGGGGACGGACACGGCACGGGCGAAATACACCGCAGCGGGGGCAACCGACTATGACGTGGGTCTGGTCGCGGCAGGGGAATGGCTCAACTACACGCGCACGTTTCCGTCGGGTAATTATCAGGCTTTTTTGCGCGCCTCGGCAACAGTTTCGCAGCAATTGCTGCTGGATCGAGTGACCGGAGACCGAACCCAGCCCAACCAGACGACGACTTCGCTAGGTACATTTTCCATCCCGTCCTCGGGCCGGTTGAACATTTACGGATACTCGCAACTAAGCGACGTTTCGGGGAACCCACTCGCGGTCAGCCTTTCAGGCGTGCAAACCCTGCGGCTGACGGCTCCAAACGCGAACGATGACGTACAAGTGAACTTTATTTTCTTCACTCCCGCCCCGGCGGCGGCTCCGCAGATAACCAGTGCAACGATCAGCAACGGCATGGTCACGATTCAGTGGACCAATGGCGGGACACTCCAATCCACGACGAACTTGAACGTGTCGATCACCTGGAAAGACCTGGAATCCGACGGCTCATTTACCGAGTTCGCGACCGGTAACAAGTTTTACCGCGTCAAGCGATAGCGGCGGGAAAGCGAGTGAACCGGCACAAGCCGGGTGTTGGCTGCGCCTTTTTCGAGTGACCTGAGCCGACCGCGCCGCCGACAAAAAAACGGGAGGGAAATGCCAGGGCAAATCAGACCATGGTCAGTCCTGGATGAAGTAACTGAGGTTCTCCAGTTCGATGGCGAGGTTGACGTTGTTGACCATGACTTCCTCGGGCACCTGCAAAACGATTGGCGAGAAATTCAAAATGCCGGTGATGCCGGCCTCGACGAGCTGGTTGGCAACTTCCTGCGCGACGACTGCAGGGACGGTCAGGATGGCCATGCGCACCCCATGTTCGCGGACGAATCCGGGCAACTTCTCCATGCCGTGAATTGGCTGGGCGACTGTCTTTTCGCGTCTCCGATCCGGATCAACGTCGAATGCCGCGATAATTTCGAATCCTTCCGGCTCGAAGCCGCGGTACGAGAGCAAGGCGAGGCCAAGATTGCCGACACCCACCAGAATAACGGGCTGGAGGCTGTTCGTGCCGAGCAGGTCGGTGATCATTTTGGCCAGTTGCTCAACGTCGTAGCCCAGACCGCGTGTGCCGAATTGGCCGAAGTAAGTGAGGTCTTTGCGGAGTTGCGTCGGTTTCACACCCGCGGCGGCGGCCAACGCGTCGCTGGAAACGGTGCGGATGGCGTTGGCCTTGAGCCGATGCAGGCAACGAAGGTAAACCGATAGCCGATAAATCGCCTTGCGCGGAATTTCGGGGCGGCCGGTCTTTTTCACACGGGTGGCAAGTTAAGCAACGAAGGCGATGGGAAGCAAGCAGCGGCGGGAAAGAGCACTGGTCCAGTTCGATTAGCCTTCTATGAACCGTCAGGTAGGGCGGGCTGTCCTCAGCCCGCAGCCTTCCGTTCGGGATGCGAGTGCATCAACGAGTTAGGAAATCGGTTCAACGCAGTGCCACCAAATTTGCCAGTGAAGCATATTTCGGCTTAAACCGACTTATGTCTGCCAAATTTGGACGCACGGCTCATTGCCGGTCGCGGCTTCAACTGAGTTAGCCCGTTCATTAGTGAAAGGCGACACATGAAGCTGCGTTTCCGACCTTATCGCCGCTCGCAAAGCGGGCGGGTATGATCTCCAAGATAAACTCGCCGGCAAGCATGAAAGCCTCGGCACAACACGACCTCGGCGAGGTGTCGAAATTATCTCATGCGCGCCACGAGGCAATGCGCCAACCGGAAGTCGACGTACAACTGGCCCGCGCTTACCTGGCCGCCGGCAACATTCAATCTTTTGCCGCGCGAGTGATGGAGCGCGCGTCAGGTATCCGGGTTCAGTCCGGCGCACGATCCCACGCTGGTCTCAGCAATTCGAACCTCGGCGATCTCGCAGCTTCATCTCAAGTGCTTTCGCCATTCGCGCGAGTGTCTGGATGCTCGCACTCCGTTCCCCCCGCTCGACTCTGTCAACACAAGCCGGATGCAGGTCGGCCTTTTGCGCCGGTTGGATCACGGCCCCAGGCGGAAACGACACGGGATAGCGTGCGAGCTTTAGCGTATCTGGACACAGGGCTGCAAGAATGAGGCACTCGGTGGCCACGTGTCCGCCTAAGAACGAAGAGTGACCGAGTGAAATAACTACCACGTTAGTGGTATGCGTTGGAACACGTACGAACGCTTTTCCGCAGGAATCGAGAAGATTCGACTGGGCTCAACCAGGCGGACGGTTTTCTCCTCCTGCCCCACGGCAGCCTTTGTGCTCATGATCATTGTGCGTTTGGAAACTTAGTGCGCCCTGCGCAGCAGAAGAGTTCTTTGATCCAGCTGCAGGATTGAGCGTGGGCACTGCGTTTCAAGCGTCGAAGAGCGTGAATGTCGGCCTCACACAAGTTGAAAATCGGTCTCTGAGAATCTTGCTCCAGCTTCTCGCTCGGTCGATGCCGCCCCGTGATCATTTTCCTCCGCCGTCACTCCAAAGGTTCGTCGTCCATGAACCCGCCACACTCGCCCGGCGCGTCTTCGCCAGGCCCTCCTCACCGGCATAAGGGCACCTCGAAGCCACTTGCCGTGCCGCTTGGGAAGGTTGCCGTGGCCATTGTGGATGGCGACGAGATTTTCCGCTTGTTCGTCCAAGAAATCCTGGACCAGTCGCGTGAGTTCCGTTGTGTCGGTTCCTATTCCAGTGGCGAAGAGGCCCTGATCGCGATTCCGCAGTCCGGTGCGCAGGTTGTGCTTATGGACGTCAAGCTGCCAGGAATGTCAGGCATCGAGTGTACGCGACGACTCAAAGCACTGATGCCGCACCTTATCCTCGTGATGGTCACCGGGCTTCACGATCTATGGGCGATTGACCTGGCACGGGAGTGCGGCGCGGACGGATTCCTGCCCAAACCGTTTACGGCCGAGGAGTTGCTGGCCACGCTATCATCCTCTATCCCTCGCCTAAAGTTGGAGACTGCGGAACCTCCGCCGAGCGGAAAAGGTACGAGCCATCCAGGTCTTCGTGGCAGATCACTGACGGCCCGTGAAATCCAGATGTTGGAGTATATGGCCGAAGGACTTCTCTACAAAGAGATCGCGGACCGGACCGGAGTCAGCGAGTCTGCGGTGCATCACATGCAGAGCCACATCTTCAAAAAACTGGGTGCCACGAACAAGATCGAAGCGATTCGAAAGTGGAAGGAAGCAGGTCGCGGTTCGCCTTGAGTTGCTTGACTCAGGAGCATCAATCGCGCCGAAGAACTCAAATTCGAGAAATTGGCAGGTGCCTTTTTTGGCACCTATGCCGTTGTTCGCCAACCGTGTAATTATTCAAAGCGCAGGTTTCTGTCACGCGTTGGAGCGAAGAAAAACGAGCGGCATCAGGAGTTCGCCTTCGGAGCGTAACCGAAAGGCAGATGGATAATACGTTCGCGTTTCCTTCGGTGAGGATTCAGGCAAGCGTCGCGTCGCTTCGGCGACTCGTGGATTCTGATTGCTATGAGCCGGTTGGATCGAATTTGTGATTGGGCGGAGCGAGCGAACCTCGCCCATTTCGATGCGAGTGAATTGGCTAAGTTGTGTCTGGTTTCTCCCAGCCAGTTGCGTCGCTATTTCACTTCCGCGTTTGGCATAACGCCGCAAGACTGGCTGAACGAATTGCGGCTTTGCCATGCGGCGCATCTGATTTGCTCTTCTAGCCTTTCAGTCAAAGAAATTGCTCGTGAACTTCATTTCAGGGATGAAAGTTCCTTCTGCCACCAGTTCAAGAGGTTGTTCGGGTGCAAGTCTTCGGAATTTGCGCTGCGATATCGCCTGCCAGGGGAAAAAGATCTCGCACAACTGCCGCCTCCTTTAACGCCGGTTGCCCAAGGTAAGGTGCCCACCGCTCCGGCATGGCTAGTACGGGCGAGCGTGCTCCGGCAGAAAACTGGAACCGCTTCCATTGTTCGGCTGAAACGCCGCGTGCTACCTCGCCGAATACACAGAGCCGTGGAGTCTCCTGAGGGGAAGCCCAATCGTCATGCCGAGTAATCGGTCAATCGAGCAATATGAGTCAGAAAATTAAAATCCTAATCATCACCGAGAGTCCGATTCTGCCTACCGGCATGGCTGAAGTGATAAGGCTCATTTTTGCAGCATTGCTGGACAAGTACCCGGACCAATACGAATTTCATCAGGTCGGTCTCTTTCACAGCTATGCCGTGACAAAACCGAGGTGGCCGGTTTATCCCACGAAAGGCGGCAAAGATAAGGATGGTCGCCTGTTCTTCCTCACCGATGACTTAAATGGACAGAGAACATTTCAGGAAATCTCGCCCAAGTTGAAGCCGGACATTGTTTTCGCCCACAACGACCCGCAGAGAATTCTTTACTTATGTACACCTCCCGCACAACGCCTGAACAAGCTCCTCTTATATGTAAACTTCGATGGCTTGCCCTTCCCTCCGGATCAGGGTCCGATCTTGAACAACGCCGATCTTATCGTCACGCTGAGCGCATTCTCAAAGCGCATCGTGTTATCGTGCCTGCCGACAATTACGCCGGACAAGGTGCATTACCTGTATAGCCCGGCGGATATCGCCCGATTTAGGCCGCTTTCCGAGTCCGAGAAAATGGAATTGCGCAATCGGGCGCTCCCGCAATGGATGCCGTCGAGTGCGTTTCTCCTGGGCTGGATTGGCCGAAACCAATGGCGCAAACAAATATGGATTCTCTACAGCGTCATCCGTTACCTGCGCACCGGGGATTATCTGGTCTGCCATGATTGTGGGCGGGTCAGCCTGCGAAGACGTGGGGCGTTGCCGTCGCAGCGCATCCATGAATCCTGTGGAAACCCACAATCGGAGGACAGACCCCGATCCGAAGTCTGCAGCGGTTGCGGGTCGGCTCGCTTTGAGAAGGCCGCTCCCGTTTCTGACGTTTTCCTTTGGATTCACATGCCCGATGAGCCCTCACAAGACTGGGACAAATCCTGGTTGGAGCGGCAATTTGATTTGAGACCAGGCAGGGACATTCATTATACCGAGGGACACAAAGTGGAAACCTGCAGGACGCCGTCAGACATGCCGGCGTTGTACCAACTTTGGGATTGCTTGCTTTATTTAAGTGGTGGCGAGGGATTTGGCATGCCAGCCTGGGAAGCGATGTGTTCGGCCCTTCCGGTCATCTACACAAACTATTCTTCACATGCGGAATTTTTGACCAAGGCCAATGCGAGCTTGCCTGTAGGTGGTATGCTTCAGCCTGAAAAAAGAACTTGCATCTGGCGTATGGTCGCTGATGTCTCCCAGGCCATCGAGGCGGTGCGCAAGATTTACTTTGATCGAGAGCTGGGAAAAACATTGGGGTCCAATGGCCGGTCATTTGTCCAGCAATACACCCCTGAAATACAAGCTGAGCGATGGCACCGAATCTTTCAGCAATTGCGATCATCGGATCAACCCTCCCGGAAGTCCTGCTCCCAATCGGGGGTATGCGGCGAAACGCACACTTGACCAGCCAATGCGTGTGAAAGAAAATATCAAGGTTAGCAAGAAGCGCTGGAATGGGACGTTAAACGCTTTGGGAAAATGAAAGGACTTGCCGAGCACGCTCAGCCCGACAAAAGCTTCGGAGCGGCGACGAGGTTGAGTGGTAGTCCCGCATTCACCCTCATCGAGCTCTTGGTGGTAATCGCCGTGATCGCGATTCTTGCCGCCTTGCTGTTGCCCGCGTTGTCTCGCGCCAAATCCGCCGCTGACGCGGCGGTGTGCAAAAACAACCTGCGCCAGATCAGCATCGGGCTGCACCTTTATCTGGATGATTTCAGCACCTACGTCGCGTGGAGTGACACCAATGAAACACCTTGGTTTGATACCTTGAAGCCGTATGTTGGAGCTAGGTGGCCAGAGTACAATTTGACTGCCTCTGGTCAACTCCTTCCGCGAAACGGCGTCTATGCCTGCCCGGGCTACAATCGCATGCCGGGGATCTACACGTGGGGCATGTCCACGCCACGACCATATAATAGGCGGGGCATCTACGGCGCGTACGGGTACAATTGGAACGGTGTCGGCGAGCACTACGGTGATCTAGGGCCCCTGACACCTGCATTGGGGCTGGGTGGGGTGCTGCTGTATTCGGGCGACATCCGAGTAATCCGCGAAAATGAAGTGCTTTACCCAGCGGACATGATCGCCTTTGGAGACTCGCCCCTGGCGCCCGCTGGCAATGACGGCTTTCCCGACTCAGTGAACCTCGGTAGCACGGAGTTACCGACGGGAATGGGGGATCGTTCCCTCCGTTCGTGGCCGGGAGGCAACTCGGACGAGTTGAAGAGCCGCAGGACAATATATCAGCGGCGGCATTCTGGCCGCTTCAACATCATGTTTTGCGATGGGCATGTGGAATACGACCGAGGCGGAAAGTTTTTTGATGTGCGCCCGTACCCGGCCGTGGCCAAGCGGTGGAACAAGGACAATCAGCCGCATCTGGACCTGGCTGCTGTCGGCGGCTATTAGTCGGTCCGGGATCCGACCTGCCTTGAGCCTTTACCATTCTCTATCGTCCTCAGGTGATTTTCCAATTTGCGGGCGTGCCACCGGATTCTTCGGCGATTACGCTCACTGCATCTCCCGAAACGACGAAATGCGCGTGCTGGACAATAAATGCGCGTGCTGGACAATGAAAACAACTTTTCTCCTGCACGCCTACAGTTAGGATGGGACACGGATGTTTGACTATGAACATGCCAAACGCAAAAACAAACTTCAAACAGGAGCGTATATGAAAATCAAAAGACATACGTTGAATCCGGTTCGTCTCGCATTACCTGGGCTGCTGGCAGTCTCTGCATGGGGCTCTTGGACTCCTTCCGGCGACTATAGTGGTGCCGGCTTCTCTTCTACCGCAAACACCTTGGGATCCACTCAGGCCAAGTATGACCAATCCGGGATTTCAATAACTGCCATTAAGCACGCTTACGGTTTTGACCGGGCCTTGGGATTCAAGGACGAGGTGCCCCCTACGCGGGTTTCAGGAACGTTGATCACCGTCTCGTACACCTGGAGCGAAACTACCTGGTCCCAAGGTGTATGTGACCTTACGAAAGAATTCTCATCGGATCATGGGCACGCTGAGGTGGATTCTAATATCTGAGAAAACGATATTGCTTAGTGGGCGGATTGCCTTCTGGGGCGGCGGATCTGGAGCACGGTTGAATCAAACGGTGTGAAAACGACAAACGCCAGTCGAGTACGGGTATGGTTTGCCGTCGCGTTGACGGGATTCATTCTGGGTTATTTTGCATTCGACAATTCTTCCAAAGTGCGCGAGTTGAGGTCTCGGCTTACCCAAGCCGAGTCGGAACTCGGAGCGTTTCAGCACACAAGAAGCCGTGCTCCAGCCCGTCGGATAGGGTCTGCGATCCTGCAAAGGACCCTGCCGGGTTCGCCGGCCGGAGATACCAACGCGGCACCTACTCAAATAACAGACGAAGATATCCAGGTCGCGCTTGAGATGAATGAGCGGGCCAAACAGGGCGAGTATATCCTTCAGTTTGAACGTCCAACGGACAGAAAATTTACAGATTCTGCCATCAACGACATGGTTTCGAGAATGGCGTCGAATAATGCGCCTGAACTCCGTAGTACATTTGCCCAATTGGGAATAACCCCCGAAAAGAGCGTGCAACTTGAAACCCATTATCAAAAAATAATGCTAGCCTCCTTGGATGCGGAGATGGCAATCCAACAAGTCCTGACGGCGCGGCATGATTATGATAAACGAGTCCGCGCCCTTTTGAGCGATGAACATTATGCCACCTATCGCCAGTACGAAGAATCGAAACCTGCCTCTCGCGAATACGCTATCCTGGAGGAGTACAGCCGGGAAAAGAGCATTCCGATTGATCCCGAGTATCAACAAAGGGTGATCGCGTTGATGCAGCAGGCTCAGGCGTACACCGAGACCTCATGGCATGGAGCATACGAAGGGTTGCCAGAGCCGGCTGTTGGCGACGAAGCGGTGATAAATCAACTTGAACAGCAAATCTCCCAAATCAAGGAAGCAGTGAATCTGCTGAAACAGAAGGCGGCCGAGGTGGGCTTCCCCGAAGAGTACTTAAATCTTCTCGACGCCTATTACCGGGAACGGGCGCAAATCAAACAGAATACTATCGACACGATCAAGAATCGTCTGGCCCCGGTTGCTTCAGGCAAATAAGAAACCGCGCACACAGAGTCGGCTCAGTCATCCACGCGCAATCAAGGAGACATTTCTTGGCTGCTCTGCGAGCATGACGCCAAAAACTAAAATCCTGATCGTTTCTGAGAGTCCCGTCTTGCCTACCGGCATCGCAGAAACGACAAGGCTTATTTTCGGAAACTTGTTGGACAATCACAGCGACCGGTATGAATTGCACCAGATCGGCCTGTATCATTCTTTGGCCGTCGCCGAACCGAAGTGGCCGATTTATGCGACCAAAACCGTCGAAGGAAAGGACGGAGAGACGTTTCTTGCTCCGGATGACCTACACGGCCAAAAGACGTTTCAGGAAATCGTGTCCGAGGTGCGGCCGGATATAGTTTTTGCATTTAACGATCCGCAGCGCCTCCATCATTTGTGTGTTGATCCAAACGAGCGGCCATATAAGCTCATCTTGTATCTGAAGACTGACGGTTTTCCGATCCCTGCCGACGCCGGCCGCATCCTGAACAAGGCTGATCTTATTCTGACAATGAGCGATTGGTCCAGGAGCGAGCTTTTGTCGTGCTGTCCTTCAATCGACCCCGATAAGCTGGACTATCTGTATAGTCCTGCCGACACGTCCCGTTTTACGCCCGTCTCCGACGTTGAGAAGATGGACTTGCGGGACGCGTTACTTCCCGACTGGATGCCGCGCAATGCGTTTTTGCTCGGGTGGGTAGGTCAAAATCGATGGCGAAAGCAGGTTTGGATTCTGTACAAGGCCATCCACTACCTTCGCTGTGGCAAATACTTTGTCTGCTCGGACTGTGGCGGAGTGAGTTTGTTTGATTGGGACCCATTGGAGGGCTGTCATCTGGAGCAGGCTAAGTGCGTCCTGGAATCCAGACCCGGATATAAATATGACGCCTGTGTCCATTGCGGTTCCGGCAAAATCCAGTCAGCCGACCCTCTTGGCGACATTTTTCTTTGGTTACAAATGCCGCATGACGATCCGTTGGGCGATTGGCCGCTGCATCGGCTTGAGCACGGCTTCGCAGTCAAGCGAGGCGAGGACGTGTATTACACTGAGGGTTGCGGGTTAAAGGCCGCTCTGGCGCCGACCGACATGCCCACACTGTACCAGCTTTGGGACTGTTTGCTTTATTTAAGCGGGGGCGAAGGGTTTGGCCTTCCAGCCTGGGAAGCGATGTGCTCTGCTCTTCCGGTCATCTACACCACCCACTCTTCGCATGCGGAGTTCTTAGGAATGGCCAGCGCGGGATTGGCCGTGGATGGCATCCTCCAGCCGGAAGGTAAAACAGGCTTTTGGAGAATGATCGCGGACGTCCCAAATGCTGTCGAGGCAGTGCGCAAGCTTTATTTTGATCGCGAGCTAGGAAGAACATTAGGGTCCCATGGGCGATCATTCGTTCAACAATACAGCCTGAAACTTCAAGGCGAGCTTTGGCATCGAATCTTTCAGGGGCGTGATCGCCGGGTGTACCCCACCGGAAGCCGTACTCGCAAGTGGGGGGATACGCCGAAACGCTCAAACGCAGGCGCAAAAGCGAAAGAACTGGGAAAGAGTGGTTGTTCTGCGTGGAGCTAATCCACGAACATCAGTTCGTTCGAGAGCAACAACACCTGCGCGAACTTCTCCCATGCGTCCAGCGGCTTGGGCGTTTCTCTCGGTCCGCCGAAGCCATCCTTGGCATCCCACGTTTTGTCCAGTGCCTCGGAATTGTCAGGATAGGGCCGAACGAGCTGAATCTTCGGGGCCCAGGAGAAGGAATCGGAATCCGGCCCGCTGCGGCAATCGACGACAAAGTCAATCGTGTCGCCCGGTTTGACTTCAACTGGTTCGACGGCTGTTAGCTCTTTGGCGTGATGGACTGTCCATTCACCGACAACGCCCACCCGGCTCGAGACAATACGGCCGCGCACGCCGTCGCCGGCCTCATTCTCGTGCTTCAACGTGCCGTTGATGGCGAGCTTGGCTTCTTGCGGCGCGGTCCAACGCCGAATGGCGGCATGCCGCGGGTCGTTGCCCGGATGGCCCCCGGTCGCGTTCAGCAACACCCAGCCGATTTGTCCGTCGGGCAGCTTTTCCCCACCTTGCCAGGCCGAGCCGGTGAAGTGAGACAACGGATGAAACTCCTTGACGCGTTTGGCCGCTTCATCGAATTCGCCGTAACCGTACTGCCAGACCGGCGTGTCGGGCGGCTCGGTGGGCACGCGCGCCTCCGCTTCCACGAAACGAAGCGCGAGTTTGAGTTCGTCATGGTCCGGTTCGCGCTGGTAGGCGACTTCGTACAGTCGGCGGATTCGGTCTTCGGGGAGGGAGCGCGACTTGATCTCCTCGCGCCCGGCGAGATTTTTCGCCTGCTGGATCACAAACGGACTGTTCATCAAAAACAACGCCTGCTGCGGCACGGTGGTGGAAAATCGCTGCGGACTCGTCGTGTCCGGACTGGCGAAGTCGAATGTGCGAAACATGGCGGGGAGATTTTGTCGCTCGACAAAACCGTAAACTGCGCGCCGCGTGGAGGACGGTTCCCCGACAATGTCCACCGCGTGCCCGCCTTCGGTGAGGTCCAGTTTGCCTGAGATTGCAAGCAGTGAATCGCGCAACTCCTCGAAGTCAAGCCGCTGGCGGCTCATTTTCCAGAGCAGCCGGTTGTCTGGATCAATTTGCGCGTAATGGGTTTCACCGTCGCTGTTCTGTTGGTACGTGTTCGACAGCACGATGAGCCGGTGCAGTTTTTTGAGCGACCAGCCTTCGTCGATGAAGTAAGAGGCCAGATAATCGAGCAATTCCGGATGCGTCGGCGCGTCCGAGCGCAGGCCGAAGTCGCTCGGGGTCCGAACGAGTCCTGCGCCGAAATGATGCAGCCAGACCCGATTCACAATCACGCGCGCGGTGAGCGCGTTGTCGCGGCTGGCGATGGCCTGGGCCAGTTCGAGCCGGCCGCTGCCTTTCTGGAACGGTTTCCGGTTCGCTCCTGCTACAACTGCCAAAAACTCTCGTGGCACTTCCGGGCCAGGGTTGTTCGGGTTGCCACGAACAAAAACGTGCGGATTGTAAGGGCTGGAATTATCTTCCAGGACCATCGCCTTGGGCGGCGCGCCAGGATGGGTGGCGTCCAATTCCTCCAGTTTTCGTTGCAGTGCGCGCAGCTTCTGGCTGGTCGGCACATCGAACAGACGATGAATTTCGCCCGAAGGTGGATTAGCAGGTGAGTTCTCCGCGTAGAGGATTTGGCGCAAGGCTTCCTGGTTTGCGTCAGGCAGCGCAGCCAACGCTTCGACCTTGTCGCTGCCTTCGGACTTTTTCCTTTGCTCGTCCAAATGCTCTTGCCAGCGTTTGTCCACTGCTGCGAAGAGATTGCCG
>Ga0066672_10000227_pt1 | contig 15203 bp, 13 predicted proteins | sample GraSoiAngelo_121_FD_62292 | JGI IMG/M metagenome (GOLD analysis project Ga0066672, IMG submission 62292) | Grasslands soil microbial communities from the Angelo Coastal Reserve, California, USA - 14_0919_12_20cm | ecosystem: Environmental > Terrestrial > Soil > Grasslands | place: USA...
CCAATGGAAGGCAATGCTGATGTACTCCGCCTTGAGCAACAAATCGGGCGGTTGCTCGGACTACTGGAAATGCGCAGGCCATATAGCGAAAGAATCCGGGAGATTCGGAGTTTGTTTCAACAACCTCGTTGGTCGAGGCGTAACGCCCGGCCCGGGAGCGTTGAATTGTCATTTGTTCACGAAGGGTCTCCACAGCATGGATGAACAGGCTCTTGTAACCGACGCCTCCAGCGCGCCTGCATCGCGCAGAGCAGGTCAGGTCGCACACGAAATCTTCCGGCCTGAACGTCCGCCCGTCTCCATACGCCCGAGCGGGGGTTGGGCGGCGTTGAACCTGCGGGAACTCTGGGCTCATCGAGAGCTTCTCTATTTCCTGACTTGGCGAGACGTCAAGGTGCGCTACAAGCAGACCGCGTTCGGGGCCGCATGGGCCATCATGCAGCCTCTCTTCACGATGCTGATCTTCACCATCTTTTTCGGCAGACTGGCTCAGGTTCCCTCGGACGGAATCCCGTATTCCATCTTCGCTTACGCTGGACTCTTGCCCTGGACATTCTTTGCCAATGCAGTCGGCAACAGCGCAACCAGTCTTGTCGGCAGCTCGAACCTGATCAGAAAAGTCTATTTTCCTCGGATGATCATCCCCGGCGCGGCCGTGTTGGCAGCGCTGGTGGATTTTGCGATTGCGTCGCTTATTCTCGGCATACTGATGGCGTGGCACGGTATTCACGTGCGTTGGACGATCGCTATCTTCCCATTCCTGGCGCTGCTGACCACGATTCTCGCGGTGGGAGTGGGGATGTTATTGGCGGCTTTAAACGTGAAGTACCGGGACGTCCGCTACGCGCTGCCTTTCTTGATTCAGTTGTGGATGTTTGTCACGCCCATTATCTACCCGGCGAGCTTGGTACCGCAGAAGTGGCGTTGGGTGCTGGCGCTGAATCCACTAACCGGAATTATCGAGGGCTTCCGGGCCTCCTTGTTTGGACGCTCCGTTCCTTGGGGCGCGCTCGGCGTCTCCAGTGTAATTGCAATTGGACTGCTTGTGTATTCAGCGTATTCGTTTCAGCGCATGGAGCGCAGTTTCGCCGATACGATTTAAGGCCTATGAAAGCCATCATCGAAGTCGAAAACCTCAGTAAGCAGTACCGGATTGGCGCTCGCGAAGCCCCTTACGACACTCTGCGCGAGGCTCTCATGCGGGCAATCCGCACGACATTCCAGCGTGGACAAAACAATTCAGGCAGGGACACGATTTGGGCACTTCGGAGTATTGCTTTCCAGGTTATGCCGGGGGATGTGATTGGGATCATCGGGCACAACGGGGCGGGCAAATCAACGCTTTTGAAAATTCTCTCCAGAGTGACCGAGCCGACAACTGGAACGGTGGAGTTGTATGGGCGTGTCGGGAGCCTGCTGGAAGTCGGAACCGGGTTCCACCCCGAACTAACTGGTCGCGAGAATATCTACCTGAACGGCGCAATCTTGGGCATGAAGCGCAGCGAAATCGCTCGCAAGTTTGACGAGATTGTTTCCTTCGCCGAAGTCGAACGCTTTATCGACACCCCGGTCAAGCGCTACTCCAGCGGCATGTACCAGCGCCTGGCGTTTGCGGTTGCGGCGTTTCTTGAATCAGAGATCCTGCTGGTTGACGAGGTGTTCGCCGTTGGGGACGCCAGCTTTCAGAAGAAATGTCTCGGGAAAATGCGCGACGTGAGCGCCTGCGGCCGAACGGTACTTTTCGTCAGCCACAAAATGGCCGCCATAGAAGCCCTTTGCAATCGCTGCCTCCTGATTTCTCAGGGTCGGTTGGTAGCAGCGGGCGACCCCAGCGACATCATCACGCGCTACCTTGCTGGCGCGACGAATCCCGACTCCGCATCCAGGGATCTCCTCTCGCATCCTGGTCGGAGAAAAGATCTGACGGCAGTGATGCGATGGATAAACTTGTTCTCCGAGTCCAAGGGCGCGAGCCCGTTGGTGCGCATGGGTGCACCATTTTCGGTGCGAGTTACTTTCCAAAGTGACGCCAAACCAATCCGCCCCGTATTAGGCCTTGTAATCAAGAATAGCTATGGCATGCCGCTCTTCGGTGTCAGCAACCGGGTGATCACCGAATATCTGCCCTCCGAAACCATGTCCGCTGGAACCGTTAGCTGCGATTTCGAAAGCCTTCCCCTGATGCCGGGGACCTATTACTTGGATTTATACCTTGGAGATGAATTCGAGGATTATGACCGGATCTACGAGGCGATCTCATTTGAGGTTTTGCCCACTGACATTTTTGGAAGCGGACGTTTGCCGCCAGCCTCTGACGGCCCGATTTTCTGGCATGCCCGCTGGAGTTTCACGAGGGCCCCGGAGCTAACGGGTGCATCGGTATGAGCTACGCCAGCGCGTTTCGGAGGGTTGCCAGTGATGTGGCTCTCCGCATCACTGATAGTGGTTATAGGCATAGGCAGGCGGAGTTGGCCAGGCTCAGGTCACTTCCGCGGTACCAGCCGACCCTGTCGAACCTGATCGGCATTCCTTTGGAAATCGTGGATGTACATTCCTTTCTGGCTATGTACCACGAGATGTATGAGCAGCAAGCTTATCGCTTCCAAGCGAAAACGGAAGTGCCTTTCATCATAGATGGCGGCGGCATGGATAACCAATTATGTATATATGCGTTCCGTGTTTAGAAAACGAGGCGACATGACACTGCGTATCCTGTGATCCATGGGCAATGGAGCTGTGTGATTCCATTCGACATTCTGCTTGGCTCGTTTCGATTTGGTATGACCATTGTCCTTCACATCGTCCCGGCACTCTTCAGCTCCAATAATGGGGTGTTGGGTGGGGCGGAGCGCTATGCGCTGGAACTTGCGCGTTACATGGCAGAGGAAGTTCCAACGCGGCTGATAACTTTTGGCGACCGAGATCGACACGAGACCACAGGTCAACTGGAGATTCGTGTGATCGGAAATGCCCGGTACGTTCGAGGCCAGCGCCAGAATCCGTTTTCCAGCTCGTTATTTGGGGAATTGTCGAAAGCCAGTGTTGTCCACTGCCACCAGCAGCACATCCTAACCAGCAGCCTGGCGGCGCTCGCCTGCCGGTTGCTCCGACGCCGGGCGTTCGTCACCGATCTGGGCGGGGGAGGCTGGGATGTGTCTGCGTACGTCTCCACGGATCGCTGGTACCACGGCCATCTCCACATCAGCGAATTCAGCCGGAGAGTTTTTGGTCATGCCGGAAAACCTTGGGCGCGCGTCATTCTTGGTGGTGTGGACATACATAAGTTTTCCCCGGATGAGTCTGTAGCCCGAGATGGAAGTGTGGTTTTCGTCGGCCGCTTGCTGCCCCACAAGGGAGTCAACGACCTGGTGAACGCGGTGCCGGCTGACATGCACCTGAGAATTATCGGCCAGTTGTGCGACTCGAGATTCTACCAGGACCTGCGTGCGCTGTCGGCGGCGAAACAGATCACTTTCCATCATGATTTCGCCGACTCGGACCTGGTCAGCACGTATCGCAAGGCACTATGCGTGGTCCTCCCCAGTGTGTACCGGACGATGTACGGCCAGCGCAGCGACATCCCGGAGCTGCTCGGGCAAACGCTGCTGGAAGGCATGGCCTGTGGCACGCCCGCGATTTGCACAAATGTGGGCAGTTTGCCCGAGGTAGTAGAGGACGGCGTCACCGGGTTTGTCGTACCGGCCAACGATCCGCAGGCCTTGGGCGCCAAGTTGCTCTGGCTACGCGATCATCCGGATCGGGCGAGGGAAATGGGAGAAGCCGCCCGTCGCAGGGTGCTCGAAAGGTTTACCTGGCCCGCCGTCGTGCGGCGCTGCCTGGAAATCTATGCACAGGGTTAAAGCGAAAAGAGCGATCACCAAACGGCGAATACCATGTACGAGCCAAATGTAAGCAAGGTTCTAGATCTTCTCAAGCCCTCAGACATAGTTCTGGATCTTGGTGGCTGGGCGCGGCCGTTTAATCGCGCCAATTACGTCATCGACGCCGAACCGTACGGAACGCGAGGTTATTATGGGAAGTGGCTTCCGGCGCAAGGAGGACAGCAGGAGTACTTTACTAAAGAAACTTGGATTCAGCGCGACATTTGCGAACGGACGCCTTTTCCATTCGCTGATAAGACGATTGACTTCGTCATTTGCTCTCACACACTGGAGGACGTGCGAGATCCTCTGTGGGTTTGTTCCGAGATGATCCGTGTGGGGAAACGCGGCTACATCGAAGTACCCTCGCGTCTGGCGGAATCGTGTCGTGGCGTCGAGCCAGGTCAGGTGGGGTGGTCACATCATCGCTGGCTCGTGGAAATTGGGAATAACTCCGTCCGTTTTCTTATGAAATATCACATGATCCATAGCCACTGGAGCCTTTCGATTCCGGAATCCTATTGGCGATCTTTGGGTGAAGAACGGAAGGTGCAGTGGCTATTTTGGGAAGGTTCGTTCAATTATTCGGAAACGATTATCCACGGCACGGAATGCATTGCTGCGGAACTACAGCGCTTCGTTCAATGCACCGATTCATATCCTGGATGGCTGCTCGAAGCCGGTCGGAGGTTCCGACAAGCTCGAAAGATGAAGAACCAGGTCGTGAGCACGCTGGAGCGCGCACTCCAGAGCATCGTTGATGTGATTCATGGCTGAGTGGCACATCATCACCTGCGAATATCCGCCGCAGCTGGGTGGCGTCAGCGATTACACCTATCTCCTCTCGTCGGCTCTGGCGGAAGCAGGCGATAGTGTGCACGTATGGTGCCCCACTGGGTCTGGCGATCCCACACCTGCGCCGGGAGTAGTTGTCCATCGCGAGCTAGGAAGATTCAATCCCGGTGATTTTCACCGTGTTGGCAAGAAGCTGAATGAATTTTCCGCGCCACGCCGGCTACTCGTTCAATGGGTGCCCCATGGCTACGGATTTCGCTCCATGAATCTCCATTTCTGCAATTGGCTCTGGAGCCGGGCGGCTTTTCATCGCGATCGTGTTCAAATAATGGTCCACGAGCCTTTTTTAGCTTTCGACCACGGATCTTTGAAACGGACTGTTGCAGCAGCAGTGCATCGCGCCATGACCACCGTACTCTTACATGCTGCGTGTCACGTTTGGGTTGCCATTCCCGCTTGGGAAGCTTATTTGCGACCCTACGCCCTGGGCCGGCACCTATCTCTTGCCTGGTTGCCAGTCCCCAGCAGTGTGCCGCCAATTGTGGACTCTGAAGGCGTATCGATGGCCCGTGCCGCTTATGCACCCGCGCAAGGTTTTCTTGTTGGCCATTTCGGGACCTATGGTTGTCCGATCGAAGAATTGCTGATGGCCTTGGTTCCCCAGCTGCTGCGCAGGAACTCCGCTGGTGCTGTGCTACTCCTGGGGCGCGGAAGCACAACTCAGCGCGACGCACTTCTCCGTCGGCATCCCGATCTAGCCACGCGGGTTCACGCCACCGGTGCGCTCGAAGCGGCGGACCTTTCTCGTCACCTGAGCGCTTGTGATGTTTTGGTCCAACCGTATCCAGATGGTGTGAGCAGCCGGCGCACGACCGTAATGGCTGGGCTCGCTCTCGGCCTTCCCATCGTCACTACCGTCGGGGATCTCACCGAGGCTTTGTGGGCCAAAAGTGATGCCGTTGCTCTCGCTCCGGCCGGCGACCTGACCAGTATGGTGGAACTCACAGAGCAACTGCTGAGAGATAAAACCGAAAGGAGCCGCCTGAGCACTGCGGCCAAAGCGCTTTATGAGCAGTGCTTTGCTCTCGGGCACGTCGTCGCAGCATTGAGAGCGCCTAGCGGCTACTACGCGCAATCTTCATCGCATGACTGAAGGCTGTGACAAAGTCTTGAAGAACAGCTTCTTGCGGGAGCGGATTTGCTCGTGACCTGGGTCCGGTGTGGGATGCCGCACGGCACGGCTTGTAAAAATTGAGTCACGTGGTGAGCAGTTCTGGAGTGGGTAACCCGGTGCGGATCGTTATAACCAATTGGAATCGGCGGAAAGTCGGAGGTATAGAGACCTACCTCAGCAACATGATTCCCGAGCTACGCCGTGCTGGTCATACTTTGGCCTTCTGGTCCGAGCTCGATCAGCCTGCAGACCGTGAACGGATTCCGCTTCCCCCTGAAGCGCCTGCGTGGTGTGTTTCCGAGCTGGGCGTTCAAGCGACCTTAGCCGCATTGCGCGACTGGCACCCTGATTTGATTTACGCGCATGGTCTCCTTGACCCAAAACTCGAAGCTCAGACGCTCGCGGTCGCGCCTGGCGTATTTTGTGCGCACGCCTACTACGGCACGTGCATCAGCGGCGGAAAAACGTTCAAATTCCCGGTGGTCACGCCATGTAATCGTCGGTTTGGTTGGCAATGCCTGATCCACTACTACCCACACCGCTGCGGTGACTGGAGTCCGGCCAATATGCTGCAGGAGTATCGGCGCCAGTCAGGGCGTTTAAAGCTTTTACGGCACTACAGAGCGATCGTGACGCTCTCCGATCACATCGCCTCCGAGTACAGGAAGCACGGTTTCCCGTCCGATTGTATCTACACTCTTGCTCCCCCGCTCAGCTATGGCGTCTCTCATGAGGCTTATGGCATTCGAGAAGTGGCACCGGCAGGAGCCCCCAGCGAAAAGTGCGCTGTCAGCCACGGTTCACTCACCGCAGACCGAAGCCAGCCTTATTGGCGGCTTCTGTTTCTAGGCCGCATGGATTATTTGAAAGGCGGACATCTCTTCCTGGATGCGCTCCCGCAGGCGGCGGCATCCCTGGACCGGCCTCTGCGTGTGACCTTTGCCGGAGATGGGCCTGCGCGCAGTGACTGGGAACGTCAAGCCATGCGTGTGAAGGACCAAGCTCAAGGGTTGGATATAGAGTTTGTTGGTTGGTTGGAAGGACGTCAGCGCGAATCACTCTTCGCCAATTGCGACTTGCTGGTAATGCCCAGTCAGTGGCCTGAGCCATTTGGGCTTTCAGGGCCAGAAGCGAGCCAGCATGGAGTTCCGGCGGTCGCCTTCGCCGTGGGGGGCATCCCGGAGTGGCTCTCGGACGGTGCGAATGGGTATTTTGCGCCGGGTAACCCGCCCACCTCGGCTGGTCTGGCCGAAGCGATCGTTCGTGCCTTGCGGGATCCCGAGACCCACGCCCGCCTGTGCCGCGGTGCGTTAGCGATGTCCCAGCGGTTCGGCATCGAAAAACACGTTGTCGGATTGTTGGATGTGTTTGAGAAGGCTCTCGCCTTGCGAGCAAGCAGTACGAGTGAGAGGGCTCTAAATAAGGCAGAAGCTTTTATCCTAATAGAGTGACCTATGGAGCGTCATCTCCGAGTGCTCTTCTTCGTTGAGGGTTATACGGATATTCGGTTTGTTGTCGGCCTTAGTAGCATTTGCCGGCTAGTGGTCGCTGTTCCATCAAGGCCCTACGTCGAGAGTGGGCTAAAGCAGCGCCTAGCCCAAAGCAGCGCGAGCCTGCGCGTCGACGAGATTAACGGTGGCCGGGTTGGTTTTCAGCTGCGCTCGTTCGTCTATCTTTGGCAGCGCGCAAGGGATTTTGACGTCATTCTCTCTCAAGAGGCGTTGCGGGGCTCGCTCAACGCGAATGTCATTGGTGCCTTGCAGCGCGTGCCCGTAGTAATGTCCATGGGAAGCTCTCCTGTCGAATCCTTTCGTTGCCGGCGCATACGCAGGCAGATTAATTGGGCGAAGGCAGTCCTCGGCGAGACAGTTATCTGGACACTCCTGAGGATCAATGGCCGCTTAGCAGCCAGATGCCTGGGCATTGGACCCTACCTCCGCGATGTGGCCGCTCGGTTCTGCCCGAGGACTCAGATCGGGCTTCACCACGGGGTAGATACCGACTATTTCCGGCCGGCTGATCACGCCGAGCGAGCAGAGCTGCGACGCAAGCTCGATTTGCCAGTCGAGAAATTCATGATTTTCTGCTCCAGCCGCATTAGCCATGAAAAAGATCCCGAAACCGTGCTGAAGGCAGCGGCGCTGGCTCGCACTCGGGGATTGGACGCTGTTCTCATCAACCTCGGGGGTGGGTACAAAGAATTCCTTCACTTGGCCGGGCAATTGCACCTCCCGGAGGCCGGAAGCTGGGTTCTTGGTCGGCCTGCGGCCCATCCCATGACGGAGTTGGCTGATTACTTCAGAGCCGCCGACGTACTGGCCCAAGCCTCCCTCGCTGAAGGGCTGGGATTTTCACCCCTAGAAGCGCTTGCTTGCGGGACTCCTGTGGTGGCCACCGCGGTTGGAGGGATGGCAGTGCAACTGAAGGGCTACGCTCGATTAACGCCTCTCCGCGATCCTGAGGCGATGGCTGAACAATTTCTTTGGGTCAGGGCGAATCCGGACCAAGCCCGCGCTCAGGCGCTCCAAGGGCGTGAATTCGTTATTCGCGAATGGAACCGGCAGAAGGCTTTTGTGGACCTCTTGAGAGTACTCGAGACAGTTGTTCGAAAGGAGCAGGTCGCTGACAAACGTAAACGAAATGGCAACTGAGGTATGGCCGCTATTGAAGGAATTAACCATGTTTGCGCGGATGTGCTGACCGGCAAGGTTCCCAGAGCGTCGACGAGTTTGCAGTTTGGATTAGGGAGTATTACGCAGTGCCAGGATAAAGGATGAAGAGAGCAGCACCAAGGAACCACAGGCGCGAATCGATGCGAATTCTTGTGGCACATAATGTCGCGCGGAGGCGCACCGGAGGTATGAACCGGATCATGGGCTTCATCCATGATCAAGTCGCACTTGCAGGACATGCAGTGGATTATTTCTGCGCCGAGGATGTTCCTGCTCCCCTGAACGGTCGTCTGACCCGATTTACGTTCCCTATTCTTGTCTTTCGCCACGCTGTCCACGCCGCTCGTTTGGGCAAACCCTACGACATAATTAATGTCCACGAGCCGCAGGCCGGCGTGATCTCGAGTTTCAAAAGGGCTGCGGGGAATCCGGTGGTCGTGGCGACCAGCCATGGAGTAGAGCGCCGGGCTTGGGAACTAGCTTTGGAGGAGGCGCGACTCGGTCGGAAAGGTCCTACCCTCAAAACCCGCTTGATCTATCCACTGACGAGCCTCTGGCAATCTAAGGTGGGTCTGCAACGCGCGGATCACATTTTCTGCCTGAATTATGAAGATCGAGATTACTTGCTCGGCTGGCTCAGGATTGCTGATAGTAAGCTCACGCGAATTTTTCCGGGAGCCGCTAGGGTTTACGCAGAGGCTGCCAGGAAACGTGATTATGCCCGGGCCACCCGTCTGCTTTTCGCCTCAACCTGGCGCAACAACAAGGGTATAGAGGATCTGGTCCCCGCTTTTACGATTTTGGCGGAGCGCCACCCGGAATTGGTTCTTATCGTGCTCGGCGGTGGCGTGCCGCAGAGCATCGTTATGGCTCTGTTTCCTAAGTCGCTCCGAGTCAGGATTTCGTTCGTAGATACAACCAGTGAGCCGGATACCGCTGCGGTGTTCGCTGCGGCCGACATTTACATCCTCCCGAGTTTGTTCGAGGGTACCCCGCTCACGTTGATGGAGGCGATGATGAGTGGATTGCCTGTTGTTGCGACCGCCACTTGTGGCATGAAAGACGTTATCCAAAACGGGAGGAATGGATTGTTGGTGCCGATTCGTTCCCCTGAAGCCATTGTGAAGGCGGTCGAGCAATTGATTGTCAGTCCCACGTATCGCGCGTGCCTCGGTCGTGCCGCGCAGGAAGATGCTCTGGGAAAATATACTTGGCAGAAAGTGGCTGAACCCGTCCGAAGTGTCTATGAACAATTATGCGATGGGAGGATTGGATGAGCGGAAAGGATTGGGTTCGGCCCTGTTGTCCGACGACCAGCAGGGCGGCTTAGACAGTGGGTCACATGTATTTGACGGGACCGAACACTGCTTGCCTTTCCCAGGGAGGCCGCCAATCGAATTTCCGATTTGTAGTAATCCGAGAACCCTGATGCGCTGCATCGCTCTGCGTTCGTTAATCGTGGCTGAGAAACCGTGAGGGCCCTTGTCCATCTCTTACTCTGGCGAGTGGGACTGGCAGGAGCTGAGACACAAACCACTCCCGCGGAACGAGATTGCTTGGCCCGCCACGTTGGTGGCAAGAAGCGTCCAGTCGAAATTGGAGTTTGGCACGGAGTGACAACATGTCGCCTGCGCGCCGAAATGGCCTCTGACGGTGTGCTGATCGCGGTTGATCCGTACCCGATCGGACGACTGGGCTTTAGCGCTCAACGGTACATTGCCAGCAAAGAGGTAGGCAAGGTCTATAACGGATCTGTTCGATGGATACGCTCGACCGGCGTTCGAGCTGCACAGGATTACGCGCTCTCGGGGAGTCATCCCGTGGACTTTGTATTCCTGGATGCAGACCATTCCTATCAAGGGTTGCGCGATGATTGGGATGCCTGGAGTTCGTTGCTTGCTCCGAACGGGATTGTTGCCCTTCATGATAGCCGCTCAAGTGCCGCACGTCAGATCGAGGATGCTGGCAGCGTCGTTTTTACGCGCGAAGTCATCCTGCATGACGTGCGGTTCGAATTGCTTGAAACGGTGGATACGCTGACGGTTCTGCGGCGACGAATGGAATCATGAATTTCCATAGTGTCGGCATCATTTGCGATTTCGCTGAAGAGAACTGGCCCAGCATGGACCTGATCGCAGACATGCTCTTGCAACATCTCGAAACAGATCACGTCTCCGGGCTGCGCGCAATTCGTCTCCGCCCGCGCATGGTGCCCAGGTTTGGTTCCCTCCCGATCTTGCGGCGCACTCGCCTCGCCTATAACGCCGACCGCTTGGTCAACCGAATGCGAGACTACCCGCGTTGGCTGCGATCGAGAGTGGACGTGTTTGATCTTTTCCATGTGATCGACCACAGTTATGCTCACCTTGTTCACCAGTTGCCTGCCGGGCGCGCCATCGTGACCTGCCACGATCTGGATGCCTTTCGCTGCATTCTAGACCCCGCGGTTCATCGCCGATCGAAACTGCTTGAGGGATTAGCTCGGCATGCGTTGAGGGGTTTCTGCAAGGCGGCATGGGTCACTTGTCCCAGCGCGGCAACTCGGGACGCATTATTGGCGAACGGCTTGTTTCCGGCAGACCGGATGACAGTGGTTCCGAACGGAGTCCATCCTTCCTGCAAGACTCAACCGGATCCCGCGGCGGATGCCGAAGCGATGCGACTGCTGGGGAGAAAAGCTGGCGAGACCATCGAGCTCTTGCACGTGGGCAGCACAATCGCGCGAAAGAGGATCGATGTGCTCTTGCGAGTCTTTGCAGAGGTGAGAACAGAGTTTCCTACCGTGCGACTGGTGCAAGTTGGCGGGCCGTTCACTCCCGCGCAGGATTCCCTGCTTCGGGAGTTGGAACTGGCCAACTCGGTCAATGTTCTCCCGCGTTTAGAACGGCCCGTTTTGGCAGCAGTCTATAGGCGGGCTGCCCTGGTCTTGCAAACTTCCGAGGCCGAGGGCTTTGCGCTGCCGGTCATCGAAGCCATGGCGTGCGGGACTCCAGTGCTGGCCAGTGATATTCCAGCGCTGCGCGAGGTTGGGGGGAGGGCGGCGATGTACTGTCCCGTAGGCGAAATCGCAGCTTGGACCGAATCGGCAATCGCGCTGCTCCGGGAGCGAGAGCGCGAGCCTGAGAGTTGGTGTACCCGCCGGGTAGCAGGCTTAAACCAAGCGAAGAAATTCAGTTGGGCAGAGTATGCCAAAAAGATGGTTGGGATTTACCAGAGGCTGCTGACGTACTGAGCCAGTTTTGCGGCGGCCGTTACGTTTCACCTAGATACTGCGCGCATCCTAACGCATTAGAAGTCTTCTACCACTCGAGCAGCTTGGGTCCGCAAGATGAGAATCGTGTTCCTAAATCCGACGGGAGAATTGGGCGGGGCTGAGGTGAGTCTTCTGAGCATTCTGGCAAGCTTGCGGGTGGCAGAGCCCCGATGGTCGCTGCGGTTAATTGTGGGTAGCAATGGCCGGTTTGTCTCGCAGGCTGAAGCGCTGGGGGCATGCACGCGTGTCGTGCCCTTTCCACCGGCATTAGCGAGGCTAGGGGATGCCGGCTCATGTGACGCGGGCGATAGGCGGTTGAGCCGGCTTGCCGCAGGGCTTTTCTCCGCGGCTCCTGGAGTCTTGGCCTACATAGGTCAACTGCGTTCCGCTCTTCGCGACTTGAATCCGGATCTCGTGCACACCAATGGTCTCAAGATGCACGTCCTTGGAGTGTGGTCGCGACCACCGCGTATCCCCACAGTTTGGCACATCCACGAGTATGTGCAGCCGAGACCGATCATGGCTCGTTTGCTTCGGAGATGCGCCGCGAGCTGCAGTGCAGTCGTCGCCAATTCTAGAAGCGTAGCCGCGGACGTGCAGGCCGCTTGTGGCCACCGCATAAATGTCCACACGGTTTACAATGCTATTGATTTAGCCCGGTTTTGCCCGATTGGGCCTACTTTGGACTTGGACGCCTTGGCCGGTTTGCCTCCCCCGGAGGCGGGTGCTGTGCGCGTTGGGCTAGTGGGCACACTCGCTTCGTGGAAGGGGCACAAAACCTTCCTGGAGGCTCTCGCGCTGCTGCCTCCAAATCTTCCCATTCAAGCGTATGTAGTGGGCGGCGCGGTTTATCAAACGAATGGAAGCCAATATAGCTTGGACGAGCTGCGAAGTCTCGCCGCCAAACTGAAGATATCCCACAAAGTGGGCTTTACCGGTTTTGTGGAGGATTCCGCTTCGGCGATGCGCTCCTTGGATATTGTGGTCCACGCCAGCATCAGGCCGGAACCTTTCGGACTAGTCATCGTCGAAGCCATGGCGTGCGGGCGAGCGCTGATTGCCAGCCAGGCCGGAGGCGCTGCCGAGATTTTGGAATTGGGGAAAAATGCTTTAGGTCACCCCTCCGGGGATGCTGCCGCCCTGGCCGACCGCATCGCGGAGTTGGCGTCGAATCCAGGTCTGAGGGCGCAGCTGGGGAAGGCTGGTAGAGCCACGGCGGAGTCACGCTTTGACCGCGCTAGGCTCGCCAAAGATTGGATCCCAATCTATCGGCAGGTCATGGCCTCGTGAAGCTAATGCGTGTGTTGCATGTGCATAGCGGCAACTTGTACGGCGGCGTCGAAACGCTGCTCTTGACACTGGCGCGCTATAGGGATCTTTGCCCGGCTATGGAGCCTGAGTTTGCCCTCTGCTTCGAGGGTCGTTTGAGCCAGGAGCTGAATGCCGTTGGCGCGCGAATCCATCTCCTGGGAAAGGTGCGAATCCGCCACCCACTCTCAGTTTGGCGATCCAGAGGGGTTTTGAAGGACGTCCTGCAGCGGCAGAAGATAGATGTCGTCATTTGCCATTCCGCATGGCCCCAGGCGATTTTTGGTCCGGTGGTTCGCCGCGCCCACCTGCCGCTGGTTTTTTGGCTCCACAATGCTGTCAATGACCACCACTGGCTGCAGCTTTGGGCGCGGCTGGCTCCGCCAGATCTGGCTCTGTGCTGCAGCAGGTTCACGCAGAGGACGCTACCCAAGATGTACCCGAAAGTGTCCAGCCAACTGATCCGCTGCCCAATCTCTGAAATTAGACCGCACGCTTCGGATACTGAACGCCGGGCGACGCGAGCCGAGTTAAGTGCTCCCATGCAGGCCACGGCCATTGCGCAAGCCAGCCGAATGGAGGTTTGGAAAGGCCACGGGTTGTTATTACAAGCTTTGGGCATGCTGAAGGATATGCCCAGTTGGGTAGCCTGGATTGCGGGAGGAGCGCAGCGGCCCCAGGAACTGAGCTACCTGAACAGTTTGAAGAAGACAGCAGCCACGTTGGGAATTGAGGACCGCGTGATGTTTCTTGGTCAGCGCTCAGATGTCCCGCGAATCCTTGAGGCTGCGGATATTCACTGCCAGCCGAACACTGGTCCGGAACCCTTCGGCATCACGTTTATCGAGGCGCTCTACGCCGGTATTCCGGTCGTTACCACCGCGATGGGAGGCGCCCAGGAGATCGTGGACGATTCCTGTGGAATCTTAGTCCCGCCTAACGACCCGCAGGCATTGGCCGCCTCCCTGCGACAGCTGATCCAAGACAGCGTTCTGCGGAGAAGGCTAGGAGCTGCCGGGCCAGCTCGCGCTCGACACCTCTGTAACCCCGCAGCACAACTCCAAAAGTTACATCGAGCTTTGGGAAGCGTCTATGGTGACGGCGAACATTAAACAAATCGCAAGATTCTGCACGCCACCGGGGCTTCGCAACTGGTTACGTTCCCCAACTCGCTCAGCTATGCGGGTATGGGATGAGATTGCCGACCCGATATGGGGCAGAGCGTCCTGGGGTATCGGGTGGCAGCCTTCGGTGTCGCGGAGGTTCCGCCCGTCTCCGCTACGCTCCGCCTCTCGGACTCGGGTCACAAACACAGAGCAGCTCTCATAAGCACTCGAACATAGTTCGGGGTCAGGTCAATGGAAGTTCCAAGGGCTTCGCTGACTCAACTCAGAGGCTGGTACTACGTTGCCCCAACACTCGTGCTAGTGGCTGTTCTGCTGGGACCCTCTCTGAAGCTGGGATTTGTTTCTGATGATTTTCTACATCTAGTAGAAGATTCGAATTTGCCGCTGACAGCATCCAGCGATCAGCTGTTGCGCCCACTCCGGAACATCATTTTCAAAATTGCCGTTCGCCTTTTCGGGCTGAACCCTCTGCCTTTCCACATGGCTATCGTTGTGTTTTATGCGCTTGTTGCAGTCCTGCTGTTTGAGCTCGTTTGGGAGCTCAGCCGGGATTTACGAGTTGCTGGGCTTGCGACTGCACTGGTCGCAGCCTTTCCGCGGAATCACCAAGTCGCCTTTTGGTTTGCCGCCTTTCAAGATTTGGTTGTCGCAGTGGCAGCGCTCCTGACGTTTGTTCTTTTCTTGCAACATCGCAAGTCGGGATCTGCTTGGTATCTCACATTGGCAGTCCTCTTATTTGTTATAAGCCTGGGCTTTAAGGAGACCGCGATTGCAGTTCCTGCGACCCTTGTTTTGATTGATCTGTATCAAGGGCAGCGGCTCACGGCACGCTGGAAAGCATGGAAGAGTCATGTGCCGCTCATTTGCGCTGCGATTGCTTACCTTGCCTTCGCAGTCTTCGTACATCACAAGGGCTTCAATTCGGTGTACTACACTGCTCGCACTCCTACGCAACTCCTGGGAAACTACTTCAAGGATTTGCATGGTTTGTTG
>Ga0066672_10000228_pt1 | contig 15192 bp, 12 predicted proteins | sample GraSoiAngelo_121_FD_62292 | JGI IMG/M metagenome (GOLD analysis project Ga0066672, IMG submission 62292) | Grasslands soil microbial communities from the Angelo Coastal Reserve, California, USA - 14_0919_12_20cm | ecosystem: Environmental > Terrestrial > Soil > Grasslands | place: USA...
GAAGCGGCCAGAAGTACTTTTCCCACTTTCTGGGTTGAGCGAGCGAGTTCATACCTTGTGGGCCAGGCCTATTTGCTCAAAGATTCCGTCGCGGAGTTCCAGGTAGCGAGGCGAGCTGATGTCCCGAGGATGAGCAATATCGATCTCGACGATCCCCTGGATCCTGGCTGGCCGGGCGCTCATGATCACCACGCGGTCGGCCAACTGAACTGCCTAGTCGATATCGTGGGTAACGAAAATGATGGTCTTGCGTTCAGCCTCCCAAATACGCAGCAACTCTCCACGCATAATCAGGCGTGTAATGGAATCCAGCGCGCCGAACGGTTCGTCCAGGAAGAGCATATCGGGATTCACAGCCAGGGCGCGCGCGACTTCGAGGCGCTGCTTCATTCCACCCGAGAGTTCCTGCGGATATGTTTTTTCGAATCCCTGCAGACCCACCAACTTGACGTAGTGGGCGACGCGTTGCGCCCGCTCCGAGGGTGAAAGCCGGAACAATCCAAAACCGATATTGCCTTCAACCGTGAGCCACGGGAAGACACCACGTTCCTGAAAGACGAAAATGCGGCGCGGATCGGGACCGCGGACGATCTCGCCATCAATCTTCACCTCGCCTCGCGTGGGCGAAATGAAGCCGGCGACGACGTTCAGCATGGTAGACTTGCCGCAGCCAGAGGGGCCCAGCAGGCAGACAAATTCTCCTTCACCAACCTCCAGGTCAATCTGCTGCAAGACCGAGACTTCGTGGCCGTCGCGGGTGAAGACCATATCAATGCCTTCAGCCCGCAACTTCGGTTTCAAAGTCCGCCCTTTCCTGACTCCATGGTCTGCAAGAATCGTTTCTGTAGCCATATTATTTCAATCCTGGCCAGCCACCATCAGGCGCGAGCGTTTGCAGATTTCACCAAGGAGGAACAGCCAAAGAGTCCCGTGTCCGGAGACACGTCTCTTGGTGGGTGAGGAGGGAAAGCATACGACACTGGCAGGCTCCGAAACAGGCAACTCCGCTAGCGCAAAAGAGCCTACCAACTCTCTCATTTTTCGTGCCATTTCCGCCAGTTTTCTTGGATCCTTGGAAAATTCCAAACTTCCCTTAAAGACACAGCATTTAAGTTAAAACGGTTTTAGTAAAGTTCTAAGCCGGGAAACTTTATCAGTAATCCCATTTGCGGTCAAGAATTCCACGGTGGTGTAATTAAAAGTGCGAGTCAAACCCTATCATTCAAAAGCATAAATGGCATTTCAAAAAGCGGGAAATGGGGCTTGCAGAGCCCGTCCGGCTTTGGTTTTCAAGGATTGGGCGGTCATGGTAGACTGATTTCCCAAATGGAACGACGCGATGAACCTATTCTTTCAAGACCTCCGTTATGCCTTCCGAATTATCCGCAAGGGTAGAGGCACGTCAATCATCATTATTCTCTCCTTGGCGATCGGGATTGGCGCCAACACGGCCATGTTCAGCGTGACTAACGGACTGCTTCTGCGTCCTTTGGGGTTCGCCGACCAGGACCGGCTGGCGGTACTGTGGCTGCGTTCCCCGGGAATTGGGATTGCACAGGATTGGCCGTCGCCGGGGCAATTCAACGACATCCAGACCCAGAACAAGGTGTTCGATGAAACCGCCCTCGCCATTGGCCGGACTGCGACGCTGACAGGGTTGGCGCAACCGGAGCGTCTGGAGGCGGTCCGCACCACTTCGACCCTGCTGGACATGCTGGGAGCGAAGGCCATGTTGGGGCGATTGCTGCTCGCCCAAGAAGACAAGCCGGGACAAGCCAACGCGGCGGTGCTGAGCTACGCGCTGTGGACGCGGCTGTTCGGCTCAGACCGGCAGATCCTGGGCCGGAGCCTGGCCATTGACGGCAAACAATACACGGTGGCCGGCGTGTTAGAGCCCAACTTTGTGGTGAACCATGAGGTGTTGCAGACAATAGGGGGCCTGGAGAAAGCCGAGATATTCCTGCCTCTGCCGCTCTCCGCCGACATCCTGAACAACTACGATGAAGAGGACTACAACATCCTGGCGCGGGTTAAGCCGGGAGTCAGCATGAAGCAGGCGCAAGCGGATGTCAACATAATAGCCAACCACATTCGAGAGCGCGATCACCGGGACCGGACATTCACTATTAGCGTGGTTCCACTGCTGGAACAGGTGGTGGGCAACGTGAGACTCACGGTGCTGGTGTTGTTCGGATCGGTGGTCCTGGTGCTGCTGATCGCCAGCGCCAACGTAGCCAACCTATTGCTATCGCGGGCCGTGGGCAGACAGAAGGAGATAGCGCTAAGAACCGCCATAGGGGCGAGCCGCCATCGGCTGATACGGCAACTGCTCACCGAGAGCGCGGTATTCGGCCTGTTGGGCGGAGCGGGCGGATTGATAGTGGCCGGCTTGGGCTTGACTGTGATCCGCACGATCAACCCCGGCAATATTCCTCGGATCGATCAGATCGGGATCGATGCCCAGGTGCTGCTGTTCACCTTGGTCATTTCGGTGCTGACCAGCGTGCTTTTTGGACTGGCGCCAGCCTTGCAGGTTTTGAAAATCGACTTGAATTCCGTACTGAAGGCGGGCGGGCGAAGCGGACAAGCAGACGGCGGGTTCGATGTAAAGCGGCATAAGCTGCGGAGCTTGCTGGTGGTGGGCGAACTGGCCCTTTCCCTGGTGCTACTGGTGTGCGCCGGCCTGCTGATCCGCAGTTTTGTGCGGCTGCTGGAGGTGCCTCCCGGATTCACTCCCGATCACGTTATTTCCGCGCGCATCTCCCTGACTGATCCCAAGTATCAGGAGCTGCCGGCCAAGGCGCGCTTCGCGGAAGACGTGCAGCAGAAAGTAAAGAGCTTGCCAGGGGTGACCGTACAGGGAGTGATTTCCGCTTTGCCATTAACCTCGGCGGCGTTTTGGGGGACCGTAACTGTGGAGGGCTATGCGCCGCCGGCCAACGAACCGGAGATCCAGGCGGATGTTCGGGGAATTTCACCCGACTATTTCCAGGTGATGAAAATCCCCTTGATGAAGGGACGCGTATTCACCGACAGCGACACGCAGGAAGGCCAACCCGTGATCATGGTGGATGAAAAGACGGTGCAGCGTTTCTGGCCCCATCAAGATCCGATAGGCAAGCGAATCCGTCCCGATGACGGACCAAAGGCTCCCTATTACAGCATTGTGGGAGTGGTGGGGGTAGTCAAGCAGTACGGTTTGGACTCCAATGAACGAATCACGTTGTATTTTCCTTTCAAACAGAGAGGCACCAACAGCCTCTATGTAGTGGCGCGCACCGCTTCCGATCCCGCTGCCATGTCCGGCGCGGTTGTAGGCGCGATTCACAACGTCGATCCGAACATTGCCGTGTATGACATCAGCACCATGGAAGCACGGCTGCAACGTTCCCTGGCGCGGCAACGATTCTCCATGACCCTGCTGGGAAGTTTTGCAGGCTTTGCGCTCATATTGGCCGCGATTGGCGTTTATGGCGTCCTTTCCTACGTGGTAACGCAAGGGACACGCGATATCGGCGTACGCATCACGCTGGGAGCCCAACGAGGCAACATCCTGCGCCTGGTTTTGCAGCACGGCTTGTATCTGACGGCAGGAGGAATCGCGGGAGGATTGATTGGCGCTTTGATTATGGGACGGGTCATGCAGAGCCTGCTGTTTGGGATAGGAGCCGCCGATACCGTTACTTTCTTTCTGGTGGCGATCTTCTTGATATTCGTGGCGCTGGTGGCCAGTTATCTTCCAGCCCGAAGAGCCATCCGGATAGATCCGATGGTCGCGCTCAGAAACGAATAATAACCCGCACCGAGGGGTTTTCGATGCGACGGACAAATTTCCGACAACGGGCCAGATTGAGGAGACACGATGAAGACGTTTGAACTGCTGGAATCCCAAGTACGCAGCTACTCACGCTCCTTTCCTGTGGTATTTGCAAAGGCACAAGGCTCCTATTTGTTTGACGAAGCCGGAAAGAAGTATCTGGATTTCTTCAGCGGGGCCGGATCGTTGAACTATGGCCATAACAATCCGAAGCTGAAGCGCCGCCTGATCGAATATGTGGAAAGCGATGGTGTCACGCATGGCCTCGACATGGCCACCACGGCCAAGAGACGATTTCTGGAGCAATTCAACTCGGTCATCCTGAAGCCGCGCAAGCTGGAGCACAAGATCCAGTTTACCGGCCCTACGGGAACCAACGCGGTTGAGGCTTCCCTGAAGCTGGCGCGCAAAGTAACAGGGCGGCCCACGGTGATCCATTTTGTCAACTCCTTTCACGGGATGACCATGGGCTCGCTTTCGGTGACTGGCAGCGTGGCGAAACGGAGTGGAGCGGGTATTCCTTTGCCTTACAGCCTGCCGATGTTTTTCGATGGCGATCTGGGTCCGCAGGTGAACACCCTGGACTACCTGGAGGCGTTCCTGGCCAACAATTCCGGAAACGGCATCGGGCTGCCAGCCGCGGTACTGGTGGAAACGATCCAGGCAGAGGGCGGAGTAAAAGTGGCCAGCCGCCGCTGGCTGCAGGGACTTGAACAGATCACGAGACACTATGGGATCGTGCTCATCATAGATGACATTCAAGTGGGCTGCGGGCGGACAGGAGACTTTTTCAGCTTTGAGGCAGCCGGCATACGGCCAGACATGATTTGCCTTTCCAAGTCCATCGGCGGATATGGATTGCCGATGTCGCTGCTGCTGGTTCGCCCGGATATGGACATATGGCACCCGGGCGAGCATAGCGGCACCTTCCGCGGCAACAATTTGGCATTCGTGACCGCGACAGAAGCTCTTTCCTACTGGGAGAACACCACCTTCAGCGATTCAGTCAGGGAGAGGTCGCGCCAAGCCGCTATCCTGCTGGAAAAGGTGGCCAGCAACTATCCGGATGCCAAGGCCAAGGTCCGTGGGCGAGGCCTGATACAGGGTTTCATTTGCGGGACCGAGGGGATGGCACAGAGCGTGTCCCGAGCAGCTTTTGAGCGCGGGCTGATTATTGAGACTTGCGGTCCCAAAGACGAAGTATTGAAAGTGCTGCCGTGCCTGACGCTTACGCAAGGTGAGATGGAAGAAGGGATTTCGATTCTTGAAGAGGCGCTTAAGTCGGTTTTGAAGAGCGTAGTGGCCCCTAGCACGGCGGTCCATGTGGCGACATAACCTTTTACGACGGAGGAAAGCAAGGTCATTTTCACCGCAGAGTGGCGCAGAGAATTGTGCGGAAAGCGCGATTTCAAAGCACCAGGAAGAGAAGAAGGAAAGTAAACAGAGTTCGTTTGCAGGCTCTGTTTGTACCCCAAAATGCAGGCCTACGGCCTGGCTGACCTGTTTCGCCATGCTGGGCCTAAGTTAACCCCGCGACCTCTTGATTCTAAAGCAAGTGACATTAGGCTAAAGAGGACACGGGGTATAGCCAATGCATGCTCCATCCCAAATCCCAAAATTACCCAAAATTACCAAATTGCCCATTTACCCAATGCCATCCGTCAGTCCTGATAACTGAACGCGGCCTTAAGGCTGGCAACCTCAATCATGTCGCCTTCATTCAGTTCGCGCTGGCCTGTAACTTCCTCTCCATTGATCTTGAGCGTAACTTTCTTTTCAGAGGAGCTAATAAAATACTTGGTTTCCCGCTTGCTGATCAGGGCCGCCGTCTTTGGAGCAAAGAAGCCCTTCAGCCTGATGGATGCCATGTCGGACTTGCCAATCATGGTCATCTTGCCGGTCAGGACATATTGGCGCTGGTCGGTCCTGCCCTGCAGAATACTCAGGATGCCGATCCGTTCTTTGGCCGGCACTACGGCGGCGGCTTTACCGATGCCGAGAGGGTTGCCGGCGGGGGCAGGCACATTCTTGGCGGCTATCATTTCCTGGGCCTGTTTGGTATCCAGCACCACGGTGGATTCCAAGACAGGAGTAGCAGGTCCGGCTTTTTGCGCAGGCTGGGAGGGACCTGTCTTCAGGCCTTCATCCTTAAACTGGACAAGGTGTTTGCCTATCAATACCTGGTCTCCGTCTTTTAGAGCAGCTTTTCCGATTCTCTGGCTGTTTACATAGGTCCCATTCAGCGACCCCAGATCTTCAACGGCGTAGTGGTCCTGGTCCCAATAGACTTTTGCGTGGTGGCCGGAGACGGCCAGGTTATCGATCTGGAGCGAGTTGTCCGGCAAGCGGCCAATGGTCAGAGCGCCCTGGGTCAGGGTAATTTCCTTTAATACTGCCTGTTCGAACTTCAAATAGAGTTTTGCCATTGCGAGCCTCCGGAGAACCACCTGCTGAAAATGTTTTTATACCATGGCCGCTCCACAACTCTCAGGAGCAGGCATGTAATATTGTCGTCGCCACCCTGATCCTTGGCGGTCTGTATCAGGGCAGCACAGCCTTGCTGTAAGTTGGCAGAGGAGGCAACGATCTTAAGAATCTCTTCATCACGCACATGCCTGGTCAATCCATCCGAACTCAACACCAAAGTATCGCCGGGAAGCACCAGCAAGTCTTCCACGTCCGCATCTACCTTCTCTTCCGATCCCAGCGCCCGCAGAATAATATTTTGTATTTCCGAGCGCTCTGCCTGCTCCCGCGTAATGTATCCCCGCCGCACCTGCTCCATCACCAGCGAGTGGTCCTGGGTGAGTTGCTGAATGGAATCCTGGCGGATGAGATAGATGCGGCTGTCACCCACATTGCCTATCGAAAGAGCATTCCCCCGGATGAGCGCAGCCACAATGGTGGAACCCATGCCCGACCTTGATTCTTGCTTCAGGCCGGTCTCATAAATCGTCTGGTTCGCAAGCTGAATGGCGCTGGCCAGCGCCTTGGCATCGGGCGAAAGACCTTCCAGAGATTCACCTACTTGCCGGTATTCGCCGGACTTGCCTCTCTCGCGGAAATAGCCAAGCAGGACGTCCACCGCGATCTTGCTGGCAACCTCACCGGCGGCCTGCCCTCCCATGCCGTCACAGACCACAAAAATCCCACAGCGCGAATCGTAGCCGAAGTTGTCTTCGTTGTTCGAACGCACGCAACCCACGTCAGTCTTTCCGGCAACTTCAACCGCAAGCGTCATGTCTCTGTGTAGAAATCCTACCTTAGTTCGTTCATTTCCTAATAGTAATTATCTATCTTCCGGATGTGCGGCCGAGAAAGTCATCCGGGCCGGAAGAGCGTGCAGCGGGGAGAATTGTGGGAATTGTACTGATTATAGTTACTACTTTGCAACCAAAATCAGCCTCCTATATGGACCATGCTACGCGAAGGTTTTACGAAACCAGCCTCGCCGATATGATGGCGCGCCTCTTTTTGATCGACCACAGTCTGAATGTATTCGCTTAGCTCGGCGTCATTGGCTCCGGCCTGCATGCGGCCGGCGAGATCATGATCGAGCAAAGAGAACAGGCAGGTGCGGATCTTGCCGTCTGATGTCAGCCGCACCCGCGAACAATGGCCGCAGAAGGGATTGGAAACCGGCGCTATGATGCCCATCTCGCCGATGCCATCGTCAAAGGTGTAACGCCGGGCAGTCTCGCTCAGGGCATGGGGAAGCTGGCGCACCGGACGGAACTGGTTCAATTTCTCCAGGATCTCCGCCATGGTCACCACCACCTCCGGCGACCATACCCGGTCTTCTTCCAGCGGCATGAACTCGATAAACCGCAGCACCACGCCTTCCTCACGCGAAAACCTGGCAAATTCGATGATCTGGTCATCGTTAAAGCCGCGCAGCAGCACGCAGTTGACCTTAACCGGCTCCAGTCCTACGCGCTTGGCGGCCCGAATGCCGGCCAGCACTCTTTCGTACCCGTTGGATACGCGGGTAATACGGGCGAATTTCTCCGCGTCCACGGCGTCCATGCTGACGGTGATTCTGCTCAGCCCGGCATCCTTCAGAGGCTGGGCCAAGTCCGCCAGCAAATGCCCGTTGGTGGTGATAGCCAGATCAAGCTGCTGTCCATCCAGCGTGCGCAGCTTGGCCAGATCGCGAACGAACTCCACCAGGCCCCGGCGCAAAAGCGGCTCACCCCCGGTGATCCGGACTTTTTCGACGCCCAATCCAACAAAGACGCGGACCATGCGCCGGTAGTCGGCCAGCGGTAGCTCCGAGTAAATGGCGCCCTCGTTGCCGGTGCGGCAATACACGCACCGATAGTTGCAGTGGTCCGTGATGCTGACGCGCAGGTCAGTGATGGTGCGTCCGTGCTTGTCGCGAAGGCGATTCATTCCAATGCCGTCCACTCGAAGTACAAGAAAAGGTGTTATGCGGAGAGAGGCAGGCAGGAAAAGGCATTGCAGCCATAACGGTCCCTTTCCAAACACGGGAGGCCCACGCGTTTCCACCTGGACCCTTGTCCTTGCCATTCCGCAAAGAACCGCCGCAACAACCAGGGTATGCCCAAAGGCTGGAGCGGTCGGAAACCTGACGCTATTATAGACTGATTTCAGGGGTCAATGGTCACCTGTTTCTCTTGAATTGAACAGCTCTGTGAGGAACTAAGCAAACATGCTGTGGTGTAGCATAGGCTTTCTGTGTCTACGGGAAAAAGATGATGGACTACCGACTTGCTAGATTCACTCTTCGCGGTTTCAAGACCATCAAGGAACTCAAGGACTTCGAGCCTGGAGCCCTGACCGTTCTGATTGGTCCGAATGGCGCCGGCAAGACCAACTTCATTTCTTTTTTCCGGATGTTGTCCTGGGCGCTGGCGCCGCCTGGGAATTTGCAGACCTATGTTGCCGAACTTGGCGGAGCAAGCTCGATCCTGCACGAGGGTCCAGCTAAAACCCGGGAGATTGAGGCCTTGCTTGTTATCGAGACCAGCAATGGCACAAATGAGTATGGGTTCCGGCTGTTTCATGCTGCTGGCGACACCTTGATTTTTGCCGAAGAGGCATTCAGGTTTAGGAGGCCTGGGCATAGCAGGCCCGCTCCTGGGTTAGGTGCGGGGCATAGAGAGTCCAAGCTCATTGCCGAAGCCGAAGAAGGCAATCCGACCGCGCGTTTCATGCTGAACATGCTGCGCCGTATTATCGTCCACCAGTTTCACAACACCTCCGCTACATCTCGCATGCGCAACAAATGGAATAAAGAAGACGGAAGGTGGCTCAAAGAGGATGCAGCCAATCTGGCGCCGTTTCTTTATCGCCTTCAAAATAACGAGCCCCAATATTACCGCCGTATCGTGGAAACCATACGATTGGTTCTGCCCTTTTTCGCCGATTTTGAATTTGAACCGGAATATGACCGGCTGCTGCTTCGCTGGCGGGAGCGCGGATCGGACCAAATTTTTAACGCCGCTCAGGCGGCGGATGGGATGCTGCGTATCATAGCGCTGATAGCATTATTACAACAGCCGGAACGAGATCTCCCTGGAGTTCTTATCCTGGATGAGCCTGAGTTAGGATTGCATCCCTATGCAATCGAAGTATTGTCTGCATTGATTCAGGGTGCGTCGAAGCATGTGCAGGTCATCGTAGCTACACAGTCCGTTTCCCTCATTGACCGCTGTGAGCCGCAAGACGTGGTTGTGACGGACCGGGCTAACAGGGAGTCTACATACAGGAGACTTAGGGAGCCGGAGCTGTCCGACTGGCTTGAACAGTACACGCTTTCCGAACTATGGGAAAAGAACGTACTCGGTGGGAGGCCGTCGCATTGATTCGCTTGCACGCTGTTGTTGAAGGACAGACAGAAGAGACCTTCATAAGAGAGATACTGGCTCCTGAGTTGAGTGTAAAGGGCGTGTTTATGGATGCGCATCGGATCACCACGGGCAGAAAAAGAGCGCACAAATTTCGAGGGGGCTTTGTCCAGTATGACCATCTGAAAAGAGATTTACTTCTCTGGATGAATCAGGACAGGCATGCGGATGCCTGGTTCACCACCATGGTTGACCTTTACCGGCTGCCCAAGGAATTCCCAGGGTATCATGACTGCCAGAGACACAAGGGTCCGATTGAGCGCGCTGATTGCCTTGAGCGGAGCTTGGGCGCCGACATAGCCGCTCGTCGCTTCATCCCGTATATTCAGGTGCATGAGTTTGAGGCCCTGTTGTTCTCCGATGCCCAGAAGTTTTCGATGGCTTTCCCGGATGAACCCGATAGCGTGAAGAATCTTGCGGCGATTCGGAATGAGTTTGAAAGTCCTGAACACATCAATGACAGGCCGGAATGGGCTCCCTCGGAGCGGATACTGCGAGCACTGCCACAATACGTAAAAACCGTTGCAGGACTGCTGATTGTTCAGCAGATAGGGCTGGCTAATCTTCGCAAAGCATGCCTTCACTTTGACGGATGGATGCGGAGACTCGAACAACTGGCCAGGTAAAAGCCCGCTTTCTTCTTTTCACATGCCATCGTAGTTCGGCCCGCCGCCGCCCTCGGGCGGCACCCAGGTGATGATCTCGTAGGGATCCATAATGTCGCAGGTCTTGCAGTGGACGCAGTTGGAAGGATTCAGATGGATGGTCTTCCCCTGGGGCGATTCTGAGTCTTCCACCATTTCGTAGACGTTGGCGGGGCAGAAGTTCTGGCAGGGATTTCCGAATTCCGCTACGCAACGGGTGTTGCAGATATTGGTATCGTGGATCACCAGGTGCGAGGGCTGGTCTTCTTCGTGCTTGGTGCCGGAATGATAGAGGTCGGTCAGCTTATCAAAGGTACGTTTCCCATCGCCTTTGGCCTTGCCCAGCAGATGACCGCGATTGCCGCCGTCTGCCGGTAATTTGTCCAGATGTTTCATCTGGCTATGGCCGGGATGGGTCGCATAGACCTCACGCACTCCACGACCGCCGGTGAGCATTTGCAGTGTAGTGTGAATCAGGCCTGGCACCAATCCGCCTTCATAGCCCTGGTGGAAATTGCGGACTTCATAAAGTTCATCGCGAATCCAACTGGCATCCACTTTGTATTTGAACTGCTTGAGCTTGTCTTCGCTGAAGTTGTTTTCGAGCAATCCTTCAAACGCAGTTTCCGCCGCCAGCATTCCGCTCTTAATGGCAAGGTGGATGCCTTTCAGCCGTTGCGAATTCAGGAAACCGGCTGAGTCGCCCACAATCATCCATCCGTTGCCTGCGAGTTTGGGCATGGAATACCAGCCGCCGTAGGGCATCGATTTGGCTCCATAGCGGATCATCTTCCCGCCTTCCAGCAGATGAGAGATGAAACGATGCTTCTTGAACTCCTGTAAAACGTGCTGCGGATCAAGACGCGGATCGGCATATTCAAGGCTGGTGACATAGCCCAGGGAGACAAGATTGTCCTTGGAGCCATACATCCAGGAGCCGCCGAACTCTTTGGTGGTGAGCGGCCATCCCAGCGTGAGGATTACCTCGCCTTTTCGGACGCGCCCGGAGGGCACCTCCCACAGTTCTTTCACGCCTACGCCATAGATTTGCGGATTGCGATCTTTATCGAGATCGAAGCGGCCAATCAACTGCTTGGTGAGCGAGCCTCTGGGGCCTTCGGCGAGAATCGTGACCCTGGATTTCAGGTCGTAACCGGGCTCAAAGTTGGATTTCTGCTCATTGTGCTTGTCCACGCCTTTGTCGTCGGTGCGGACGCCGGTCACTCGATCATCTTCTACCAGCAACTCCGAGCCGGCAAAGCCGGTGAAGACGGTGATACCGGCCTCTTCCACCTTTTGCCCAAGCCACTTCACAAACCTGTTGATGGAGATCACGAAATTGCCGTGGTCCTTCATAGGTGGCGGGGTCATGGGAACCCGGTACTCGCTGTGCTCCGTGAGGAAATAAAAGTGTTCGAGCTCGACCTCGGCATCAATCGGGGCCTGGTTGCGCCAGCCGGGCAGAAGTTCGTCCATGGAGCGCGGATCAAGCACCGCCCCCGAGAGGCAATGCTGGCCTACCTCGCGGGCTTTTTCCAGGAGGTAAATATTCTCTTTGGTGAGCTGATTATCAGGATGGCGGTGGTTGTGATCGTCAATCAGTTGGGAGAGACGCAGCGCACAGGCCATGCCCGCAGGCCCGCCACCCACGATGACCACGTCCGCTTCCATCTGTGGACGCTCGATGCCTTCAAGAGGTTTGCGGAAATAGATCATAGAGTCGCTTCTGGCTGCTAGCTCTTAGCCTTTAGCTCTTAGCCCTTTAGTAATTCTCGAATGGCAATTAATATTTGCGATCCCATCGATCTGGTTTACGATCACCCGATCACGAGCCTGCACTGAGGCGCGCCGAAGTGATCACCCGGCTCCTGCCTTGGCTTTCTTAATCTCTTCGGTCAGCACCGGAAGAATGTCGAATAGATTGCCTACCACGCCAAAGTCGGCTATCTCAAAAATCGGGGCTTCCGCATCTTTATTGATAGCCACAATGCTGCGCGCGCCTTTCATGCCCACAATATGCTGAATCGCCCCGCTGATACCCACGGCCAGGTAGAGCTTGGGAGCTACCGTCTGTCCGGAACTACCGATCTGCCGGTCCATGGGAAGCCAGCCGGAGTCGCAGATGGGGCGGGATGCGGCGATCTCTCCTCCCAGCGCGTCCGCCAGTTGCTTGGCCAACTCAATGTTCTTCTGTTCCTTGATGCCACGGCCCACCGAGACAATAATCTCCGCCTGGGTAAGATCCACAGCCTGCTTGGCCTCTTTGAAGGGCTCTTCGGGCTGGGTGCGGATCACGCTGTCCGCAATTTCCACGCTCACGGTTTCAACCGGAGCGGCGGAGGAGCCGGCCTCGGCTTTGTCCCCACGGAAAGCGCCGGCCTGGAAGGTAGCAAAGTGAGGCGGCTCGCAGGCAAAGGAGACATCCGCGGCAAATTTGCCCTGGAACATCTGCCGGGTGAACAGCAGCTTATCGCCTTCTTTGCGGAAGCCGACAGCATCACTGATCAGCGTGCGTCCCAATGCGGTGGTGAGCTGCGGCGCGAAATCGCGCACCTGGTAGGTATGGGGCATCAGCACCAGGGCGGGCTGTTTTTGCTGGATGAGCTGTTTCAAAGCGGCCACCGTGCCATCGGGCGTGTACTTAGCCAGCTTGGGCGATTCAACCGCGTATACCTTGGCCACTTTCTTTCCGGCAACTTCGGTAGCCACGCTGCCAATGCCGCTGCCGAATACGGCCGCCTCAATGGGCCATCCGGTTTCCGCAGCAATGCCCTGGGCGGCAGTGATTGTCTCCCAGGAAACGCGATTCAGTTTGCCTTCACGCTGTTCGACGATTACAAGAATTGTGTTTGCCATTTTTTATTTTCGAGAACGGTTTTTCTTATGTACTGCAAAGGCCGTCAACAACAAAGCGACCCGCAACATCCGGGCTAAAGCACGCGGATCTCGTTCCGAAGCTTTTCCACCAGCTTCTTTGCCACTTCTGAGGCAGACCCTTCCAACATCTCAGTCTTCTTGCTTTTCTGCGGGACATAAAGCTTTTCAATCTTCTGCAGGTTGGCGCCCAGGCTGGACTTCACTTCATCCACGGCCACCTTGCGCAACGGCTTGTTCTTGGCCTGCTTGATGCCCAGCAGCGTGGCATAGCGCAGCTTGTTGATGCCCGATTGAATGGTCAGCACTGAGGGCAGCGGCATGGTTACATGCTGAAAGAAGCCGGACTCCAGTTCGCGCTTTACCCGGATGCCGGAATCGGTCTTTTGAATCTCCATGATGATGGTGGCGTGCGGCCAGCCCAGATGTTCCGCCATCAGCACTCCGGTCTGCGCATATCCGTAGTCGTCGGATTGGAGGCCGGTAAAGATCAGGTCAAACTGCTCGTCCTTAATGGCGGCGACAAATGCTTTGGAGATATTCATGGCATCCATGCCGACGAAGGCATTGTCGTCCAGATGGATGGCGCGGTCGGCGCCCTTGGCCAGCCCCTCGCGCAGCACCTGTTGGGCCCGCGCAGGTCCGGCGGTGATGACCACCACCTCGCCTCCATGCTTCTCTTTTTGGCGCAACGCCTCTTCCAGCGCGTAGGCGTCGGGCTCATTCACTTCATAGGAGACATCGTCGCGAATCCACGTGCTGCTTTCGTTCAGCTTGAGCGGCGCATCCTTTTGCGGGACCTGCTTCATGCAGACCAGAATTTTCATAAAGGCAATAAGTCCTGTCTATATATAAGCGATATAAGGCCATTAATCCGACCACAGATAATAAACAATTCAGCGGTTTTTCGCACAGCGGACGGTAGCAACGGTAAATCTGTGGGGATTGCCGGGTCTTACTCTGGGGTCTGCGCAACTGAAGAATTCTCCGATGCCGGCGGGTCAGCGGTTTCTTTTTCTCCGCGAAATACTCTTTGGACAGCATTTGAGATTCTTCTTACGGGCAGCTCGCCTTGGTGATTGGCGAAGAATATCTCACCGGTCTTATGAGTCCGGTAGTACCAGCGCTTCAGGATCGCCAGCTCTTCGGTGAATTGCTGTAGTGAGCGCGCCCCTGACAAAACCAGCTTAGGCAGCGTTTCGCGCAGCCGGGCTTCCACCGGGGGAGCATCGTCGCGCGCTTCCATGGAGAAATATTCCGGGCCTGCCAGTTCTCCGTGGCTGAAACGGAACAGCGCCACCGATTCTGGCTGGGAGGCTGGTTGAACGATGACCGCATCAATCTGGTCAAGCCCGCGGTAGATCTCGCTACATGAAGATGCAATGCCTTTGACCTTGGTTACTTTTTCATGCTGCCGGGCTGCGCCCTCGAAATCGAGATCGGAGGAAAGGCGGTCGCGCTCCACCTGAAGTTCGTGAATCAGCGACTCGCCGCCCGACTCCAGGTAACTTCTGACCCGCTCCACCTCCGCCGCGTAAGCTTCATCCGTGCAGCCTTTGAAGCAGGGCGCAAGACACATCTTCATCTCCGAGTAAACGCAGCCGGGAAAGGCGGGATCGGGGTGCAATTCAAAGGTGCAACGGCGCATCTTGAACAGATCCAGAGAGTCGTTCAGGAACTTCTCCGCTATGGCCCGCGACCGGAAGGGGCCGTAATACAAAGAGCGGCCCGTGGAGCGCCCGATCCGGGTAGTTACATAAGCGCGAGGATAGGCATTCTCCAGGTTGAGTCGAATCACCGGCGCTGGATAGAGGCGCAGGCGCTTCTGGTAAGTCTTGGGAAATTCCTGGCGCGATGTCTTATAGAGCAGCAGCGTGGATTCAAAATCCGAGCCGGTCAGCGAATACTCGATCCGGCCAACCCGCTCACGCAGGTTGAGCCGCTTGGATTGGGATTCAGGCGGCGACAAAAGCCGTAGCAGGCGCTT
>Ga0066672_10000240_pt1 | contig 15035 bp, 7 predicted proteins | sample GraSoiAngelo_121_FD_62292 | JGI IMG/M metagenome (GOLD analysis project Ga0066672, IMG submission 62292) | Grasslands soil microbial communities from the Angelo Coastal Reserve, California, USA - 14_0919_12_20cm | ecosystem: Environmental > Terrestrial > Soil > Grasslands | place: USA...
TCCCGTTTTCGCTTTGAGCGGCACCCACTTGACGTTTTTCCTGCCGTCCTCGGCTTCGACGGAAATGCGCGCGAGGAAACTCTGGTTTCGACGCCACAGCCCGCGAATCGGATGCTTGCGGTTATCCAGTACGCGGGTGTATTTGTAGCGACGTGAGCTTGGTTTTGAGCCAGAACGATTGCGTAAGGTTGCGTTGCGTTTCACAACGTAACAATGTCGCAATTACTGTCGCAAAGTCAATCGACGGTTTCTGGTTTATGCCGTAAGTTGTTAGACTGCAATAATGCCGACGTGGCGGAACTGGCAGACGCGCCAGACTCAAAATCTGGTGGCCGCGAGGCCGTGTGGGTTCGACCCCCTCCGTCGGCACCATGCGGTTCAAGCACTTGTGTGGCCCGGATGGCTTCGAGGCCTCACTCGGCATTTACCTACTCCCTGCAAGCCTCTGATATACCTCTCTCGCCGTTTTGAGTTGCATCGCGACGTGGTCCTTGCCCGTGTGCATCCGATCGCGGCGATCCAAGTCCTTTTCGAGCCGGTCAATCCAGGCCAGGAAGTATCCGGCGTCGGCCTTCGAGTCGAGGTTGCTGCCGGCGAGCTCGACGTAAACCGGGTTCGCGTGCGCCTGCTGCGGTCCGACTGCGAAGTCAGGCACTGGCGGGCCACTGACGCGCGCCGTCACCCAGCCAGTGCGGTCGAGACGCAGCTCGTGGTCGAGCGTGAGTTCCAGTTTGTCGGGTGAGAGGAGGCCATTCGCAACCACTCGGCCGTTGTAGATCAACTCCAATTTGTCCAGCGGCGCTTGCGCTGAACCGTGGGCCCGGACACGGACCGTTCGCGGAGTGGTGAGTTTGATGGTGTCGCCGGGCGCCGAGTCGCCGACGGCGAGTTCGATCATCGGTCCGTTGCTGATGAATGAGCGTCCGGCACGCTCGCTTTCAATCCACGCCTTATAGTCGAGGCCGTTTGGCAGGCGCACATAGCAGCGGCCCCAGCCGGGCGGCGAGCTGTTGATGCGGTTCAGGAAGCAATCCGTGCCGGCAGTCGCCGGAACGCGGAAGCCACAGTTGAGGACGCGATACCACAGCGACACGCTCGCCGCGTAGCCGGAGCCCATCACGTCGATCGTGTCAATGCGCCCCAGCGCCACGTCCACCGGGAGACCCTTGGCGGAATAAGCGGTGCCGTAGGGGTCGTCAAGGTTGTTCGCCGGGTGCGTATAGCTGGCGATGCCGCCTTGCGCGCGTGTGCGATCAGCCAGGTCGGCATTGGTCGGGATATCCCACGGGTTCGTCGTGTCCTTGAAACCGGTAAAGATCGGTTCCACGAGCTGGCCGAGGTTGCCGAAGGTCATATGGCCCCAGATTGTGCTGCGGAACTCCTGGTTCCAGTAGAGCAACGTGCGTGGCGTCGAGCGCGCGTCAAGCCGGCCGCGGAAAAACTCGCGGTCGAACACTCCGTCGCCGTCTGAATTCGCGACCATGAGATTGCACACGTTCAAATCCTCGCCCTCACACATGTCGATGAGGTTGGCGGGGGTGTTATACCAGGCGCCATAGCCGTAGTTGGCGTGGATGTGATTCTCGCCGGAGAACCAGCCGCGCGACCACGCGTCGGTCCACCGTTCGAGGTTCACGTCAAGAATTTTGCGCTGGCCGCCTTCCAACTCGACCTCCGACCGGAAGACGCGGTGCTCCGGCCCGCGCCAGGCGATGATCTCGTAGGCGCCCGCCGGCAGGAGGAGCGCGGCCGTTCCACGCGCATAGAAGTGCATCCGCCCGCCGGTCACGCGGTAGAGCGAACCCGGCGGCGCGAAGAACTTGCCGTCCTTGCGCTTCACCACCATCTTTGCCGCGACCGGCGGTTTGTTCGAATCGCCCAGTTGCAGTCGCAGCAAGCCGACCGGATCGTTATAGACCTTTCCGAATTCCAGTTCGTCCACCGACAGCGTCGTCTTGTCATTGTGAATGAAATCCATCAGCACGAGCGCAGTGGCGCCTTCGTGGTTCTCGGTGTGAATCAGGAAACGGCCATCGGTTTCGACAGAAGGCCAGTCCTCATCCCCCTGGCCGAAGGTGATCTTTCGCGCGTCGCGCTGAGGATGGGCGAGCGGGATGTGCCAGACATCGTTATGCGATGCGCCGAGGTCAGTGACAAGGTAGGAACCGGTGCCCTTGGCGTCCCAGGCCAGTTGATAAATGCGCGCCAGCCAGCGCGTGACGAGCTGCGGAGCGCCGCCATGCGTCGAGAGTTTCCAGAGATCGGCATGCGGACCGTTATTGCCACCCTGCTCGTCGGGCAGGTCCTGGTGCAGCGCGTAAAGCAGCCATTCGCCGTCGGGCGAGAGCGCAACCGGCATTCGCGGCGTTTGCCAGTTATCCGGAAGGCCTTTGATCGGCGCGAGCATGGCGCTCTGCAGGTCGAGCCACGCGAGATGGTCCGGCGCGCCCTCCCTGCTGAAGCGACCGAGAAGGCGCTCGCCGTCAGGATGGAAGTGCAGCTTGCCCTGTGCCCGCACGGCGGAGGGCAGCTTGCGGGTTGAACCGTCCTCGGCGTTGATCCACTGCAACTGGCCACCGAAGAAGTTCGCGGAGTTGATGAATGCAATGGTATGGCCGTCCGGCGACCAGGCCGGTTCGATATCGAATCCTTCGCCTCGGGTGAGCACGGTCAACGTTCCGCCCGACGCCGGCATCCGGCAGATGGCCCCCTGCCACGAAAACGCGACCTGTTGTCCGTCGCCCGAGACACGCGGTTGAATGGGGCCGAACGCGGTCTGTTCGGGCGCGCCGGATGCAGATGCGTCGGGGACGATCACGCAAACCAACAGCGCGAGACACGCGGGGAAAAACCGTAGCCGCGGAACGGAAATGGTTTCTGCCCCTGCGTGGGTGGCGACGTAGAGCGGGGTTTTCATTGCCGCGAGCTTATTCCTGGGCCGCTCGGAGTCAACCGGACTTCGGGAGGGGAAACCCTGATTTGCGCTGATTTCTGCGCGTCTGACTCCTGTCCGACTGGGTTCCGCCCTCCTCTTTTAGCCTTCATTTCTGACTTCGAAGCGCCCCCCGGCGAAAGAGTTTGCGTGCAGAACGTTCCGCGATTGCAATTTGTGGTCCCGAGTCTTACAACCTCACCGCTCAATGAAAACCACGAACAGATAAGGATCAAGCCATGAATCGCATTGTACCATCGCTGCTGGGCATTGTCGCACTCGTCTTAACCGCGACTTTTGCCGCCGAGTTGAAGTACTCGTTCACGCCGGATTTCTTCGAGGAAAATCCCGATAACAAGCCGCTTGGCCCTTGCCACGGCGGCGTGGTGATGGATAAGGCGGGCAATGTTTACGTCACCACCGACACGCCGCGCGGCATAGTGGTTTTTTCGCCCTCCGGCAAGTTCCTGCGCGCCGTCGGCCCGACGCGCATTCACGGGCTGGAAGTGCGCGAGGAGCAGGGTGTGGAATACATCTACGGCGCGCGCCCGTCCGATCACGAGGTGGTCAAGCTCAAACTCGATGGCGAGCAGCTATGGGCGATTCACTTTCCGCCGGAGGCAGGCATCTATAAAGATGAGAAAGGGTTCAACCCCTGCGCCGTCACCGTCGCGCCGGATGGTTCGATCTTCGTCGCCGATGGTTACGGATCAAACTATGTGCTCAAGTTCGACCAGGACCGCAAGTTCGTGAAGGCCTTTGGCGGGCCGGGCGAGGCGGAAGGAAAGTTCAAGACCTGTCACGGCATCGGGCTGGACACGCGCCGGGGCAAGCCGCTGTTGCTGGTCTGCAACCGCAACAACAATCGCGTGGAATACTGGGACCTCGACGGCGACTTCGTGAAAGTCATCCAGAAAGATCTGCGGATGCCCGCCGCTGTGCACATCCGGGGTGATTACGCCGTGATTCCGGAGTTGCAAGGCCGGGTGACCGTTCTGGACAAGGACGGGAACATCGTTGCGCAAGTCGGCGACAATCCCAACGAGAAACAGCGCGCGAATTTCGGCCTGCCGCAAGACCAGTGGAAGGACGGCATTTGCAATTCGCCGCACGGCGCTTCGATTGACAAGGACGGAAACCTGATTGTGACGGAGTGGAGTCAGTTTGGTCACCTCCACAGATTCACTCGCGTGAAGTAAGGACGCGCGGTCTGCATTAGTCGCAATGCTCGACCCCTCGCGGCAGCGGCAGCCCGGACGGCAATCAGTTCGCTCCGAAAATCTTAACGCTTACGGCAGGCACCCATCAACTCATCGTGCGCGGCCGGGAGGCCAACTGCAAATTGGGCAGCATCACGATCACCCCGCTGCCTCGCTAGCGGCTCAATTCTCTCAAAGGCTCCAGCCGGAGCGATACGCTGAACGAAGGTGGGCGTTGGCCGCTTCGTTGTTGGTGAACCGCATCGCCTCGTCGTCCCAACGGAGCGTTTGCCCGGGGAAACGAATGGCAATCAGGCCAAGCAGCGCCACCTGTGTGAGTGGACCGCCGTAATCAAAGTTGGAGCCCGCCTGACGGCCCGCGCGAATCGCCTCGATCCAATCCCACGCGTGTCCTTTGACACGAGGGATTTTTTCCGCCGGCGCATTTTTGCCCGAGTATTGCTCCATGAGGTTCTCCGGAAGCAGGTGGCAGTTGGCGCCACCGTGTGAACCGTGGACAATCATTCCCTTGTCGCCAAAAAGAATGGCCCCGGTGCCGGGAACCTTTTCGTCGGCCGGGAAATCCTCGGGTTTGGGAATGGTGGTGTTTCCGTCATACCAGACGAGTTTGACCGGGCCGCGCGCTTTTCGGGCCGGAAACTCGAAGGTGACCTTCGAGCCTGGAGGGTAGGTCAAGCCATGCTTCACCGGATCATAGTCAGTCACCTCCGCCTGTACCGTGGAGGGGGCATCCAAATCCAGCGCCCAGTACGCCGGATCGACGACGTGACAAATCCAATCACCGATGACACCGCCGCCAAAATGCATCCAGCCGCGCCAGTTCCAGGGCACCCACAGCGGCGAGTAAGGACGGAACTGCACCGGCCCGATCCAAAGATCGTAATCGAGAGTATTGGGAACTTCATGAGGCTCGTCCACTTTGGCCAGGTTGGGAATCTGACAATAGACATTCTTGAAAGCGTCGCAGCCGGCATGAATGGTGTGAACCTGGCCAATGGCCCCCGCCCAAACCCACTCGCAGACCCGGCGAATGGTATCGCTGGAATGACCCTGGTTGCCGAGTTGGGTGACCACCTTGTATTTGTGGGACGCGGCCGTGAGCTTTCGGACCTCATCCACCGAGTGAGCCAGCGGCTTTTCACAATAGACGTGCTTGCCATGTCTCATGGCTTCCATCGCGATGACCGCGTGGGTGTGATCCGGCGTGCCGATCACCACGGCCTCGATCTCCTTTCCCATCTTGTCGAGCATCACCCGATAATCCTTGAACCGTTTCGCGTCCGGGTATTTGGTGAATTCCTTGCCGGCGTATTTTTCATCCACATCGCACAGCGCGACGATATTGTGTCCCAGTCCCGCCACCTCGCCCACGTCCGCGCCGCCCCGGCTGCCGATGCCGATCCCGGCCACATTGAGCTTCGCGTTCGGGGAAAGATTTTCTGCGCGCAGCAAACTTCCTGGAAGAATGTTGAACAGTGCCACGCCGGCGCCAGAGCGATGGAGAAACTGCCTGCGGTTTATTTTATGTCGGGGGAGTTCCTTGATGATTTCTGCTGCGCTCACGTCGGGGAATCTACTGGCCGAAAGGGGAATTGTCATCCGCCAAATTCCTGAATCCCGCCCAGAGAATTGCCGCAAGAAGGCGCAAAGAGACTCAAAATCTTGACCACGGATTTCACGGATCAACTTGTCTTCCTATCCGTGCCATCCGTGTAATCCCTGGTCGAATCTTCCGTGGTTGAATCCTTTGTGGCTGTTTCTCCACGCCTTTTGGACCACGGATTTCACGGATTCAATTTCTACCCATCCGTGTCATCCGCGTAATCCCTATGGTCCGCGACGGAAGCGATCCCCATAATGCTGCAAGGCGGTTCGCACAACTCAGTTCAAAAGACATGGCCGGAATCCCGCTGTGGACAATGCCACTCATTTTGATGACAATTGCTGACAAAATTTTTCGTTTTCCTTCGTTTTTCGTCGCTCCGACGCGATTTCGGCATTTTGATTTTGCGAACGTAGGAGCGGTCGCTGAGTTCGTTCACCACCAACGATGGCTCCGTAGCGCCGTTGACGAAGACTTTTACCTGCCGCCTTCGTCCTTGTTTCGTCATTCGCACCGCAGCGCATCCATCGGATCGATCGTGCCGCTCATCAGTGGGCGAATGGCGAATCTGAGGTCATTCATAGATAACAGTTAGCGGCGCAAGGCGAATTTCCCTTTCCATTCCACGCGGTAAGCGCGACAATGACTGACGAAGGTTGAGGCAAACTCGATCAAGTCACGCGGTTTGAAGCGGTCTCTGCCAAACAATCTTGCGGGCAATTCCATGCAGGCGATGTTCCGGAAATTTCCGTTCAAGCCGGAGATGTTCGCAACGCGAACGGTTGGTTCATCGATAATCGGCTCCAATCCGGCCCCAATGCGCGCACGAATGGGCTTGTCCGGTCCGCTGACGGAGACGATCCATTCGGCCCGGTCGCTCGCACGCACGGTCTTGTCGCGGTAAAAAGTGTCCTCAGTGACGTCCTGCGCGTAGAGTCCGAGATAAATCGCCTTCTCGTTCCAGCACACATACAAGTCAGCCAAAGGAAATTCCGAGATGGGTTGGACGAATCCCCGCTCACGGTCCCAGCGTCTGAGAGCCAGGGTCGGCTCGAATTCTCCGAGCGGCTCGCGCGGCGCGGGCGGCACGCCTGGCGAAGCGTCCGGTCGCGCGCGCGCGGGCTGCCGTTTCATACCGGCGAGGTCGAGCGAAGCCGCAATCCTCGTGAGCGCTTCGTAAGGACGGTCGTGGATGTCCACCAGGCCGAAGTTGAAATTCTCGCCATCAAATCGGCCGTGCGTCGGCTCGTCATAATATTGGAACCAGTCGGCCCCGATGACGTAAGGGATTTTCAGCAAGGCTTGGAGCGTATTGCGAAATCCGGCGGCGCGTTCCTTCTGCGTGACGACCACCGGATAAACCCCACGACTGTTTTGGTTGCCGCTGCGATTGTCTCGCGCGGACATGTAGAACTCGCCGATGAGCAGAGGCTTGCCGGTCAATGCATGAAGCGTTTCCAAATAGAACCGCGCGAAGCTGCCGTCGTTCCAACTCGCGTTGAGATTGCTGGAGACGGCGTCCACGTGGCGCGCGCAGGCGCGAGCCACTTCCGGATAATAGAACGATTGAAAACGGTCCCCCAGAATCAAGGCGCGCTGATCGTATTTCCGGATAATGTCATGGACCAGGGAGTAGTAACGTTCGGCCAGGAGGGTGAGAAAGCGTCGCTCGACCCGGATGCCGTTGCCGCCCGGCCGCAGAAAGAGCATGCCGTGCCGATCGAGTTCCTGCCAGTTCTCCACGCCGGGGGCGGGCTCGAAATCCCGCAACAGTTCCGACCAATCGTTGCGGTAGGTCTGTCGCAGTAATTCAATCAGCCGCTGCCGTTGTCCGCTGGTGGGCGATTGTTCAAGGGTCATCTTGAACAGGATGGCATTCCACCAGCCGATCTCGTTGTCGCTGTAGTAGCCGATCAGGCGCGGATCGTCGCGCAATGGCAGAATCTGCTCGCGCGCAACCTCGTCCATGCGCTGGACGATTTTCGGATCCCACATGTCCCACCAGGGCGCCCCGGCCGTCGAGCCGATATGCAGCACCGGAGCGAACGCCAGGTCTGCGGCACCGCAATGTCTCACGGCTGGAAAGTCGCTCCATCCGCCTACGGTGGTAAAGCCCCAGGCTTTGAGCCGTTTCAGATCGGCTTCGGCCCATCGATTCGAGTCCGCGTAATGCTGCCAGGCGGCGTAACCGGGGTTGGCGGAATCGAACTCCTGGCGAGACGCGCCCTGGTTGACGCAACAAACGCCCAGCGAAAAGAACCGCTCTCCGTTCGGCCTGACCAGCCAGGCGCTCTCACCTTCCTGCTGAATTGAAAAAGGTGGATTGGGGGAAACGCCTTGGGCGAAGCCGTTCGTGTTCGCCCCGATGGCCAATGCGAGCGTGGCCACGGCGGTGCGGACAATGACGAAATCCGAATGACGAATGTCGAAAGAAGGCCGAAGCACGAATGTCCCAATCCTTCCGGCCAGTTCGCAAGTTTTGCACTCGTCATTAGGGCTTAGGAATTCTTTCGTCATTGGAAATTCGTCATTTGTCATTCACAACGCAGCGCCTCCATCGGATCGACCTTGGCGGCGCGACGCGCAGGAATCTCTTGAGCGCGCTGGCAGACCGTGCAGGCAACGACGCCGTAAATGCCGATGGCCGTCAGCAAAAGAGCGGCCGTGGCGAACGCGCTCAGCGTCATTGCTTGAAACCGGCGCGGTTCCAGTTCGCTGGTTCTGCCTTCGTCATTCGGATTTCGGAATTCTTTCGTCATTGGGAATTCGTCATTTGTCATTCACAACGCAGCGCCTCCATCGGATTGATTTTCGTCGCCCGACGCGCGGGAAGAAAACAGGCCACCAGCGCGATGGCTGACAGGACTAGAACGACTGCGATGAAAACGCGTGGCTCGGTGGGGCTGACTTGAAACAGTTGATGCCGCATTAAGCGCGTGAGCCAGAAGGCAGCGATCAGGCCAAGCGCGATTCCTATGCCCACGAGACGGCCTCCTTCTGCCATGACCATCGTTAGCACATGACGCCGCTCCGCGCCCAAGGCCATACGGATGCCGATTTCGCGCGTGCGCCGTGCGACCGAGTAAGCAAGCACTCCGTAGATGCCCAGGGCCGCGAGCAGCAAGCCAACTGCGGCGAACACAACCAGAAAGAGCATGTAAGTGCGCTGCGCTTGCGTGGAGTCATAGAGCGCCTGCCGCCAAACGATGACTTGCGGCGCGCGCATCGCCGGCTCCGCCGCCCTCAACTCTTTGCGAATGGCCGGCATGAGCGCGCGCGGATCGGCTTCGGTGCGAATCACCAAAAACGGTCGGAAGCCTGTCAGCTCAAGTTCGTGGCAAGGCCGATAGAAGCTTGGTCTCGGTCCTCGGTCGTAGCGAAATTCGCGGATGTCACCAACGACTCCGACGACTTCATACTGAGGCAAGCAGCGCCATGCTTCCCTGCTGAACTTCTTCCCCACGGCGTCTTCGCCTGGCCAGAACGTGCGCGCCATGGTTTCATTGATAATCGCGGTGCCGACTTTTTCGCCGAGATCGTTCTGGTCGAAGTATCGACCCGCCCGCAGCGGAATGCGCATCGCCCGGAAGAGGTCGCTTTGCGCCACACCGCAGCCTTCCGTCAAGACTTCGACCGGCTCTTTGCGCCCTTCCAACGTCACCTTCTCGACTCGCGTTTCGCCCTTGCCAACGCCAACGGCCTTCACTCCGGGCAGCGCGGTGAGTCGCTCGTGTAGTCGCGCGTAAAGCACCTTCCGTTGCGCCGCGCGGTCGGGGTAAAAGTATTTGTCCGACGGAAGGTCGAGCTCAACGCGCAGGAGGTTTTGCGGATCGAAACCGGGATCGACGTGAAGCAAGCGCGCGACGCTTTCAATCATCAGCCCCGCGCCCGTGAGCAGAATCAGCGCGAAGGCCAACTCGGCCACGACCAGCGCGCTGCGATAGCGCCGCCGGCCGAAGCCCGCCGTGGCCTGCGCGCCGGCCTGCTTCAGCGCTTCATTGAGCTTCGTCCGGCCCGCCTGCCATGCGGGCGCGCATCCAAACACCAGGCCCGTCACCACTGAGATGAGCAACGTGAAGCCGAGCGCGGCCCCGTCGATCTGAATCGGCTTGAGGCGCGGCATGAGTTCAGGGATCAGCACGGCCAGCAGTTTTATACCAATGACGGCGCCGGCCACGCCGGCAAGTCCACCCAGGCAAGCGAGCAGGACGCTCTCGGTCAATAGCTGTCGCATGAGCCGAAGACGCCCGGCTCCCAGCGCCGCGCGAACGGCCAGTTCCTGCTGGCGTTTCTCAGTCCGCACAAGTGTCAGATTCGCCACGTTCGCGCAGACGATGAGCAGCACGAATCCAATCGCCGCGAGAAGGCCGTAGAGCGTGCGCTGCAAATCGCCGCGGCGATCCATGAACTGCTCGCGCGCCGGACGCACCCAAAAACCGAGCCCGCCGGGCCGTTGGCTCCAATCGTGGCCATAGTCTTTGTCCGAGGGATGATCTTTGATGAGTCGCCGTGCGACTGTTTCGAGCATCGCTTCCGTTTGCTCAATCGTGACGCCGGGCTTGAGCCGGGCGAACAGGTTAATGTCCGTGGATTTCATCCAGCCGGGCGGCAAGCGAAGCGGCTCGGCAGGAACCCAGAATTTTGCTCCGCCCCAGGGGAACTGAAAATGAAGCGGCATCACTCCAACAACGGTGAAGTGGCGTCCGCTCATTTCGATGGTCCTGCCGATGACATCCGCGTCGCCGCCAAAGAACGACCGCCACCAGGCGTAACTGAGCACGATGACTGCGTCTTGTGCCGGCTTTTGATTCTCATTGAGCGGCACCGCCTCATCTTTCGCGAAGGTCCGGCCCAACAGCGGCGGCACGTTCCAGAGCGCAAAGAAATTCGGCGAAACCGCGTAGCCATCTTCCTCCTCAATGAAATCTTCGGTCTTCCTCTCCAGCCCGACATAATCGGCCCACGTGAAGTCGGCAAAGAAGTTCTGTTGCGCGCTCACGGCTTCGAGCACCGGAGGCGACACGCCGAGGAAGTTCGGCTTGCCAATGTTCTGGCCAAACGAGCCTATCGTGTAAGTGCGTTCGGCGATCTGGACGAGCCGGTCGGTGGCCGGTCCGCGCAGTGGATTGAGCAGCACCGTATTGACGACGCTGTAAATCGCCGTGCTCGCCCCAATGCCCAGCGCGAGCGTGAGCACGGCCACGGCGGTGAAGCCGGGGTTCTTCAGCAACTGGCGGAAGGCAAACTTGAGATCGTTCATGGTTCGTGGTCAGTGGTCAGCGGTCCGTTGTCAGTTGCTTGATTCCGCACTCGGCATTCCGCATTTGAATCATGGCTTTGGAAAATGACGAAATCCGAATGACGAATGTCGAAAGAATGAGGAAGCACGAATGACCAAATCGTTCCGGCCAGTTCGCAGGCTTTGCCTTCGTCATTTGGACTTAGGAATTCTTTCGACATTGGGAATTCGTCATTCGTCATTCACTCCTGGGCGCCTCCCCACGTTCGATGTTCAGCGTTCGATGTTGGATGTTCAATGTTCGTTTTATTCATAACGCAACGCCTCCATCGGATCGATCTTCGCAGCGCGTCGAGCGGGAACCCACGACGCGAACAGCCCTGTGAGGACGAGTATCCAGGCTCCGGTGAAAAATACAATCGGATCGGTCGCATCCACTTCAAAGAGCATTTGCTTCAGCGCCTGTCCGATGGCGTAAGAAAAAAAGAGTCCCCAGGCCAGGCCGAGAGCGATGAGCCGCAGCGCGTCCTTGAGCACGAGCCAAATTACGTTTCGCCGCAACGCGCCGAGGGCGATGCGCAATCCGATTTCGCGGGTTCGGCGCGAAACGAGATACGCCTTCAATCCGTAGAACCCGACCGCGGCCATGGTGAGAGCCAGACCACCGAGCGAGGTGAGCAGATCCGCACCGGTTTGAAACATCCACAGCAGCGGGCTGTCGGCAAAGTGGCGGTCGAGAGGCTTGATACTCAGTACAGGCAGACGCCTATCCAGAGCCAGAAGTCGCGAAGGAATGGTTTGAACAAGAAGCTTTTCAGCGCTGCCGTCGGTTGCACTGGTTTTGATGTGCAGGAACGCACTTGCCTGCGGCGCCTCCCCGAATGGAACATAAATATGGGAGCGGAGCGGGCCGCCGCCAAGATTGTCGCGTGTCCAGGGCACTACTCCTACGACTTCCAGGACCGGCTCCGGTTTTTCGCCGCCAGCGCTTTCTGCGCGTGGCGATTCGTCGTTGGAGGGATGGCGCTCATCAGGGGACACAAAGCGAATTTGCTGGCCGATGGGGTTTGACCCAGGCCAGAGCTGTCGTGCCAGCAGGTCGTCAATGATCACCTGTCGGGGCGGACCGTCCGATTCTTCTTCGGCTTGGGTGAAAGCCCGTCCCTGCAGAAGGGGAATTCCCACGGTTCGGAAGTAATCGGACCCGACACTGTTGAAGTGAGTGAAGATCGCGTTGGGTCGTCCCGCTCCATTGGTTGGATCGTTGATGTGTCGCACATGCTTGGCCAGATGCGTGGCTCCAAAGGGGACGGTCGCCGCGAGACTAACGTTCTCCACGCCTGGAGTGTTTTGAACGTTCTCCACGATACTTCGGTAGAGTTGTCGAGTGTGAATCAGATCGTAACCTGCGAGACTGCCGTCCATTTCCATGAGCAAGCTCGCCTGGGTGCGGAAGCCCGGATTTGCGTGCATCGCATTGAGGGCGCTGCGGATAAATAGACCTGCCGCCGTGACCAGCGCCAAAGATAAGGCCAACTGCGCTCCCACAAGGGTCGGCCCGAGCCCGAGTTTCTGCCACCAGCGCAGTCGGATCTGCGGCAAATTCTGAGCGCCGCGCAATCCGCTGAAGATGTCGGTGCGGGAAAGTTTCCAGGTCGGGACCAACCCAAAAAGCAATGTGCTGAACAAGCAGCAGCCCAACGTCATCAAGAATACACGCGCGTTGAGCCCGGAATCGTAAACCAGTGTGAACGGCAGACTCCACGCGAGCCTGGAAAGGAGGAAATCGGTCGTCCATGAACCGATCATTAGAGCGCCAACCCCTCCCAACAGCGCAAGGAGCAAACTTTCAAGCAAGAGTTGGCCGATGATGCGACCGCGTCCGGCTCCGAGGGCCACCCGAATCGCGATTTCGCGCCGGCGAATTGCGCCCCGCGCCAGGAGCATGTTCGCCAGATTCAGACAAGCGACCACCAAAACGATGCCGGACATTGCCAGGCATGTGATAGCCATGACCCGTGCGCTGCCCGAACTCGTTGGCTCCGCTCCGGAAATGAATCGTGGCAGTGGGTGAATTTCCAAATGGGGCGCCGTTTTCGCAGGCGCCAGTTCTTTGAGCGGGAGGGCGAGCTGGGCCAATCGCGATTCGAGTCGAGGAGCGGACGAGTCCGGGTTGATTCTTCCGATGACCACGAGGCTTTGCGTAGCGGGGTCGGACAATCGGCCGGCATTGCCGGTTAACATTTCGTTCTTCATCGAATCGAACGCGCTCAAGAGGAGCCAGAAATCCGGCGTGAAAGCGACCGTGGTGCCGGTAAAGCCGCGCGGTGCGATTCCGATTATCGTGAAGGCGCGGCTGTTCAGCCGAACGGTCTGGCCAATCAGTTCCGGGTCGGCGCCACGTTTGCGCCAGAAGACGTCGCTCACGATCACCACCGAAGCGTCACGGCTTTCCTCATCCGGGAGGAATTCACGGCCGCGGGACAGGCGCACGCCTAATGTGGCAAAATAATTCGCCGTCACGAGGTCCGCGAAAGCCCGGCTCGTGAACTCGGGTCCCGTGACCCCGACCATCGTCATCTGATGAGCCAGAAGGCTGGCCACGTCAAAGGTCCCGTCTCGGAGGGCTTGATACTCCGCATAGGAGAAGTCTCGATAGCTGTCAGGATGATCGGCAGTGCGCAGGTAAAGTCGCTTCAAATCAGCCGGCCTCGACACAGGCAGGGGACGGAGAAAGAAAAAGTCGGCCAGCGAAAACATCGCCGTGTTGGCCCCGATGCCGAGCGCGAGCGTGAGCACGGCCACGGCGGTGAATCCGGGATTCTTCAGCAGTTGGCGAAAGGCGAATTTGAGATCGTTCATGGTTCGTTAAGAGGGTTAAAAAGGTTAACTCGTTAGATCGGCAGACGGGGCGAATGAGCTTTGGCTATTCGGTTTCACCTTTTAACGTTTCAACGGTTCAACGATGGAAGGGGCGTTACTCATAACGCAACGCCTCCATCGGATCGACCTTCGTCGCTCGGCGAGCCGGCAACCAACAGGCCAGCACCGCGACTGCGATAAGAAGAAAGGCGATGCCAGCCAAGGTCGCGGCATCCGTCGCAATCGGGAACGGAATCATTGCACCGAGAAGGCGCGCGACGCCGAACGCTCCGGCGAATCCCAGTAGCGCGCCGAGCAGACTGTGACCAAGTCCCTGGCGAAGCATGAGCCAGAGCACGTTGCCTCGCTGTGCGCCGAGTGCCATGCGAAGGCCGATCTCACCTGTGCGCTGTTCGACCGTGTATGAGGTAACCCCGTAAATTCCTATCGCTGCCAGCGTCAGACCCAGCGCTGCAAACGCCGCGAGCAATCCTCCAAGGAGTGAAACGCCGTGCAGGCCGTTTCGGATCAATTGGCGCGCCGTTGAGACATCATGGATCGGCTGCTCCGGATCAATCCCAGCGATGACACGCCACAGCACAGGGGCGACTGTTTCTGTTGCGCCGGCCACACGCAACTCAACAGCGGCAAACACAGGTGGATCTTGGGCCAGCGGCCGATACGTCTGCGGTTGCGGTTCGTCTCCATCCAGTTCGCCCGGAAATCGCACATCTGTCACGACGCCGACGATTTCCTGCCACGCGGGCTTGGCAGAATCGGCGTCGCCGATGCGTTTGCCAAGTGGGCTTTCGTTTGGCCAGCATCGCCGTGCCATGGTTTCGTTGATAATCACAACGTCGGGTTGGTTCCCCGTATCGGCCTTGGTAAAGAGACGACCTTCTTTGAGCCGAACGCCGACCGTTTCAAAATAACTCGTGCTGACGGGCTCGAAGCCAGCAAAGAAATGCTGTCCTGGCGGAGCTGGGGACCGGCCCTCAATGGCAATGTCGCGGTGCATGCGCGATCCCAGAACTGGCGGCCGCGAGGAGGAGGCGACGCTCTGCACTCCGGGGATTCTAGCGAGCCGTTCCTCGAGTTCCTGGAAGAAAGCGCGCCGTTGCTCCGGCGTTTTGTATTTGGAAGAGGTGAGGTCCAGTTGACCCGTCAGTAAACCATCCA
>Ga0066672_10000242_pt1 | contig 14983 bp, 27 predicted proteins | sample GraSoiAngelo_121_FD_62292 | JGI IMG/M metagenome (GOLD analysis project Ga0066672, IMG submission 62292) | Grasslands soil microbial communities from the Angelo Coastal Reserve, California, USA - 14_0919_12_20cm | ecosystem: Environmental > Terrestrial > Soil > Grasslands | place: USA...
TGCTCTACGATCAACTCTCTCCCGCAATGAAGCGGATCGTAGGAAACCCATCTAGGATGCAGCAAAGCACCTATCCTGAAGCACTCTACCGAGAATTCTGGGTGAAAGATTTTAGCGTCAATACGAGCAATGTCTCGATAAAGATGGGTGACCCCAAGACTAACTGGTGCTATGAAGTCAAGCCAGGGGAACGACTGTACCCTCGTGGACGGTTACTTTCTATGGGGGGGCGAGCGATTATGCATGATGGCCCCAACCCGTACTGGCACGGGAAGTCCCCGTTTGGCTGCCTAAGAATGAACGTAGTGCCATGGCAGTTTTTAGGTTTGAGTGAACTTGCGCCTCTTCTTCCACTACAGGATATCGTCAACAACATCCTCGCGGGCATCCTAGACATGGTGAAGAAGACCGTAAATCCGGGGTTCTTTGCCCCTAAGAACGCCTTCAGCGAGGCGCAATGGGATTCCTTGGACTGGGGCATGCCAGGGATCAAAGCGGCGTTCTCACAGAACGTGGCGCATAAACCTGAATTTGCCCCTACTCCCCAACTTCAAGGTTTTGTTCTGCAGACCATGATGCTGGCAGCCAGGGAGATGGATCAGTCTTCGGGCATTGCGGCTGTCAGCCAAGCCATGCAGAAGAAGCAAATCCCCTCAGGGGAGACCCTGGATAAGATCAAAGAAGCTCAGCAGACCCCGCTACGGCTCAAGGGACGGAATATTGAAGTCTTCCTACGTGATCTTGGTTCCCAAAATATCTGGAACGTCTTCCAGTTCTATTCAGCCCGTCGTAGGATGTATATGCTTGGTAAGGCTGGACTTACGTTTGAAGACTTCGATTGGGACCCTGGAACGTGTGTTCCCGCAGGCACGCGCCCAGAAGACCATGCTCGCAGGTTTGTGTTCCTGATTCAGCCCGGATCGTTGCTTAACCTTGACCGGATGCTCCGAGCGCAGACAGCGTTGATGCTGCGGAGAACGCATGACATTAGCCGCAAGACGCTCTATGCTGAACTGGACATGAACCTAGACGTGACTACGGAGGAGCGGGAGTTGAAGCGCGAGGAGATGGAGGGCGTGCCTGCTATCGTTGCCAAGCAGCGAGGTATGGCAGGGCCAGGGGCAGGGCCAAAGAAGTAGGAGGGTTGATGACAGATTTTAAGCTTAGAGTTAGAGAAGTGGAATGGGAAGAAATTGCTCCACGAGTTAGCAGGATGGCTGAGTGGCATCCTCCAAATGAAGGGAACGGATGGACGGCCATTATCACTCTCAATGGCGAGGAATATATGCGGTTCCTGTATAATCGTGATACCAAGTCTTATACGGATGAGTCTGGGAATCCCGTGGATACAACTCGCCTGTTTTTGGATCTTGCATGGCGGTCCGAAAAAGATCCAAACTGACCCAATGAACGTACTAAACCGAAGAAGTAAGGGGGCAACATGAACTATTATGATGCTCGTGAGCGTCAGAAGGACGGTAAGGGAATTGGGATTTTTGACTACACTTGCATGAACGATGACCAAATTTGGCCTGTTGGCTATTGCCCAAGCTGTGGAGGGCACCAGACCAAAGAGGAAGCCTACGAGTGCTATAAGAAATACGAACTTGACCATCATCTCCACCTTGATGTCGAATCCCATGACACCCAGCATAAGTGTGAGGTATGTGGTGAATGGACACAGAAGGGTGCTGAAGTTAGTCACGGGCGTTTGTGGTGGTTGTGTGATGCCCATCGCAATCGTGAGACTGTGGAAGGGTTGTTTGGTGTAGGTTACACTATATCAAGCTATTAGCTATGAACGTACCAATTGGTACAAACCTTGACCATAAGGGCTGTTTCCTCGTTGGCCCTAATGACGAGTGGCTACGGGTGCCGAAGGAGGTATTCGATGCCTTCCAGCGGTTCTTGACTGGGGATAAGCCCAACGGGGCGATAAATGTCACATGCACTCATGGCGTAGCTGGAGTTAAGTTTGTCGTTGAGACCAAGGTTTATACGACGCTGAAGTAAGAAAGGGGGTGAGGCCACCGATGATAAAAAATTGCCTGAGCCAAAGTGGATTCGAGACTACGGTTCGACGATCCCCTACATTGGCATTGCTCCAAACTATATGGAGCAAGGTCACTGGGAGTGTCCAAGTGGTTGGCATTCTGCTTGGAGAAACATCACTGTTTGGGGTGGTGATTTATCTAGCATTAAGCCTATTTGTCAGTCCGATGATCCTAAAGGCTCAGACTTAGCCGCGTCTAGAGACTCCGGGTATAGGCGGCGGCATGGCAAACCGGAGAAAGGTCTTGAAGGGGGTGATGCCGTTGGTTGTCCGATCTATACTACGCCTGATTTTGTTTATCCCTTTACTCCGACTAGTCCCTGCATCGGCACAGGTTTAAGCGAGCCTGGGCGTGGTAAGGCTCGCCCCGTAGAAAAGCCACGCAAAAGTTCTTGACAACCGCGCTGATAAGCGCCGTAGAATCACACCCGAACTAGAATTGAGCCACTGATTGCTTGCTCCCCAGCCTAACTGGGAATTGGTAAGCTGTTTGGCTCGCTCGGCACAAAGCTGGGCGAGCCATTCGTTTTTTAGGGAGGTGATGGATGGCACGTAGGGGACATCATGGACAGGCTAATCCGATGTTCGCAAAGAAGTTGCGTGGCAGCAAACGCGCCATGCATGTGAAGGGCGGGATGCGCAAGATAGCCAGGGGTAAGCGCGGGAGGTACTAGTAGTGGCCGATGACACCGCTGAATTGCTGGGCGAGGAGCAACCAGGCCACATGGTTCGTCTTCGCTGGATGCCCCACGATTTGCCCCTCAAGGCCAAGATGATGCTGGCGCATCGCGTTGAGCGCGAACTGACGCAGGCGCACCGCGAGAGGCTGAAGATAGCAGGGGCAGGGAAGAACACGGATACGGAGCGATGAGTGGATTAGGTAAGGGCAGGCTTGGCCGTTCACCTAAAGGTACAGAGCGTAGGCCACAAGTGCCAAGGCGTCCATCATTGCCAAAGAGATATGAGCGGCGCGGGGAACGTACGGTGAGGACGTGATGGCGGATCGTGACATCTTGCAGCGAGCGTTTAGCGAAGTTAAGCACAACACCCCGCGAGTGGTGAAGAAGACGAGGAAGAAATTCGGTGCTAAGCGAGCAAGAAAACAGAAGGTCGCCATCGCGTTATCAAAAGCTAGGGCAGGTGGGGCACGGGTCCCACTACGGTAAGCAGATCTGAGGAGGGCAAATGGCAGAGGCGACACTTGATGAGTACAGTGAATCGGAACGCATAGCTAGAACACTCTGTAGGCAGGTAGGGCATAGCATCAACATGAGTTTAGGCCACGGGTTGTTATGCACGAAGTGCGGCAAGAGTGTTGAGTGGATTAGAGGTGAAAAACCTAAGGAGGATGGAAATGGCAAAGGGAGTTAAGAGAGAGAAAGCGGAAGAGCGCGAAGGACACGGCGAAAGTTCCCATGTTACAACTGGTGTAACCAAAGGGGTTGTGATGCAAGTTGGGACTGTTATTGAGTTAAATAGAACCGCGACCAGCCCCGACTCCAAGAGCGGGCATTCGGGAGGGGGGGAGGTATAGGTGTGGCAGATCCTGTAAGACAGCCGACATCTGAAGACCTTGCCTATGCGGCTGGACTGATAGATGGCGAGGGATGCTTCTGGGTAAAGTCTGCCCTGCGCACATCCCCAGCTGAACTTGCTAAGAAAAGATATCCTGGGTCGCGTCGTTATCAGTATGGGATGAGAGTGAACATGGTTGACCCAGAGGCTGCCAGTTTTCTGCATGAAATCTTTGGGGGTCACTTGATGCTCGTTCACTCCCCGTCTATTGAAAAAGGCAGGATGCAAACCACAATTTATATGGAGGATTGAGCAAAGAAAATGTGAAGCGGTAGCTCGCTTAATCCTGCCTTATCTAAAGATTAAGCGTAAAGAGGCGGGAGTGCTTCTTAAATTTGCGGAGATTCTGTCCCGTGGTCCTAAAAAGGTAGGAGCTGGTTTCAAACTTTCCATCGAGGAAAAGGTGGAGAGAGAGGCAGTGATTGGTGAATTTAGGACTGTTCGTGAGCGGGGTAAAGGGCCTGATCCCTTGTCGAGAGTGGTGAATTAATGGGCTCATTTCCCGCCAGGCTTGACCAACCTCCCCCGCAGCCACCTGAGGTTTCTTCACAACAGGGCGCTTTGGGCGGTATCAGTTCGATGCTACAGGAGAAGTTTGGTCAGCGCCCGCCAGGTGAGGCTGCCCCGCCTTCAGAAGTTCATCCTCAAGGGGCCATGCTTGCACAATTTGAAGCGGTGAAGAAGGTACTGACACAGATGGCGCGGATGAACGAGGGGTACATGCCCTTCGTTAACCGTGCCATTGCGATATTACAGGCGGGGCTGGGAGAGGTTATCTCTAAGGGGCGTGCAGGGCCAGGGGTAGGGGAACCACCGCCTGAGGCTGGGGCGATGAGTGCTCCGCCATCGGCCAGAGCGCCTGAGGGTGAGAGCAGTAGAAGTTTTCCGGGCTGATGATTTGTACCAATTGGTACGCGGATAAGGAGAGAGGGCAAGTGAAAGTTAAGGTTTTCTGTGAGCAGTGTCAGTTTGAGGGATTCCTTCATCAGCATGGCTATGGCGGGTTGCCCGATGGAGACGATGGTTCCAAGCCTATCGCTGAAGTTGATGTACCTATGCATGTTCTGGCCATTACAGTTCGCTGTCCACAATGCGGGCGAGAGAACACCGTAGGGATGGAACGCTGTGTACAGTTTGCTATGCGTCCTGCTGAGACAAGGCCCCAACATCGTAGAAGGGTTTTGCTGGAATCGTTTGTAAGTCATAGTAGGGTCATTTCCTTACTTTGGTGGTGGTTCCTAAGTCGCAAACGTAGGAACATTTTTGGTGCTGACTTACGCACACGGATCAGTTACGGGAATCTGGATTTGATGGAACCGCTACTTCTGGAAGGAGAGGCACGGCGCATGTGTATTGAGGAGTTGCGGCGGGAGATGTTCTGGAGGAGATTGGGGCTCGCTTGGCTTCGTGGGCAGTACCAGCGGTGGTTTGGTAAGTCAGTGAAGCCAGAGTTGATCCCAGAGGGTTATCCGTTAGACCCGCCTGGACCACAGTGGGCACATTAAAAGGAGAGGGCAATGCCGCTAACTAAGGCACTAAACGAACTGCTGGCAACAATTGAGGACGAGAAGGATCGTGGTGTGTTGCGCGAGCAGTTGGAGAAACACACGCCATTACAGGAGCGTTTTGAAGGGAATTTGAGACAGAGCGATTATGATCGCATGATGAATTCTATGAAGGCTGAGCGTGAGAAGGAGAAGCTAGCTGTTGAGGAAGCCCGCGCTAACGCAGAGAAGTGGCAGAAGTGGGCAGATGAGAATGTGCCCAAGCACAACGACCTACTGGAGAAATACAAGACAGTAGAGCAGGAACGTGTCGCGTTAGAGGAAAAGGTAAAAGCCGCCGCGACGACCACCACAACAAATGGAGAGCAAGTGGACGCCAACGAACTGATGAAGCGCGTGGACAGCGAGATCAACAAGCGCGGCTACATGACACAAGCGGAGATAGGGAAGTTAGTCAACGACCAAGCGCGCAAGATCGCGGATGAGGAACGCAACGCGTTCTTCAAGGAAACCCTGCCTGGGGTAATGAAGTACACCATCCAAGTCAACCAGTTACACTTCAAGCACCGCGACGAGTTTAAGGAGCCTTTAGACTTTGATGCCTTCGCCAAGTTCCAGGCTGAGCAAAAGATTGCCGACCCTGAGGCAGCTTACAACCAGTTTGTAGCTGACAAGCGCGTAGAGATGCGCGTGCAGAGTGCGGTTGCCGCCAAGGAGAGGGAGTTACAGACAAAGTTCAATCTCCCTGGCACAGGAGCGCCGCCAGCGCCGCAACTGGGGGTACTAGAAGCGCGGCAACGCGCTGGGAATAAGCCGATTGACGAAAATGCCCCAGCTTGGGTGCAAGCAGCCGCCGAGCTGCGCACAGAAGGAAAGGGTTAGTAACGCGCTTAAGCGCGACCAAACGATTTTCACCTGCGTGTGCTGAGGAAGGTTCTCCGCAAGGCCGCAGCCCTGGCCGCAGGGATGGACGCTTAACCGGGAAGCGCATCGCGCACAGCCCGCCACAGCGAGCAGTCGAACGCAAATCTATCTCTGAGAAAAGGAGGAACGCATTTCAGTTGGTCAGGGCTACCTACATCAGTATGTAATCCTAACTGACTGAAAACAAACGACTTATGGCTTTGACGTACGATGATATAAGTTCAAAGAGCAACAAGTTCTGTTGATGGACTTGTGAAAACGACTGGTAATACAGGGAAAGCCGGGTTACAATCAGCAAGCGAGATTGTAGGTAACCCTGACGAAGCATAAGGGAACGATGACCAAAGAGGAACAATTCGCATACTGCGCAGGATTGCTGGATGGCGAGGGATGTTTCCATGCTAGCAGGAATGAGCATTGTAACACCTTCCGTTACGGCATCACGGTAAACCTCGATTACAACAAACCACTGTTACGATTGGTTGGTTTGTTCGGGGGCGAAGTGAAGCCGCGATCAGATGGTGGTTACACGTGGATAATTCCCAGGGAGACGCTTACCAGATGCTTAGACTTGGTGATCCCATATCTAATTGTGAAGCGTGAGCAAGCCGTACTCCTGCGCGAAATGCGAGCAACCTTTGTGGATACCGGAAGGCTAAGAGGGCAAGCACCTCCTGATGGTGTGGTTTACTGGCGCCAAGTCTTAACCGATAAAATCACCAGCCTCAAATACGATTTTTCGTTTAAGCCTATACCAGTCATCCCAAAGAAATGTCTGTATGCGTATACGGCAGGTCTTTTGGATGCTGAGGGATCGTTTGGCGTCTACCACGGTAAGGGCAATCGGTACCTTGCAAGGGTTCAAATCGGTATGGTTGATCCTACGGCTCTTAATCGGGTGCATGCTGCTTTTGGTGGTTGCTTGATGCAATCCAGTACTGGACACGTTAACACTGTTTGGTACCTAGCGCTGGAGCGTTCCGTAGCCGCCGAAATCTGTAAGAAAACGGCAGCATACAGACTACTAAAGCGTGAGCAGGCTGATATCGTGGTTAGAACTCACAATCACATTCAGCTTTGGCAGTCCCGTAGGCGTGGTAGTACTCCTCTTCCTAGTAAGGTCATCGCACAAAGAGAGCGGTGGTACCAACGATGCCGCTTCCTAAATTCCCTTAGTGCACGTGCAGAGACTAACTCCAGTCGGCCCACCGTGGCAAGTGATAGTCCGAACCTTACCGAACCTCAAGGTAAGGAATTGGCGGAAACGGCCAATCGCTAGGCTCTAGCCTAGTTACCAAGTAACAGACCTGCATCGTACCCAGGCTTGTGGACAATGTCTACAAATCGTCACCTCTCTTGACTCGTCTCCGCACTAATAACATGGAGCGGTTTGAGGGAGGGGTCACAATTCGTCATCCAATTATGTATGCCGAATTGAAAGGTGGAGCGTTTACACGCGGTGGGACTTTTGACATATCCTACGTAACTGAGTAGTTAATATGCGTCTACTCGCAGCAATGCGAGTGTGCAAACCTTCTCTGATTGACTTGGACCCTGAGATGGGAACAAGGGGCAAGCTGGAAACGGCAGCCTGACAGACTAAGCGAGAAGGCACCCCACGTGGGTGATGCGATAGTCGGGTCTTGCAGGAAATGAACTGCAAGAGGCTAGCAGAAATGGCTAGCCCCGTAACTAATTACGATTTAGTTATGAGTAACAACTCGGCAAACAGATACGGCACTTGAGATTAATGTCAAGTTCTACTACGTAAACGCGACATTGTTTGGCACGGACAACGTCAATATCGGCGTCCACTTACAGCAATGTAAGTGAGCAAACTTGCTCTGATTGGCTTCAACCCTGCGATGGGAAGAAGGCGGAAGCCGCAAGGCACCGTGAGAGACTAAGTGAGCGAGCGCCCCTCGGGGTGATGCGATAGTCCGATCTCACAGGAAGCGAACTGTGAGAGGTTAGCAGAAATGCCTAACCCCGTAGGTATCTGCAGATACCTACGAGTAACAACTTGCCTCAACCGTGGGCCAGAAGCGGCGATGAGCTATGTCGAAACAAAACTTGTGAACGCATCGGGCAAGATGGCGAAGCTGTTAGGCACTGACCAGTTTCTTGATGGTCAGGGCACGAACAGTTCGATCATCAACCTTGATGGGTTACAAGCCGCTATCGACGATGGAACTACATATACCGCATATGCTGGCGTTACGCGCACAGACATTGCTTCAGGCGCGAACGTTGGCATCAACGGTTACAAAGCCTCAGCGGCCACGCTATCGTTGGCTGCTGTGCAAACCGCATACGGGGCTACATGGTTTGGCAACGAGCATGTGGACCTTATGCCGACTACTCAGGTTGTGTGGGACGTGTTATGGAACAAGATACAACCACAACAGAGGTTTTTGGAAGAGAGTTCTGATGTAGCGAGAGTTGGTCAACTACAGGCCCTCTTAGGGAGTGATCCCTTTGAGAATGGTGGCGAAGTCGAGGAACCCTGCGATGGGAATCTCGAACCAAGCATTGCGTTCGACATGAACGCGAAGGCGCGCGTAGAGACTATGGGCCACCCCCTTGTAAAGCAAGGTGAAGAAATAGTCCGGGCCACTGGAAACAACGAACCAGTGGGAAAACCGTTTCAAGCTCTTCGCTATAACGGGGCTTCTATTGTGGTCGATCAGTATGCTCCAGCGGGTGTACTTTGGTTCCTTTTTAAGTTGACGATTAGTACTCAAGTAAAGGAAAATACTAGAGATACTACCGTTAACTAATGGGGTCAGCGGAAATGGACAAGAAATACATTGCAGGGATTTTTGATGGTGAAGGTTGGGTTAGAATTAGCCGTCAGAAGCACCCGAAGTATAACCACATTCGCTACCAGTTGTATACTGGCGTGAACATGGTATGCCCGGATGTAGTAAGTGCCCTGCATAAGCAGTTTGGCGGAACCTTTTCAATCAGTCCTAGAAGAAAGAACACGCACCGAACCTTGTTCGTTTGGGTTACGTCTGGACATGGTTCGGTTCGTTTTCTGAAGACTATTCTCCCATACTTGAGAATCAAGAAAGTTGAAGCTGAACTTGGTATCCAGTTTATGGAGAAGAAGGGTCTTCGAGGTGAGGCTGATTGGGAATTCCGCGAATCGTGCTACCGGATAATGCGCTCCTTAAAGCATGTTATCTATGATCCAGTTCCGTATGAGAAGCAGGCGAAGTCGGGGAAAATCCAGTCAGGACAACCCCGAACCAAGCAAGGGCAACTAGCCCTGGGCGTGCGTAACGAGTCTGGGCCTGCGCCGAAAGGCAAGAGGGACTCTGAACTCCGTAGGGATACGGAGAGTGGAGCGGAAACGACTCCACCCACTGGAGTAATCCAGTGAGTAACAACTGCAACACAAAGTACATTCAGTTCTGGATGTCCACCCTGCCGAAGTATCAGTCAACTGGGCTGCCTCATGCGGCAACGCATGATGGAAAACCTGCTTTGATGGACTCGGATGCTGCGATGCAAACGAGGCGGAAGGCTGCAATTAGCCGCCGTGACAGACTAAGCAAGCGGGCGTCCCTAGCGGACGATGCAATAGTCGGATCTCATGGGAATTGGAACCATGAGAGCGTGGCAGAAATGACCACGCCGATCAGTGTGAACTAACACTGGTAGGTAACAGATTGTCGGCTTCACAGGATGGAAAGAAAGTCAGCAAACTGATGACGTAGCAGGACAGTACTTGTTTGGTGGGAATCTACTCGTTGTTGCCCCGCGTTTGTTTGGGCAGCTTACGGGCATCGTCGGGTAGGGGGAGGGGACACTTATGGCTATTTATGGTGCTTCTCTCCAAACCGCGCAAGTAACTACCGGTAATGTGGCGACTTCGCTGGATAAGTTTGACTCGACGAAGCCGCTCAACGGGGCACAGAACCCGCTAGGGACGAAGTACTACGACAACATAACTACGGTTGCCAACCCTAGCGGTACATTCGTAGCGTACAAGTATGTCCGTTACAACTCGACGGCTAACGCGGCTACACAGGCCGCGCCAGCCGCTGTGTTTTGGACGGACAACACGTTCACAACCGTCACTAGCACTGCCAGCGAGTCGTTGTTTACTGCTGCGGCTGGTGGAGCAGCGAATGGGATAGCGGGAATTTTGCTGCTAACCAGTGCCACAGTAACCAATGCGCAGTTGAACGGCAACTTCGTCTGGATTCAAGTGTACGGCCATTTGGCGGGCATTGCTGCTCCGGCTTCTACGGCGAAGGGTGATGCCATTTTGGCAACTCAGACTGACTGGACGACCACAGGTGGATTCAGTCGCGTAGCTGCCGGGACGGCTCCCACAGGGCGTGTGGCTTACTTTGCAGAGACGGCTGTGGCAGCGAATAAAAGCGATGGCTTCGTTGCCATCGAAAGTTAGGAGAATGGAATGGCTCAAGAGACGTATGTTGGCTCGTTACAGACGCTACACGTAAGTACAGGTCGTCCAGAGACAGTCAACGATCCGTTCGACACCACTAAACCTAACAATGGTGCTAAGAACAACCCTGGTGTGGCCGAGTACGTCTCCGATGGAACGATAACGGGGCGGCGGTGGAAGGTTCGTTATGTGCGGTTGAACTCAACCACCACCGCCACCCTTATCGTTGGCCCTGTCTACTGGAAGGACAACACGTTCCAAGTGGTGACCATTCAATCCAGCGAGGCTGCTGGTGGTATCAACAACCTTGCTGGGATACTTCTGAACGCAAGTGCTACCAACGGGAATTGGGTATTTATTCTGACTTCTGGGTTCATTGGTGCGGCCAATATCGGGTCGATAGCTGTTCCAGCCTTGACGGCAGTTGGTGATTTACTGATAGGCGCGACGGGCGCTCAACAGTTTGCTCGTGTGGCAATTGGCTCAAACCGTACGAACGTCGAAATGGCGATGGCTTTGACCGCTGTTAGCGGTGGTGTGGCTGACATATTTGTGCAACTAGAAAGTTAGGAGGTAATCTTGGCTCTTACTTTGACTAAACTTCCCGACTCGGAAGATTACTGGGGGAAGCATAGGGTAGTGATCTACGACATCACTGGGGACACTTCATATCCCACTGGTGGTTACGCAGTAACTGCTGCGGGCTTTGGGATGCGTCGCATCTACGGGATGAAAGACATTGGCGGGAACGCGACATCGGCGCGGTTGATGTATCGCTTCGACACCACGAACACAAAGATCATCTTCGAGTATCCGACAGGTGGTGGAGCGACTACACCAACGACCTTGAGTGATCCTGCCATTGCTGCGGGCGCAGTGGCAGTGACTTCAGCAGCGGCCAATGGATCGGCAGACGTAGTCCCTGGCCGTGGTGCTGAGGTGGGAAGTACCACCGACGTGTCCACAGTAACCGTGAGATTTTTGATCATTGGAGAATGATAGGGTTTCCTGTGCGCGGTAGGCAGGAGCGAGTCCCTGCACACAAGCAGGGTTGGCGAGAAAGACAGGCGGGCGCAGGAACGGGTATGTTGCCCTCCCCGCGCCATGCGCCCCGTCTGTTCTTTGTGAGGTAACTAGGTGCCGATAGTTTCACCATCTGGACAAAACGTTGCTCAGCAAATAGGTCCTGTTGGCGCACCCGCCACTGCCCAATATTCGTATAGAAAAATGGTGGGGTTTTTGGTGGAATTTAATCCCGACTTGCCAGTCCAAGCCGCTCAGGCATTCCTGCAAATTTCATATCGTAGAATTCTAGATCACGCTAATTTTTATGGAACTCTTGTCAAAGGTCTCGTCACTGTTCCCGACAATATCAGTACAGGTACTGCGTCAGTAACTACGGCCAGCACTACTATCACTGGAGTAGGCACGGCATTCGATCCTGTCATGGTGGGCCGCCAGTTCCGCGTAGGATTCTCCAACCCAATTTACACCATTGCGACTGTCACCTCGGCAACGCAGTTAGACTTAGATTTTCCGTGGGGTGGTAAAACGCAGGCTGGTGTGGGCTACCAAATCTTTCAGAACATCGTGAGTTTCGGTAATAACATCAAGCGGCTACTGGCCGTAGTAAACCAGCGGCAGGGCTATCGGATGCAGCTTCATGTTCCGCAGGAAGTGCTCAACGCCAGAGATGTTTGGAGAACCACAACCGGATGGACGCACACAGTTGCCAGTTATGCACCTTCCCCTGACGGGCAGCCGCAATTTGAGTTATACCCGGCACCAACGTTCCAACAGTCCTTTCCGTTTCTAGCTTACGTTCAGCCACCGGATTTTTTGAATGACAACGACACTCCCGTACTGTCAATACGATCCGACGTGATCCTCTATGGTGCATTACCGCACGTCTTGAGATTTCGTGGCAAGAACTCTAAGTACTACGATCCAGAGACCGCTAACTACTATGAGAATCTATTCCACATGGAACTAGAGAAGATGGACAAGAATGCTGATGCGCTCTACCCCCGCTGGCTTTTATACGAATTTGCGAAGGTGCCTGCATATGGTCAGGGAGCGTCGTTTTGGCAGTCCCATGAAGATTATCCTGGGTAGGTGCTAATGGCCACGATCTGCAAAGGCTGCAACGAGCAGGTTTACCGAGCGCGCTGGGTAGAGGATGATGGGTGGTATTGCCTTGACTGTTCGGACGCGCCACGGCCCATGACCAAGGTGCCAGGGTCTCTTTTCCCTATAGTTACCTCTAACATCGTAGACTATCCCGAACCTATCACCGTGCGCTCGCTGAGAGAGTTACGCAAGCTAGAGGCAAGATTTGGTGTTGCCAACGTGGCTTTTAATGTTGAAGAATCGAAGTGGAATGTTCCACCAAGGAGCAAGCATGGCCAAGCTAAAGAAGAGTGAAACACCCTCGCAGAACGAAGTGCCTCGCGCTAATCGACGTGTTGCGCCTGACCAATTGTGGGGGCAACCTATCACGTCGTATCCCGTTGGTTGGCGCATTGGGTACGACTACGAGGGTGGGGAGTTTGAGGTACCGCAGCGGAAGCAGCGATGGGGTGAATTCTACTGGGAACCTCGTACCCGCCCGAAGGGTAAGAGCTAAGTTTGTACCAATTGGTACTCGTAGATGCCCCACGAGAAGATTACTGACATAGGCCCGCAGCCGCGTATTGGCTTCTTACCGCCTATGCTGGCCATTGAGTACATCGAAATTGGCGAGCGAGTAGTTGTGCGCTTGACGTGGTGGCAGAAACTCGGCATGTGGATGAGGAAAATTCTCAACGCACTGGCGGTGGAAGAACTCGTTTATGGCTGATCCAGACATTCTTCCGAACTCTAGGCTCAGGGAGGCCAAAGAATCCACCCGCATTCGCGCTGGTTTCAAAGAGGGTGGTTCGTATATGAACTGGGTGCCCATCTTCTGCGCTAACTGCGGCAAGAGTGGTGGCTTTGTTCCTGAGGACCATTCCCAATTCGCCTTCTGGCTTTGCGATAACTGCGTGGACAAATTCGGACCAATCGCTGCAACAATGCAGGTACCAGACGAGGTGTTTTGGGAAAAAGTGAAGCAAGATAAGAGGCAAGGCACAAAATGAATACGCGCGTTTTATTGAACTAACGGTGAAAGTAATAGAAAAGGAGAACTAACTTGTTCATTTACAACACGACGCTGGCCACTGCCGAATCAACAACTGTGACCAGCCCGATGTACACCACGAACGGCACCGCCAACACCACGACCGATCACATACGGTGGCTAACTGTATCTCCGCGTGCGTGTGCGCTACAGGCGTTCTACGTAGTGGGCCGTGGCGCAGGCTTGACGGCCATCAGCGGTATCTCATTTCGCGTGCTGCGCTTCGCCACTGCTTCAACGGTTGGTACCGCAGCCTCTATTCGTCCGCGTGATCCAGGTTCACCGGCCGCAGTCACTACTGCGTTCACGCTACCTACCATTGGTGCCACGCCAACCTTGCAGCTAGCCTTTGGCTCCGGCGCGGCTGGACCCGGCGGATGGGTAGCTCCCAACCCAGACTCAGTGATCTATCTAGCGACTGCTGGTGGCGCGAACGGCAACGCCGATCTGGTCAGCGGCAGTGGCACCGTCTCGCTCAATTTCGATCTAACCAGCGAGCATAGCGAGTAGTTAAGTAGTTTGTGATCCAATGTGGTTTCAAAGATGACCAAGCACTGTTGGCTCGGGCCATACAGTATCTCGCAGAACATGGAGAGTAGCCATGCCTGATGCAACTATACAGTTGCCTAGTATAGCGGATACTACTGGGCCGAAGGTAGACTCGACTCAGCTTACCGTGGGCGCTAACACGGTCCAGCGCGAGCGGATGAACATTACGGACCCAGTGACGGTGGCTGGTCTAGCGAGTGTCCTGTCTACTCCTCCTAGCGGCACCGAATACGGTTTGGTTACCAGAGACCTTACCAATCCAACTGTACTCGATCTGCTGCAGCAACTGATCCTCGAAGTTCGTGCTTTGAAGACAGCGGTTGTGTGGAGCTTTAATGCTACTGGCTTGGGTACGACGAACATGCTTGACGCCGACGATTATCGAGCCGAGTTTTTTGTGGACACGAGAGACTTTAACAAAATGACTAGTAGTTAAGGGGAACAAACGCAATGCCAGTCTTTCAAGGACAAGTCGGGCCGCAAGGTGTTGCAGATGGCACCTATCCAAATGTCCGCATGGACAAAACCGGGGCCATAGTACTTACCGAGTTAAACGCTCGCTACTATGAGCAAGCCTACCGTGGCAGCGTGTTCATGGCCTCTAACTCTGCGGCTACCGCTTTTACCATCCAGGGTACAACAGGTGCCACAGGATTCATTCTGAGCAATACTGCTGGCAACAGCAAGAACCTAGTGATCCTGGACATCATATTCCAGTACACGATAGCAACCGCTGCAGCGGCTGTAGCAGTTCTGTATGCTGGGACCAGCCCTCTTTCCACGGCGGTCATCCA
>Ga0066672_10000246_pt1 | contig 14891 bp, 11 predicted proteins | sample GraSoiAngelo_121_FD_62292 | JGI IMG/M metagenome (GOLD analysis project Ga0066672, IMG submission 62292) | Grasslands soil microbial communities from the Angelo Coastal Reserve, California, USA - 14_0919_12_20cm | ecosystem: Environmental > Terrestrial > Soil > Grasslands | place: USA...
GCTGGTGCAAGTCTGTCGATGCCAAGGGCAAGGGCCTGATTTATTCGCTTCACTTCCATGAATTGATGGCGCACGGGGAAGATAGATTTGTAAAGGTACTGAGCGCGCTGAGAACTGCGCTCCCGAACTGGGCGCTGGTTGCGTTTGAGCAGCCGAGACTGCCGCATACCGAAAAAGCAAGCATTTCGGAAACACTATGGATGTACTCGCAATCGAACATCCTTATTCATCATTTGATCGGTAACGGGAAAATTCTAAGCAGAGATGCCTGGATCGATTTGGGCTATCAGGCAGGCTGCCGGAAAGTAACGGACCGGGCCTGCAACTATCTGGGCTATAGGGCGTTTGTATTCCAATTGTGACCGGATATAAGGACCATCGGGAGATGTCCATGTCAGGCAACTTTACAAAACTCGCTCTTGAAAATGAACCGGTTCTGGCGGCGAAGGCGGTCGAACTCTACAAGCCAGATATCGAGTTCTACAAGACACATATTGCCGGCATGGAAGAGGTCATGGTTAGCCAGTCTATTGATCCCGGTAATCTGAGGCGTCTATTGGATTGCCTGGTGAATGAAGATTGTATTCATAGCTGGAGAAACTTCGCCTCCGATGGAACGCTGGATGGATTGCTGCAATGGGAAAACAGACTCAGGCCAACCAAGCTTTTCTTTTTTTATGTGGAACACCATGGTGAAATGACCATGATTGCGGCCGCCGCAGTCGCAGAGAAAATTGCACGGGATTTTCCATACCCTGGTTTTTGCGTGCTTGGACGTTGCTACATCATGCCCGAGTTTCGCAGCCATGGCTTCTACAGGCATATCTTGCGCTATCGGCTGGAATACTGTAAAGCACAGTTCGGAGGTGCGCTGAAAGCGGTCCATATAGGTTCGATCAATGAACGGGTTTCGCGCGTCATATCCAACCATCGTTTGGACAGTTGGTCGAAGTTCATACATCTGGGTGAAGAAGAGTTGAGGGTTGCAGGACACATCAGGGCAGTGGGGGCCTATATGCTCCTGGTTCCTGAATATGTCCATAAAATTCAAAGCGCATTGGCCGGCGCCCATGCGCCGCCATGCGTGGTTGAATTGCGCGATGCGCTGTCCAGGATTGAATCGGGCGATATCAGCAATTTGGGCATGCTCATAAAGGAACCATTCGAAAAAGCATGCAAGCATGGATGGTTCAACGAGCCTGGCTCCCTTGAAATAGAGCAGTTATTACAGTTTTGCAGCTCCATACCGTTAGTTGGTTTTAATAGCAACTATTAGCCTTTTAATCTTTGAGAAGGGAAAGACAGAAGTGCGCACCTATCGGGAAATAGTACTCGAAGACGATAATGCCGGCTTTGCGGGCTATCTTGTAGTCGACTCATCCGACAAAGATATTTCTTTTGGAGGCACGCGGATCGACATGTCGGTTACCAAGGATATGGTGGTCGCGCTGGCCGACAATATGTCCTTGAAGCTCGCCGGCCACGGATCACCCGTCGGTGGCGCCAAAGCAGGGCTGCGAGCGTCGCCTGATGATCCGCGATTGAAACAATTTCTAGGCCGGTTTGCCGAGGGGTGCCGGGAGCTATTGTCCAGCACCACTATTCTTGGAAAAGATATGGGAGCGCAGCAGTGGATGCTCGATGAGATTTATAAGTCATTGAAAATGCCGCAACTGGGCCTGGCTCAGCAGCATTGCAAGACAACAACGTGTCCCGATCGCCTAAACCATCTTGATGGCTACATCAAACATATGACGGGTAAAGGCGTTTTCTGGTCCATTGAGCAAGCGTTAGGCGGCGCTTTGCGCGGCGCCCGCGTGCTGATCCAAGGGTTCGGAGTCGTGGGTTCGGGCGTTGCCTGGCATTTGGACCAGGCAGGCGCCATGATTGTGGGCATCAGTGACTGCAATAAGGCGATTTTCAATGCCAATGGCATTGAATTGGAGACGCTAATTGCAGCGAAAGACGATAGCGGGCTAGTTTCCGAAGACAAGCTTCCCGATTCTTGCGTGCTCATCGATCGCGACGAATTGCTGGCACAATGCGCGGATGTGCTGGTGTTGGCGGCCGGTTCTTATCTTGTTGATGGTGTTCTTGCTGCGCGTATACAAACGCCTTTGGTAGTAGAGGGCGCGAATCTTGCCCTGATGACGCCGGCCAGGAGCGTGCTTCATGCAAACGGCATTAGAGTTGTACCGGATGTGGTGGCCAATAGCGCGAGTGCTGCGCTGGTTGGACACCAAATAGCGTCTGGCAATACCTTGCGTCCGGAAGCACTTTGGGCCGAAATCGAGACCAACATCAAGCGCAGTACGGAAGCAGTCGACAGAATATCGAAACAACTCGATGTTGATTCCAAAAGCGCCTTTAGGCGTGTTATCGAAGAGGAGAGGAGAGGCGGAGTCGAATCCGCCCCTCGTAAGACGCAGAAAAAAATTATGAGGTTCGATCCCTATGTCTGAGAAGAGTGGCCGGAAATTCCATCTCTGTCAGTACAATGTTGCGCGAGCCGTTGCTGACCTCGATCACCCGCAGTTGGCAGACTTTGTGGCGGGACAAGACGTGTTATACCCAATTTCGGAAAGCAGCCCTGGTTTTATTTGGCGAATGCAGCCGGAAAATGGGCAGAGCTCTGTCCTGCCATTCCCGGACGATCCCCGCATGGTGGTGGGTTTGACTCTATGGGAGAATCTTGAAACCTTGCAGAGTTTCGTGTTCGCCGGCGGCCATGCAGAGTTCCTGCGGAAGCGGCGGCAGTGGTTTGAGAAACCAAGCGGCCCGAATTCTGTCCTGTGGTGGCTGCCTGCCGGAGAGCTACCCACGGTGGCTGAGGGGCAGCGCCGGCTGGAGCGGCTGGCAGCCAAGGGGCCGTCACTTATGGCGTTCACCTTCCAATCGCCATTCGCTCCGCCGGCTGGGGTGGTAGGCAGCCTGGGGCCGGAGAGGACAAACAGCGAAAAAGGCGCTCATGAGTATATGCTGCGCGCGCAACTGGCGGCCTACGAGCTTCGTCTTTACAGCACATTTGAGGAAATAGCCGACCGGGTGATCGACGGCACTCTCGACCGAGGCGTAATCTGCACCGCATATCTAAAGTTTTCCGCCGTCTACTTTGAGCGAGCACCGAAGCTGCGGATTACCGAGGCATTCGTCTCAGACCTGCATCCCATGGTGATCGCATCGCGGCTGGGAGTACCGCTTGCCGGACGATTGACTTTAGCCTGTCAGCCGGCGATCCTTCCGCTACTAGGTCGCTTCATTGGCCAAACAGTGGTAAAGCCAGCCGCTTCCAACGCGAGCGCGGCTCTGGATGTTGTCGCGGGCGAGGCCGATGTCTGTTTGACAACCGAAACCGCGGCTGTTGCTGCCGGGCTCGATATCCTCATCCGAATGCCGTCCCTCCAAATTCCCTTCTCCATATTCGAGCGCTCCGGCAACGATGGCGAGCTGCCATCGGAAATCGCTCAACTCTTCAACTCCGAGAACCGGCATGGCCTTACGGATGGGCAGCCGAAACCAAATCAGGTAGAAACAGGTGCGAATGAAGCAGTCTTGTCCAATCGATAAGGACGGCAGTTCCAGCATAACGGCGGTTTTCGTGAAAGGTGGCGCAGCCAGGCTTGGCTCCGAGGCCCCAGACGAGTCACCCATGAGCACAGTCTCATTAGGCGCTTTCTGGCTGGGAGAGTACACCGTTACCAACGAGCAGTTCAGGGAGTTTATCAAGGCCGGTGGATACCACAGCCCGGAGCTCTGGAGCGATGACGGGTACAGGTTCGTGCTTGACAACAGCATTGAGGAACCGGCGTTTCACCGGGATAAACGCTTCAACGCACCCAGCCAGCCCGCCACCGGCGTATCTTACTTCGAGGCTGAAGCGTTCGCACGCTTCGTGGGCGGCAGACTCCCTACGGAGGCCGAATGGGAGTTCGCTGGCCGGGGAGAGGATGGGCTGATCTATCCCTGGGGCATGACGGAGCCGACATCCCGGCTCGCGAATTACGCACCGGGCTTTGTTCCGGTCCGGCGAGCGCCGAGTCCCGTCAGCCGGTTTGCAAAGAATTGCTCCCCATTCGGATGCATGCAAATGAGCGGAAACGTCTTTGAATGGTGTGCCGACTACTACCACTTTGACACTCCGGGCCGTCGCCTCGGGGTGAACTTCGTCGAGGACCGCCCGTCAGATCGCCGAGTGCTGAAAGGAGGCGCATGGACCACCGACTCAGACCGAATTCGGCTCGCCGCCAGATGGTCATATACTCCGGATCTCCGCGACAACATCCTCGGCTTTCGGGTCGCCTTCGACGCGCACCGCTTCGAGTTCCCCCTAGAATCTGTTCCGGGTAACAACGGGACGAAGACCGTCTGAACCTTACTTGAAGAAATGAGTCCGCGCACGGCTGCCGCGCGCCGAGGAGGAAACATGCAGAACGCTCGAAAGATTCCGACTTTTTATTGGGAGTACAAAGGGCATACCCCGCCCGAGATGAAGCTTGAGGGCTACACGATCAATATTTCCGGCGGGGTCCGGAACCCGATCAATATTCCGGTGGTGGATCTCCCCAAGCTGCTCCCGTTCGTCAATTCCCAGAAGCGGTTCTATTGCGTGAATGGCTGGACCATGGAGGATGCATGGGGTGGCTACCGGTTGGAGGATCTGATTGCGCTGGTGGAACCGCAGGCAGAGTACCTGCGCGTAACCAGCGCCGGCGGATACGAGGACACTACCAAGCTAGCCGACCTCATCGCCGGCGGAGCAATGCTGGCAACACACATGGGCGGCGAACGACTGCAGCCCAAGCGGGGCTTCCCTATCCGGCTGCTCATCTTCGACATGTACCAGTTCAAGGGCGTCAAGTCTGTTTCAACTCTAGAAATAACCGATGAGTACCGACCTGGGACTTGGCAGAAAGTTGGCTATAGAGATGCGAGCATCCAGCCCTATCCGCATCTGGACATTACTACCGGCGAGCGGTTGATGCCGGAGCCCTCGGTGTTGAAGCCCGTGTCCGCTGGGCAGGTGAAGACCCATGAGTGAGAAGCAGGATTGCGCGATCGTGGTGGGTGGTTTCTCCTCCGGGTCGTTATATGCGAAGGAATTCGCCAATCGGGGTATCCCGCCAGTCCACGTGCCTGCGTGCCGGGTACTGCCCGCGCTGTATCAGTCCCAGGTGCTGGCGCCCGAGTTTGTAGCCGACCTGCCATTCGATGAAAAAGTAGAGTGCGTATTGGACCGGTTGAACAGCCCGTCGTATAGCCACTACCGGCCGAGGCTGGTGGTCGCGGGGAGTGACCAGGCAGTCGAGAGAGCCGACCGGCTGGCGGAACTCCTTGATCTCCCCACGAATGGGTCGGCCATGAGTGAGACCCGGCGGGATAAGTTTCTGGCTGCTGAGCGGGTGCGCGAGGCAGGGCTTAACGCTCCGCTCCAGTTCCGTGGCGCGGAGCCACGCGAAGCTGCTGCTTGGGTGGCGTCACATCCGGAGATACCGAGATGGGTTGTCAAGCCAACACGGAGCGCAGGAAGCGACCGTGTATTTCAATGTGATACACCCGCGGAAGTGGAAAGCGCAGCCGGCAAGATCGCGGGTGGAACCAACGTCTACGGAGAGCATGATGATTATTTCGTGGTACAGGAGTTCCTGACCTCCGCCGCAGATGAGAACGAGTATGTGGTGAATACCTGCTCCGCCATCGACCCAAAAAGCGGCGAGCCTGTGCATCGCGTAGTGAGCATGTATAAATATGACAAGATCACTCTAAACGGCGCGCCGTTCATCTACTACGCCAGATATGTGCTCCCGGCGGAGGGAGAGATCCAGAAGAAGCTCAGCGAGTACTTCCTCAAGTGCATCACGGTGCTGGGTGTCCGCATTGGTCCGTGCCACGGTGAGCTACGGATGACCGAGCGCGGTCCGGCTCTTGTCGAAGTAAACGCCGGCCGGCCCGACGGCGGCGGAATCCCGGAGCTGGATGCTTCCTGCACCGGCCATGACCAGGTAAGCCTCACCGCCGATGGTTTCCTTGATCCGGTAACGTTCGTTCGCGGAGCCAGACAGCCATACGAGCTGAAGAAACACGGCATGTTGGCCTTTCTCCCCAGCAGGCGCGAGGGTGTCATGGTGGGTATGCCGGGAAAACCTATACTGCAGAAGCTTCCGTCCTATATGAAGGAAATATTCCTGGTCCGCCCGGGCGACAAGGTGTCTAAGACCGTTGACGTGACCACTCTTATTGGCTGGGTCTTCCTTTGTCATGAGGATGCCGAACAACTGAGCAATGACTATCTCACTCTTCGGAACCTGGAACAAAACGGCCTGTTCGAGTTCCAATGAGTTGTCCCGGCCATCCTCACTCGAAATACACATGGCTTTGTATTTAGTCACGGGCGCGGCAGGCTTTATCGGCTCCGCTATCGTGCATGAACTTGTGCGGCGTGGCGAGCGGGTGCGCGCCATAGATAATTTCGCAACCGGGAAAAAGGCCAACATCGCAGAAGTGCTGGATCAGGTCGAATTCCAGGAAACTGATATTCTCAACTGCCCGGATCTGGCTCGGGCGTGTGAGCAAGTGGACTATGTGATTCATCAGGCTGCTCTGCCGCTGGTGCCCCTTTCGATTGAAGACCCAGTTCGAACCAATGAAGTAAATCTAAATGGCACTATCAATGTGCTTATGGCTGCGCACCGTGCAGGGGTGAAGCGCGTAGTCTATGCATCATCGTGCGCAGCTTATGGCGACGGCGACATCCAGCCCAAGCGGGAAGATATGCTGCCGCAACCTCTATCTCCTTATGCTGTGCAGAAATGCGCCGGTGAACTGTATATGTCCTGCTTCAGCAAAGCATATGGCCTGCAAACAGTGTCTTTACGGTACTTCAACGTATTCGGGCCACGGCAGGAGCCCAGCTCTCCTTACTCAGGAGTGATCGCCAGGTTTATTACCAGCATGCTCCATGGCCAGCCGCCAACTATTTTCGGAACGGGCGAGCAAACACGGGACTTCAGCTATGTCGACAACATAGTAGAAGCCAACCTTTTGGCAGCAACTGCCCCAGCTCAGAATGTCGTAGGCCGGTGTGTGAATATCGGCAGCGGGGACTCCATATCTCTCAATCACTTATATACCCGTATTGCCGATGTTATCGGGTTTAATGGACGGCCTTGCTATTCTCCGCCCCGCCCCGGTGATCTGCTGCATTCTCAAGCGGATATTTCGTTGATGCGCGACAATCTGGGCCTTGTGCAAAAGGTTGATTGTGAAGAAGGCTTAAGACTCACCGTCGCCTGGTATAAGCGATCGATGGAGACCGGATGACTAAGCGTAGATTCCGCATTCGAATAGCCTTATAAATGAAATTCGATTTCACTAGAAACAACGTATTATTTGAATATTTTTAACATTGGTGATATTTTAGGCTGCCTTAAATTACTTCTGCTTTTCCATATATGTGTAAATGCTCATGGAGCACAACTGAGCTGCACGTCCCAGCCCAGCAAGCCCAGGGAGGAATTTCTTTATGGTGTTTGTTCTTTGCGTGGCATTTGCCATCGCCTTCATGAACGGTTCCAATGATGTCTCAAAAGGAATCGCCACACTCGTCGGCAGCGGCGTCACGAATTATAAAAAGGCAATTTTGTGGGGCACACTCTGGACCGGTACCGGCGGCTTGGCGGGAGCGTATTTAGCGGGCGCCATGTTGGACACATTTGGGAAGGGACTCTTGCAACCAGGCACTGTCCCCAGCTTCGCGGCAGCACTGGCAACGATATTAGGAGCAACACTGTGGGTGGCGTTTGCCAGCAAGACCGGATTGCCGGTTTCTACCACCCATGCCATAGTCGGCTCCCTTATTGGGGTCGCCGCCATAGCCTATGGCCCGGCTGCGGTTGTCTGGCATTCCCTGCAAACCAAGATTGCACTGCCGTTGCTGCTAAGCCCCATTTTGGCGCTCGTCCTGATGTTCTTGATCGCGCGAACAGCAAGATTGTTCGGTGCATTTTCTGAGACTGCGTCCGATTGTGTTTGCGTCGAGACGCAGCCGGTAGCTCGTGGCGTAGCGGTCGGCGCAGGACTTGCTGCCGACGGCGTACAAGCATTCCCGAACACAGCCCTGCGTGTTGAGACTGGCTCCATTGAGAGCTGCGCAGTTGAGCGTCCGGGCAGGACGCGGGTGACTCTCGATCATCTGCATTGGCTCACGAGTGCCGGAACAAGCTTTGCCCGGGGGTTGAATGACGCACCGAAAATGGTCGCAATTGTTCTGGCTGCTGCGGCCCTTGCCGGAGGAAAGGCCAACCTCAAACTGAGCGCATTCGCCATAGTTACCTTGGGCATGGTGATAGGAAGCTTAGTGGGTGGGCGCCGCGTGACCCAGGTGCTCGCAGAAAAAGTCACCCGCATGAACCACCGTGATGGTTTCCTGGCCAACCTGCTAACGACTCTCTTGGTGGGATCGGGAGCGGCCTTTGGGCTTCCCATGTCCACTACGCATGTCTCATCAGGCGCGATTTTCGGAATCGGCGCTGAGGCCAGGGATGGCCGGGTTCACTGGAACGTGGTGCGGCAGATTGTGGGGGCATGGGTCATTACACTGCCCTGCGCCGCGCTTCTCGGGGTACTGGCCTATCTGTTGCTTCACCGGGTCGTATAAAGAGTCTTACCTGGATTTTATGTCGACAGCGATGTTCCGCCACTTGCCCTGACGGAAACGAAGCACGCTTAACAACGCGCGCGTGAAGTGGCCGAGCAGGATTGCACGCCAGATATCGCCGGGTTGTAGTCCACGTTGCGCCTGGAAAAAAGTACACCAGCCAATGGGGATGACGATTTGCGACACGATTGAGATATACAAGGGGCTGCGCGTATCTCCCGTGCCTTGGAGTCCGCCGGTGTAGCTCAACGCCACGGTAATGAAAAGCCCCGACACGCTCAGGTACCGCAGCAACTGCTCGCCCATCGAAAGCACTTGCGCGTCTTTCATTCCAAAAATTGCCAGCAGGTACTGCGGGAAAACTATGAACGTCGATCCTACGAAGGCGGCGACCATCAAACCAAAGCGCGAGGCCACCGCTACGCCGCGCAGGGCTCGCTCCGGATGGCCAGCGCCGAGGTTTTGGCCGGCGATGGTGGCGGATGCCCCCAGCAATCCCACCGATGTCCACGTAATGAGCGAGAAGAGCTGCGAGTATCCGATCGTATATGCCGCCTGGGCGGCGGCGCTGTGCTGCAACGATCCGATGAACCGGAGAAGCAGGACGCCGGCGATATTCATCGCAATACCCTGGATACCGGTGGGCAATCCAAAACGAAACAGGGAGCGGATAATGCCCCAATCAATGCGCATGTCCATCCCCCGATGGAACTGGATCACTGAGCCGGGGACAAACAACCTCGACAATCCGTAAATGGCTACGCTGGTGCTGCTCGCCACGGTGCCGAAAGCTGCGCCCACCACGCCTATTCTGGGGATCAATATGACGTTGAAGACGATAGTGAGCACGGTCATGGCCACGCCCAGGCGCAGCGGCATCCGAGGATTCCCGGCGGCGCGAAAGGCGCCGGTGACCATGTAGAACATCATGGGGCCAAAGATACCGATGAACATCGTTCGTAGAAACGGCAGCGCGAGTGCTTGGACTTCGGGCCCGGCGTTCACCAGATTCAGCAAAGCTGGTGAGGCAAAGTATCCCGCCATGGCCATTACGGTCGATAGCCCCAGAGCCGTCAGGAACGCCTGGTAAACAACCCGATTGACTTTCTCAGGCTCACCCGCGCCTGCGAACCGGGCCACCAGGACTCCCATACCTATGAAGAGCGAGTTGATGAACACAATGACGACAATGATGATCTGCAGGCTCACGCCGACAGCGGCATTTGCCTTATAGCCAACATAGTGCCCAACCATGGTGTGATCGATGATGCCTTGCAACCCGGAGATTGCGTTCTGCAGCATGGTCGGCCACGCCAGCCGCCACACAGCCGGACTGATCGGTCCCTCGACGATCGATCGGTCGAATTTCTGCGCGGTTGCTTTCTGCGCGGCCCCAAGCCGGGGCGTATCTACAGCGGCGCTCATAAATGATCTTTCAGCCTAAAGCGATTTCAGAGTGAGTGTAGACCATAAGCCTTTTTTCGCTGGGGCTAAAGCCTTTTTTATTTGCACTCCGAACACGGCCCTGAATGGCCGTTCTTCCACCATTCATTTCACTGCTGTCTCAGCAGCACCATGGGATCGATTCTGGTTGCGCGGGCCCGGTGAACATCACACACAAGCATCGCGATAGCTACCACGCTGAACACCAGGACAGTATAGGTAAGTGGATCTCTCGAACTCACTCCAAATAACATGTCTTGCAGGAAGTGAGTGGCCAGGAGCGTGGCGATGAGTCCTACGCCAATTCCTATGGCCACAAGTTTGAAACCATGTAAAAACACCAGGCGGCCAATGTCCGAGCGCGATGCGCCTAATGCGATCCGGATACTGATTTCCCGATATCGCTGGCTGACCAGATTTGCCATGACTCCGTAAATCCCAATCACGGTCATCAGCAATGCGATTCCGGAAAATATCTCCAGCAATAGCAGATTGAATCGCCGAGGCGCCGTCGATGCCGCCATATAGTCATCCATCGGCTTCATCTCGGTAGCTACCTCGCCGTCCTGTGCCTTGATGACATGCTGGGCTTCTCGCGCCAGGAGCATGGGGTCTCCAGAAGTGCGCAAAACCCAGAACTGGTTCATTCCCAGGAAAAAGACCATGTCCTGGGGTACCTGCTTAATGGGAACATATAGCTCGGAACCAGGGACTGCGTCCAGGGACCTGTACCGAACATCGGACGTTATGCCCACGATCTCTACGGTGCGGAGATCGTTGGCGTCATCAATCGTTACATGGCTCCCGATGGCGCCTCCGTTCGGCCAGAAACGATGGGCCATGGTCTGGTTGATAATGCACACGCCGGCTGTTTCATTCGTATCGTGCTCCGAGAATTCCCGTCCCTGAAACAGCGCAATGCGCATCGCATCGAAATATCCGGTGCTCACCATCCGGTAAGAAGTGATGGGAAGTTCCTTGCCGGCCACCGGGGCGCGTCCCACGATAGAGAAGTACACGCCGCCCAGGAGCCCGCTCATGGGCAGATGCGTGGTTGTGCCGACGGACTGCACCCCGGGAAGATTTTCCAGTTGCGTCCGCACCTGTTGCGCAAAGGGCAGGATGTCATTGAGCGTTTTATACCTGATCGGCGGCATGGAAAGCCGCATGGTCAAAACGTGATCGGCAACAAAGCCGGGGCTCACTCGTTCCAGGTTTTTCAAGCTTCTGAGCAGCAGTCCGGCGCTCACCAGCAGCACCAGGGAAAAGCCCACCTCAGCCACCACCACCAGGTCCTGGCCGAGCTTCCGTTTGCGACTTCCGGTAGCTCCCTTGCCCTCTTCTTTCAACGCTGCATTGAGGTCTTTCTCAAAATGCTGAAGCGCCGGGGCCAGCCCGAAGATCAATCCGCTAACCACGGACAGCAGCATGGTAAAGGCAAAGACGGAGCCGTCCAGGTGAACTTCATTCATGCGGGGCAGGCTGGGCGGACTCAACAGCAGGAGCGCCGGAACTCCCGCCAGCGCGAGCGCGTAGCCGGCGAGACCACCCAAAAGCGATAAGGTAATGTTCTCCGTCAAGAGCTGGCGGACGATGCGGGCCCGGGATGCGCCGAAAGCAATACGGATGGCAATTTCACGGCGGCGCTCCACCGACTTCGAAAGCACCAGAGTCGCCATGTTGATGCAGGCAATCAGGAGCACCAACGCAACCGCTCCGGAAAGCGCCAGCAGGATGAGCCGGAAATTTCCAACCAGCAACTCCTGCATGGGGACAATCGTTACCCCCAGCTTGCTGGCATTGAATTTGGGGTATTGCTGGCGCAAGCGTTCAGCCAGAGCGTTGAATTGCTCCTGGGCCTGCTGTCGCGTGACCCCTGGTTTGAGCCGGGCGATGCCCCGCAGGAAACTTATGGATGCGCGATCCAATCTTCTGGGATCGCTATCCGGTCGCAACGCTCTGGCCAATTGCCCGCGGTAATAGGGGAACGTAAAGTCGTCTGGCAGTACTCCGACTATCGTATAAGTTTCGCCGCTGATCTGGACGGTTTGCCCCACCGCTCCCGGATCGCCGCCAAACCGGCGCTTCCACAGGCCATAGGTGAGCACTACTACCAGCGGGTGATCGGGGCGGTCATCGTCCGGCAACAAGGTTCGGCCAATAAAGGCATGCACGCCCAAAAGCTGGAAAGCATCCGCAGAAATTTTCACTCCCTGCAGGCGCTCAGTGTCTCCGTGTCCGGTCAGGTTCGCGCCCCAGTCGGCGATTGCGGAAAGCCCTTCCAGGCTGTCATTGTTTTGGCGAAAGTCGGCCAAATCCGGGAGCGAAAATGGCTCCTGGACGATGTTGGGAACACGCGCCATAAAAGACACAACCCGCTCAGGATCTCGAAAGGGCAACTGCCGCAGCACCACTGCATTCACTACGCTGAAGATGGCAGTACTGGCCCCCATGCCGAGCGCCAGGGTGAGTATCCCGATCAGCGCGAAACGGCGGTTCTTGAGCAATATGCGTATCCCCAGGCGAATATCATTTCCAAAGGTTCGAAGATTTGCTCCAACTCCATCCATGGTGTAACCCCTTATCGGTTCCTGCAGCGCAACGCATCTTAGCTATCGTTTTCGCAGCGTAAGATTTTCGCCTTATTGTCTTTCCGGTTGTTCGCTAAAGCGGAGATGCCTCCAATGTGAAGGCCCGTTCCGCCTGCGTCAAAGCCGCCTCGCAGGCTTCCGCTGTCGCCGCATGCACCACTACGTAACCATAGCGGCCGGAAACGTGTTCCGCAGGCGGCAGAAGCAGTTTTTGCCCCGGCGTGGCGAGCGCTGCGGCTGTTTTCACGCTCGCAGGCAATGCGGAAGCATCAATTTGCACGCTGCCCACCACTGCATCATGCGGCGGATATAAAAAACGGATGGCGGCAACTTCTTTCCGCGTCGCGCGCGTGCCGGGCGCTCGCCCACAGGTCACCTCTGCCGCAACTTGACCGGGGCTGATGCCCGAAGCTACCCATCCAACATAGGGGATCATGTCGCCGCCCAGGCGCGCGTTGATCTCCACGATTTTTGGCCCCGTAGAGGTCAAACGCAACTCCGTGTGCGTGATCCCATTTTGAAAGCCCACAGCCTGATGCGCTTTCTCCAATACATCCAGAAAGGTAGAGTCCTGCAAGAGCGGATCCTGAGCATCTACAACATGCCCAACCTCCTCAAAGTGCGGATGGAACCCCGTGACCTTGCGCGCCAGGTAGAGAGGAAACATTTCTCCCTGCCACCAGGCAACGTCCACGCTGACCTCCGGTCCATTCATGTACTCTTCGACCAGCACGCTTCGTTCGTGCTGGGGGACATCTTTTCCACGCGCGGATTGAGCATGCACCAGGGCCAGGGCCAACTGCTCTGCATTATGCACCAGGCTTACTCCATAGCTGGCGCCCATGTCGCGCGGCTTTACAATCACCGGATAGCCGACCATCGCGGCGGTTTTCTGGGCTTCCTCCACCGCGCCCACCAGGACGGAGGCCGGCTGGGGTACCGCATGGGCCGTCAACGCTTCCCGCGTGAGGTGTTTGTCGCGGCAGCGCATCACATTTTCTGGAGTGGTGCCGGGCAGCCCCAAAGCCTGGGCCAATTCTGCGGCCTGCACCATGCGCATCTCGTTCCAGCAAAGCACCCCCGCGATCTGCAGTTCGGCGGGCAGGGAGTGAGCGGCCTGCACCATGCCGGCAGTATCCTGCGAGGAAATCACAGTATGTCCGAGCACGTAGGGTTTTTCCCATCGGGCTTCGCGATCGTGAAAGAGCCAGACATTTGCATGCTGGGCGACCGATTGGAGCAAATACTCACGATACAGTTGATGCCCACTGGTCAAGACAAGAATCGTAGGTTTTGCTTGACTCGATTTGTCCTGGGTCTGGTGGGTCACTAAAGATTCCCTTAAATTAAGACGCCCAAGCTTACGCCGTGACCGCGCAATCAGGGCTAAGCATCTGGATAATCTCACCCTCCCTGGCAAAGATTGCCTGCCTGTCCTCCTCGATAACGTGGCGATCTTTATGCATCAGGTAAACAACCGCAGCCGCTTCAGTAAGATTGCGGGTACGCTTGACCGGGGCTCCTTCTCGCACGCTGAAGTCTATTTTCTTAAAACTGCGCAGGGCGCGGATGGGCTCATCGGAGATCTTAGCCACAACTCCATCCGTTTCACAGGAAAGAAAAACCATTTCCAGGTGTTGATGAAAGGGCTTCTCCGCGCGAGCATACTGCGCTTTAAAAGCCTGGGGGTCATGATAGGCCATTACGCTGAGAGAAACCTGGGTGTGCCCATAGACTGCGCCAATCAACTCCGGATCCAGGGTGCAGCCGGCCAGGCGGGCGCCCACCTCAATCAGCACCGGACCGTTCTTATCTACCATGATTTCCACGTGGGCGGGACCGTTGCGAATGCCCAGGGCCTCCAGCACAGAGATTACATAGCGCTCTAAGACGCTGGCCAGGGGAAAATCCCTTGGCAGGAAAGAGCACGACTTATAAATGTTGCCGCCCTCAACCGTAAACGACTTGCCGTATTTAAGAAAGTCGCTCACCATATGTTGGCCGTCGCGGCTCACCGTGTCTACAACATACTCTTCACCCGCTATGAATTCCTGCACCAGGGCGGCATCATTTTCAATGTTCAATAAATTCATCTTCCCTAGAATCCTGCCGAACGCCTCATGGATATCCCTGGGGCTTTTGCACAAAGAAAACCCGTCGCCCGCCACGCTATTCAAGGGCTTGACCACGATCGGATATGACAG
>Ga0066672_10000253_pt1 | contig 14673 bp, 10 predicted proteins | sample GraSoiAngelo_121_FD_62292 | JGI IMG/M metagenome (GOLD analysis project Ga0066672, IMG submission 62292) | Grasslands soil microbial communities from the Angelo Coastal Reserve, California, USA - 14_0919_12_20cm | ecosystem: Environmental > Terrestrial > Soil > Grasslands | place: USA...
AAGAACCATCCGTTGAAGAAGCTGGTTGAGGAAGTAAAGAAGGGGAGTTCAAAATGGATGAAATCCGATGGACCGCACATCCAGCAATTCAGTTGGCAAGCGGGATACGCGGGTTTCTCCGTGAGCCAATCCAGTGTCGAAGCAGTACAGCGATATATCGAGCGGCAGGAGGAACATCATCGCAAGATTAGCTTCCAGGATGAACTGCGCACGCTGTTCAAACGACATGGTATCGAGTTTGATGAACGCTATGTGTGGGATTGAAATGTGGACCGCCCGACATTCATTGGATTGTCGGCGGTGGCCGAGTTGCGCCCCAACGGGGCTGAACAAACCAGCCTGGGGCAACGCCCCAGGTTGGTCATGGTCCCCAATTTGTTTTCCAGCCCTGAAAGGGCGGAATAGAACGGTTTGTGCCGCCCTTTCAGGGCTCGATCGTTTCTTCGCAACGTTGTCCCAGGGCGTTGCCCTGGGCTGGTTTGTTGTTGCCCCTTCGGGGCGTCACTGCACCCGTTCTGGGCAGCGCTCCCTTCTTTGCAGGTTTGCATTTCTGCTGTTCCTTGTCGGCTCACCGTTGTTCGCCGCCAATTCTCCGCTCGCCGATGCCGCCGAGAAATCAGATCGCGCAACGATCCGCACGATGCTCAAGCAACACGCCGACGTGAACGCGCCGCAGGTTGACGGGATGACGGCGCTGCATTGGGCGGCCTACCGGGACGATGTGAAAACCGCGAAACTTCTTGTCGCCGCCGGCGCGAATGTTAAGGCGGAGAACCGCTACGGCGTAACGCCACTCTCCATGGCTTGCGTGAATGGAAACACCGAGCTGGTCGAGTTGCTCCTCGGTGCAGGCGCGGACCCGAACACCACGCTTCGCGGCGGGGAAACGGTTCTGATGACCGCGGCGCGCACCGGCAGGATCGGACCCGTGAAGGCACTGTTGTCCCGAGGCGCCGGCGTTAATGCGAAGGAAAAAGACCAGCAGACAGCCCTGATGTGGGCCGCAGCCGAAGGTCATACCGAAGTGGTTGAGCTGCTGCTCAAGGCGGGCGCGGATTTTCGCACGGCGCTACCCGACTCCGGGTTCACTCCTTTCTTTTTCGCCGCGCGCGAAGGCCGGACCGGCGTTGTTAAAGCCTTGCTGAAGGCGGGAGTGGACGTGAACGACACCATGCAGCCTCGAAAGCCTTCGGGCAAAAGTCCGAGAAAGGGAACCAGCGCGTTAATCCTGGCGGTCGAGAACGGTCATTTCGAGCTGGCCGTGGCCCTCCTCGAAGCGGGCGCTGATCCGAATGATCAGCGTTCGGGATTCACAGCGCTGCACGCGATGAGCTGGGTTCGCAAACCGAATCGCGGCGACGGCGACGACGGAGACCCGTCTCCGATCGGGTCCGGAAATCTGAGCAGCCTCCAATTCGTCAGGAAGCTGGTGGAGCACGGCGCGGACGTGAATGCGCGGCTGAAGACCGGCAAAGGCGGGCCGGGGCTATACAACAAGGCCGGCGCGACGCCGTTCCTGATGGCTGCCGGAACCGCGGACGCCGCGTTCATGCGCTTGCTGGTCGAGCTGGGCGCCAATCCATTGCTGGGGAACGCCGATAACTGCACGCCGCTCATAGCCGCGTGCGGAGTTGGGATCGGTGGAGCAGAGGCGGATGAGGTCGCGGGAACAGAGCCTGAAGTACTCGAATCGGCGCAATTGCTTCTGAAACTCGGCGCTGACGTGAATGCGGTCGATGCCAACGGCGAGACCGCCATGCACGGCGCAGCCTACAAGAATCTGCCGAAGCTGGTGCAGTTTCTCGCCGACAAAGGCGCGAAAATCGAAGCCTGGAATCGAACGAACAAATGGGGTTGGACTCCCCTGCGCATCGCGGAGGGATACCGGCCCGGCAATTTCAAACCTTCGACTGAAACCATCGTCGCGATTCAACGCGTCATGTTGGCAGCCGGCGTCACGCCGCCAACCGGCTCGAAGCCGCTCGCTGCCGAAGCCCGCCAGGACTATCCGGCGGACGCAGCTAAAAAACTCGTCCCCTAATGGAGGAGACCGCGTCCCTGGGGTACCAAATCGATCTTCTCGCCGCGGCGCGCAATTCGCGCGATCAAATGGACGCCAAGCTGAGAAGCCTGTGCGCGTCGCAAGTGCCGGGCGACACGCAGCGCAACCTGCAGGTTTACCCGAATTACTCAGGCCAGACCTTCAAGCATATCCTCGTGCCTGTCTGGCTGCTGAGTTACGACTATGGCCGGCGGGCATTTCAAGTGGTGATCAACGGTTACACGGGAACCATCGCGGGCCGATATCCGAAGAGCTGGATCAAAATTATACTGGCGGTGCTGGCAGCGCTGGCAGCCGCCGGCCTGATCGCCCTGCTGATGAATCGATGAACTGGCGGGGGCGTTCAATCCCGCAACGTGTTCAGTCCAAGGCGGACGATCCGGTCGATCAATTGCGGGTAGGGAAGACTCGCTTTGAGAGCGGCCTGCGCGAAATCTTCGTCCTCGGCGAGGATAGGATTCGGGTTGGCTTCGATGAAATAAACCTCGTTATTCGACGTGAGGCGCAGATCGAGACGCGCGTAGCCGTCAATCGTAAGGAGACGGTAGATGCGCTTGCAGATCTGTTCGATCCGGGCGGCGACGGCCGGATCAATTCCTTCGGCGAACCGGTTCTGTAATCCCCAGCGTTTCCGGTATTCCTCGTCCCACTTGGCCTTGTAGGTGGCGATCTTCGGCTCGTCCGGCGGCACTTCCTTGAATACGAGTTCGCGAATCGGAAAAACCTGAAGCCGGTCGTTGCCGAGGATGCTCACATAGAGTTCGCGGCCTTCGATGTATTCCTCGGCAATGGCGTCGTTGTCGTATTTCTCGTGGATGAACTGGACGCGTTCCTTGAATTGTTCGTCCGCCTCAACGAACGACGCCTGCGAAATGCCGTAGGACGCCTCCTCTTTCAACGGTTTCACGAGGATGGGGAACTTAAGCCGCATGGGCCGAGCGATGCGTTTTCCGCGGGCGATGGTCACAAAGTCCGGTGTGTGGATGCGGTGGTAACTGAGGACCTTCTTGGAAATGCCCTTGTGCTTGCACAGGGTAAGTCCGGTGGGCCCGCAGCCGGTGAACGGCAATCCCTGCATTTCGAGGAATGACACGATGTTCTGGTCGAAGGCGCGGTTGTTCTTGAACTGGTCGGCGAGGTTGAAAATGAGGTCCGGCCCAAAGCTCTGGAGTTTCTGACGCAACAGGTCGAGGTCGTCGAAAATCGCGAGGTGCTCGGCGGTGTGGCCCAGTTCGCCCAGCGCCTTGAGGACATTGGCTTCGGTCTTCCAATCCTCGGTCTTCAACTCCGCGCTCAGGTCCTGGTCGATGGTCGTTGGAGCGATGGCATCGAACAACGCGAGGATTTTGAGCTTCTTTTTCACACGCTTCGCGTTCTATTTCGTCCGTTTGAACTTGCCGGTGAACAGGTAGTTCATGACCAGCGTGGTGATGTACGCCGAGACTTGCAGGTTTTGCTGGGCGTCGTCCGATTTGATGTGGAGATCGAGCTGGTCACAACGGTCGATGAGCCGCGCGAGCAACTTGTTGACCCGGTATTTCTTTTCGTTGGTCCATTGGCAGACCGAATTCATCAGCCGCCGTCGGTGGGCGCGCAGGAACGCCGACGCTTTCAGCCGTCCGGCGACGTCCGGTCCCGCCGCGAAAAGTTCCTTCAGGTCGTTGTCATAGAAGTCGGGATACGAATCCTCGTAGAACTTGCGCTTCCGCGCGTAGTAGGTTTTGAGTTTGATGTTGAGGCAATCGTGATCGGCGGGGCGGTACTCGGGCTGGTGGACGGGCGGTTTGCCGGCCAGAGAACGCATCAGTTCATCGAGGTAGGCGAGTTTTTGCAACGCCTTCCAGCCCCGGTAACGCTCGCGCCAATCAAATCCCGGCGTCAGCCAGACGGCGAATGTCTCGGCGAAATCCTCGTCGGGATGGCTTTGCGCATACCAGTCGTCGAGATGCACGACGTAGGAGCGGCTGTAGGGGCGCGGCCGGTAAAATTCCGGCGTTTCGTCCGTGGAACTCAGTCCGAATGTGCGCTGCCATTTTTTCTTTTTGTAGAGCTGATAAGCATAGGCGTAGGCGTGCGCGGCTTCGTGCCGCATCAACCTCATGAACCATTCCGGAGTTTCGCCCTCCACTTCGAGCATCATCTTGCGCTCCAGCTTGCGCAGCCGGTCGTGCGCCAGAAAGAACGGAATGAAAATCGCCGGGATGCCGACCGGCACAAACCATTCGTCGCCGATGTGGCAGGGCGGATGGAAAACCAGACCTTTTTGAGAGAGCTCGTCGTGAAGCTGCTGAATGAGTGGCTGGACCTCGGTGCCGTCCAGCTTCAGGCCAAGCTGGGAGATCCGCTTCTCCAGCAACTCTTCGTCGCTGAGATTGGCCCAATCGATCGCTTCCATGCTCCGAGCCTAACACGCAGGCGGCGGCGCTCACAAGCCCGGCGCCCCGGTCCAAAATCAAAGAAACCTCAAAAAGAAATTTCCCCTCACCCTTCCCTCCCCATGAACCGACCCACCCCTGGCCCCTCCCAGGAGGGGAACTCGCAAGCGTGCCCCGACATTGACTCCCCTCCTCCGGAGGGGTTGGGGGTGGGTTCATGGCTCCAAGTCACGTCCGAATTTTGGAGGTGTTCCCTCCCCATGAACCTCGTAGCAGCCGACGTGAGGAGGGTCACTTTTCAAACGCGGAGTGCGGAGTGCGGAACGCGGAATTGAGCCGGAGCCTCCTCACGTCGGCTGCTACAGTTCAGGGTTCAATGCGCGAAATTTTTCGAGGGAACTTCTCCCCGCTCTCCCGTTGCCTTCACCCTGACGCCTCTCCCATCCGATGGCAGAGGGGAACCGAAGGAGAGGGTGAACCATCCGCCGCTCTCTCGCCATGCGAACGCCACGGGCGTGCGTGCGCACTGTGGAGTGAACCTCAGAGCACCGGCGGTTGCGACCGTGCTCGTGAATTTTCCAGCGCCGCAGCCGCGCTCTCCCTCTCCTTGGGGGAGAGGGCCGGGGTGAGGGCGAGTGTTCCTCTAACTTTTTTTCTCCTTGGATCGCGCGGGCTGGGTGTAGTGCGGCAACGGCTCCCTTCGATGAAATCGTTTCGCGTCTTGCCCGAACTGGAATCTCACTCGCGCGAGCGCTCGCGCTCGTTTATGCTCCACTCGTGAACGTCATCGCCCTGCAGCTCGATATCGCCTGGGAAAACAAAACGGCAAACTTCGACAAAGTCCGCCACCTGCTGAAGGAGGCGCAACCTGCGACAGGTTCGCTGGTCGTGTTGCCGGAGATGTTCGCCACCGGATTCACCATGAACACGGATGCCGTGGCGGAATTGTACGGGGGAAAGACGGAACAGTTTCTCGCGAGCGCGGCCAAAGAGTTCGGTGTTTGCCTGGTTGCCGGCGCGCCGATGCGCGGACGCGACGGCCGGGCGCGAAACAAGGCGCTGGTGTTTTCTCCGTCAGGCGAGTTGCTGGCTTTTTACGCGAAGATGCGACCGTTCACGCTCGGAGGCGAGTCAGAGCACTACGCGGCCGGCGAGCATCCGGTCGTGTTCCACTGGCAGGACTGGACGATTTCGCCGTTCGTCTGTTACGACCTGCGGTTCCCGGAAATTTTCCGCGAAGCAACGGCCGCGCATCAGCCGCACCTGTTTACCGTCATTGCCAACTGGCCGGAGAAACGCATTCATCATTGGGTGCGTCTGTTGCAGGCGCGCGCCATCGAAAACCAGGCTTGCGTCGTCGGTGTCAACCGCATCGGGCGCGACCCGCAACACGTTTATACGGGGCGTTCCGTCATCGTTGATTATCACGGCGAAATCCTCGCGGACGCATGCGATCGCGAGGGCCGCATCAACGCCAGGTTGGAGCTCGCCCCCCTGCTGGAATACCGGCGAGAACTTCCGTTTCTCGCGGATATGCAGGAGAGTCCGAGTCGCCGGCAAGGCGTGTAAAGTTCGAGTCAGGAACACTACCTGAACCGGGTGGGGCGAGACTCCGTCGAGCCCTAATTTCTATCTTCGAGATCAGGGCTCGACGGAGTCTCGCCCTACCGTTCATGGTCCGGATGCGCTCCCGATCTTTTTGGACTGGAGCCTGCCTATGAACTGGCCCCCTCACCCCTTCCCTCTCCCCATCCGATGGGGAGAGGGTGGCCGGAGGTCGGGTGAGGGGGTGGTTCATGGCCCCAATGCGTGCGCAAAAGCGAAAGGGGGCTGCCCATGAATCGTCCGGTAGGGCGGGCTGGGCCCAACCCGCCGAGCCGCGGCGCGGTGAGGACACCGCGCTCTACCATTTCGGAGGTTCATGGTTGAGTCGGCACGGACTATCTGAGAGCGCGCGGACGGACGTCCGCGGCTGCGCGGTTCCTGCTCCTCCGAGACGGACTGAACAAATCCAACTGTTCCGCATCGGGTTTCGCCCGGGGAGTGAGCTGGCTTTTGCTCCGCTCCAGGAGCTCCTGCCCGATCGCGATCACGAAAGGAGAAACGACCTGTTGGCGGAGCTGACCGCGCCAGAGCCGCTTCGTCGCGCGCGACAGGAAAAGGCGCTCGCGGGCGCGCGTCATGCCGACGAAGAAGAGACGACGTTCCTCGTCGAGATGGGCGCCTTGGGCGTCAGAGCCAAAGCGCAGTGGCAGCAAGCCGTCTTCGCAGCCGACGATGAAGACGACCGCGAATTCGAGTCCTTTGCTGGCGTGCAGGGTGAGCAGAGACACGCGGTCGGCGCGCGGGTCCCACAAATCCTCGTCGGAGAGCAACGCCAACTCAGACTCGAAGCGGGCAAAGTCATGGCCGCAGCTTTGTGCAAATTCCGAAATCCGAAACACGAAATCCGAAAGAAATCCGAATTCCGAATCCCGGAATGCCGAAGGAGACGGCCGGGTGTCGCGTTCCGATTTCACCTTCCGGGCTTCCTTCGGATTGCGCAAGTCGGCCTTCCGATTGTCGAGCGCGGTTTTCAAGCGGTCCGCCACCGTCAGTTCCCCGGCAAGTGCCCGCGCGACCGCCAGCAAGGTGCGCACAGATTCGCGCTCGGTCAGTGGTTCGTGCGAATGGCGTTGGAACGGAAGGCCGGAGCGGGCCAATGCCTCGCTAATCGCATCGGCTTGCGCGTCGGTTCGGTAGAGAACGGCGAAATCGTTGAACGAACAGTCGCTGCGCGCTTCGCCGGTTTCCACCCTGGCCGAATCGAGCGAGAAAAATGTGTGGCCACCAATAAGCCGTTCAATCGTATGCACGACAAACTCCGCCTCGGCTTTGTCGGACGGCGATTCGTGGACAACAATCTTCGTCGCGTCGGCGTTGAGCGCTTCGAGCAAGCGTCCTTCGACGAGAGTCGCGGGTGCGATGGTCTGGAGGGCGCCTTGCACGATGGCGCGACCGGAGCGGTAGTTGCGGTGAAGCTGCACCGTGCGAGCAGCCGGGTCATCAGCGATGAATTGCTGGAAGAAGCGCGGTTCACCACCGCGGAAGCCGTAGATGGATTGATCGGGATCGCCAATGACGCAAAGGTTGCCTCCAGGGGGAACAAGCAGCTTCACCAAACGATACTGCCGCGCGTCGATGTCTTGAAATTCGTCCACCGAGACGTGGTGGAAACGGGCGCGGTATTGAGCGAGCACATCCGGGCAGTTTTCGAGCAGTTCGACGGCGAGACGGATGAGGTCGTCGAAATCCAGCCAGCCGCGCTCGCGCATGGCGCGCTCGTAAGCGTCAAGGACGAGCTGATCTTCTTTGGCAGGGCGGGGTGTCCCCACCGCGCCGTCTTCGGCGGGTGACGGCTCGCTCGGGACAGCGGGCCCTCCTCGTTTCAGATTGGAGACGCGTTTCAGCCACTGTGCCGCCTTGCGCTCGGAAAGTTTGAGTTTTTGCCCCAGTAATGCTCGCCGTTCCGCTTCGCCGGCGATCCGAAAGTGTTCAGCCAACCCAACGAGCCGTCCGTGCTCGCGCAGGATGCCATAGCTCAGTCCGTGGAAAGTGGTAACCCGCACCCGGTCTGTGGACGCGGGGATGAGCCCCTCCAGTCGTTCGCGCATTTCATTGGCCGCGCGGTTGGTGAAGGTGACGGCAAGGATTTGCTTTGCGGCGACGCCTTGGTTCGTTACGAGGTACGCGACGCGATGTGTCAGCGTGCGGGTCTTGCCAGTGCCGGGTCCGGCGATGATGAGCAATGGGCCGTCCGCGATTTCTGCGGCGGCGCGTTGCTCGGAGTCAAGACCTGCGAGAGGATCGGAGGAAAGCGGGAAGGAAACAGCGGGCGCTTCATGTAACGAGAGGGAGGGCAAAGTGGAACAGGCAGCTTGCCTGTCCTTCTCAGGTGTCTGCTCCTCGGCTGATGATTTGAACAGGCTGGAAGCCTGTCCCACGTTGGCAGACTGGACGCCGGCGTCGCGTGGCGGCAAATCAAACAACAGGCTCACCGAGTTGCCCCGTATCAGTTCATCATCGCTAAACACGCGGATGATGCCATATTCACCATCGTAACCGGCCTGGCGCGTGACGCGACCCTTGCGCATGCGATCAATGCCTTCGGCGAGCAGCGTTGAACCGGCCTTGCGCAGCTCGTCCAACGGCGCGCGTTCGAGGATGAAAAGCTCGCATCCGAGTTTGCCGACGAGGTTTTCATACGCGTCAGCCACCTTTCGGCTGCCCGCGCCGACGCGATGAATTTCCGCCAATAATTCCGGCAGCGGAACAAGGCTGCGGTACGGTTTGAGGTTCTCGTGGTGCGCACCGACAGGACGGTCGGCGAGTTCGTCCACGCGATGCATGACGCCGACGGTGAGATCCCTACCGCAGGTGGGGCAAAGGCCGCCGCGCTTCCTGGTCTCCTCCGGTTCCAGGCGCACGCCGCAGTTGCGATGTCCATCCAGGTGATATTTGCCTTCTTCGGGAAAAAACTCCACCGTGCCGCCGTAGCCGTGGCCGGTCTCCAACGCGTGACGGATGGCCCAGTAGTCGAGAGCGCAATCAAACTTGCACGCCTCGCGGCCGATCTTTCCCGGCGAATGAGCGTCGGAGTTCGAGACGAGTTGGAAGCGGTCGAGTTGCGACAGCCGCCAGTTCATTGGCGGGTCGGACGAGAGGCCGGTCTCCAGCGCGAAGATGTGCGGCGTCAGATCACCGTAGCATTCCTTGATGGAATCGAAGCCGCTCTTCGATCCGAGCACCGCGAACCAAGGCGTCCAGATGTGCGCCGGAATGAGGTAAGCGCCATCGCCGGCTTCGAGCGTGATTTCGAGCAGATCGCGCGAGTCGAGGCCAAGGATAGGGCGGCCATCGGCGTTGAGGTTGCCGATACCGGAAAGACGCGCGATGAAGCGCTCCGCCGTGGGGAGATCAGGCACGTAGTGAAGGTGGTGGACTTTTCGCGTCCGGTCGCCTTTTTTGTAAATCGTGGAGATCTCGACCTCCAATAGAAATCTGGTTGGGTGTTGCGCAAAGGGCGGGAACTGTTCCGCGCACCAGCGCTCCAGGTCCGCCTTCAGCCGGAACAGGCCCGGTTCCGCCGCCACGAGTTTCTCCTGGATTTCTTTAAACCAGGCCGGATGCGTGAAGTCGCCGGTGCCCAGAACAGTCACGCCTTTCTTCGCCGCCCAGAGCGCCAAGTGCTCGAGGTCGGAATCGCCGCTCGTCGCCCGCGCGTATTTGGAATGCACATGCAGGTCGGCGTAGAACGGCATGGAGGAGTTCTAGCGGGCAAGCCGGCGGAGTCGATGAAAAATTTTTTGAGCGTCGAAGACTCGAACGCTCCGGCGCATAAAATGATTTTCCAAGAGACTTGGAAACGGTTAAGGGTTATGAACGTCCCGGACCGCGAACGCTTTCAATGTGTGAAGTTGATCGGGTTTCGGCATCCAACAAACGAAGAAATACGGAATTAAAGAAGTCTATTGACCCATGAAAAAACGAGTCGGCTGTCTCATCCTGATCGCTTTATTAGCCACCACTGCATTCGGCGCGCAACTTACACTGAATAAGGGCGACCACATCTGTTACCTCGGCAACGCGCTCGCCGACCGGATGCAGCACGACGCCTGGCTCGAGACGCTCCTCTACGCGAGGTTTCCCCGGCTCGACCTCGTTTTCCGCAACCTCGCCGCCTCGGGCGATGAGGTGGCGACGTGGCATCGCTCGGAAAACTTCGGCTCGCGCGACGAGTGGCTGACCAGGACCAAGGCCGACGTGATCTTCGCCTTTTACGGCTTCAACGAATCGTTCAAGGGACCGGGAGGGATCGACAAATTCAAGAGCGACCTCGACAAGCTTCTCAAAGATACAAGGACGAAGAATTACAGCGGCAAAGGCGCGCCGCGCGTCGTGCTCTTCTCGCCCATCGCCAACGAAAAGATCAATGATCCCGACCTGCCCGATCCGAAGGCGAACAACTCCAACCTCGAGCTCTACACGGCGGCCATGGCCGACGTGGCCAAGGCGAATGACGTGCTCTTTGTGGACCTCTTCACCGTGTCGCAGCGGCTTTACGCGGAAGCGGCGAAGCAGGGACATTCGCTCACGTTCAACACGTTCCTTCTCACCGAGGCAGGCAACCAGGCGCTGGCGCCGGAAATCTTCGAAGCGCTCTTCAACGAACCCGCGCCGAAAGACCATCTTGAAAAGCTCCGCGCCGCGGTGACGGACAAATGCAACGAGTGGCATGCGCGCTATCGCACCGTGGACGGTTACAACGTTTATGGCGGCCGTTCCAAGCTGACCTTCCCGCGCGCCGGCAAGGAAAGCCCAATGATTTCCAATTACGACGTGATGCAGGAGGAAATGGCGCAACGCGATGTGAAGACCGAAAATCGGGACAAACGCATCTGGGCCGTGGCGCAGGGCGGCGACATAAAAGTGGATGATTCGGTGCTTCCGCTCGTGGATACGTTGGAATCGAACAAGCAGGATGTCAGTCCGTATCTTGATCCGGAAGAGGCCATCCACCACATGACCCTGGCCGAGGGCTGTAAAGCGAGCCTCTTCGCGAGCGAAAAGCAGTTCCCCGAACTCGTCAATCCCGTGCAGATGAATTTTGATACCAAAGGACGCCTTTGGGTTGCCGCGTGGCGGAATTATCCCGAACGGACCCCGACCAGCAAAACGGGCGACAGCCTGCTGATTTTTGAAGACACGAACGGAGACGGCAAGGCGGACAAGGTCATCCACTTCCTCGACGGTTTGAATTGCCCGACCGGGTTCCAGTTCTACAAGGACGGCGTGCTCGTCATGCAGGCGCCCGACCTGTGGTTCGTGCGCGACACGAACGGCGACGATCACGCCGACTGGAAGGAACGGGTGCTCATGGGCATGGACTCCGCCGATTCGCACCACACGGCCAACTCGATGGTGCTCGATCCCGGCGGCGCGACCTACCTCAGCGACGGCGTGTTCCATCGCACGCAGGTTGAGACGCCGGACGGCCCGGTGCGCAACATGGACGCCTGCATCTATCGCTTCGAGCCGCGCACTTACAAGTTTGAGCGCTACGTTCCCTACGGCTTCGCCAACCCGCACGGGCGCGTGTTTGATTACTGGGGCACTGACATCATCACCGACGCGACCGGCAACAACAGCTACTTCGCTCCCGCCTTCAGCGGCCACCTCGAATACCCGGCGAAGCACGCGCACATGAAGGAATTCTGGGAACGCCCCTCGCGTCCCTGCCCCGGCACGGGCCTGATTTACAGCCGGCATTTCCCGGACGACTGGCAGGGAAATTTTCTGGACTGCAACGTGATTGGTTTTCAAGGCATCTTCCGCGTGAAGGTCAGCGAGGACGGCTCGGGTCTGAAAGGCGAGTCGCTCGAGGACCTGGTGAAATCGGACGACCCGAACTTTCGCCCCGTGGCTGTGGACGTGGCTCCGGACGGCTCGATTTATTTCCTCGACTGGTCCAACCAGCTTATCGGCCACATGCAGCATCACATCCGCGATCCGCACCGCGACCACGCGCATGGCCGGATTTATCGCATCACTTACGAGGGTCGCCCGCTGCTCAAGCCCGCAAAGATCGACGGCCAGCCGGTGGACAAGCTGCTCGACCTGCTCAAGGAACCGGAAAACAACGTGCGCACACGCGCAAAAATTGAACTGGGCAAGCACCGCGCCGGCGAAGTCATTCCGGCATTGAAAAAATGGACCGCGAAACTCGACTCGAAAGACAAAAACTACGAACACGAGCTGCTGGAGGGGCTGTGGGTACACCAGTGGCTCAACGTTGTGGACGAAGATTTGCTGAAGCGCATGCTTCGCTCGCCGGACTATCGCGCCCGCGCCGCGGCGACGCGCGTCCTGTGCTACTGGCGCGACCGCATGCACGAGCCGCTCGCCTTGCTCGAAGTCCAGGCCAAGGACGAGAGTCCGCGCGTTCGCCTCGAAGCCGTGCGGGCGTGCAGCTTCTTCAAGACCGCCAAGGCGGCGGAAGTCGCTTTGGCTGTGCTCGACAAGGAAGCCGACCCGGACAAACCGGATTACTACATCAAGTACTGCCTCGACGAGACGATGAAGCAGCTTGATAAATATACGAAGTAGCCGCTGAACGCAGGTTAATTATCAGGTTAGTCGCTTCCACCCATCCCAATATAAATGAAAGCGATCCAATCTCTGGCGATCGTTCTCGTCTTCACTATTGCCGTCTGCGCGCGCAGCGCGGACGACAGGAAGCTCGAACCCGACGCGACGTTCCGCCTGGAGTTTCTGGACCTGCCCGACACGCTCGAAACGCTGGCCACGGGAGTAAGACGGCCTGCGCGCCTGACAGTCACGCTTCCCGTGAATTACTCCCGCGAAGGCAAATTCCCAGTCTTCGTGTTCCTTGACGGCGGCGATGGTGGTCGAGGCGATGGCTTGGCCATCCCTGGCAGGAAGGTTGTGCCACGGGATTTCATCTGCGTGAGCCTGCCTCTGTTCAAGCGCGCTTACAACAAGAACGAGGGCGGCCTCATCTCGATGGAAGATTTTCCGAGAATCAGCCGCGCCTACCGCGTGATGCTCCAGAAGCTCCTGGATGCCGTGCCGAACACCACGCCGGAGCGCAGTACGCTGGGCGGCTTCTCTAACGGAGCGCACACTGTCGCCGTGTTGCTGGCTGGACAGGACGAGTTCATTCTGAGCCACTTCCGGGCGTTCTGCTTCGTGGATGGCGGCTTCGGGCCTCTTGCCGCGAATGTGCTGCACAAGACCGCGGTGAAAAATTGCCGCTTTCTTCTTCTGCGCGGCGACCAGCCGGAGGGCATGCCTGAGCGTGAGCACAATACCCATCTTGCTCGTGCGCTGGAGTGTGAAGCGCGGGAGCATCATCTTGATTTCACCTCCATTATCATGCGCGGCCACGGGCACGAGTTGCCTCCGGAATACCTGGCCCTACTCGGCCAATGGGTTCGCGGCGAGAAGCTACCTCAACCCGGCAAGAATTAACCATGCCCAAACAATCGAATTGCATTTCTAACAAATCAGACAACATGGGCAGAGGAACCTAACGTGAACCTGTTTCGCACACGTAGCCTGAATCTCGCCCTTTTGGCCGCTCTTACTCTGGCGTTACCACTCGCCCACGCCACCGACGAGCCATCGAAGAAGAATTTCTTCCTGCACAAAAGTCCGCGTGCGACGGCTTACGTTCCGGGCGTCTGTCCAGCCCGGAACTGATCGAAGCGCTGAAGGGTATTTGATGAACGCTCGCCTTCACCCCGGCCCTCTCCCCCAGGAGAGGGTGAATCGTGCTCCGCTCTCGGACGAGGCAGACACGCCTACTGGTCGGCCGTCTAGTCACAGGAAGGACAAGAGAACGGTGGTTGCGACCGTGCTGGAGAATTTTCCCTGCGCCGCAGCCACGTTCTCCCTCTCCCTGGGGGAGAGGGTCGGGGTGAGGGCGAGCGTTCCTCTAACTTTTTTTCCCCTGCGACGGCACGGGCTCGGTGTAACTTGGCAACGGCCGCGGCGCGCGCGCCTGCAACTCGCGGAAGATCGTGTCCCGGATCGCTTGAGCCTCGCGCCTGAGACGCGAGTTCCAAAACCGCAGCACCTTGATGCTCAAGGAGGCAAGGAACTTCTCCCGCTCCGTGTCATGGTTTCGTTGCTTTGGAAATCCGTGCTGACCTCCATCCAGTTCAATCGCCAGCCGCGCCTCTTCGCAGAAAAAATCGAGCGAGTATTTGCCGACCGGATGCTGTCGGCGGAGTTTGTACCCGCTGAATCGTCGCCCGCGCAGCCAGCGCCACACGAGCTTTTCTGCCCAGGTCGGCTTCTTGCGGAGAACGCGAGCGGGGTTGGTGTCCGGCATGGCCGGCATGATAGCGACGTAGCGCCAATGAAAAAGAACAGAGTTAACGCTCGCCCTCACCCCGGCCCTCTCCCCCAGGAGAGGGTGAACCATCCACCGCTCTCTCGCGATGCGAACGCCACGGGCGTGCGTGCGCACTTTGGAGTGAACCTCATAGCACCGGGGAATTTTCCCAACGCCGCGCCCGCTCTCTCCCTCCCCCTGGGAGAGAGGGCCGGGGTGAGGGCGAGCGTATCTCCGCTAAACTTACCGCCGCTGTCGCCCCCGCGCCGTTACTTACCGAAAACGACGAGGACCCGTTGGCTTCACGCGCGCCGCCTCGTTCTCGCTCTGCTAGCGAC
>Ga0066672_10000256_pt1 | contig 14631 bp, 19 predicted proteins | sample GraSoiAngelo_121_FD_62292 | JGI IMG/M metagenome (GOLD analysis project Ga0066672, IMG submission 62292) | Grasslands soil microbial communities from the Angelo Coastal Reserve, California, USA - 14_0919_12_20cm | ecosystem: Environmental > Terrestrial > Soil > Grasslands | place: USA...
CGGCGCGGGTTTGACTCTCATCACATTTTTTCCGTGGATGAATACTACTGGGAGGATCGACCTCGCTATTACGCGGCGCTCGACGCGGTGCGGAAGCAAGAGGACGAGCTGACGTCATGGCTGGAATACACGGCCGAGGGGTTGCAGCAGACGTTGGAGCATGTGTGGCAGCGCATTCACCAACTCTCGGCACAGTCGCGCGGCAAGAAACTGGTGCTGCGGCCCCGGCAGGAACAATTGCTCCAACTGCTGCGCGAACGGGGCAGCATGAGTCCCAGTGAGATTTGGAGCGCGCTGGGCGTGTCCAAGCAGGGCGCGATGGACCTGCTACGCCCGCTCATGAAGGCCGGGCTAATCAGGCGTGAAGGGACACTGAAGTCAGGCCGCTATCGGTTAAAGTAAACGCTGAACCAATGAGCGCGGCATGAAATTCACCGAATCCACTGTCGAGGACGCCGCGCTGGCATGGCTCGGAGACGCACTGGCCAAACGGTTGCGGGTAAGACCAACCGGTCGATTCACCTAGCAGGAGTTTGCGGGAGAATTCTTTCAACCGTCGCGTTGTCAGCTTCCAGATCTGCAGCCGAGTAATTCAGCGGCACGCCGCGTTCCTTGAGAAAAACTTCCGTCTGCCAGTAGTCGAGGCCGAGCATATCGCCGACTTGCCGATGCGAAAGGTGCCCCGCGCGATAGCCCTCAATGGCGGCGTCTTCCATGACGTGACGGCCCACCGCGTCAGGCGTATCTCCCCACCGACGGGCGATTTCATCGGGCATTTTCACTATGACTTGCATGACGCCGTAATCGTAGCACGGGGGCGACAGGTGCGGCAAGGACACCTGAGCGCGCGAATGAACTTTCCGAATCGCATTGCTCACCGCTGTCCTCCCCGCTGCCGGCGCAGGAGCGCGTCATGCACGCTCGCCCAGTCATAAAGGCAGCGCCTGCCGATCTTGATGTAGGGAAGGAATCCTTTCGCTTTCCAATTGCCCAGGGTGCGACGGCTGATTGGCAACTTCGTCAGCAATTGTTTTTCGTCAATGAAGCCCGTTTCGTTTGAAGTTGGTTGATTTGGTTCGCTGCCGTTTTCCGGCACGCTCGAACGGTCGGGCGGCATTCGGGTGACGCCCAAAAAGTCTTTCTGCTCATTGTTCACAAATCCCGCTTTCGGTTCATTTGGCACAAAATTTATGCGAATGCGGGACAGCGCAGGTGTATCACATACACTTTCGCACTCCGGTTTCCGGGAACCGGCGTGTTCGTGCTTGCGCCATAGTCCGACCTTCGATCAGCTATGGTCCGCTTACGGCATTTGCGCTCCACCGATGAACCGGCTGCTTGAACAACAAGGATTCGCGGTCGTCCGCCATGTCCTGACGGCCTCCGAGCGGGAGCAGTTGATCGAATCACTCGGTCACCTCACAGGTGCCGGGCGGCGAGGCTTGCTGGCGTTGCCCATCGTGGCGCAGCTCGCCGGCTCGTCCCGGCTTCTCGACATCGTTCGCCCTAACCTGCCAGCCGACCCGCGTCCCGTCCGGGCCATCTATTTCGATAAATTCCCGGAAGCCAATTGGCTGGTTGCGTGGCACCAGGACCTCACCCTGGCGCTTCGTGCCCGGGCTGATGCGCCCGGTTTCGGACCGTGGAGCATCAAGGACGGCGTTCCTCACGTTCAGCCACCAGTCCACCTCCTCGAACAGATGCTCACCACCCGACTGCATCTCGACGACTGCGACGAGACCAACGGTGCATTGCGAGTCTTGCCGGGCAGTCACCGGTTGGGTCGGCTTTCCGCAGAACGAATCCAGCAGTTACGGCAGGACCATCCAGATCACTTGTGCCGTCTCATTGCCGGTGACGCGCTGCTGATGCGGCCGTTGCTCCTACACGCTTCCAGTCGTTCACAGAGCAGTCGCCATCGCCGAGTCTTGCACATCGAGTATGCTGCCTTTCCCCTGCCCGAACCGTTGGAATGGCATGAAGCAGCCTGACCACAATCGGCCAACACATGGCGTCGCGCTGAAGCAAACGCCGTTTGGCACATTCGCTTACGGGAAAACAGCAGCCGATCCCGGCACACCAATTGCGAAGAACACACTTGTTGGGCACGAGAAAAAATTGTGTAACTAGCTCGGAATGAGTATTTTCAGAAACAATAGCGTCGAATCAACGTTCCGTTATGACTGGAAAACTCACCTCCCAGGGTAGGTATGGAGAGCCTGCTCACCGAGTATGTCCAATTCCAAGAAGCCGCGGGTCAAAAGAGGCCCGCCGCCTAAAAAGCCGATCAGGCGGAATAGGTACCGGGACGTGCTTCCCGAGTTAATTCGTGATTTTTCGGCCCGTTGTGCGTATTCGATGCAACATCAGTCTCGGAGTGGCCTTCTGGAGGTGGATCATTTCGACCCGCGCAAAAAGAAGGACTTGATCCAAAACCACGACAATCTCTTTCCAGCATCTCGCCACTGTAACGGCAAAAAGGGGGACACATGGCCCAACAGGGGAGAGTCAACCGCCGGCTGCCGCTTTTTGAACCCGTGCAAAGAAATGGATTACGGTGAGCAAATTTTCGAGGATCCCCATACGCACGAATTGGTCGGCGTGACACCTGCAGCTAAGTGGCACATACGCGTATGCGGATTAAACGCAGACCATTTGGTGCAGGAACGACTGCGCCGAGCGAAACACTGGAAAACCATTCGTAACAGAGCCATCGTTGTAAGACGGGGCATTCCACATCAGGCCGCTCAGGAGTTGGTCACAAACTTTCAGGAAGAGGTGGAACTAATGATCCCCGAAATTTCGCCCCCACCACAGTCTTAAGCCTCTAACTTAAATTCGGGGTTCATCCGACGCAGATGAACCACTCGACCGCACAGTCCAGAACAGGCGACACGTTTATGTTGGAGCACAAGAATGTGTCCATTCAATCTGTCCAATCGCGTTCACGAGACGCGCAAATCGACTCTCACCTGATTCGCAGTGGACTGGCATTCGCACTCCCGTAACCTACCGGCTTTTGACAAGGCACGCCTGACCCCTTAGCCAGCTAAGGATTCTGTGTCCGCGAATAAGTCGCGGGGAGAACGCGGAACAGCCGTGCCATTTGCCGGAATTGTGGACGTGGCCACGATCAGTCCGCAAACGCGAACTGGCCGCACGCAGGCCATGGACACGATTCGTCCGGGTCCGCGAACAGTCCGCGACCACGCTCAGTCCACGCAAATGGCCGCGTCCATGAACTGTCAACGACAAAGGACACAAACTGTCCACAGCCAGTCCGCAGTCGCGTATGCGGACCGGTCGCGCACACGCTCCGAACGCAAATTGTCCACGTCCGCGAACAGTCCGCGATCATGTTCAGTCCGCGCAAATGGGCGCGTCCACGAACAGCCCTTGTCTGCGACCAAGCACGGCCTCGGACTGTCCGTGAACAGGCAACGGCAACGAGCGTGAATTTTTCGCAGACAATCCGCAGTCGCGTGGGAACGTGCGCGTGAATCGGGTTTGGATTGTGGGTCGCCGGCCGGCGCGTCAATCTATTGCTCGCCCTGTCACCCTTCTGCGCTCCAAATTGACTCGCCGCCCGGCTCCAGGAGTTGCGTCTAGGATTTCGCGCACGAAGAATTTGCTCACGGTATATTTTCTAGGGTGCATTTACCCTCATGTGGGCCAATTCTTTTTCATGTTGAGAGAACGATGTCTCTCTCGGAGATCGGATTCGTTTGATTCTCGCGAACTCTCCTTCAGGCCTGTAGAGCGGTGGCTCCGTCCACGACAGAGTATGCAAGCCATCCTTTTCGGTCGCTCTCAGGTTGCGATCTTCCTCGCGTACAGGTATGGCTTCAATCCGAAGAAAAACTCACCGCCTTCTTCAAATAAGAACCGTCGTTCACGCGATAGGGCAAAACCCATTCTCTCCGACAGAGTCAAATCAGCCTGAGCACACCACAAGGCGACCACAATCTGCTTTACATGCCGCACGGTCAGACGTGGCGACAGGATCGTGACGACTCTCCGTTTTCTCAGGCCCCAATGTTTGCGCCCAAAGTCTTCCCACGTTATCAGCCAAGCCTTTCGTCCTCGACTAGCCATGACGGTCTGGAAGTAGGCCAGCTTTGACTTCTGCGAACAAGCGCGAAGCTGTGCGAAGGATCAAGCCAAACCCGGACATACTGGACGTTAGCCGACGGGTCGATCACCATTCGCACGTTATGGACCTTGAACTATTAGCCAGGCAACGGAGTGAAATCCTTGAAGGCGGCATAAATATCGAAAACTTCATAAAACCATGTGATCTGCCTGCATTACTTTAAGGATTACCGGAAGGCTTACGCGGAAGGCAAAGGCCCGGGCCGCCTGTTCCTGGATGAAGTGCTATATGACGAGTACTTTACGTTCGGACTGAGATTACATGTGCTCACGAAGATTGCCCCTGAATTCAAAAAGAACGAGCGTGCATTGCATCGAATCGGTTACATTCGGAATCGCTTTGCACATTGTTACCCGAATAATTTACTCGTTGAGGATTCCGGAGCGCGGCGGCTTGTGGCTGTTGACCCCAGGTCTCCACAAGGAACGGTCGATTTTGATGCGCTTTATGCAGAATTCAAGGATTTATACCCTGATCTGGAAAAGCAGCTTTCGGCTCTACTGAACACGAAAGGTGTACGGACTGTTCCATTGGATGCACCTATAAAATGATGCGGCCTAACCATGCGCGAGCTTGTGTGAAACCTCTCAAGATTCAGATTGTCGCAGCGGCTCAAACATTTCGCCGAGGAAGCATCCAGCGCGCATTGCCGACACCATGCTAAAGTTAATTCTTGGCGCAATCATTCTCGTGGCTTCGATACCGACGGTCGGTTATCTCGCAGCCGGTCAGATTTGTTTCCTCATGGGGTTCGCGAACATACCGGGTTACAAGCTCTATCGCGCTGGCGTCGAGCAGCAGCGCAACGCATTGCAGTTAATCGGCGTCTTTCTGGGCTGGCTCGGACAGTCTTTGGTTTCAATTGCTTTCGCGTTTCTTCTGGTTCAGCTAGTCCGTCTGTTCTTTACGCATTTTGAGTTTCACGCGATTTTCCGATGGCCGTTTTGGTTTGCGATGTTTTTGCTCGCACTCGCTCCCGCATACAAGACTCGTGGTATCAGCGAACAGTCATCACCAGAAATGGAGAGGCTTTATTTCCGAGTCACGCTATCGCTGACGGGATTGACGACCGCGGTAGGATTCATAGCCTTTGCCGTCATTCACTTTAGTTTTTTATGAGCTTCCTTTTTGGTCTGTGGGCTGCCTCAGAACAGCGGGCGCGCGTTGCGCCTTCCTGCAACGTGTCCAGGCCGGAGAGCCGCCGCTCGCGTGTCGTCTGGACAACCGCCGCGGTGATGGTCGGGGGCGCGAGCAGAGCCCGAATTTCGCACGCGCTTAGCTCGGCCGAGGCGCAGACAGTCATCGCCGACGAGGGAAGATTTGGCGGGGGTTCTTCAGTGGCAGCGCGAGGCATTAACTCCAACGCTGGAATTGACAAATCAACCAATCCGTTTACGGTAGCGGTCAATTAAGCGCGTATGCGCGTATTTTTATAGTTATGCAAGAACCTCCGAATCCTCGATCCGCAAAGTCCTCTTGGGCGCTTCTCGTGGATGGCTCCGCGTTATTCTTTGGGCAGCGCGCAGTGTCACCGGACAAAAACATGAATTACTTGGCGCTAAAGGAACACTTGCAACGCCAAAGCAGAGACGATTCCCCACCGACACCAGCCCTGTTTTTTACTGCTGGCGACGAAGGCAACGAGAAGCAGGTTAAGTTCCACGAACTCATCAAAACGGGACTGGGATGGCACGTGCATCAAATTCCTCCGCATGAGGCCACAATCGCAAACGCACTGTTGGATGATCCGAACACCCGAACGATTCGTTTTGACGCGATGATTGCGTATGCTCTTGGACGCCTCTCGGCTTTACGGCCCGTTAAGACGGTATCCCAGACAGACAACAGTTCAGGCAGTCCCTCAATCGACCAAGTTTTTGTGATTTCCGATTCCTGGCCGTTGGCCGGACCGATTCGGGACTGTGTCTCACGCGGAACCGCAGTCACCGTCGCGTTCTTCGGCTCGTGCATCGACACGCGATGGCACAAAGCCTTTCGTGAAGCCGAGAAATCCGACCAAAAGCTGACCTTTTTTGATTTGGAGACAATCGCGCAGAGACTTTTCGACCGCTCAAGACCATCGAAAAAGAGTGGCGACGAGATTTTGCCGGGATTGCCCTGAAATCAGTTGACGGGGACAACACAGGTGATATTTTCATTCCGCCGAGCGCGAGTGCTCTCGGCGAATATCATGTTCAGCTGCGGTATCGCGGCGAACTAAATACGCTCGAAAATCGGGTGGTGCAGGTCGATTGAGGGCACAATAAAAACCTGCGCCGTGTCGGTCTTTCATATAAATATGAAAATTATTCCACCGCAGATAAGTTCGTTTCTCGCCCCAGTCCACATCTTCTGGGATAACTCCAACATTTACATCCCTTCGCAGTTCGTTGCGAACAAGAGAGAGGGGGGTCTCGCAGGGAAAGAGATTCGCATCTACTTCCAGAACCTATATGCCCTCGCGAGGGCAGGAAGACCCGTCAACGGCGCCGTCTGCGCCGGTTCGGTGCCGCCTGAAATTCAGCGAATATGGCAACGCCTTGAAAATACCGGCGTGACGCCAGAACTGTACGAGCGTGGCGCAGGATCCGGCTCCGAGCAGGGCATCGACCAGTGTCTCCAAGTCCACATGCTGAGGGCGTTATCCGATTTCGATCCCGGCGTTGTCGTCCTTCTCACAGGTGACGGCGCAGGTTACGAAACAGGCATCGGCTTTCATGCCGACTTGGAGCGCATGTATAACGGTGGTTGGGGCGTCGAAGTGCTTTCCTGGGGATGCGCCTGCAACAGGAGACTAAGAGCCTGGGCACAGGAGATAGGGGCCTATATTGAACTGGAGCGATATTACGAGTCAGTGACGTATCGCAAAGGGATTCGCGCTGCAAGACCGTTAACCATGACACACAGATCGTTCGCGAAACCGAGAGGACTAGACTAGATCAGGACAAGGTAAGAGCCGACGTTAAGATAGTCGCTTCGATTTCCAGCTTTGAATCAGGGTTCCCAATACGTCGCCTGCTACGATCACCTACACGGCCGGAGTCGAGCGGGGCCGCAGTCTTTTGGTCGCCAGTCGAGCGGCCTCATGGTTTGGGTTGCTCAACGCGCGGCTGCCACTTCAACTCGCGGTTTGATGCCCAGGTCTTCGGCGATGCTCTTGACGATCAGGCCAAGATTGCGCGCGGTGGGGTTGCCGTTGCGATGGAGCATCGGGTGCAGCGTCTTTTCGCCCAGGCCGGTCTGTCGCGCCAGTTCCTTGAACGTGATTTCGGCGTGAACCAGATCGCGAAGTATGGAAAGCCCCTCAGCCGTTTCGCCCTCCAGCAACGCGCTCATGGTTTCGGCGTAAAGTGCCCGCGCGAATTTCCGGTCGCGTTTGATCCGCGCCACGACGGTTTCGTTATAGTCTCGTGTGAGTGCCATTTTATGCCGGGACAGGCTGCAATGCGGCCAGTGGTTCAACTTCGCGCTCAATGGTTCGCGCCTTCTTGTAACGCACCAGGCGCAGGTCGGAATCGACCGAATCTCGCCTTCCACAAGCCACTCGAAATCAATCGTCTATGGCATCGCTGACTCTTTGACTATAATTGGGTTACGTTCACTGTCAACCCGAATCCGAGCATATCTTTTTCAACCAGTTTTGGCCCATCCAATACGGTCTGTGCTGGCACTTCTGCTGGCACTTTCAGATGTCTGAATATACACTTATTGATTAGTAAATATGTATAATATAGCTACTTTTTGATTGCAAAGTAAACTATGCAAGGTTAATGTTGCTGCATGACAGAAAGTGATAAACGCACAATGACGTTGAACCTCACGGCACGCGAGATGGCGGTTCTGGAGCAATTGGCAGCGGCGAAGGATCTGAGCAAAACCGGGGTAATGCGCCTTGCGCTCCGACTCCTCCAGGCTGTGGATTCCAAGATACGCATGGGACAAAAGCTGATGTTTGAGGACGAGAAGTCGAAGGAAAAAAGCGAACTCGTTCTCATATAACATGACTGAGTCTCGTGTATTTCTGCGAAAATCGGAAACCAACGAGTTGGTTGAAAGCAGCCTGCTCGATGAGGTCACCGACCATCACCTTGCAATGTGGAACGGTTCATGGCGTCCGGCCATGGAAGCTTATTGTGCCGGTCGAGTTTTGAGGGACAAACCGGAAGATCATCACTGGGATTGGAAGTGGAAGGCGAACGAATGGCGACCTTTGCTGGGGTATCATTCGTTTGCAATTGTTTGCGAGAATGATTTGCAGGGGCTGATGGTCGCGAGCGATTTCAAATCTGCTCGGCTACAGGCCCAATTCGGCAAGCCCATCGTTTACGTAGAGTTCGTAGCTACAGCGCCGTGGAATCGACCGGAGCTTCAGAATCCTCCGCGTTACCGTGGCGTGGGCACGGTGATGGTCGCGGCGGCAGTTGAATTAAGTTGGGACTTGGGATATCGCGGCCGAATCGGGCTGCACTCACTGCCAAAGGCTGAGCCTTTTTACCGGGAATCGTGCGGAATGACTGAGCTCGGGAAGGACGCAGCGCATCAAAATTTGATGTATTACGAAATGACGGATAACCAAGCGGAAAGATTCCGCCAAAAATAATGAAAAACATGAAACTGGACTATCCAAAAAAGTGGTATGAAAACCGCATCGCTCTCGAAGGGGATGCAGAGATCGGAGCAGGGACTCCGCCCGGGATTCAGGCGAAAACCCTCGCGAAGTCGAATGTCACACGAATTGATACTCGGATCGCCTTTGGGACATTCGTGGCGCTGTGGCGGCGGAACCGAGGATGGGACGCAGCCAAGCTCGCTGAAACCGCCGAGCTTGACACGGAAGAAATCCTGGAGATCGAGCGAGATCCTCACTGTGAACCGGAACCGGATGCGGTGTATAAGCTGGCTAGAGTGTTTGGGCTGTCCCCAAAACCGCTGCTGGAATTGGCCGGGTTGATTGAGCCCACGACCCCGAGGTTACGCGAAGAAGCGGTGCGGTTTGCCGCACGCTCTGAATCGGTGGCGGCATTGAATGATCGCGAGCGCGAGGCTTTTGAAGCCTTCGTGTCTGCGATTTCAGAACCCGCATAAACCGCCAGCTTTCCTCCACTTTCATTCCGCCGCTGACAAAAAGTGGCTGGAGCAAAACGACACACTCCTCAATGGTGAGCATCAATCGATCCCGTTGGACAAATTTGCTGAACATCCCCTCAATCAGACAGACATGCAGATTCCAAGCGTGCCATCCTAAGCGCCGTCCCTCCCGGCGAAGCGAGCGCGGTCAATGTGGAGGCGAAGGGCAACAGGGCGCACTACATTGACGGCGTGAGCGAGCCATATAATTGAGGCGCGAGGCACGCTCCGGTTCTGCCAATGCGCCTGGCACCGCTGCTAACGCTCTCCCCTGCGGCCGGGCGCCATGTTCCTTTCTTCTTTCCTGCGAGCTTGCTGCATTGAGACAGCCGGCGGTGTGTTTAACGAAACACACACCGCAATGGCGGCAGTCGCAGATGTCTTCATGGCTGCTCCGGGTGCGGTGGTTGAGGTGGCTCAAAATCCTCTTGGGATGGCTCCTCTGCATCATCATTGCCGTAGCGGATGGGCGGCCTAGTCTCGATGGTGATGGTTTGGCTTTCAAGTTCGAGGTCGGAAGCGGAAAGGATTGTTTTCCAGTCGTCATCAAATTCGAGCGTAATGGTGCCGGAAACACCTGCAGTTTCAGTGACCGTGCCGGCTCGTTGATAGAGCGCCATGCGAAAATCCTCGGACGAATCAATGACCATCGTGTCCGGGTCGTCATACGAAACGTATGCGGAGAATTTGACGTCGGCCGCGAAGGCGATGGTGCAGTACTCGTCCTCGATGGAGATGACCCGCATCTTGTCCAGTTCCACGGAGAGGACTTCCACATCCTCGACGTCACCTTCGATGTCTTCCTCGGGGTAAAACGTGAGGTCGGGGAATGCTTCCCGGATTTGGGCAAGGAACTGTTCCGGGTGAGCGGCCAAGACCGCTTTGATGGCCTTGACGTGGGTCTTCATTTCGTCAACAAAGGCCTCGGTCAAGGCGGACAGGTCCGAGAAGAAGGGAAGCTCAGGGTGTGGCACACAAAACTTCGCGAAGTCATTGTCTTTGGAGACAACGGCGATCCGGGTTGATTCGGCTTTCGCGTAGGCGAGGGTCGAGGCGAGAGCAAAGGCGTCCGGGAATTCCTTTTCCTTCTGCCCGGGGCCGAACGGCGGTTGTTGCTGGTCGTGCCAATCCATGACCTGATTCATGTTGATGCCGTCATAGCCGAGTCTTTTGACCTTGAAGTTTTTTAGGAATTCTTCCCAGTCGGCGATGTAGGCAGCCGCGATGTCGTCTTTGGCGGTCTTTACCTTTTCCGGAGCGGGCCAGTTTTTCCACTTCTGGAGAAACGGAGCATCGTGGCGGGCCTTTTTGAGCGCGCTCTGGGCGGCAGCCGACTTGTCTTTGATGTGCCGCCGCACTTCCCTTTCGATGGCATCCGGCAGGAGAATGGTGAGGCTCTTGACCTGGGTGACAGCGACGAACTTCTGTATGACCTGGGCAGCAAAGTTGTAGCCGTGCTGATCAAAAATATTCGTATCAATGACGATCATGCGAGGGATGGGCATAAAATATGGCTATATTATTGGGCTGCTGAAGGTGGGTTTTCTGGTTTTCCCACTCAATCCTCATACGTCGGGCAAAACTCAGCCATGTTTTCAGGGTAAGCGTCATGCATGAAGAATTCCGCCCGGTATTTCTCGAAGGCTGGCTCTTGCTGTGAGGTAATAGTTTCCCTGTAGAGCTGAACAAGCTTGTTGTTCAGTTCCTTGTCGGAGACCGCCATCTTGATCAGATGTTCACGAATGCTTTTGCTTCTGAGCTTCATCGCCTCTGCGCTCAATTTTTGTATTGCATTGGCAAATTGCGCGTCTGTCTCAACGGGCAGGTAAGTGGCTTCGCGACCTTGTGCTTGGATATGGTCATACAACATTTTGCCTGTTTTCTTTTCGTGCGGCGACAGGGATTCGATAATGGCAACGGTGTCTAGGGTTAGCTTGTGGTCGTCCATAATTTTCCTACTAACGGCTGGGGTTTGATTTTTTCGTAGTCCGGGATGTAGGCGCGTAGGAGCGTCTTGAAAAGTTTGCCGTGGTTCGGGACTTTCAGGTGCAGTAACTCGTGGACGATGACATATTCGCGGAACGCCATCGACTGCCCTAAAATATCTGTGCTGAATGACACCGTTCCTAGCGTCGAGCATGATGCCCACTTGCGCCGCATCCGCTGCAAGCGCAACTGGCGCGGGCGGACACGAATGCGTCCGGCCCAATGCGTGACTTGATCCTTGAACGAGGCGACCGCCGCCGGAGTTGGTAGTTTCGACTTCATGGCGTGCGGACTTTGATGAGGCGGTCGGCTATCTCGACCATTTGCTTGCCCTGCACCACCGGCAGCAACACCTTGTAAAGTTCTGCCTTCAACTGCCGCATCTGTTCGGCATTGGAGTTGAAATTCGGGAAGCGCCGGAACTGATCGGCAAGCGCTACGGCCAATTGTTCGGGGTTCTTGTAAAGGTAACGCTTCAATTCCCAAAACAGAGTGAATGTCAAATCATCAAGGCCGCTGTCCTTCTTGGCTTGCTCGGCGGCGATGGCTTCCTCGGCCAGGAAATCCAACTGCTGCCGCGCCTGCTCGGTGGTGACATGGCGTCCGTCGAACTGCTCGCGGATGGCCTCGGCGCGCTCGCCGATGGAAATGAGATACGGTGCCACCGAGCCTTTTTCCTCGATGGTGGCCTCAATGCTTTTGCCAAGATTGATAATCTTGTTGGTGTCGGATGACTGACTTTTGCGGAGTGATTCCAGCATCTTCGCATCAATGACGACGGCCTTGCTCAACTTGTCGAGGCCGGCGTAAGACGATTCCTGACGGATCAACAACTCGGTTTTTTTCGCCACATCGCCTAGGAACGAGGTCTTTACGCCATATTGGTTGCGGACGACCTCGTAAAGTTCGGCTAGACGGCGGTAGTCCTGGATGTGATCGTGCAATTTCTCGTCGGGCGAAAGGATTTCGTAGAGGTTTTCCAGTTCCTTGAAGAATTTGTAAAACGCTTCGCGCTTCTTTTTGTCCTCAAACGCATCCACAGCACGCTCCACGGCCTTGTCATCCATCTTGCCGGTGGCGAGCGCAAGGTAGGGCTTGGCGGAGCCGGCCATGCGCTGAAAGAAATCGGCAAACAACACGTCGAGATTTTCCACGACGCCGGAAACTTCCTGCGAGTCGAACGCCAGCGCCTTTTTCAGTTTGCTCAAGATGCCGACGAAATCCACGATGAGACCACACGGTTTTTCGCGGAGACCACCGTCGGCGTTGGATTCTTCATACGGCCGGTTGACGCGGGCGATGGCCTGTAACAGCACATGGTCGCGCATCGGCTTGTCTAGATACATGCAATATAGAATTGGCGCGTCATAGCCGGTGAGCAATTTGTCCGTGACGATGAGGATTTGCGGCTCTTTGCCCGGCTTGGGAAATTGCTTGCGCGCGGTTTCCTCGTCGTCCTCGCTCAACTGGTATTTGGCGACGATGGGGATTTTTTCCGAATCGTTGTGGACGTGGATATACACCGGCGCGGAACATTCCGGCGGCAAGTGCTTGTCGAGTTCCCGTTTGTAAAGCGCGCACGCCTCGCGATCCACGGCGACGAGGAAAGCCTTGTAACCGAGCGGCTGGACGTTCTTTTTGAAATGGTCGGCGACGAACCTCGCAACCGCCGGTACGCGCAGGTCGGATTTAAGGAACGCCTTCAATTTGACGGCGCGATCCAAGACGCGGTTCAAATCCTCGACATCCGTGACGCCCTCGGCCTCGGCGATTTTCAGGAATTCCGCCTCCAGCAATTCCTCCGGTAGGCAGATTTCATTGGGCGCGTGGGTATAGCGCAGCTTCAAGGTGGTCTTGTCCTCGACAGATTCCTGAATGGAATACTTGTCCAGATAGCCGTGGTCATCCTCCTTGCCAAACACCTTGAACGTGCCTTTGCCGTAGGCGGTCTGGTCAATCGGCGTGCCGGTGAAGCCGATGAGCGTCGCCTTGGGCAGCGCGGCCATTAGGAACGTGCCAAGGTCGCCGCCCGTGGAGCGGTGCGCTTCATCAATCAGGCAGTATACATTAGTGCGCGGGGAAAGGTTTTTGTCGGCGTCGTCAAACTTATGAATCATGGTGACGATGAGGCCGCGAAAATCTGCCTTCAGCAATTCGCGCAATCGCGCCTTGCTGTTGGCGTGTTCAATCTTGATGTCCTTGGTCTGCAACTCGCCGAGCAGTCGGTCCACCCAGCCGACGAGCTGGCCTTCCAATTCGTTGCGGTCAATGACCAGAACGACGGTCGCCTTGCCGAAAATATCCTGTCGCTCCAGGATAAGCCGGGCGGCGGTGATCATGGTGAAGGTCTTGCCCGAGCCCTGCGTGTGCCAGACGAGCCCGGTCTTTTTGGTTTCGTCGGCACAACGCGCCATGACCTTGACAGCCGCCCGCGTCTGGTGCTGGCGCAAGATGGACTTCCGCAATTCGTCATCCTTGACGTAAAACAGAATCCATTCCTTGAGCATTTCCAAAATGCGGAGCGGGGCGAAGAAGGTTTTGACCTTCTCCTCGTAGTTCGACTTATCGAGGTGCTTCCACGGGAAAATGTTTTTGCGGTCGAGATTCCATGTCACGCCGTAAAAGAATTCGACGATCTGCGTGAAGTCGAACACCTGGGGCAAGGTCACCATTTCCGGCGTCTCTTTGTGGTAGCGCCGGATTTGAATCAGCGCGTCCTCCATGCCGGTATGCTTCTTGGCGCTTTTGCACTCGACCACGGCGACGGGGATGCCGTTGATCAGGAACACATCATCCGCCCGATTGGTGTGGCTACCGTTGGTGTATTGCCATTCCTCGGTAACGTGGAATTCATTTTGGGTGCTGTCTCCGAACTCAATCAGTTTCACGTTGCGCTGGCGTTTCTCGGACTCGACGTAAACTGACCGCTCTCCGCGCATCCAGGCCAGAACCTCGGAATTGCCTTCGATGTTGTTCCGCACGGATTCGAGTTGGTGAATGACGCCATCGGCCAGTTCCGGAGTGATGAAGTCGGAATTGAGTTCTTGAAGTTTCTGTTTCAGAAGATCGTAAAAAAACAGGCCGGACTCACCGCGCCGGAACGTGGTGGCGTCGCCCTGTGACACGATGGTCCAGCCGGCATCGCGGGCGTAGCGCGTGAGCGGGTGTTGGACGGTGACAGCTTCAGTTCCAAGATTGGCGGGCATAGGTCAGGCAGTTTCAGAATTCAGGGCGGCGACTTCACTGGTATCAATGTCGAGTTTATCCACGCGAATATGGGCGGACATTAGTTGGTGGAGCATGGTCTGGAACAAATCCGACAACGCGGCGCGCTTGCGCTCGTGCACGGAAATCTTCCTGTCAAT
>Ga0066672_10000261_pt1 | contig 14543 bp, 19 predicted proteins | sample GraSoiAngelo_121_FD_62292 | JGI IMG/M metagenome (GOLD analysis project Ga0066672, IMG submission 62292) | Grasslands soil microbial communities from the Angelo Coastal Reserve, California, USA - 14_0919_12_20cm | ecosystem: Environmental > Terrestrial > Soil > Grasslands | place: USA...
GATGACTACTGCAACTTCGCGTACTCCGCTTTCGCTTCTTTCAGGATGGGGATGTCGGGTCCGAACTGTGGGCAGCCCTCTTCTTTACCGCCAACAAATACACCGGGTAGCTGATCGCGATCAAGACCAGTGTAAACAAGCTGTGCTTGATATCGCCGATCACGGATGCCATCAGAAATCCAAGGGACGCCAGCAGCACTCCCAAGGTCGTCCAGGGATAGCCCCACATTTTGAAGGGCCGTGTAAGCTCCGGCCGCTGCGCCCTCAGCCTGAACAAGGCAGCGAATCCCGATATGTAGACGGACACGACCAGAAAAGAGGAAATCGCGATCAGTGTCTCAAAACTCCCGCTAAGAACCAGCGCAACAATTGCGAGCGCGCCGATTAGAAGGGCCACCGATGGAGTGCCTCCCGAATTGACCGACGCCATCCGGCGGGGAAGTAACCCATCCCGGCCCATGGCAAAAAGAATTCGTGGAGAAATCAAGAGCAAAGCGTTGATCGTGCTAATCACCGTGACCAGAGAAATGACGAGAATAATTCGTTTGCCGTGGCTGCCGAAAACCATCATCGCGGCGTCCGCGGCTGGCATTTGGGCAGCAGCCATTTGAGCCATCGGTAGGACGTGGAGCAAGGCTGCGTTCACTAGCAGGTAGATTACGATGCAAGCCACGACCCCGCCGATTGCCGAGCGCGGCAGGTTTCTCGCCGGGTCCCGGTCCTCCTCCATGAAGTAGATCGCGCTGTACCAGCCGTCGTAAGTCACGATGACAGCCTGCAACGCAACCACCAGAGCCAGGAGAATGTTTCCGCTCGATGCCGGGAAGCTGATGAACGCGGACGGATCGGCTGCTCCACTTCTCGGCGAGACCACGAAACATGCCCCCACAAATGCGATCAGGGCGAGTGCTTTGACCAGACTGGTAAATTCCTGCGCCCGGCTGCCAGCGCGCAAGCCGAGCCAGTTCAGAAATGTCAGAATAACCACGGCAGCTACGGCAACCAGCTTGGTGTGTGGTCCCAGACCAGGCTGAAGTCCGGCTGCGAATTCGCCGAATGCGACGGCCAAATATGCAATAGCCGCCGTTTGCATCATCCAATCGCAGCAGCCCACCACAAAACCGGCATACTCGCCAAAGGCTTTACGGGAATATACGTACCATCCACCCTCTTGCGGAAGCATCGTGGCAAGCTCAGTCACAGAAGCGGTGCAGAAAAACACGTAAACCCCGCCCAAGACCCAAACCGCGACGACGAGCCATGGACTTCGGAGTTGAGCTGCGACTTCACCGGGCGTGCGTAGGATGCCCGCGCCGATTGTGCCCCCAATGCCCACAGCAAGCCCAAAACCGACGCCCACAATGCGTAGCAGATGTCCTTTGGTGCGGATCGGTTCAAGGATGGTTGTAGCCGTGAAGTGTGCCGTGCTGCCTCCGGGCTGTGATCTGAAGTGTAGTAGCCCAAGCAGAAGGCCAATGGTCTGCGAGTCTAGGCTGCGGCGCCCGATGCAAGTCAATCAGCTGGATTGCTCAACGGCGATACCCTCCATTAGGGCCTCTAACTAAAATCGTGTCGGCGTTGTGCAGAGTTTCTTGCGCCCTTTGCGGCATTTCTTGGCGCTCTTTGCGATCCAAGTTCTTGACCATACCAGAGGCATGGAGTGTTCAGAGCTTCCCTTTAGGCCACCACTGCGCAAGTCGTCCTTGTGTTCAGGATCGTTTCCACACTACGGGAAAGAGCGGATGATCCATGGGCGCACCAGGGGGCAATTCATCGGTCAACCCAGGAAATTCAGGAGATGTGGCCCAGCGGCGCGGAGCATGGGTAATATCATCGCCCAGAAAGCGAACGGAAAAAACACGGCGTGTTCCCGTACCTGGGACGCCTGCGGACGCGTGCAGAGTAAGCATATGGAAGCACACCACATCACCAGATTCGACCTCCCATCCAAGGATGGGGTAATCCTCCCGAGCGGCTTCAATATCTGGAAGATTGGCAAGATCTCCCTCGGGAAACCACTTTGCCTCGTTGCTTATAAACGACCTGGGCATCAGCCACGGGCCCTTGTGCGAACCTGCGATGAACTCCAAAGTAGAATCTCTGCCCACCGGATCAACACTAATCCACATACTGCAATTCATCCGGCCATGGATGTTGTAATAAGGCTGGTCCTGATGCCATGGAGTGCGCTGTCGTGTCGCGGGTTCTTTGGTCAACATGTGGTCGTGATACAAGCGCACCGTATTGCTTTGCATGAGTAGGCCGGCGACAGCGCCGACCGGCGACCCGAAAATGAAGCGGCGGTAATACTCGTTTTCCTGCCAGCAGCAGAAGTCTTCCACGAAACGTCCTGGGTCCTCAGGACGGCTGGCAATCTTTGCGCGGGGACTAAGATGTCTCAGGTTGGACTCGATTCCGCAGCGCAACAGTTCGACTTCCTCAGGATTTAGCAACTGACGAAGGCAAACGGCTCCATCACGTTCGAAGGCAGCAACTTGCTCCTCCGTGAGTTGGCTCCAATCTAAGGCTCTGGGAAAGGGCACATGTTCTCCTGACTTCATGGCACACAGCTTGTTCAAGAACAGGTCACGGGCCGTCCGAGCCTCTCGCGCAAAGTTGTTGGCAGCCTCGATGCGTCCCGACAATTGTCGCGATACACATCCCCGTGAATTTCTTCAAGGATACCACCCAGTTCCTGTCTTTCACTTAAGTCGGGTTGGCCACTATTTCGCGGATCCGCGTTCTCCCATCGCGATGAAGGACTAAACCCCACTCTTCCCAATCTCGTGAATGGTGCAGATGTTGGGATGGTTCAGAGCGGACGCGCCTCGGGCTTCCCGGCGGAAGCGTTCCAGTGCGTGCGGGTCTTTGCCACGCCCTCGGGGAGGAATTTAAGCATAACAAACCAGCCGAGTTCGATGTCTTCCGCCTTGTAAACCACGCCCATCCCGTCGCCACCGAGGTTCTCGATCATGACAAGGACTTTGAGAACCTTGCGAAAATGTACGTCTCGGCCTACGAGACGGTCCCGAACGTGCACTGGGCCACCTTTCAGCTGATGTACGGGCAGCAGTCCGGAACCGCCTACGCCGTGTTCTCGCCCTTGAAGTCCGCGTCGGAGGTTGACCAGGAACTCGTCATGGGAAAGCAGTTCGAACAATCGATGGGCGAAGAGGGCATGAAGAAACTGAGCGATCTGTCGGCAGCATCGATGGAAAGTGCCCAGACCAATCTGTTCATCTTCAATCCGCGGGAAAGCTATGTATCCGACAAGTGGGTAGCCGCCGATCCCTTCTGGAGGGTGGCCGCGAAGCCTGCCAAACCCTCGCAGTAGATCCGCACTCGGACACCGGACCTTGTTTCGGCGATGCTCCGGAGTTCGCTTCGTTTTTCGTCAAACGAGATCGGGGATTCCGCCCTCCGGCCCGAACAAACACACGTGGCGGGAGCCCCATCTGTGAGGCTGCACAACATCCGCAGGTTCTTTCCGCGGGGGATGGAGTCGATTAGCTCCAAACGATTAGTCTCTGCTGGTCCGCGACATCAGCACCCAGGAAATCTACGCTTCGGGTGGAACAAATCCAGGTCACTGCAACTTCGCGTACTCGGCTTTAGCTTCTCTCAGGACAGGGATATCGGGGTCAGCATCTTTCCATAGCGTGAGGAAGTCCTGATATGCAGCCTGAGCCTTGGTGATGTCGCCCTGCAAGGCGTAGGCGCGGGCTATCCCCAAATGTGCGAGTGAACCCGTCGAGCAATTCCAAACTATGCCGCGATTGGTCTGAGCAATTTTAAGGAAGCCGAACCGATTGGGCCTCGAATGACGCCGGATCAGTCAGCCGCAGCCATGGCAGGCGGCTGCTGTTTCATCGTCTCTTCTATCCCTTTCCTCATCTCCTTTTTAGAATCTCGAGGACCTTCAGCTGTGCCGGCAGATTACGAAGCCCTCGATTACGTAGCCCAAAGAAGAGTCAAATCGATAATTGAAACCTACCCGTTGGCCGAAGCTGCGAAGGCCTACGAGCGCGTCGCGGAGGGCGAGACCCGCGTCCGCGCAGTCCTCACAATGTAATCGCCAATCCGAGCAGTCCGCTGTTGCGACTGTTCAAGATGATTTCGTTCTTGGCAACAGCTAACGGGCCTGGATCAAATGCTCGCGACAAGGCCGCTAAGCAGAGGAGAGAAGCCATCTGGGCTAGCCTTCCTTCAGCGCTTCGATTTCTCTCCTGTTGGCCAAAGTAGAAAGCTCCTTGGTCTATCTAACTCCGATCTCCCGATCACGTATCGTTCGACCGGCTGGGCCAAATTTATTTACTCACGACTCCCAGCGTTACGAGCTAATTGCGTCACCGTGGTATATCCGTGGGCTCGGTCGCGACCGATGCCGAACGCCGTTTCGGGCGAGTCCGAGTATATGCGGTACTTAGTGCGCATTATTTTGCGGATCCGCGAGCCTGGCCACACTGCGGCCGCGACGCGCGGTTGGCGGTGCCGCCGAAGAAGCAAGCGAGGCCAAACAGGTAACCGAAGTTGTACCAGGCTCCGTTGTTGTGGACCTCGTAGATATTCCGGTGGCTATTGAACAGCGAGGCCACAAACACAAAGGGCGCAATGAAGCCTTGCCAGAGGCCGAGCCAGAAGCCTGCGACTTCATGGTGTTCGCTCGCTGTTCCTTTGAATTGGTTAGGGCCCGCTGCGCATCCAGCGAGAATGCTGAGCAACACTAGGACAAGCACAAGCAAGGTCAAAGGGGGTTTCATTGTAATTCCTCCTGCACATGGCAATCTCCGAAATGCAGCGACGCGTGCTCGCAGTCTACGGGGCGCTCCTCCCCTCGTTGTTTACCCCTTCGTTTGCAACGGCGCCAAGGCCGCGGCCGCAATACGGGCAAAATTTGTCAGCAGCATGTACGCTGCGTCGGCACTGCGGACAGGTGGCATTCAGTCGGCACTGGCATCGAGGACAGAAGCCAAAGCTGGGTTCGACGACCGCGGTGCATTGTGGACAGTTCGAGGTAAGTGGTTTGCGCAGGACGAAATACAACACAATGCCGAGCGCGTGCGGGATGAAAATTGCGAGTAGCGTCCAGCCAAGGCGACTCATGCCGCGGCGGCCGGCGTCGCTGTTGACGTAACCAATGAGCAGGATGTAACAGGCGAGCGCAGTTCCTCCCATGATTGCGAGCGGCACCAGCACCGGCAGCTTATGAAAATGATCACCAGACTTGTCTGTAAGAGTGGTGAACACCACGGCTGCCGCCGCCACCGGATAGCTGAGAAATGCGACGACGTATGTCCACTGCGAGATAATGCGGACCTCGTCTATAAAGCGGGTTGAAGTTTCATTCCTGACTGGCATATCCAAGTCTCCAGAGTTCGTTTCGCCGTAGATCCACTGCGGCTTCTACGCGGATCCACAGTTCTAATCCTGAAAAGAGCCGTTGTGATCCGCGAGAAAAGTCCCGCGCGCAAGCAGGAGAATCCCAACCAGAACCGCCGGAGTCAGATAGAACACGACGAAGCCGCTTTCCCACACTGGCGTGGACAGCCGTGCCTGATGGCCCAGCCACGCAAATCCGCGCCACAGCAGCGCTGTGCTAACCGCGGTGGAAAGGGTCACGGCTGCGCAGCAAACGCAGATCACCCAAAACCGTTCTTGCTGGCGCCGCAATTCCGCTGCCCGCTGGCGCACACGCATTTGTGTCGTGAATACCAGACGCCCGCTCGCGGTTATTGGAATTCCGCGCAGTGCGCGAATCGTCTCCCTCGAGTTCTCCGCGAACGCACGACATGACGCGCATGATTCCAGATGTGCAGCCAACCACGATTCCTCGGCGTGCCACGGTTTCGCACTGGAAAGTCCTTCTGTGCCGGACAAGGCGATCATCAAACGCGCACGTTCATGAGGATCGGCATTCATAAGATCAGGGTTCACAGGCGGGCTCCTTTGACCCACGGCTCCAGGGCGCTCAGGCCGCGATAGATCCGGGATTTCACCGTGCCCAGAGGCGCGCCGATTACACTGGCAATTTCTTCCAGTGACATCCCTTCCTGAAAGCGAAGCAGCAGGGTTTCACGGTATTCGGCTGCGATGTGCTGCATGCCGGCAGAAATCTGTTCGTTTTGCTCGCGTTGAACCGTCGCATCAAATGCGGAAGGCTGCCCGGCGGCCGGAATATCGAATGGGGCCAGATCATCTTGATCTGCCAGGCTGTCGAGGCTCGTTGGTCGCTTGCTACGCAAGTGGTCGATGACGAGATGGCGCGCGATGGTAAAAAGCCAGGTACTGAACTCATGGCGGCCATCGTACTGGCCACCGCGTTCGAGCACGTGGACCCAGGTCTCCTGGAAGAAGTCCTCGGCCAGGTCGCGGCGGCCGCTCAGGTAGACGAGATAGCGCAGGAGACGGTGCTGGTACTGCTCGATCAGGCGGTCGAGCAGTTCAGGATCGCGACGTCGCAGGCCACGAGCGATGTCGGTGTTTTCGTCGGCCATCGCGCTCACGAAATAGCAGGCAGTCGCGTTCATGCTACCGATACATACGCGGAAGTGCCCGAAAAAGACGCAGGCACGCGATTAGATTTCTTGCTCTTTTCTAAGTCATTGATGAGATGGGATGATACGGTCGACGGCAGTGTGGGCGGGCCTAGCGAATAGCACCTTGCCTGGTAATCCGTGCCCGCGTTCACTTCGATATCCACATCTAGGGGCACACTATAGGTCCGTCTTTCGCGTGATTTCCAATCACTAAGAATTTGGTCCCTAGTTCAATGCGACATTTTGGGCATGGCGATATGAGGTGTGGGAGTCATCTGCAAGCCTGCCTTTTGTTGCTGAGTAGGGGTATCGGGTCTGCGCCAGGATCGTCCAAACACAGACATGGGTGCGACTATTCAAACGGCGCAGCGAAAAGCGTATTGTGTTCACGCCAAAGCCGGATGAGCTGAGACATTTTGCAAATTCACGACGAAACCAGTTTTACGGTCCCGAACTATTCGCAGGTCGACTTGGGGTGTTCATGCGTTCTCTGGAGGAGTTGCCGAGTGGCGGCAGAAACTGGCGAAAAGTCTTGACATTCGCGACGACCCTGCACTATAAGCGCAGCTTATATAAGCGCTTAGATTTCAGTACGATGCTTTCAAGGCGAGCCGAGGCCGACAGAGCAGTCCCGGGTCAAAGCTCCCACTACAGGAGGCGATATGCAATTGGCGACTTTTCGGGAGGGCATCAGCAACGGTAGCAATTTCTTTGGCAGCATGCAGCAACCAGACACCCGATGCGTACGCCGGTCGTCGCGAATTGTCACGATTTGCTACGCGGGCGTGGCGCTCCTTGTTCTAGGAGCCGTTTGTTTCGCAGGTGTCAGCGCAAGTATCTCGGGAACCGTGCGCGATCCAAGTGGGGCAGCGGTTACGGGGGCCAACGTCACAGCATCGAACACGGACACCGGCATCTCGCAGAGTCAAAAGACCAACTCCGCTGGTTTTTATTCATTTCAGACGCTGCCTTTGGGGCATTACGAAGTGAGCGTGCAGCAGTCTGGGTTCAAGGGCTACAAGAAAACCGGCTTGGTTCTGGACGTAGATGCCGCCCTTGTTGTGGATGTCGCTCTGCAGGTTGGAGAAGTGCGGGAACTGGTGCAGGTGCAGAGCGAAGCCACGCACGTGGAGACCGCGAGTTCGCAACTGGGTGAAGTGATTGAAGGGGACCGCATCACAACGGTGCCGCTGGTCACGCGCAGCTACACAGATCTGTTGGCGTTGCAACCGGGGGTGGTATCGAGCGCATCGGGCATGAGTGGCGCGTATGGCGGCATCTTCAACTCCGCCGGATTCGCCGTTCCCAAGGTCTCGGGCGATTTGAGTTCTGGGGCGTTGTCGGTGAACGGCCAGCGAGAGGCGAACAACGGATTCCTGCTGAACGGCGCGACGGTGCAAGAGAGCGGGTACGGTGGGACGACAGCCATTCCAAACCTGGATTCGATCGCAGAGTTCCGCATTCTGACGAATAACTATGACGCCGAATACGGCAACTACAGCGGCGGCCAGATCAACGTAATTACCAAGGGAGGTACCAACCGGGTTCATGGCAATGCCTTCGAGTTCCTGCGGAACACCGCACTGAACACGCGCAACTACTTTGCTCCCCCGGGCACGATCGGCGCTTACCATCAGAACCAGTTTGGCGGCACGATCGGCGGCCCGGTGATCAAGGATCGCATTTTCTTCTTTGCTGATTATCAAGGCAATCGAAAAGTCGTCGGAGAGAGTTCGCCATTAGTTGCCGTCCCCACTCCTACGGAAGTGAACGGAGATTTTTCCGCAATCGGCAGCCAGTTGGCGGGGACGGTCACGGGGCCGACGTGGGCGAGCCAGCTCGGTACTGCTCTCGGGCATACGGTCACGGAAGGTGAACCGTATTTCTTCGCAGGCTGCAGCAGCTCGAACTGTGTATTCCCTAACGCGCAAATTCCAACGTCCCTCTTCTCTCCGATTTCGAAGAACCTGCTGGCGTACATCCCAACCTCGTCCAGCGGGTCATTTACTACCACAAGCGTTTCTGACCATTTGCGAGACGACAAGACCAGCGGCCGCATTGACGCGAACACCGGCGTGGGTTTGTTCTCCGTCTACTACCTGTTTGATAATTACAAGCTGAGCACACCCTATCCGACGGCGAATGTCCCCGGATTTGATGCTGCGGGAACGGGGCGTACGCAAAACATCAATCTGGGGAACACGAGAACGTTTGGCGGCAGCACGGTCAACGAAGCTCGAGTTGCGTTCACGCGAGTGAATAACTCTTTGAACCTGCCAAAGGGCGGAAAGAACGTGACCCTGAGCGGCCTCGGTTTCACCACCGGTGGGAACGGAATTGTTCCGCTCGATCCGTCAGTGGAGGGCGTGCCGGAGATTGACTTCGGAAGCGGCCTGATCATTGGCGTGCCGAGCCGGCCGAATCGGCTGATCGAGAATACCTTCCAGTTGCTTGATAATTTCAGCCGTGTTATCGGCACGCACAGCGTGAAGATGGGCGCGAATTTCCATTACAACCAGTTAGTGGAGCAGTTGCACAACGTGCTCGATGGGAACTTCGTTTTCTTGGGTTCGGAGACGGGGAGCGACTTCGCTGATTTCCTGCTGGGAGCTCCCACGAACTACGTGCAAGGACAAGCCGAGCCTTCCAATGGACGAAGCAAGTATTTCGGTGCGTATGCCCAGGATAGCTGGCGCGCAAAGTCGAATCTGACGCTGAACTACGGGCTGCGCTGGGACGTGAGCACTCCCTGGTCGGAGCAACACAACCAGATCGAAACCATTGTGCCCGGACTGCAGTCGAGAGTTTTCCCTGGCTCGCCGACGGGCTGGGTCTTTCCGGGCGATCCCGGCATTCCCGCGAGTCTAGCGCCGACGCGCTACAACAATTTCGGTCCGCGGCTGGGTGTGGCTTACTCCCCCGACGCGAAGACCAGCGTTCGCGCCGGTTACGGCGTCTTTTTCACCGCGTTCGAAGGGTCGACGAACTTCAATGAGATCGGCGATGCGCCGTTCGGATTTTTCTGGGTGGGCACGGCGCCTTCGTTCTCCACGCCGTTTATTAATCGAACTGATGGCGGATTGCAAGGCGGCACCGGGCAGAAATTCCCGGTAGTATTCCCGCCACTCAATGTGGGACCGAAGAATCCTGACAACAATGTGAACTGGTCGGTGCTGACACCGATTGCGAGTTCTCCCGGTTTTTACTATAAAAACAGGCTGCCTTATTCGGAGAACTACGATCTTTCGTTGCAGCGCCAGTTTTCTGCCAACACACTATTGACAGTGAGCTATGTCGGTACGCAAGGCCATCGCTTGCTGGTAACCATGGAGGCAAACCCGGCCAATCCTCAGGCCTGCCTGGCGCTCGCTCCTGCTTGCGGGCCTGGGACCGAAAGCAATTTCAATGTGCGGCTGCCGGTATTTGGACCGCTGTTCGGAACCAATGGCTACTTCATCGCGCTGGGGCAGTCCAGCTACAACTCGCTGCAGGTGAATTTGCGCCACACCGCCGGGCGGTTGCAGTTGCTGGCGGGTTACACCTACAGCAAGTCACTGGACAATTCCTCGGGCTATGGCGAGCAGGTAAACTTCATCAGGCCGAAGGATAGCATCGCCCTCTCTGCGTTCAATGTGACCCACAATTTCGTCGTGAGTTACAGCTATGACATTCCCTTGGATCGATTGGCGTCGAACCGATTGACGAAAGGATGGACGTGGAGCGGAATTACGCGGTTTGCTACCGGGATCCCGATCACGCTCATTGAGAATGACAACAACTCACTACTGGGCACGCAATTTACCGGTCCGATCCCGCTGGGCATCGATGTGCCGAACTACAACGGGGCTGGAATTCACGTTCTTGATCCTCGAAAGAATAAGTTCCAGTACTTTGATACCACCCCATTCAGCGCGGAACAGATTGGACAGCTTGGCAACTCGCGGCGCAGGTTCTTCCATGGTCCGGGCATAAACAACTGGGATATGGCATTGCTGAAGGACACGAAGTTGACGGAGACCCTGGATCTGCAATTCCGGGCCGAATTCTTCAACATCTTCAATCACACGCAATTCCAAAACGTGAACGGAAATATCAGCTCCGCTAGCACATTTGGATTTGCGCAGACTGCGGCCGATCCCCGGATTACACAGTTTTCGCTGAAGCTAAACTTCTGAGTTTGTAACGCACCCTTCGCTCTCCAGCATGCCGAGGAAGCGATGCAGAAGTCGATGGCGGCGGACTTGATGGAAGTAGTGATCGAGCCTTGAGCTCGATCCTCAGAAGAATTTTGTTCGCGAGGCTCTTGCAGGTGATTCCATGCCAGTGAGGAAATCATGACTTCAGAACGATTTTTGTTTGCTGCGGCGCCGGATAGCTGGGGAGTGCTCGATTATCCCGGGCCATCGTGGAACCAGTCGTACGAGAAGATGCTGGATGAAATGGTGGAGGCGGGTTACACGGGCACGGAGCTCGGGCCCTACGGATTTTTTCCGACCGATCCGGCAGTGCTCAAGCCACAACTCGAGAAACGAAAGTTGAAGCTTCTTGGATCATTCGTGCCGGTGGTGTTGAGTGATCCATCGTCGGCGCAAGTCGCGGTCGACCAGATCCACAAGGTTGGCAATCTGTTGGCGACTTTGAAAGCGCCGTTTCTGGTGCTGGCGGATGCGCAGTCGCCAGAACGCGACCGAATCTCCGGGCGTGTGCCAGCCGATGGCAGTGCGGGACTTAATGATGCGCAATGGAAGAACATAGCCAAAGTGGTCGAGGATGCCGCGCGAGTCGCTTCTGAATTCGGCCTGGATCTGGTGTTTCACCCTCACGTTGCGACCTACGTGGAGACTCCCAAAGAGTGCGAGCGGTTTTTCGATGTGACCGCAAAGACCGGGATCGGATTGTGCCTCGATACGGGACACGCGGTCTACGGTGGGGCCGATACTGTGGCGGAAGCCGAGAAGTATCGAAGCATTTTGCGGCTGGTGCACATCAAGGATTGTGATGAAAAGATTCTGCAGGAGGCGCGAAAGAAGCGTCTCACGTTTGACCAGGCTATCGAAGAGAAGGTGTTTACCATCATCGGGAATGGCTCTATCGATTTCCCCGCATTCTTTCGCACGCTGGAGCGGAACAATTACGCAGGCTGGATGGTGGTCGAGCAGGATGTGAAATTTGGCGCGACGCCGATTCCGCCAGCGCAGAGCATTGCCGCCAGCTTGCGGTACTTACGCGCCGTAGTGCAGGAACTGGCGGGCACGACGTCCAGGTGAGGCCTTTGGGAAAAAGCAGGGACTAAAGGGATGACTAGGAGCAGAGAGTTCAGCGATGCGGCTGACTATCTGATCCACTCGCACGACCACTAGGGCGAATTGCTCGAGTTCACGCGCCAGCCCGCGGGGCTGGGAGTGCATGGGGTTTTCAGCGAGGCGCCTGCCAGGCGAGCACGTTTGGACGATAGCCCAGTTTCTGAATGGCGGCGGCACGCGACTCCCCAACGTCGCGATGACAGTCCCTTGTTATTGATGTTCTTGATCACGGCAGAGGCGGTACCCTGACACGAGCTTCGCGACCTACGTCGTAGATGCTGAGAGCTTTCGACCTGTTGGTACGCGGGCCGACAGGCTTTCGTCCATGAACACTCCAGCCGATGCGGCAGTATGCTGATACTGCAGTCTCAAGGAGTAAACACGGCTTGACCATCGCCCCTGCAACTCCCACGACCCAGGGTGCTGCCGGCCCCAGTCGGTTGCCTCGAAGCTTGGGCCTGCTGAATGCGATTTCCATCAACATGTCGAATATGGTGGGCACAGGTCCCTTTATAACAGTGCCCGCAATCATTGCCACATTGGGAGGTCCACAATCTCTGCTGGCGTGGTTGGTAGGGGCATTGCTGGCCATTGCGGACGGTTTGGTATTCGCGGAGTTGGGAGCGGCGATTCCCGCCTCGGGTGGTTCCTACATCTTTCTGCGCGAATGTTTCGGGCGCCAGCGTTGGGGCCACATGTTCGCCTGGATCTTCGTGTGGCAGTTTCTGTTCAGCGGCACACTCGAAATCGCCACCAGCAGCATCGGCATGGCGGAATATACCGGCTTTCTCTGGCCTGGATTGCTTTCCTATCGCTGGGGCATCAAGCTGCTGGCCGCGGGAATTACTGCCATCGCGATGGTCGCGCTGTATCGCAAAATTCAGGACATCGCCCGGCTTATGCTGGTTCTGTGGATCGGGATGCTGATCACAGCAGCTTGGGTGATTTTCACCGGGATGACCCACCTTGACCCCAAATTGCTTTTCGATTTTCCCCAGGGAGCCTGGAACATAGGGCTACCGTTCATGCTCGGGCTAGGGAATGGAACGATGCTGGTAATGTTCAACTTCCTCGGCTATTACCAGGTTTGCTATCTTGGCGATGAGGTCAAGCAGCCGTCAAAGGTGATTCCCCGCGGAGTGATTTATTCGATCCTACTAGTAACGGCGATTGATTTTCTGATTTCGGTGAGCTTCACCGGCGTGGTTCCGTGGCGCGATATGGTGGTACCGGGCTCGCAGGCATACAACGCGATCGGCTCGGTGTTCATGCAGAAAGTGCATGGGCCGTGGGCTTCGGCGCTGATGACATTGATGGTCGAAGTGACTGCATTTGCGGCCACCTATGCGATGCTACTGGGGTACTCGCGTATTCCGTATGCGGCCGCATTGGATGGTGCCTTCTTCCGATGGTTCGCAGAGCTACACTCAACGCGTCGTTTTCCTCACCGAGCCTTGTTACTGATTGGTTTCTTGTGCATTGTGGCCTGCTTCTTTGATCTGGTGCAGATCATCACGGCATTGATGCTGGCGCGAATCCTTTCCATGTTCGTGGCGCAAATCATCGGGCTTCTGCTGTACCGCCGATTGCATCCGGAAGCTCCACGTCCTTTTCGCATGTGGCTTTTTCCCTTGCCAGCAGTGTTTGCGCTGGTCGGATGGATCGGTGTGTTTGTAACGCCTGGGCTACAGCCGGGCGGGTGGAAATACATGGTGTATGCGTTCGGAACGATTCTCGCCGGCTTTGCTGCCTACCTGATCCTGGCATGGCATAAGCGAGACTGGCCGTTCGCGCCTTCACAACCGGAGGCAACCACAGGACCGGCACTGGAGCCGGGGAAAACTTTCTGAACGGCTGGTTCCGCTAGATTCACTTCGAGAGCTGCACCCTCGCTAGGAAAGGCTTTTTTCCGTAATGTCTATCCATGCGCATGTCATTATCTTGCGACTGTCGCCCGTCGAGGAAACAGCTCAACGATCCTTGAGGGCGCCTGGAGCACAGAGGCGACCTGAAATAACTCGCGACTTACGTCGGCGCGGTTACAAGTCTGCCCGTCGCCGGCGTCTTGACGGAATTTGAGGTGCGCGACGTGTATGTCACAGTCCGGATTGACGTGTATGTCACAGTCCGGATTGTGGTGCGAAAGGGCGATCCGACCATCAAGGATGGTGCCTCCATTTCAGAGTCGCGCTCGACTCAGTCTGGACTTGAGTACGGAAGTAGTATTGACTTGACGCGCCGTCATCAGCGGAAGCGTGCAGAGATCTGCCGTCAGAACGGTGTTTCGGGCGTTGAAGAATGTGTTCGAACCTATGCCGTTGGGACCTGCCACAGTTCCAACCAGGATGCCCGCGCAAGCTTCATTGATAATGTTGCCGCTTACGACGTTGTTTGTCACCGGCCCGCAACTGCTGTCCACGTGAATTGCGGATTCGTCGCTTCCGTTGATCCTGTTGCTTTGTACCGTATTCGAACGCTCCCTACACGGCACGAAAAGGGATATTGGGTTGGCCATTACTTGCCGCTCAAGGATTCTTCGGGACGTATCGCACGGTTGCGGCAATGGTGCTCGATGTAACCCCTCATCGCAAAGTGGAGCTCTTGCTTGCGCCTTTCACCAGAATTGGAACCGAGGTCGATCCGACTCTTGAGGCTGTTGAACGAGACGACATCATCCACGTTCTCAAGAAGGTTAACGGCAAGG
>Ga0066672_10000274_pt1 | contig 14233 bp, 14 predicted proteins | sample GraSoiAngelo_121_FD_62292 | JGI IMG/M metagenome (GOLD analysis project Ga0066672, IMG submission 62292) | Grasslands soil microbial communities from the Angelo Coastal Reserve, California, USA - 14_0919_12_20cm | ecosystem: Environmental > Terrestrial > Soil > Grasslands | place: USA...
ACGCTCGCCAAGTCGCCTATGCGACCCTCTGCACCTGAGGCTTCAGCAGTTTCGTTGCCTCCACTACTGCTCAGATTGCTACCGGGTGGAGCGAACCAGTTCCCGGGCGGGTATACCCCCGCTGTGGACCGGCGCCTTTCACGGCGCACGGGAATCCAGGCTAGATCGGAACTGCCGGATAGGCCTAGAAGAAGAGGAGCGATTCCCTCGGTCCTGGCGGCTAGAACGAGCTTCGGTCGCCGTGACAACCTTCAATAAGTTCACACGCTTTGAGGAGGCGTTTGCCCAACTTCTTGGCTTCCTCGCTGGCTTTACGGAGGAAGTTCCGGTGGCTCAGGAGTTCCTCGAGGATGGTGCCCATGAGCGCGGTCTTTGCGTCTTCGAATACTTCGAATAGCCACCCGTTAAAGGAAAGGACTACAATGTCCTCGTCCTTCTCCAATTCCGCCTTCACCATTTGGATCAGACTGGATTTCCCGCTTCCTCGGTCGCCATAGATCCCGATGGTGGCGGGAAGTAGCCGTTTGTTTTTGACTATGTCGCACGCCGCCTTGGTAAGATGCTGAAAACCAAGGAGATCGATCGATGTTTCATTATCGGACCACATAAGGACTCCCGATCCCTACAGACTCTATCACAAATGAGAAAGAGAGTCATATAAGAAACTTTTCGTTTGCGCTACGTTTTCATATATGGGAAAATTGCTGCATGGACACTGGACTGAAGACTCGGAATACCGTGCTGTCGGCCCTGCGAGACGGGGAGCCGTTTGAAGGCTTGCCAGGCGTTCAAGTAGGAAAGCTCGACTCGAAAGGGGCCGAAGGATTCGATCTTGCTTTTGAGCTGAAGTCGGGGGCGAACAAGGTATTTGTCCTGGGCGAGGTCAAGTCCCATGTCACGCCGAAGCAATTGGAGGATATCCGGCCATGGATTCTGCGTCTCAAGAGCGTACAACCGGGAACCGCGTTCGCTGTGATTTCTCCTTACCTAACATCAACGGCGCAAGCATTCTGCATTGAGAACGGGATTGACTTTATTGATCTCGCCGGAAACGTTTCGATCAACGTTCCCGGGAAATTCACGCTGCAGAGACTCGGAATGCGAGGGGCATCGACGGTAGACGATCGGGATGACACCCGGATTCAGAATGTGTACTCTGGCAAGACATCACGGGTGTTAAGAGTTCTGCTTCAGAAACCAAGAGCTTGGAATCTCACGACGCTTGCGAATGAGTTAGAAAACGAAACGCGCACGAGTCCGTTCGTTAACAACTCGAGCAAAACGCGGGAAAGCACATTTAAGATCAGCCTAGGATCGATCTCCAAAGCTCTCAGCACACTCGAACAGGAACTTTGGATACGCAGAAGGAATTCGGCGATTGTCGTTCCGGAGCCAGCACGTCTTTTGGACCGATGGGCGCAGAAATATAAGGAACGGTATCGCTGGCGCCTCCGCAGCTCTTTCACATGCTCGAATCCCTTCGGTGCGGAATTGGCCGGAATGGCCGAATCCCTGACTCGCGTTGCGCCCGGGGGATTCGCGTTCACGGGAGCTGCAGCCGCTTCGGTCCGGGCGCCATTCGTGGATCTGGACAAGATCGATATCTTCGTGAGTTCCGCGGACGCAGGCGTTCGGCTGCAAGAAATGGGAAAAGAGCAAAGCATGGGGCCTCCCATCCGGGTATTGAGCCCTTACGATTTTGGGGTCTTTCTATACGGAACATATGAGGGAGCCATTCCGGTCGTCTCCGACGTGCAGGCCTATCTTGATTTGTATTCGCGTGGGGGGCGGGATTTGAAGCAGGCGCAGTACCTCTTGGAGAATCGCATTCAAACAAGTTGGAAGGCCGCTTGATTCCCGAGCCGCAGCGTAGCCACATTCTAGAGTTACTGAAATCCTTGGGTCCGGCAGCGGACGCGTTTGTGCTGGCGGGCGCACAGGCGATGAAATTTGTCGTCGAGAAGGCTCGAGCCACCAAGGACTTCGATTTCATCTTGGATGTAGTTACGTTGCGATCGGAAAAGACAAACCTAGCTTCAACGCTTGAAAAACTGGGATATCGTGTCGTGGAAGGCGCGCAGAATTTTCAATTTGAGAAAAACATTCCAGATTCGGCGGAGGTAGTCCGGGTGGAATTCATGGGGCCAGCAGAGCAGCAGCGGCAAAATGACTTCCGAGTTGATGTTCAAGAAGGAGTTCACGCTCGCGCGTGCACAGGAGGAAGAATCGTCTTGGCGGAGTCGGATTTACAGCCGTTATCCGGAAGGTTGTCAGACGGGTCTGCTGTGATACAAAACCTTCGTGTGACAAGGTCTCATGCGCTGGTGATGTTGAAGTGCCTTGCCATGGATGATCGTTACCGGAACATTCGGGGAGCAAGTCACGCTCGACATGATCGCGATGAAGCAAGAGTCCACGCTACAGATATTGTCGCGATCCTTAGTGCGCAGAAAAACCTTGGGGAGTTTCAGGAAAAATTTAGATCACAGTTTACAGTTGAACCCGAATTGGGCATCAGAGTCGGAAAGATCGCGGACGATTACTTCAAGAGCGTAGACGCGCCGGGCCTTTTGCTGTATGAGGAATTCTTAGTGGAAAACACGGAAGCGCGTGAAGATCGGGAGCAGGTTGAGCGTGAACTGGGGCGAGCGCTCGGAGTTCTAAAGTATTTGACGACGAGGTGAAGGACCGGCGAGCGACGGCGCACATCCCGGTGTCACCCATGTAGTTGATAAGCGTTGTCAAACAGCAAGTCGGTGTCACGTTCAAAGAACAGTCGAAGATTTGGCTCGAACAATCGCAGACGCGGAAGCGCAAGCCGATCCGCGCTACCACGGTTCCAACCATCCAGGCGGCCTTCGACAAGTGGATCTTGCCTGAAGTAGGGCCTCTCCCTTTGTACGAAACGGCAAAATACCCAACAATGAAAGCTCCCGTAACGAGGATGAATGCGGGAAGGCTTTCAGCGCAGACGGTCAATTCCTACTTTCGCATGGCAGCTGCGGTCATTGCATCTGCTGAAGATGCGGACGGCAACCCACTCTATCCTCAAAAATGGGATGCAAACAAACTGGACCTTCCTCTCGTGGAAACCTCAAAGCAAAGGAGACCATCGATCACATCGGAAACTATGACAGAGTTTGCCAGGGTCAAGAGTCCAAAGTACCGGATGCTCATGATCCTCGCGGCCTCCGCAGGCTGCCGCATCGGTGAGCTCCTCGGCCTTGAAATCAAGGACTTGCTGGACGATTTCACTACGGTCCGCAATCATCCAGCAGGCGAAAGGCAAGCAGCTGACCACAGAACTGAAGACGGCGAACTCGGTGCGCTTTGTTGACATCTCTCCAGAAGTAGCTGCTCTTCTAAAGGAGTTCCTTGCCGGTCGAACCACGGGCTTGGTCTTCCCAAATCGCGTGCGTAGGCCGCTCAACCCATCGAACATACGCAACCGGGTCATTCACCCATTGTTGAGGATGAAGGGCCTCCCAACTGGCGGGAACCACATCTTCCGCCGCTTCCGAATGACGTGGCTACGCGAGAACTCGGTTTCTCCGGACATCGAGCGGTTTTGGCTCGGTCACGCGAACCGGACTGTAGGCGACGACTACTCCATGCTCAAAAAGAACGTAAAGTTCCGCAAGCAAATTGCAGACAAGATAGGCGTCGGGTTCGAGCTGCCGAACTCGATTTGGGCCTCAGTTGTACCGAACATGGCGGTCGGACTAGCGGAGCAGGCTGTAGCGTAAGTGATTGTAATATGAGAAATTAGGGAGAGAGCGCCCGTAGCTCAGTTGGATAGAGCGTCTGCCTTCTAAGCGCGGCTTCCGGCTCCAACAACTCCATCGGATATTTCTAACTATCACTGTTTCCAACAAATCGGGGCTTCTGCTCTTCGCTCAAAGCTAACCCCAATCGATCGAAAAGATAGGGTTTCTGCACAGTTATTGCACACAGCGCCCAGCTGGAGCCGGCGAGTCTGCCTTGGGCGATCCGGCGACCCGAAAACAAGCCGTTCCTCACCTTACGGGTACAGCAAAACCGGCTTTTCTACAAGCTACCCGAGATCCGAATTGGAGTCTGACGCTCCTATTCAACTGCCACAGGCGCGCCCTGCTAGGTGCCAGCAACAGTCAGCCCGAGGTATCACTCACGAAGCGCTGAAGACCATCTCGGCTGCAGCAGCAGCCTTGGACTGCTATTGCGGGGGTCTATACCCAATACCTGGTTCGACTGCTCATAGACGGGGAGCTACCCGATGAGAATGACAGCGGCGACATCGAACTCTTCCCGAATGCCATCGACGATGATCACCTTGTGGTCACGTCGGAAAGGAAATGGAAACGAATGGCGGAGCAAACTGGATTCGGCAACCGAGTCAAGTTGCTCGCGCAACGGTAGCAAGCTGCGAGCCTCGACACGATGGATGCCTAGACTTTTCCCTGGAAAGGGGGAATGACGGCTTTCCTCGGACCACGCATAATTCATTACCACGATAGGACTATGACGTAGCGGCGACCTACGTCGCCGTCGCCACCATCAGCTTCGGCTGCGTGGCCATGGCCATTGCCGTCATCGTCGCCATGGCCGTCACCGCCGTCGGCACACCCCTACCGACGCTGCGTTCATTTCCAGCGCAGATTGTTACGAGCGTCGTTCTCTTTCTCATCCTTGCGAGGATAGCTTCCTTTCATCCCAGTGCTTCAGGAATTCCGTCATGGTTCCATGCGCGTATCGCCGCAAAACCGCACGTTCCTCCTCGCTGCCGCCAGATTGTTCAAACCGAGCGTACTGCGCAGGTCCAGAATGATCGATGCTGGCGAAGTTCTTTCGCAAATATCCAACCGCAACCGCAACATCGCCGTGACCAAGAACGGGGCTCTTGGTGATTTCCTCAACGACAGATTGTGGGCCATTCTTATACGCGTTGAGCATCCAAATCACGTCGTAGCTGTCTTTGGGCTTGTCCCGCTCCTCGATAGCAAACGCCTTGAGCACAAGAAACGGAAGGAAATTCGCCACCTTTGCCACCACTCCCTCCTTGATTCCTCCCTCATCCAGCGTGTCTCCGCTGAGCGTCACCGTGAAATTGTCCTGTCCTGCAAGTTCCGCGCCTCGGGTGCGGATCGCGCTGATCTTTGAACCGACGTTTTTGCCGGGATTCCGGTACAGTTTCCCCGCCGTTCCATCGCCGACGGGACAGAAGAACTCGAGCGCCACGTTCACTCCGTCGACATCGCGTACCCAGCGAAAGGTTTCCTCTTGGCCGGTTTCCGGATTTTTCCCTGGCGCAAATCCGCTCTCCTTTAAATTCTGCTGCAGCGTCCGATAGGCCTCTTCTTCTTCCGTCGAAAGGGTGACGCCCACAACCACATCAAGGTCTGTGGTGCCCACGTGTTCCTTAATATCTTTGGGTGCGTTGCCGACCAGGTATTTCGGAGTCATGCCGCCGATCAATATGAGCTGCGTGCCCCAAGGTCCAATTTTCTTAAGGATGGTCCTTAAGGCCTTCTCGCAGGCTGCGAGCGCCTTTGGTGTGTAGAGCAATTGCGGATTGGGTTTGGCGTCCATGGTGGTTAGGAAGACAGAATCCTTTCGCGCAGATTTTGTGCTACGTCCGGGCCACGTCCTCCGTCGGTTGCGGCTTCAATGTAGGCACGCGCGGGAGAGACAAGGCGAACATTCGAGGCGTTTTCAGGGACAGTTCCTTTCGGTGCTACGGTGGCCATGTTGAGAGGCAGGTTGTCGCCGGATTGCCAGATCCGCAGATTCGATCCTTTATCGACGACCTCGCCACCCAACGCCGATGCGATCTCTTTGGCGGGCAAACGGGCGTCGACCCAGACCGCCGGCTCCGGATCGCCGCTCAATGTGGGCGCGTAAACATTCGCCGCTGCGGTCCCGCCGACAGCCCATTTACGATCGAGCCGGTCGAGCTCGGGAAGTTTCTGAAGCAGATCCTGCGGGGACCTGCTCCACACGTACAGATTCGTTACGCGTTTCGGCGGCTCTTCCTCGGCCGCCCAGAGGTCGAGAATTCCGCCCGCTTCGTTCAATTTCCAATATCGGTTCGGTCCGCTGCCATGCACTTCGAGGAGGTTCAGCCTCGAAAGGCGCCAGAGAACTCGAAAGGCAAGTGTCGGCGACACCTTGGCCCGCGCGGCAATTGTTTTTATCAGAATCGGCTCGTGCCGGAAGAAGGTCAGTATGCTCTCGACCACCAGGCCGGAACGCGCGCGTAGTTTTGCCTGGACGGCACTTCTATCCTTCCGTTCCGAATCGTCCCGGATCCTCGTATCGATCAAAAGGCCGCGTCCCGTGAGATGGCACACGCCAGTCAATTCTTCCGCCCAAGAGATTCCTGACTTGCGGAGCAATTCCCGCGTCTGCTCGGCCAGTTGGCGCGTGGCGACCAGCGGCGCGCGCACGGGATCTGTCGCGAACGGCTCCCGCCCCTTGATAAATTCGGCAGCCTTTTCCTTGCTGAGGACGGGAATCGGAACGACTTCAAAGGTACGGCGACGGCTGTCCCCGCTAAGCGTGATGGTCAGCGTGTTGTCTTCATTCTTCGTGAGATGAAGACCCTGTATCTGACCCAGCAGCCGGTGAAGCCAAGCGGGGATGGGTGAGCGTTTTCGCACGGCTAAATTTTATCTTATAACCATATTTACAGCAACATTAAATATGAGGCCTAGAGTAAATATGCTATTGTTTTCAGGCGTTTACATGAAGGACACTCTACGGTCATTTGGTAGGCTCTGGTCCAATTCCAGTTAGCACGGGAGGCACGGTATATATACCGTGCCTCCCGTGCTACACGCTTTTTCAGAAACAGACGCCAACAGCCACCTGCTTGGTATATATACCAAGCAGGTGGCTCTCAACGATCCCATCGCCCATGCCAAGATCCAAAATCGATCTTCCGCGTCTCGCCCAATATTTCATAGACCACGCTGACCAGGTCTTTACCTTGTCCGACCTGGAGTTCCTCTTAGCAGAAAATTCCGACCAGTGGAATCTGCCCCCCAGCATGACGCCAAGAGTCTTTCTGCGCATGCTCCTCAAAAAGACCAAACTCCGGGAACTCCGGCTTCACTCCCCTCACTATTCTTCTCTTCTCCGCTACACCGCGCAAGGCAACGTGTCCCCCATCTCCGTTGCCCTGTCCATCATGAAGAACGATGCATACTTTTCTCACGCCTCCGCGATGTGGATCCACGGGCTGGGCAAAGACCACAGGAATGTCTTTGTAAATAAGGAGCAATCCCAGAAAGACACCAGCTCCACTCCGCTCTCCCAAGAGGCCATCCACCGCGCCTTTCGAAACAAGCAAAGGCGCTCCAAACTATTTTACAAATACGAAGAAAACACCATCACCGTGCTGAGCGGCAAACACACCGGGCGAAACGGAATCGTATCCGCGACAGCCCCTTCGGGTCACAAAGTCGATGTCACTTCGATCGAGAGGACGCTCATCGATATCACCGTTCGTCCGGGTTATGCCGGAGACGTGCATGCCGTCCTCGAGGCATTTCGTCTCGCAAAAGATCGGATTTCGGTCAGCAAACTGACAGCGCTCCTGCGCCGACTCGACTACACGTATCCCTACCATCAATCCATCGGCTTTTACCTCAAACGCGCCGGCTACCCGGAGAGCGATCAGCTCCTCGCGAAGCGCGAGCCCATCGAGTTCGACTTTTATCTAAGCCACAACCTCAAAGACCCGGACTTTGATCCGGAGTGGCGGGTGTTTTTCCCCAGAACTCCAAAATGACACGAAGCGCCTCCTGCCATGCTCGCCTGCTTGGCAGGCAGGGGCGCTTCTCACGGCGACGGAATCACTTCCCTGCCTACGACCAAGGCAAGTAAGGAAACGCCAAGTTGTCGGTTCGTCTAGCATTTTCCTATGTCATGCATCACGGTTTTCCAGGGTATTCGTCAATGTTTGTTCCCAAGTTGTTCCCAAGTTTTGGGGTGACCCCCTGTAGTGAGACAAATTCTTTGGGCACACCTGCAGTGATCATTCCGTCGTAGCGTCATCACGCTTATGGGGTCCCCAGACATATTTGCCGGAACGGTCAATGTAGCCAACGCCCGTGTCCTTGGTCTGCACCTGAGCCAATCCGTTATGGAACGGCTTGACGTTCCAGAATTCCTGAGGTGCGATCACGATTTTTCCCGCCGCATCGATGTAGCCCCATTTCTTTCCGGTCTGAACGGCGGCTAGCCCTTCAGAAAAACCATACGTGAGGTCGAACTGTGGCGGGATGACGGTCTTTCCGTTACGGTCGATGAAACCGTATTTTTTCCCGAATAGCCAGCGTGACAGACCGTCCGTGAAATCGCCCCACGCCGAAGCGCAGTCCTGCTGTCCCCCAGGAGCGGGCGGACGGAGAACTAGGTCGCCCCTCTTATCGATATAGCCGCAATCGTTCTCTCGGTTCACTGGCGCGAGCCCGAACTGGAAGCTGCTGGCCCAATTGAAGCGCGGTGGAATCGCCCAATTCCCAGACTTGTCAATGAAGCCCCATCCTTTGTTGCCGGATTCGGACTCCGTGGCCGCGGCCAAGCCCTCAGAGAATGGGTACACATACGTGAATCGCGCCGGTATGACGAGCTTTCCGCTCTTGTCGATGAAGCCTTTGCGCGGCGGAATGGTCTTATCCTCAACTTCGATCATCGCCAGGCCATCGTGGAAGGCCGATTCTTCACCACTGTTATCACTGAGCATGCGGCCAGAGATCGGTGGTATGACAATCTTGCCAGTTTGGTCGATGTAGCCCCAGCGACCGTCATAGCCCAGGACCGTGCCGGTGACCTGCACGTGAGCCAGTCCCTCATGGAACTCCTCAGCCCATGGGAACGTTGGCTCGATGACTATGTTGCCGGCCGGATTGATGTAACCCCAGCGTCCATCCCTCTCGAATCTCGCAAGTCCTTCGGAGAATTCTCCGACAGTGTCAAAACAGAGGGGGATAACAATCTGGCCAGTACGGTCAATGAACCCGCCGCGTCCCTGCTCATAGACTTCGAAGAGAGCACCGGTCTGCGAAGAGATGGAGGAGTGGCTGCTGCGCCAGGCTTTCAGACACTCCATATCCCTCGGCGTACCGGCGGCGATTAGCGTCCCTTCCGGCGAAATCTCACGTCCAGAGCACCCGCCATTGTTCACCCGATAGTTGGCGCACTCGCCTTCACCGAAATCGTCAGGCCTCCACTTCAATAGACCGCGGAACCACTCGTATCGCCAGAGAAGAAGATGGCGGTCCGGAAAGATGAGCCAGTCCGCTCCATCAATCTTCAACAATGCGATCTGTGACTGTTGAGCGTGAACCTTTTCAACGAGATCACCCCGCTCCCGAAGTTGCATGTCTTTAGTGAAGGTCTGCATGGCGTGTTCGCCTAGGGAAAGCCCATGCACATTGAATAGATATGCGTGCCTATCGGGGTGCTTGCGAAGCCAATCCATCAGCCATGTGACAGAGAGCGTAAGGTCCTCATATTGTGATCCTGTTTTGATGAACTCATCGACTCCTTGGATTTTGCCGTTCTCTGAAAGGAAAATGCCCTCAACCGCCAAGTTTGGGGGAAAGTTGGGCCTATGCAGAGTGACGTGGAGGTTCGTTTCGTGTGGGCCCTTAGCACGCCATGAAAGGCCAAACTCTGTGCCGTGATAAGGGTTGATGTCACTCGCGCTGATGGTGTACCGACTGAGAAGCTTCGCGAGCGAATCGCCAGCGCGGTCTTCGGCGCCGATTTCTTTCCATTGCTTCTCGATGCGGTTCATCACGGCGTCAGCTAAATGAAAACCGAATTCAGGGCCAGCAAGCCTCTCTTTGTTTGCGCTCTTTGGAGGAAGGAGTGCCGAAATCGCTCGCGGGATGTCGGCGTTGTAGGTTTCTAAGTTGTTGGATCCCTGGATTGTCCATGGAAGCATGAACTCGTAGTACGAGTGCGAAGTCAACGTGAGCTGGGAATCATCAGAGAATTTAATCTTGACCTCAGCACTCGGATAGTCGTCAAAGCTGGTGTATGTGAAGAGGCTCGGAAGAACGTCTCTGATCTTCTCGGCGTCGGTAAGCGCAGATTCAAACAACGCCTTTTGGCGCGCTGTAGCATCTGGCATCTTCCCGAGCATTCGATCTTCAACAAGTGCCAATTGGAATTGAAGCCAACTCCTGGTTATCCCCAAATTGGTGGCATCGGGTTTCGAAATCGGTGGCGCTTCCGCGGCAGATATAAGCGCCTGTACTAAGGCCGGCTTGACCGGTTTGCCGTCCCGTTGGAAGCCATCGGGAGTTGCGAGAATCTTCACGGTTAGGGCTTGAGGTGTTCCAAGGCCTCCCCAGCGGGAATGAATTACAATTTCTCGAACCTTCTTATCAGCTTGAGCAGGGAGACACGCACCGAGAGCGAGCAAGCTGAGACCGATCCAACGCGCTGGAGAGAGCATGGAAACATTCTCTCCCATTCGTCCGACATGCTGTTGAGGGTTTTTCGATTGCGGAGCTTGGAGCGAGGCCCGCGCCATCTCCCGGCAGTGGCCATAGTGGACATGTAAGCCTGAACTACCGACCCCGCCCTTATCAGGGTAGCGTGGTTAGGTCTTACGACAACTTACACGACCGCGGGGACTGCCAGACTACGCGGAAGTCGTATAAGACGTTAGATTTTTGTGGGTTGGGTTGTGGGTTGGAAAAAGTCCACGAACTCCGAAGCAGCCCCCGCATTCTTTTTCCAGAACCCCGTTTGTGGGCCGGGAACTGCTTCTCTGTATACTCGCTGTGGCGTCCACAACAACAGGCTTGCGATCCAATACGGGAAAGTAAAAAATTATGCGACTCTTAAACGTTACCGGTTTTCCCTCCACGAGAAACGGACGAAAGGTCCATCGCTTAACCGCTGTTTCAACAGCATTGGCGATTGGTGTGTCGGCGCTTCCAGAACTCTTGTTTCAGTCACCATACCGGTCGAGAAGCGATCAGCTGGAGATGCATCCGCAAAGAGTGGGAAGTCGTCCGATGAGGAGCCTAAATCCGTCATTCGTACCTCAACGCTACCGCCGGGTCTACTGCAGCCGCGCGGCGTGCGGGCAGAAGTCCAGCGAAAATGGCGACACTCACGAGAATGAGCGCCGCGATTATAAACGAAAGTGCGTCCGCCGCGCCCACCCCATAAAGCTGTGACTTCACCAAGCGCGTCGCCGTAAGAGCCACGGGAATCCCAATAGCGAGACCCGCCACGAGAAGAGTTATCGTATTGCGCAGAACCATCCACAAAATGTCTCTGCCCCGAGCACCTAGCGCCATTCGCACGCCTATTTCGTTTGTGCGCCGCGAAACGCCTTGCATGACAACTCCGTAAAGCCCCACGCAAGCGAGCAGCAGCGCGAGCCCGCCAAAAAAGCTAACCAGTTCCGCGGAGACACGCTCCACATCGAGAGTCGTGGCAATTTGATTAGTCAGGGTTCGCGTTCCCGTCACAGGCAGATTGGGATCCACTTCCGCAACGGCCTGGCGCGCCGTGGCGGCTACCGATTCCGGGTCGCCTGCCGTGCGGATGGCGATGCCACCGGAGAGTGCGGTTTGAGTTGCGTCCTGCATCATGGCCGGAAAAACAATGGGCTTGATTTTCTCCTTTACATCGTGAAAGTGCGCGTCGCGTAGCACGCCCACGATCTCATACTCGCCCGTGTTTTTGGGTTTGCCAACGTCGAAGTGATGTCCGATCGGGCTCTTTCCCGGAAAATACGCGCGCACGAAAGCTTCGTTGACCATGGCGACTTTAGGGGCTCCAGGAGTGTCCTGCAGACTGATTTCACGGCCTTGCAGGAGGGTCATTCCCATCGTCTCCGCGTAGGCGGGTCCTACAAGAATGTTTTCGGCAGACATGTCTTCGCCTGGCTTGTCCACCCGACGTTGGATACTGATATTGTTGGTGCTTGAAGATCCGCTCATGGGAGTGTATCGGGCCAGAGTCGCGGTGCGCGCACCGGGCAGCGTGTTCAATCGCTCGTAAAGCTTGCGATAAAGCTCGGCCACATTTTCGGGTTTATAGTTCGCCATCCGTGGACTAACCCCCACAAGCAGGACGTGACTTTGGTCGAAGCCCAATGGCTGCTTTTCCAAATTGAGCAGGCTCCGCGCGAATAGATTCGCACCTACCAAGAGAACAAGGGAGATGGCGATTTGCGCGACGATCAACGAATGTGCCGCGCTGACTTTTCCGTGATCACCGGTCACACCTCGTACGCCAGCTTTGAGGGACGTAGCCAGATCCGCACGTCCGGCAGAAAACGCGGGCGCGAGGCCAAATAGGATTCCGGCAATCATGGTGATGACAATGGTGAACGAGAGGACTAGCGGGTTCAAATGCGGTTTTATTGGCGAATTTCCCACCACCAGCGCAAAAAGCACGTTCACACCCCAATGCGTAAGCAAAAGACCACAGGTCGCACCCAACGTTGCGAGCAGAATGCTCTCAGTCAACAACTGGCGGATCAGCCGAAGGCGGCTACCGCCGAGCGCAAGGCGGACGGAGATTTCCGTCTGACGCATAGCCGCACGGGAAAGCAGCAGATTGCCCACATTCGCGCACGCTATCAGCAACACCATGGCGACGACCGCGAGCAGGATGTGCAGCGGTTGGGAGTATTTGAACCGCAGCCAGGAAATCCCTCCCGCACCGCCAACGAGCTCGACATGCGACCGGGCGATGCCGCGCTTGCGGTCGTCAGTCAGCTTCGAGCCTTCTTTGTTCGTCAAAAATTGCTGCAACGCCGCGGTCGTGGCCGCCTGCGCTTGAGCCCGCGTTGCCGCAGGAGATAGCCGGCCCATCAACGCAAGCCAATATTCGTCGGTGCGTTCCAGGTACGAGGGCAGCAGTTCAATTTGCGGCTGAAAGACGAGAGGAATCCAGAAATCCGGCGACCGGCGGATGCGTTCGCCAAAGAATTCCGGCGGCGTGACGCCCACGATGGTAAACGCGGAGCCGTTGAGATAAGCAGTTTTCCCGAAGACAGTTGGGTCGCCATGTAATCGCTGCTTCCAGTAGCCGTAACTCGCTACGGCCACCGGCGGAGCGTTGGGCTGATCATCCTCCGGACTGAGGGCTCGACCCATAACGCTATCCACGCCCATGGTGCTGAAATAGTTTCCGGAGACAAGATGCACCAGGGCTCGCTCTGCTGGTCCATTTGCAGATGGTGAGTCGGCAAACCGAACAGTTACCGTATCTTCGCCGCTGCGAAACGCCGCTAAAGATTCAAAGGGAAGCCGCTGTTTGCGAAGATAATCGGAGACCTCGGTCGAAAAAGCTTCCCAGCGGTGGCTTGGCGGATCGCCGCTGTATGATCCTTCGCTTAGGTCGTCTGTGAACAAAACCAGCCGAGAGGGTTCGCGCACCGGGAGCGATTCGAGCAGCACGGCGTCAAATATAGTGAATATCGCGCTGTTGGCGCCGATGCCGAGCGCCAGTGTGAGTACGGCGACAGCCGTGAAGCCCGAATTCTTCCGCAACATGCGCAGGCCGTACCGCAAATCCTGGATGAGGCTTTCGATGAAGTTAACGCCGCGGGCGTCGCGGCATTCTTCTTTGGCCCGCTCGAAGCCGCCGAATTCGATGCGGGCGCGACGGTAAGCTTCTCGCCGCGGCACGCCGCTGCGCACCAAATCTTCAGCGAACGCTTCGATGTGGAAACGGAGTTCCGCGTCCATCTCGTTTTCCACGCGAGACCGCCGCAGCATCGCGCGCAACCAGGACCGCAACCGATTCAACAGCCTCATACTTCCTCTAGCGGAATGCGCAAGCTTCCCGTGATAATCGCCGTGCTCACTCGTATCTCAGCGCTACCATCGGATCCACCCGCGTCGCTCGCCGCGTTGGCAAGTAAGCTGCGGTCAACGTTACCGCCAACAGGACTGCAGCCGCGGCGCCGAAACTCAGTGGGTCGGCCGAGCCGACTCCAAACAGCCAAGCGCCCAGCAATCGCGTGGTTGCAAAGGCCAGTGCCCCGCCGAAGATCGCGCCGGTCAGTACCACACCGAATCCCTGCCGGAGAAAAAGTTGAACCACGTCTCGAGCGCCGGCTCCAAGCGCCATGCGCAGGCCAATTTCCTTATTGACCTCTGCATAAATAATGCAATGGATCAGGACAAAAAATTAGAGAGATCGGATTGCAGGATGCAGCCACGCAGTTTTTCTCGAGAGGTTCGCACCCTGTTGATCGAGCGGATGA
>Ga0066672_10000280_pt1 | contig 14168 bp, 12 predicted proteins | sample GraSoiAngelo_121_FD_62292 | JGI IMG/M metagenome (GOLD analysis project Ga0066672, IMG submission 62292) | Grasslands soil microbial communities from the Angelo Coastal Reserve, California, USA - 14_0919_12_20cm | ecosystem: Environmental > Terrestrial > Soil > Grasslands | place: USA...
GGGCAATTATCCCCACAACGGCATCGGCGGCATCGCGTTTTCACCGGACGGCTGGCTCTACGTCGGCCTGGGGGAAAATCTGGGCGAGAAATATACGCTCAAAGGCAGTGATGGTTGCACTCACGGCGGCGGCGGCGAAGGCGGAAATATATTCCGCTGCAAACCCGACGGTAGTGAACTGCGCCTCGTGGCGACCGGCTTTTGGAACCCGTTTGCTCTGGCCTTTTATCAAGGCGGCCACCTGCTCGCCGTTGACAACGACCCCGATTCGCGTCCGCCTTGCCGCTTGCTCGACGTGGTGGAGCAGGGCGACTACGGTTTCAAGTTTCGCTACGGCCGAAGCGGCTTGCATCCATTCGTCGCTTGGAACGGCGAACTGCCCGGCACGCTGCCCATGATGGCGGGCACGGGGGAAGCGCCCTCGGGCATTCTCAACTGCGATTCGGCCAGGTTGCCGTCGGCTTATCGCGGCGCTGTGCTCGTGACTTCGTGGGGCGATCATTTTCTGGAGTTGTATCGCCCGCGACCGGTCGGCGCGTCGTTGCGGGCCGAGCGCGAAATTGTCGCCCAGAGTGACGAGTGGTTTCGCCCCGTCGCCATTGCCGCCGCGCCGGACGGGGCGGTCTATTTCACCGATTGGGCGGACAAAGATTACTCCGTCCACGGCAAAGGCCGCATCTGGCGATTGACGACGAAACCCGGCGTCAGAGCAACCGTCGCTGCCAGCGTACCGGCCGGAGCGAAATTAAATCCGGCTCGCGAACGAATGAATCGTCTGCTCCGCGCGGATTCACTCAAGGATTACGGCGAACTGTTGCGCGCGCTGAGTGACGATGATGCATTCATTCGTTCGGCCGCGGTCAGCTCACTCGCCAAACCCGTCTTTAGCGGGAAAATTCCCGTTGAAATCGAAAACAAAAACCCGCGCGTGCGGCTCGGCGCTTTGCTGGCAATGCGCCGGGCGAAGTTTGATAAGCCGATTCAACTCCTCGAAAAACTGCTGGCGGATCCGGACGAAGAGATCCGGCGGATGGCGTTGGTTTGGGTCGGCGAGGAAAAGCTCGTCCGGCTGGCGGACCGATTGAACGTCGCGTTATCTGCGGGACCGGTTTCGGCTGTGCTCTTGGAGACTTACGCGGCGGCTGCCGGAATTTTGGGAACGACCGGCCATTCGGTGGCGGCCGCAGAACAATCGGCCTCTTCGAAATCCAGTGCGGTCCGGACGCTGGTTTTGATCAGGGAGGTCAAACAGGATGACGCGAAGGCCGTCCAAATCCTGGCCGACCCGAGCAGTGACAGGCTCGGCCAGCTTCGCATCGAAGCCGCGCGCACTTTGGTCGAGTCACCGAGCGAGAAGGCCGATTCTGCTTTGCTCAACACGGCGCTCGATCGGAAGAATCGGGTCGAATTGCGCGCTGAAGCGGTGTTGGCCTTGTCCAGTCGGTCAGCGGACCTGCTGTCGAAATTGACGGGTTTGTTGGATGATCCGTCCGAGGACGTCCGGATCGAAACGGCGCGGGCATTTCGTCAAGTGGCATCGCATCCGGCGATTCGTGAAGCGTTGGAAAGGAGGGTAAAATCCCTGCGAAACAGTTCGCGCGATCAACTCCTTGCCGAGCAGTTGCGGTTTGCGCTCGCTCCGCAGGCGGTGGCACGTCCTTCCTCCGATGCCGAATGGCGCAAAGCGCTCGCGCAAAACGGCGACGCTGCGCGGGGGCGTCGGGTTTTTTTCAGTCCCGCGGTCGGTTGCGCCCGTTGCCATCGCATCGAAGACCACGGTGGAAAGATCGGGCCGGATTTGTCCACTATTGCCCGCGCGGCCGATCGCGAGAAACTCATGCAGTCGGTCCTGCATCCTTCACGCGAAATTGCGCCGCAGTTCGTCACGCACACCGTCGAGACGAAGGAGGGCCAGAGTTATTCGGGGTTGCTCGTCGGGCAGGGCGCGGACGGTTCGGTGACGTTGACGACCGCGGACGGCAAAGGAGTGTTGATTCCGGCGAATGAAATGGTGTCCGATCAGCCATCGGCGGTCTCGCTTATGCCGGAGGGGCTGGAGAAGGCGCTCACGGTGCAGGATTTTCTCGACTTGCTGGCCTTTCTACTTTTACGAAACTAAACAGCACGTTGCGTGTTGAAGGAAACTGAAGTGCAGGCGAATGGAGCAAAAAGTTCTCCCCTTGAAGTTACTTCCTGGTGGGGCAGAGCCTTGGTTGGCCGCCGACCCCGGCGCACGTTCGCGCGCGTGTTCGCCCTGGTGGTCGTCAGCTTCGTGTTGTTCAAATTTGTTTTCATTCCGATCCGCGTCGAGGGTAACAGCATGATGCCCACCTACCGGCACGGTCGCATCAGTCTTATCAATCGGCTGGCTTACCATTGGCATGGACCCCGGCGCGGAGATGTGATCGCTGCGGGCGCCGAAGGCACGTACACGGTGTTGCTAAAACGGGTGGTGGGTTTGCCGGGCGAGCGGATCGAGGTCCGGCGAGGAAAGGTCATTATCAACGGGATACCTTTGATTGAACCCTACGCGCGCGGACGCGAAATCCCGCCACGGAACGAAATTCTTCTGAGAGACGATGAATATTTTGTCATCGGCGACAACCGTGATGTTTCAATTTGTTTCCCGGTTCGCAGGAGCGACATCATCGGCAAGGCCGTGTTGTGAAGAGGGTTTTGAAGATCATCACGGTCCTGGCGGTGCTCGCTTTGGGCGTGTGGATTTTTCGAATCCTGTTTCCCGGTGACGAAAAGTTGATTCGCAAGCTGCTGGTGGAAGCTGCGGAAACTGCCGCGATCAAGCCGAACGAAAACCCGCTCTTCAAACTGGCGGGTGCGAACAAACTGGTCGGTTTTTTCAGCTCGGATGCGGTCTTGAAGGTGGAGGTGTCAGGTGTGGACGTTCGTTCCATCAATGGCCGCGACGATCTTCTGCAGGCTGTGACCGCGGCGTGCGCAACTTTGCAGGAAGCAAAGATCCAGTTGCACCGGATCCACGTGAACGTGGACCCGGACAAACAATCGGCCAGCGCTCAATTCATAGTAACGGCTTACCTCAACGGCGGCAGCGATCCGATGGTGCAGGAACTGAAACTGCGGCTCAGAAAAATCGACAGCCACTGGAAGATCGCCCAGGTGGAGACAGTGAAGACCTTGGGTATGTAACGCGGCTCAGTTCGACTTCGACTCGCCTCGTTCCGCTCAGTCGGTCAATAACGTATTTTGTAGGAAGCGCCTCAACGTGGCAGGCTTTTATGGCGCTTGTTTGGTCCCATCCCTTCTCTTTCAAATGTTTGATCGCTGCGTCTTGATTGACTGTCAACGCTGGCAGCGATTAAAATTCATCTCCATGTCTGGAACCTTTGTTCCGCTAAAACCCCGTCTCCCCAGCGAGCCAAAGCTTTCAGTTCACCGCGCACAACTCACAACCCGAGCCCGGGAGTCATCTTCTCCAAAAGAAACAATCGTCAAACGAACCTGACGAAACGCAGCATCTCGGCTTCCTACAGGAGGCAACCGAGGAAACGGACAATCATACCATCCCTCCGTTCTCTCCGTTACCTTCTGTTCAAGACTCCTATGCGAGAGCTGCCTTCATTTTGGATGGAGAGTCTCTGGGTTTACAGCTTGTGTTTCTGGACCGTGCTGCGGCGTTGGATCGCCGTCGGGTTCAGGGTTTAAGAACCGGACTCTGCACTGGCCCGACTGAGTCCAAATAGGTGTTTAGCCGGAGGCCCTTCGGGTCCAAACTGCCAATCTGAAACTAAGACGAAGCTCCCACTCTGAGGACTGAAACGGAGATTGAAAATTTCCGTGATGAAATTCTTTTCCCTATTGACCGCGCGGGCTTAATAGGGGTTCGGCACTCCATTTCTCGGTATCGTCGTGACAATTGAGATCGAGTTCGAAAAGGTTAAAGCGCAAGAGGAAGGGCTAAGGCCCCCTCACACAACGAAAGCCGAAGGCGACGAGGGCATACGACGGGGTGTCGCCGCCACGATGGGCGCAACGCGTCCAGAAGGCGGCGGCGTAATAGCTGCCGCCGCGTATAACACCGGTGACAAACGAGTTAGAAGCGGAGCCGCGTGGATCCGTGCCTCCTAAATACGGGCTACCTGCCGGATACGGCTGGCCCGCATACCAATCCCAACACCACATCTGTTCATTTCCAGCCATGTCGTAGAGTCCATAGCCGTTCGGCGCAAAATACCCCACCGGACTCGTGTAGGGCGCTCCTCCATTCGTGAAAGCTGCGTTGTAGCCATTCGGTCCCAAATCGTAGCTATAGCTGTTGGTGTCTGCGTAGTAGTTGGCTAAACTTTCGGAGATGACGTTGCCCCACGGAAACCGTTGCCCACTCAACCCACCCCGCGCCGCCTTCTCCCACTCCGCTTCTGTTGGCAACCGATAGCCGCTGGCGGTCCAATTTGCATAAGGCGGCACCTCTCCATTGGTAAACACTTGAGTAAACCCCGCATCCGTGTAGTACACCGGAGTTAAACCTGCCTGCTCGGACCTCGCATTGCACCACTTGACCGTGTCATACCAATCCAGCGTCTGCACTGGATGATTCGCCGCCTTGCCAGAACCCGCATTCTTGAAGCCATATCCGGCGTTCGTGGCCCAATCATATACCGACTGCCATTGACTGTAGCTCACGAGGTTCACGTCCATCCAAAATGCCGACACCGTTACGTTAGTGGGGGTCGCGTCAGTAATGTCAGCATCATTGATAGAGTTTCCGATCGTGAAAGTACCTGCTGGAATCAAGACCATGCCGGCGGGTGGGTTGAAATCAATTAGGAGGTTGGTGTTCACGTCATTGGCGGTCGGAATCTGGACATAGTCCACCCAATTAGTTCCTCCGGGCAGGATTGCGACGGTCTGGATGGTATAGGTCGCGCCGGGCTGCGCGTTGCTCCAGACCAGTGTGCCATCGGGTTGGAACGCGGTAATTGTCGTTGCCGCCCGGCCGCAAATCCGGAAAAACCGCGTCCCTTGGGCAGTGGCCGGATGAATCCCAGCGAACATGGCCAGGACGATCAATAAATTAGTTGTCTTAAACAGCCTCATGCGTGGAACGACGCCGAACGATGCTGACGCAGCCTATTCTTTATATGGAAAAAATGCGATGCTGTTGGATAACAGCCGCCTGACATTGAATCCGGTTCTTCCTCTATTCACGCGTAAATCCTATGCGAGTGCAGAGGGTCGGGCAACCGCAAAGGAAGGTGTCAGGATCGCGGTTTTCGCGGCGAACGGCGAAATCCATTCTGCACCCACAGCCGCCAGACCATGAAAAACGCTTCACACATTATCTTGGTGGACATCTTTGAAGTCCCCAGAAAGCGGTCGGTGAAAATGATTGGCACCTCAACAATCTTCATTCCCTGTCGCCAGAGCTTGTGCGTCATTTCAATCTGAAAACTGTAGCCGTTCGAGCGGACGTTGTGGAGGTCGATGGCTTGCAGCGCGCGGCGGCGAAAACATTTGTAGCCGCCGGTCGGGTCGGTGAACGGCATGCCAGTGACGATCCGAACGTATTTGGCGGCGCCCTTGCTCAGCATGAGCCTGCTCAGCGGCCAGTTAACGACCCGAATGCCATCGCCGTAGCGCGAGCCGAGCACGAGGTCGGCGTCTTGCGCAGCCTCCAGGAACTTCGGGACATCGTCCGGGTTGTGCGAAAAGTCGCCGTCCATCTCGAAGATGAACTCGTAGTCGCGTTCCAACGCCCAGGCGAACCCGGCGCAATACGCGCGTCCGAGGCCGTTCTTTTCCGTCCGATGCAGGACGTGAATCCGAGGGTGCCTCGAGGCAAGTTCATCCGCCACTTTGCCCGTGCCGTCGGGCGAGTTGTCATCGACGACCAGCATGTCCACGGGCACGGGCAGGGCGAGCAATCGGGCCGCCAGCGGCGCGAGATTGTCGCGCTCATTGTAGGTCGGCACGATGACGAGAGTTTTGCTGCTCATGGCGCCAGGACTCTCAGACTAATAAATAATCGGATGGCTTAAAACAAGCAGGAAGCGTGCGAAGTGGCACAGTTTGGTCGGGCGTGGCAACCCATCAACCGGGCATCACGCCAGCGCCTCGTTCCCTTTCCGCGGCAACAGCGGCTTGAGCGGACACTGGTCGCAGAGCGGATTGCGCGTGCGACAGAAATGTTTTCCCACCATCACGAGTTGCGCGTGGTAGTCCTGCCAATAGACCAGTTGTTGAGCGGGCGGTTTTCCGTCCAGCGCCGTCTCACAAAGCGCCTTCAACTCGTCGTAGCTCGCGTCAGTGTCGCACCAGTTGTGGCGGTGAAAAATGCGCCTGGTGTAAGCGTCGATCACGAAGCTGTGATGTCCGCCGGCGTAAAGCAGCATGCTGTCGGCGGTCTCCGGCCCGATGCCGTTGATGGCCAGCAGACGTTGGCGCACCGTCAGCGTGGCGCCTGTACCGCTATCCGTGAACCGTATACCCCTCATCCCGTCCTTCTCGCCCAGCCGGGGAGAAGGTGCCCGGAGGGCGGTTGAGGGGGTTCCGACCGGTTCATGGCTTCGATTCACGTCCGGATTTTGGAGGTGTCCCCTATCCATGAAAGTTCTCGTGGCTTGCTCAATTTCTCTGCCAGGGACGCCGCGCTGCGGCGTCCGGTCGGCGCGGCGCGGCGACGCCACCTTCAGGTTGCGACCTCGTCGCGCTGCGAACAAGCCCTTCAAATCGCCGTCGAACTCTTCGACCAAAAGGCGGAGAAAAGAGCGGAGTCGGCGGGCCTTCACATTGAAATAACCGGCCGGTCGAATCAGCCGCGCGAGTTTCCGTTCGGGCAGGGCGAAGAGTTTTCGCGGTTCCAGCACGCCCGCGGCTTTGAGACGGGCGATGGCGCGCTCGACATTGGTCCAATTGGTGTTTTGGGTGAGGATGGCGCCGACGCAGACCTCAAACGGCGTTTCACCCGGCCACCAGTGCTGGTGGCCGAAACGTTCACGCATCAGCGCGTAGGCTCGCCGTAGCGCCGGAGGCCTGGCGGAATTTTGGTCAATGTTCGACGCGCAGAATTGCTTCACGCGCCGTTGATAGCACAGACTCGTGGAATGCGCCACACTCCGGGTGACTTCGCCGTCCGCCTCGTGACCTCGGCGGCGACGCGCAAAAAGTTTGTTGGCAACCGGGGACAGGCTGCTTAGCCTTGACACATGCTGGCGGCGGTAGACTCAAATGCCATTCTTTTTGCCTCGCTGATTTCCGATTTGGCCAACTGGCAGTTCGTGCTTACCAACCCGGTCTTTTTGCTGATGACGGCTTTTCAACTCTGGATGTTCATTGACGCTGTGCGACGGGAGGAATGGATTTGGGCTGTGTTTATCTTCATCGGTTTCGGTCTGAGCGCGCTGCTTTATTTCTTTCTGGTGTACCGCGCGGCGCCGTCGGCCACGCGCGGGTTCGAGTTGCCGGGCGCGTACGATCGCCGGCGCATCAAAGAACTGCAGGCGCAGATCCATCACCTGGACAAGGCGCATCATCATTCGCAGCTCGGGGACATTTATTTTCAACGCGGCAAACTGGACCCGGCGGAGGGGTGTTATCGGGCCGCCCTGGAGCGGGACCACGAGGACATCGACACGCGTTCGCACCTTGGCCAGTGCCTGCTCCGGAAAAAGAAACTGGCGGAAGCGCGTCCGCTGCTGGAGAAAGTGTGCGCCGAGAACCCGAAGCACGATTACGGGCATTCGCTGATGGCTTTGGCGGAAACGCAAGCCGCTTTGGGCGAAACGGAGGCGGCAATTGCGACCTGGAAAAAGGTGCTGGAAGACCATTCCTACGCGCGTGCGCGGGTTCAACTGGCCGAGCTCTATCTGCAGAAACAGGAGCCGCGACTGGCCAAATCCGAATTGAATGAAGTTGTGGCCGATGACGCGCACGCGCCGGCGTTTCAACGCAAACGGGAACGCGTCTGGGTGCGGCGGGCGAAAGCGCTGGCGCGTAAAATCGGTTGACCGATTCACTGTAAGCGGAAAATCTTCATGCCGTCGCAATTGTTTTATGGCAACGACAGCCACTGCCTCAGTCCGCCGGCGCGCCGCGCTCGCAAAGCGCGTCGAAAAAATTGTCGCGACAACTCCGGTCTTCGACATCCACACGCACCTCTACGATCCTGCGTTCCGGGACCTGCTGCTTTGGGGGATCGACGACCTCCTGACTTATCATTATCTGGTGGCCGAGGCGTTCCGATACTTTGACATCCCGTTCGAGAAATTCTGGTCGCTTTCCAAAACGCAGCAGGCGGATTTGATTTGGAACGCATTGTTCCTCCGGCACTCGCCGATTTCAGAATCGTGCCGCGGGGTCTTGACGACGCTGAATCTGCTCGGATTGGATGTGAAGAAACGCGACCTGGCCGCCTTGCGCCGCTGGTTCGCCAAACAGAATCTGGAAAAGCACGTCACGCGCTGCCTGGAACTGGCGGGGGTGGCCAAAATTTGCATGACCAACTCGCCGTTCGACGACGTGGAGCGGCCCCTGTGGCAGAAAGGGTTCCGACGCGACGAACACTTTGTGGGCGCCTTGCGCATTGACCCGTTGTTGCTGGATTGGCCGGGCGCTGCGCCGCGCCTGGCGCAATGGGGATACAACGTCGGCGCGGGGTTGTCCGATCCGGTCGTCGGCGAAGTGCGCCGTTTTCTGGCGGACTGGTCGAAACGCATCGGCGCGAAATACCTGATGGTCTCGCTGCCGCCCGACTTTAAGTTTCCGGACCAGAATAACTGCGCGCAATTGATGGAGAAGGCGGTGTTGCCGCACTGCCGCGAGTTTGGTTTGCCCTGCGCGCTGATGCTCGGAGTGAAACGCGCGGTTAATCCGCAGCTCGGACTGGCCGGCGACGGCGTCGGCCGCAGCGACCTGCAGGCCCTGCAAAATCTGTGCGCCGGCTTCCAGGAGAACAAATTCCTCGCCACAGTGCTGTCGCGGGAGAACCAGCACGAACTGTGCGTGCTGGCGCGGAAGTTCCGAAACCTGCACGTCTTTGGCTGCTGGTGGTTCACCAACGTGCCGCTCGTCGCCGAGGAGATGACGCGTATGCGTTTGGAGTTGCTCGGATTGAGCGTCACGCTCCAGCACTCCGACGCCCGCGTGTTGGACCAGCTCGTTTACAAGTGGACCCACTTCCGGGAGGTCATTTCAACTGCGCTGACGGACAAATACGGCAACCTGTCGCGCGCGGGCTGGGAACCGACGACCGCGGAGGTCGAGCGCGATGTGAAGGATCTTCTCGGCGGCGCCTTTGAGCGCTTTTGTCGGGAGTGAGCGTCCAGCCCGAGACATGCGGCGGTGCTGCTGCGCCACTGTGCGCCGCGGCAGCGGCGCACCCACCAAATCCAAGTCAGGACACCGCCGCGCGACAGAAAACTTGACGTTGAACCGCCGCGCCAATAGCTTCGTGCGTCCATGGATTGAACGCGAAGGAATGAAATCTCATCCGGCGCCAAAAGAAGCAGAATCTGTCATCCAATGAATTCAGTTTCAGGGCTCACCTTGTTGTTCGGGTTTGTGTTTTGTTCGGCTTTGCCCTCAGTGGCGGCGAGCGTGAATGACGGCACCAGTACCAACAATCTGATTCAGCTCTCGAACATCAATGGCACAGGTGAAGCGGCGGACAACCTGAACGTGGATACAAATGGCTTTTTGGTCGCTGCCCAGTCACCGGTTCAAAGTGATTTCGCTTTGCACACGGTTTGGTATGCGCGTGATGTTGTGCCAACCGGTGGTGTTTATACTGTTTCCGCGGATTTTCAGCCTGCCGATGCAAGCCCCAAGCGCCGTGGCGGCGTGATGGGCTGGCTGAGTCTGACTTCCAGTAACGGGATTGCCCTTCAGGTCATCCCGAACGATCCTTCAACCTTGGTCACGTTCCGCGTTTCCGTGATTGATTTTTCCGCGGGCAACCCGAATGACAACGACAGTTTCGGTCATTTGTTCGACACGAACGGAACGGCCGCAGAGCTATCTGGCGCGGCGGAGTCAGCGGCCGACCCGAATTATGCCACGACCAACTTCGCAACTTTCCGATTGGACTTTTCCGCGCCGACGGCGGCGGACTTGGCAGCGCTGTCCAACGCCACTGCTCACGTCACGGCCAAGGTTTTCCAGACCAATGCCGTCGGCGCTCCCATTCAGGTCGGACCGACAATTGAACTGTTGACCGATCTTCCGCGACCAGCGCCGACTGTTCATCGGCTCGGTTATCTCGCAGTTTGGTTTTCGTTCTTTGAAGCCGGAGACATTATTGGGTATCTCGACAATCTCATCGCCTCGGGTGAAGTGGGCGCCGCGCCCAATGTCCTGCCTTCGATCGATATCACCAGCCCCACGAACGGCGCGACCTTCACTGAGCCGGCCAACATTACGATCCAGGCCATGGCCACGGACAGCGATGGGTCGGTTGCGCGGGTGGATTTTTTTGCCGGCACCAACCATTTGGGCACGTCCACGAACAGTCCTGCCAGTCTCACCTGGACCAACGTTGCTGCGGGAAGGTATTCGCTGACAGCGCAAGCAACGGATGATCGCGGCGGAACGAGCACGTCCAACCCGGTGAATGTCACGGTCACGGCCGTAACCGGCGGCGGTCCCACGTTGACGATTGTGCGCACGGGGAACACACTCGGGATTTCCTGGACGGCGACCGGCTACCAGTTGCAAATGAAGACGAACCTTTCTTCGTCAAGCTGGACAGACGTGCTCACCAATACGGTGAACCTCACCAATGTCACGCTGCAAATTACGTCGGACACCATGTTCTTCCGGCTGGTTCAGGTCGGTGCGCCCGGCGGGCCGACGCTGGCGATTCAACTGAGCGGGAACGTGCTGACAGTTTCCTGGCCTGCACAAGTGACTGGCTACCGGCTACAATCCAACACAAATCTTTCGACCACCACCTGGGCCGATGTTCCCTCGGCGAATAACCAGGCGACGGAGAACGCGTCCGTGCCGGCCAAATTTTACCGGCTGATTAATCCCTGAATCGTGTGCTCCGGAGTGATTCCGGGATTAATGGTCTATGCGACAGGGCCGGCCCACGCCGTACAGACCAAAAGAAGGCTTTCCATGAACCGACCCACCCCTGACCCCTCCCAGGAGGAGAACTCGGCAAGCGTGCCCGACATTGACTCCCCTCCTCCGGAGGGGTTGGGGGTGGGTTCATGGCCCCAACTCACGTCCACTTTTTGGAGGTGTTCCCACACCGTGAACCTCGTAGTAGCAGCCGACGTGAGGAGGCTCATTCCATTTCGGCTGAAGGAAGTTGGAGCCTCCTCACGTCGGCTGCTACGGGTTCAAGGGTTCAATGCGTGAAGTTTTTCGGGGAGTTCCCTCCACGCACGCGGAAGACTAATCGAACCATTCGTCTTCGGTATCGAACGCAGGCACGGGGATGTTGATGATTTTCAGTTTGCCGATGGCGCGGTGCCGGCAGCCGGGTTTGATGTAAATCGCTGTCATCGGTTTGACCGGAAACAGTTTGCCGTCCAGTTCCATCTGCCCTTCGCCTTCGAGCACGAGGTAAATCTCGGTCATTTTTTTGTGATAATGCGCTTGGGCGTCCTGCTGAATGTCCACGACATGAACGCTCGCGACGGTTTCTTTCGAATCCGCAAACGCGCGGCGCGCGAAACCGCAAGGACACTTCGTGGGCGGGATTTCATCGAGCTGGGCAATTTGGTAGTTGGGCATAATGATTTACTTTGATTGCGACACAAAAATCAGATTGGTCATTTTTCACTGCGAGTTACAGAAATGAACCGAAGGTGATGAAACTTGGCGAATCGATAAAAAGATCGCCCGTAGGAATGTCACTTCCTATCGACTCCTTGAGCGGTTTCCCATCGTCATCGACCCCATCTGGCCCGACGCTGTAAAGCAGGAAGCCCTCCGATCGAACCCGATAAATCATGCCTTTGGTGAAGAAAGGGTCTTGTGGAAGCGCTTTTAAATATTGCGGGACTAATTCACCCAGGTCCTTTGGTAGCGTCGCGTTTTCCAAATGGTAAGAGCGAACGGCTGCCTCCGTAAACAACAGCCGGGTTTTCGCCTCATAGGCTTTCAGATGGCGGGTGAAAAGAAGGCGTTGTTTTTTTGTTCGATTCTCACCGAAAAAGCCGGTCAGTTTTGCTTTCCAAAGGGAAAGGCGCTCCTTCCAGTTTGTGATCATCGCTCTCTCAAAAGCTGCCTCGCGCGGCCAGACTGTTTCAATCGGTTCACGGCGCTGATCAATCTCCTCGAGAGCATGAATGATTTCCCGGCATTGCGACAGGCTGAGCCGGGAAAGGTTCCGATGTAAAGCAAGGATACCAACATGTTCGCAAGCCACCCCGACGAGCTTGTCGATCATCAGGCCACCACGGCCAATTTCTTCCCCATACCGGATTGTTTCCAGATAGGTTTGGATAACATCGTCAATGTGCGCTTCCATTTCCGCCAACTTACCCTCCGCTGCCAGGACCCAGCAAAGGCGTTTCAAATCCATAAGGCGTTGGGGTGAAAAAACCGCAGGAGACCCATAGTATCCGTTCGGGACGTAGCATCGACGGCTCAACCCTGTCCGGGTTAATCGGATGGCTTCGCGGTTTTGGGCGACAAAGGCGACTAATTCCTCCGTTTTCTCTGTATTCACTTTCAGAGGGTCACCAACGATGTACTTGGTTGCTTTGATGAAATCATCATAACCATTGGGATTGGGCAGGGGCGCGGGTGGAGGTGGCCGGCTCAACTGAATCGTTCCGTAAACCATCAGTCCCAACAGTATCAAGGCCGCCGTGATCCGTAGCGTCTTGCCCGGTTTGAATTTCTTCTCCGCCATCGTGCGTCAACAGATTGACAAGAAAACCGGCAACGTCAACCGTAGCGTCCGCACATCATGTAACGAATGAAACGACATCTTATTTCGACCGCGTCGGTTCTTCTGGTTCAGGTGGTCGCAACGTTGCAGGCAGCCGAAAAAATCAATTTCGAACAGCAGATCAAGCCGATCCTCGAATTCGACTGCGTCCGCTGTCACGGGCCGGAAAAACCCAAAGGCAACCTCCGTCTGGACACGCGAGCCGGCGCGTTGAAGGGCGGAGACGACGGCACGGCGCTCGTGCCTGCCGAGCCGGATCGAAGCCCGCTTTACACCAGCACGATTTTGCCCGTGGACGATGACAAGCACATGCCGCCCAAGTGAGGCGGCAGTTCGGTGAGCTGGGCAATGAGGTAATTGGACATAACTGTTTCCTTTGATTACGGCATATAGATCAGATTTGTTCCGGTCGTTGGGTCAACAGGAATCGAACTGAGATAAGCTGGCACAAGCTGGTTCAGATTTTTCGGGTGTTGGCCGTGTTCCAACTCATACGCGTGGGCTGCCAGATCGATCATCAGGCGCCTCAGCCGCGATTCGAATTGGTCGTGTTTCTGCACGAACTTGCGTTCGGAACTCTTCGCAGGATTAACGGCTGCGAAACGTACGATGGAAAGAAGCCTGAACGCCAGACCGTAGTTGCGGGACACCCAGGCTCGTTCGTTCCTCATCACGTTTGCGACTGGCTCGGTTGCGCGATCAATTTGCTGCAATTCCTGAAGAATGCCTCGGCAGCTTTTCACATCGAGGTGTTCGATCAATTTTTCGAGAGGGGCTGTGCCAATAGCTTCGATGGCAATCCCGACGAGCTTGTCAATCATCAAGCCGCCTCGGCAGCACTCAGTGCCAAAGCGGATCGTGTCCAAATAAGCGCGAATCGCGTCGTTGGTGCGATGCTCATTCTCCGCCAGTTGTCCCTCGGCGGTTAACAATTGGGCGACTCGTTTTAGACCCGACAATTCCGTCAGGTGGGCATCGAAGTTGCTGATCGAATAATTTTCGGGTACGCGACACTTTCGGCTCAGTCCCTGCCTGACACGAGTGAGAACATCCCCATTAGCGGAGATCAGTGTTTGCAAGCGAGGGAGGCTCATGCTTTGATAGCCGGACGGTTCACCAGCGAGCAGGTTCGCCGCCTTCACAAAATCGTCGTAACCATTCGGTTTGGGCAGGGGCGCTCTCGAAGGCGACTCATTCAATTCAATTATTTCCCAGGCTATCACCGCCACGAGCGCCACCACGCAACCGATGAGCAAACTGTCCAGTTTGAATTTCTTCTCCGCCATCG
>Ga0066672_10000285_pt1 | contig 14083 bp, 6 predicted proteins | sample GraSoiAngelo_121_FD_62292 | JGI IMG/M metagenome (GOLD analysis project Ga0066672, IMG submission 62292) | Grasslands soil microbial communities from the Angelo Coastal Reserve, California, USA - 14_0919_12_20cm | ecosystem: Environmental > Terrestrial > Soil > Grasslands | place: USA...
GCGATGGGAGTGGCTGGAATATGTTCCGGGTCCACTTCAACCACGCCTTTCACGGAAGCGAAAAGCATCTTCTGGTCAAAGGTCTTCCATGCTGTGGCCTGAAAGCCTCCTATGAATTCGGGACTGGCCAGCCCGTCCTTTATGCCATAAGAGATGTAAGAAAGTTTGGCGATCTTGCGGTCGGCAAAATCATTCAGATCGCTCTTGCGCACTCGCGATAGTCCGCGATTTGAGGTCATCCACAGGTAGCCGCGATTGTCCTCAAGAATGCTCCAGATCGTATCGTCAAAAAGGCCGTTTTCTACCCGATAGAAAACAAGCTCGCCGTTTCTCATGCGCGCCAGACCAGAGCCTGCGCTTCCAATCCAGAAGTCATGATGGGAATCCTCATAGAAGCAAGTGGCTTCTGCTTCCCAGCCGCTATCGGAATCCGAATGAAGACCATGATTGATGAATCTGCCATCTTTGCGCTGCGTCATGCCTTGGGTGGTCACAAACCAAAGGCTGCCTTCATGGTCTTCGCCGATGCTCCGCACTCGATTGGTGGCCAGGCCATCTTTTTTATCGAATGTAGTGAATTTGCCGTTCCTGAAGCGGGTCAAGCCTCCTTCACGCGATCCCGATCCTATCCAAAGACTCCCCTCTCGATCCAGGTGAAGGGCTGATATCCTGTTGTTCGCCAACCCTTGCGCCATCTTGTACTCTTCGATGATCTTGCCGTTCTGGAATAGCTTCAATCCATCACTGGTTCCAATCCATAATGCGCCCTGGCGATCTTCAATAATGGCGGAAACCTGATTGCTTGCATCCGTGCTTCCGACTTTGTAACGCCGTATGCGTTCCTTCTCCAGCAGGCCCAGGCCATCTGGGGTGCCTATCCAGATCCGTCCGTCGCGCGCCTGATACAAAGCCAGCACCAGATCATTCGAAAGGCCCTGGCGATCATCGTAAGTAGTAAATCTTCCTTCTTTGAACCTGTTGACTCCGCCCATGAATGTGCCAACCCACAGGCTTCCCTCGCGGTCCTCATAGATAGAAGTCACCTGATTGCCGGTCAGGCCATCTTTTTCCGTGTAACACTGAGGATCGCCGGAAATCAGTCTGCAAATGCCGGTTCCAAGAGAGCCTATCCACAAGCTGCCTTCTTTGTCCTGGTAAATGACATTGATGGGGCTTTGGCTGAATGGATGGCGATCAGACGGGACGAATTTGCCGTTGAGCGAATCGTACAAGCCATGAGCTGCAGTCCCAACCCAAAGTCCGCCGGCATGATCGACAAAGAGCGCGGCCGGGTCTTGAAACGGGACTTTTAGTTGTGAAGTGTCGCCAGTGCTGCGATTCAAACTAAGAACGGCGCTACGGGTTGCCACCCACAGGGTTCCATCAAGGGCCAACGCTAAAGCTTTGATCTCCTCATGGGGAAGATTTTTTCGCCCAATAGATTGCAGGAGAGCGCCAGTCTTAAGGATCGCCAGGCCCTTGTCGGTGCCCACCCACAGGTTTCCCTGGCTATCCTGCGCCAGCGCAGCGACCGTATTGCCGGGCAATCCATCGTACATACCGTAGGATTTGAATCGTCCGGCGGAGTAACGGGTCAATCCACCCCCATAGGTTCCGATCCATAGGGTTCCGTCTCGCGGGTCTTCCAAGAGCGTCTCGATTACGTTGCTCTTCAAATCCGGGGTGGTCGTCTTGTCAAAGACTGCGAATTCTGTTCCATTAAATCTGACCAGGCCTTCTCCGGTACCGAACCACAGATAGCCGTCTCTGGTTTGAAGAATTGTTAGAACCGAGTTCTGCGGTAATCCGTCCGCTACCGTCCAGGCATTACGAGCATATTGACCAATGGACTTGGTTGGATCTAAAGCCGTAGCGCATATTACAGAAACCAGCACCAAAGCAACCGGCAAGGCTGCCCGTAGAATCGAGCGAGGAATCGTCCCATTGGTCTGGTTTCCACACTCATGCTGATTCAATTAAACACCGCCATTCCAGATTGGGGCTACATTTCCATATACGGCCTTTCGTGGAAAAACTTTAAGAGAGTTGTGACAACAGTCCCTGCGCCCTCAGGGGCTCAGGGGCTCAGGGGCTGAAGCCGGCTGAAGCCGAATATCACTTACTTTAGGGACAAAAAGTCGCGGGTTTAACTTGGGCGTAGTCCGGCAGAGCCTGTCCTGAGTTCGTCGAAGGAGCGAAACAGGTCAGCCCAGGCCGTCAGGCCCGTGTGGGTATAGGGTACGAACAGAGCCCCGTAGGGGCGACACAAGATTTTCTTGGTGCGCAAATCTCTCTTTAGTTGAGCAAAGCTCACGATTACGTGAACAGCATTGGGCTTCAGCCGAGCGAACCGCAGTACAAATGGCGCCAAGGGCCTCGCTCTCATCTGCGAAATCAGAGGCGACACTGGTTTTTGTTCAACGATACTGCGCCACGGGCACAGTAACCGGTTGATCCAGAGCGAACTCCAGCAGCGTCTCGCTGGGGACATGCACCTGTTCACCCCTGGTCATTACCTGCGCGGCAGTACCGGCTCCGGCGCCCACGCCCGCTCCAATGGCAGCTCCTTTTCCGCCGCCGGCGATAGCTCCAATTACGGCGCCCACCGCTGCTCCTCCGCCGACCTTGGCGGCGGTGTTGCCTCCCCGTGATTTACCTGAGAGTTCGTAATCGCCTGTAGTGAGCGGGACGGTCTGGCCGTTGACCACCATGCCGGTCAGCGAGAGTTTGAGCTGGGATTTGCCCTGGATGTGTCCGGCTTCCTTCGCTTCGTCCAGCCGGCCGTAAACCTCCGCGCCCTTCGATGCCACCAGCGTGTCATTTACGTAGAGAGGCTGCTCCAAAGTGGCGGAGAACTTGTCGCCGACGCGGTTCTTGTTGGAATCGATGGGATCAATGGTGCGGACCATGAGGCGCGTCCCCATCGGCACGGTCACGTTACTTGAATTATTGGAATGCGGCTCTCTGCGTTGAGTAAGTTGAGGCTGATCGGCTTGAACCGGAGCATCGTCGCCCCTGTCTTTGCGGCGCGCAGAGTCGCGGTCGTCCCGGTTGCCAAAGCCGCGCTCGTTGCTGGAACGCGATGTATCGGACGCTTCGAATTTCAGCGCCGCCACGTCTGCCACGTCATATTGCTGGACGCTGGAACCCACGCGAAAGCTGATTTGATTTTCCGATCCGCCCATGTAGGTGCCTTTGATCAGGCTGCCATTCTTCAACTCCAGGGAGTCGGCCCAAACCGATGAGGTCAAAAGGCAAACCAACGCCAGAAACCCATAGTGCAACTTCTTCATAACTTCTTCCCCTTATTCGGACCCGCTAAAACCATTTCACAACAAACAGGCAAACGGCGCAATGGGAAAACCTATCGCGGCTCTAATACAAATTAAACCCCGCAACAGACTGGAAGTTGTCGATAAGATCGGAACTATGATTTTCCTGGTCATCGCCGCTGTGCTGGGTCTGCAGTCGCTCGCCCAGGCCTTTTTCAGCCGCCGGGATGCGCGCAGGTTTCCTCCCCCGGGAAAACCGGGTAACCGAGGTGGCTGCCGGTTGCACGCTCTGCCCATGGGAACGGGAGAGCCGGTGGTGGTGCTGGAAGCCGGAATCTCAGCTACTTGCCTCACCTGGAGCCTGGTGCAACCCCAACTCGCAGCCTTCACCACCGCTTATAGCTATGATCGCGCCGGACTGGGCTGGAGCCCCAACCCTGGCCGCCCTCATTCGTCTGGCGCCATGACCATGACTATGGCCATGGCAACTGACCTCCACGAAATGCTGCAACAATTGCAAATACACGGGCCTTACATCCTGGTTGCGCATTCTTTTGGCGCCTACGTTGTTCTTGCTTATGCGCAGCACTTTGGCCATGGGGGCGAAAAAATTGCCGGGATCGTCCTGGTAGATCCGCTCACTCCTGAAGAATGGACGCAGCCCACAGCTAAGCAACGCCGCAGAATGTTCAGGGCCGTCTGGCTCACGCGGACCGTCGGAATCCTTGCCAGTCTGGGCGTGCCGCGTTTCTTGCTTTGGTTGCTTCAAATCGGCAACCGGGAACCCTCCAGGTCTTTGCGGATTGCAGCTCGTGCAACTCAAACCAGCCGGCGAATCCTGAATGAGTTGACCAAGCTGCCGCTCAAGGTAAGGCGGTTGATCCGCATGCACTGGAGTTCTCCCAAACTCTTCTGGACTATGGCCAACCAGATCCACGCGCTGCCGCAATGCGCTCGGGAGGTGGCCGGCTGTTCCATCTCTCCCCACATTCCGGTGACGGTAATTTCGGGCATCCATCAGCCGCCGGAGATCCTGGCCAGCCACGCAGCCATCGCCAATCGCTCCGTGCAGGGCAAGCACATCATGGCTGGCAGGAGTGCCCATTGGGTCCAGTTTGATCAGCCGGAACTGGTTGTGGAGGCGGTGCGGGAAATCGCAAGCAAAGTCCTATCTTCACATCCGCGCGGATGTGAAGATTGAAATTCCGTTGGGTGACGATTGATGGAACGATTAGGAGCAAGAGTCGCGGGTTAACTTAAACCTTGAAACCACTCTAACCTTCATTCCGCCGGCGAATTTACCCCCAAATCTTGCAGTATTGTTGAAGTATTGTTACAGTGGGTCTGTAACTTGAGGCGTAATCGCGGCGTCGGGGCCGCGAGCCGAAATCCTGACCCTGAGGTCGGCCGAAGGGAAGGATCTAAATTCCGAGTCTTCCGCGAAGACTTTAACTCTCGTGGTCCTTCTTCCAAGCGCTTGCCCGTAGTGTTTTCCTTGCAGGACGGAACCAAGTGATTTTGTAGCGGGTTGTAGCGGGTTGTAGCGGGTCAATCAGAGCTTTTTTCTGGAGCTGGATAATCTCCGTAAGTGATTGTATCCAGATAGCTTCCGTGAAAAACGAAGGAAAAATGTAGCGGTGTAGCGGGTGTAGCGGCAATCTTTGCCTGGTCAGGTCAGAATGGCCAGAAACAAGAATTTCAAGTCGGCACCCCAAGGGTTCAAGTCGGCACAAACCGTTCTCAAGTCGGCACAAGCAGCATTCAAGTCGGCAGTCCAGACGTTCAAGTCGGCACAAATGGAGTCCAAGTCGGCACAAAAAAGTAGCTCATTCCCTCTAACCCTAATGTTTTCAACGCGTCTGTTCAAATGCGCATGGGTTTGGAATGAAATTTGTACAATTTCTGGAAAACCAGAGGAAGGTAGCCAACATAGCGGCTAAAAGCGGTTTCATAGTCCGGCCAGCAGCTAGCAGATTATTCATAGACCACGCTAGATTCTAAAGTAACGTCCCGCCTTGCCCAATTCCTGTGTGTCCTATGTGCCAATTGCTAAAATGGGATAGATGGCAAGCCCCGGAGGATCGAGACATGTTGCTCTTGCCTCCTCGACAAACCGCCTTTAAGCCCCCCGCTTATATAGTCCGTTTGTCTTCTAAAGTCTTGTCCCCCATTGCCGATAGGCACAAAGAGTGTTTCTTGTTTTTCGGGACACCATGAGCTTAAAGATAGCTCAGATTTCGTGGCAACGAATGAGTGCTGTCCTCTTGTGGGGCGAGAATCGTGTGCCGTAGGCCGGAAAAATGCAAGGCGGATGAAACCAACATGGCGATAAAGAAGGCTCAATTTGCGGCAATTCTAGTGGCTCTGCTCATGGGAGTCTTAGCGCGGGCTCTGGATCCCGCTAAACATCTCACAGAGTACGCCCGCAACATCTGGGGACCGGCGCAAGGGCTTCCCCAGAACAGCGTGCAGGCCATCCAGCAAACCAGTGACGGCTATCTCTGGTTTGGCACCCAGGAGGGGTTGGCGCGCTTTGATGGAGCCCGCTTCAGGATTTTCAACAAAGCCAACACCAGCGCTATCAAGGCCGATAATATCGGTACCATCGTGCGAGCCCGGGACGGCAGCATCTGGATCGGCATCCATGGTGGCGGCGTGGTTCATTACGACCAGGGCCAGTTCCAAAGTTATACCTCTGCCGACGGCCTTTCCGGCAACAACGTGATTGCCGTTGCGCAAGACGCGCACAATGACATCTGGATTGCCACGCCTGACTTCATCAATCGAATCAGCTCCGGCAAAATCACAAAATACGGGAAAGAAAGCGGCATCTCCGACACCATCACGGCGCTGGCCATCGACCCTGCCGGACGCGTTCTAGCCGGAACTCTCCATGGAATCCTGGGTCTGTCTAACGGCACATTCGAGCGCCTGGATCTTCACCTACCCAAAAAAGCTTCTGTAACCTCGCTTCAATATGATCGCAGCGGAGCTCTGTGGGTGGGAGCCGGTATCGAGGGAATTTTTGTGTTTTCCGATAACCGGCTCTTGCACTACGGCAAGCGCGAAGGTTTGCCGGCGGCGGCGATCAATTTGATGTTTGAGGATAGCAGCGGCAGCCACTGGGTGGGCACGGGCGGCGCCGGGGTTTGCCGATTCCAGGCAGGAAAATTTGAATGTCTCAGCACCAAACAAGGGTTAAGCAATGATGTTGTAATGTCCCTGTACCAGGATATGGAAGGCAGCCTATGGGTGGGAACTCTGGGCGCCGGCGTGAACCGCTTGCGCGACGGTAAGGTCACCACCTATGGGACATCGGCGGGTCTCAGTAGTCCCTTGGCGCAGGGAGTCTATCAGAGTCGGGATGGAAGCATTTGGGTTGGAACTGCCAAAGGCGTGAACCGGCTGAAGAATGGCCAGGTCACTGTATTTCAGAATCCCAAAGGGCCTGGGAGCAATGACATTTCCGCCATCGTAGAGGACCACGACGGCGACATCTGGCTCGGCACCACGCAAGCCGGAATGAGCCGGCTGCGCCAAGGCGTCTTTACGAACTACACCATCAAAGAAGGCCTGCCTTCGAATGCCATACGCTGTCTTTTTGTGGACCACCAGGGAACCCTTTGGATCGGCACCGATGGCGCTGGGATTGTTGAATTCAAAGACGGAAAGTTCAATGCCTACACCAAGAAAGAGGGACTTGCTTCGAATACCGTAATGGCCATTGCCGAAGATTTTCAGCATACGATTTGGGCCGGCGCCACTGAAGGCTTGGCCCGCCGGGAAAAAACCCGGTTCGTGCAGATCCTGGCGCCGGAGCTTCCCTATGGAGGCCCCACCCAGATCGATGCGATTCTTGAGGGCCGCGCCCATGCTTTGTGGATTGGGACGGCAGGGAACGGCTTATTTCGATACAAAGAAGCAAAATTCACGCGCTTTACCGTGAAAGACGGCCTGTTTGACGATTCGATCTGGAGCATTCTCGACGATAACTCCGGCTACCTGTGGATGAGTTCCAATCGAGGCATTGTGCGCATGAAGAAAGATCAATTAGACGCCTTTGCCGATCATCAGCTCAGCTCGGTTTCCTACGAGCATTTTGGAACTGCCGATGGCATGTTGAATGTTGAGTGCAACGGCGATGGGTATTGGCCGTCAGGATGGAAGACCTCCGATGGAAAGCTGCTGTTCGCCAATATCGCCGGGGTCGTAGTCATCGATCCGGAACACATTGCCATCAATCCCGTGGCGCCGCCGGTGGTGATTGAAGAAGTTTCCGCCGGCAAGTCGGTCATTGCGCCCGGCGCCAGAGTGCCCGTTGGCAATGGCTCGCTGGAATTGCATTTTACGGCGCTCAGCTTTGTGGCTCCGGAGAAAGTAAAGTTCAAGTACAAGCTGGAAGGTTTTGACCAGGACTGGGTGGAGGCCGAGACCAGGCGCGTGGCCTATTACACCAACCTCTCGCCGGGGCGTTACCGCTTTGTTGTTATTGCTTCCAATAATGACGGAGTGTGGAACGAAGCCGGCGCCGGCTTTTCATTTCAAATGAAACCGCATTTCTATCAGACCTGGTGGTTTTATGGGCTCGGCGCGATTGCTCTGGTGCTGGTTGTGATAGGCGGTGATGGCGTCCGCGTCCGGCAGTTGCGGGCCCGCGAAATCACGCTCTCGCTGCGAGTGGAAGAACGCACCAGCGAGTTGCGCCAGGAAATTGCCAGCCGCATACAGGCGCAAAGCGAAATCGCTCTGCAGCAGCACCAATTTCAAAAGCTGTTCCAGAATGCGCCCATCGGCATTGTGATGCTGGATCGGCACGATAGAATCCTGGCGGCCAATAGGGCTTTTGAGACGATCTTTCAACACAAGTCAGAAGAGCTGCAGCTCAGATATATCAATGAAGTGATCGTTCCGCACATCTATTCTGAAGAAGCCTCGGAGATCTCCAGGCAGACCTTTGCGGGTCAAGCCTACCGGCAGGAAACTGTCCGGCAGAGGAAGGACGGAAGTCTGGTGCCGGTCGAGGTCTATGGCGTACCCATCCATAACAGTGAAAACCTGGAGGGCACGTATGGGATGTATGTGGACATCAGCGTCCGGACAAAAGCGGAAGAGGAATTGAAGAGGGCCAAGAATGCCGCGGAAGCGGCCAGCCAGGCAAAAAGCGCCTTCCTGGCGACCATGAGTCATGAGATCCGTACGCCGATGAATGGCATCCTGGGTATGACCGAACTGGTCCTCGATACGGATCTGACCCGCGATCAGCGAGAGAACCTGGAGCTGGCCCGGTTGTCCGCAGATTCCCTTCTTGGACTGATTAACGATATTCTCGATTTCTCCAAGATCGAAGCCGGCAAGATGGAGTTCGAAGAGATTGACTTTGATCTGCGCGAAAGCCTGGGCGAAACCATGCGGACGCTGGCTGTCCGCACGCATGAGAAAGGCTTGGAACTGGTCTATGAAGTCCAGGAAGAAGTGCCCGATGCGGTAGTAGGAGACCCCGGACGGCTGCGCCAGGTGGTGGTAAACCTTGCTGGCAATGCCATTAAGTTCACGCAAGCTGGCGAAATAGTCGTTCGCGTGCGGGCCGAGGGTGTGACCGAAGAACAGGTTCAACTGCACTTTGCAGTCAGCGATACCGGCATAGGAATTCCTGCCGAAAAGCAGGAATCGATCTTCGATGCCTTCACTCAAGCGGATAATTCCACCACCCGCAAATACGGAGGCACCGGTCTTGGCCTTACCATCTGTTCACGTTTGGTGGCCCGGATGGGCGGCCGCATTTGGGTGGAGAGCAAGTCTGGACAGGGCAGCACCTTCCATTTCACCGCGCAATTTGGAAGGCAAAAAGTCTCCGCCATCAGCTCGGCTGATGATCTTGGCGCAGCCGCGCGTCACGGCCACCCGGGAATAACCGTTCACATGATCAAGCCCATTCCGCAATTGGAACTACTGAAAGCCCTTCACCCCGCGCCTGGAACGACGAACGGAGAACCCCAGCCGTCCCCGCTGCCGGCCGGATCAGCCTTGCGAGCCGGGGCCGCCTTCCCAGAGGAAAGACCGCATTTGCAGATACTGCTGGCGGAAGACAACACCGTAAACCAGTTGCTCGCCGTGCGCCTGCTCCAGAAACGTGGCCACCAGGTCACGGTGGCCGCCAATGGCAGGGAAACGCTTGAGATCCTGGAAAGACAGTCTTTTGATCTCCTGCTTATGGATATCCAGATGCCGGAAATGGACGGGCTCACAGCCACGGCCGCAATCCGTGCCCGCGAGCAACAAACCGGCGCCCACCTTCCCATTGTCGCCATGACCGCACGCGCCATGAAAGGCGATCGGGAGAACTGTTTAGCCTCCGGCATGGACGCCTACATCTCCAAGCCAATTCGGGCCGATCAGCTCTTTCAAATTGTTGAAAACCTGCTGCAGCCCGGCGCTCCACTCCAGCAGGGACAATGCAAAACCGAGACTCATCGATTTCAAGAAAACGCATTTCCAGCCAATCAATGCTGACACCGAGGAATCGTCAGCGTGGATTATTCATGAACTGGATTATTCATGAAGATTCGTACAAAAAAACAATTCGTCATCCCGACGGTCTACTCGCGCACCGGCGCGGGTAGATCGGAGGGACCTTGCGTTTTTGCCATGAACCACAAGTTTCTTACGGTTTAACTCAACGATGAGAAGACAAACCCTTCCGAAATCTCCCGCCACACTCTTGCATGTGGAGAAGGGATCAGCTATAGTCCCTTTCATGTTGATCTCTCTGTCCAGACAAGCGCAGGCGGCATACCCGCTCCCGTGGGGCCATCTGTGTGTCTTGCAGGCCGGAGGCCAGAGGATCGATATGCGCTGAAAATCTTAAAAACCAGCAATCATATTGAACCCGCTGCCCCAGGCAGCGGGTTTTGCTTTTGCGACATAACCAGAAAGGAAGAAAACGCATGAACTCTTTGACTCATACTGAAACAACCTCATTGAGCCCTGCACTTACTCGCAAGAAACTTGCTCTGCTAGGCTGCGGAAAGCTGGGGACCATTCTTCTCCAGGCTTTCCTGGAGCGCGGACTGGTAGGCAAGGACGAAGCTATCGCCACCGTTCAGCACCAAGACAAATGCCAGGCACTCTCCCATCAGCTCGGTGGAGTGTATTTGACCACCGACAATCTTCAAGCGGTGGCGGATGCGCCCATCGTTCTGATATGCGTGAAACCCCAAGCGATGCCGCAGTTGCTGGCGGAGATTGCTCCTGCCCTTAAGCCCAACACGCTGGTGATTTCGGCGGTCACCTCCGCCACCCTGCCATTTATTCAACAGCACCTTGGCAAGAGCATCGCAGTCATTCGCGCCATGCCTAATACTCCGGCCATGGTGGGCGCAGGCATGACCGGCCTGGCTGCGGCGGATTCCACGCTGCCGGAGCATCTGGAGACGGCCAAGAGCCTGTTTGAAAGCGTGGGCCGGGTAGCGGTTGTAGACGAGAAACATATGGACGCCATTACCGCTCTCTCCGCCAGCGGCCCGGCGTTTGTATTTGTGATTCTGGAGTCCCTGGCCGAAGCAGGCGTGAAAGTGGGATTGCCGCGCGATCTGGCCACCACCCTGGCGGCACAGACTCTCTTTGGAGCCGCGCAACTGGCGCTGAAAACCGGCCATCACCCCGCCCTGCTCAAAGACTCAGTCACTACTCCCGCCGGATGCACCATTGACGGGCTGATCGAACTGGAGAAAGGCGGCCTGCGCGTGACTTTAATCAACGCGATCATCACCACCACCAACCGCGCGCGGGAGTTGATGTCCAAGTCGTAGCGCAACGCAGAAAGCGAAGTAAGAGTGATTATCTACATCGATGAAATCGGAGCCCACGATGCGTCGGACGCCCCGCGCTGCTCAGACGTTATTGCGATCGTTGGCTATGCTGCCCCTCTTGGGGCCTGGGAAGCCATAGAAAAAATGTCGATTGAGATGTTGGAGCTTTACGGCGTTACCGGATTCCAGGCAGGCAGCCTGGCCATGGATTGGCCGGAGTTGAAACGCCAGCAATTCTTGAACGCCCTGGTTGAAATTGTCCGGAGCCGCACTTCAATGGGAGTGGCAGCCGTATTGAACGCACGGGACTACAAAGAGCTGGCCCCTGATTGGTTCCAGCGGGAGAATGAGCATCCTTATCATTTTGGGTTTCAGCTCTTTTTTGACATGCTCCTGGGAACCCTGGAAAAGCTTTTGGACCCGCCGCTCCGGAAACTCCAGAAGCTCGCCTTCATTCTGGACCAGAACGACTCTATGCAGAGATCCGCCGGAAGTTTTCTGCAACTGAAAGCGCTTCGAGACACCCATAATCGCATGGGGACAATCACTTTCAAATCCCGCCAGGACTGCCCGTTGCTGCAAGTTGTCGGCCTGATCCTGCACCTGATGCGAGAAGAGGTAGCGCGACAGGCCCAAAGCAAGCCCAGGCAGCAGTGGGCACTCGAGATGCGCCAGCGATACAACCTGCTAGTTGGCATTTACGACCAGGAAAATATCGGCGGCCTGATTCAAAGAATCATGGCTGCGAAACTTAAAGCGGTAAGCATGAACCTCCACTACGGAGGCACGGAGATACTGAAGGCCGGTTTCACCGCGGAGACGTGAGACACAGAGAGAACACGGCGAAAACCGAGAACCAGTTTCACCGCCGAGACGCGGAGAATATTTTGACTTTTACCATAACGAAGGCACACACTCAGCCGTTATTACGAATCCCAAAATCTCGGCTTTCCGACAGCCTGCTCTTGAATTTCCTTCGTGTTCCCTTCGTGACCTCTGTGGTTAATGGCTTTGGGGTTCCTTTTCTTTCCTGCGGTTCCGATGCCTGCCTAACGTTTGCGCTTTGCCAATTTACCCAATTACCAAGTCACCCAATTACCCAATCTCTTCTCATTTTCTCTTGGCAGCCTCGACGCTTCGCGTGGGATCGGCTCCTTGCCAGGTAACATCGGCAGTCGGTCCGTAGCTTGGAGGCACGGGTTTGTCCAGGAGTCGCAGATAGCCGCTCAACTGAGTGCGATGGTGAGCGGTGTGCAGCACCCGCCGCCAGAATACCCAGATGCGTTGCTGCCGGACATCGAAGAAAGGAACAATTTCCAGCCACCATTTTTCATCGCGCCCGGCCATGCGGGCCAATCTCGGCTTGCACAGCTCCTCGTTGCGCCGGCAAAACGCCGCGGGGGTAAGCTCCTGCGGGATCAGCGCTCCCGGCTCGGGTTCTTCGGGGAGGCCAATGAATTCGGCAAAGAAGCGGCGCTCGGAAAGGAGCTGGTGTTTCATGATCTCCAGCACGGTGGCCGAGCGGGCCGCGGACCTGAATTCCATCTCCACTGGGCCGAATTGCCGCCACACCGTTATGACTTTGCTGGTCTCGCTGGCGTAGGTGTCCAGGAGATGCTGAAAGATCGGATTCGAAGCCCGCGGAACCTCTGCGGCAGGAATGGCTGTGTATTCATATTGCATGGCCATAACGAGAATACACCTTATAATGATGAAATGATCCAGCACCAGACCTAGGGGGGAGGCCAATTTGGCGGACACCGCAGAGAAAGCAAAAAAGACTACACGGCAGCAGCTCAAGTCCGTGATGCCTCAGATATGGGAGTTGATTCGGCCCCGGCGGTTTCGGCTGGCGATTGGCTTTGCGTTGCTGGCGATCGGACGGGTAACGAGTCTGGCCTTGCCTTATTCCAGCCGTATCCTGCTGGATCGTGTGATTCCGCGTAAAGATATTCATCTTCTTACGTTGCTGGTTATGGGCGTGGTGGTGGCCTCAATCATTCAAGGCGTGACTTCCTATGCGCTCACGCAACTGCTGTCCAAGGATGGACAACGGGCGATAGCCGAGTTGAGGCGCAAGGTGCAAGCCCATGTCGCCCGCCTGTCCGTGAGCTACTACGACTCCACCAAGAGCGGCGTTATGGTTTCACGCATCATGAGCGATGTGGAGGGCGTGCGCAACATCATCGGCACAGGGTTGATGGAGTTTGCCGGCGGAATTTTGACGGCCGCCATCGTGCTCGTCTGGATGATCAAAATCAGTTACCTCATGACATCCATTGCCGTGGGCGCTCTCATTTTATTTTCCCTGGTGCTCAAGAAGGCCTTTAAGACCATCCGCCCCATTTTTCGCGAACGGGGCAAGCTCAATGCCGAGGTCACCGGCAGGTTGACCGAATCGCTGGGCGGAGTGCGGGTGGTCAAGGGCTACCATGCGGAAGAGCGCGAGCAACATGTGTTCAGTGGCGGCGTGGAGAAACTGCTGCAAAATGTCTTGAACACGCTGACGGCCATGTCCACCATGAGCCTGGCCTCCACCCTGGTGATGGGGAGCGTCGGCGCGGTCATCATGTTCATAGGCGGAAAAGAGATGATGTCCGGCCATATGACGCAAGGCCAGTTTTTCCAATACACGCTGTTTATGGGCTTTCTGGCTGCGCCGGTCATGCAGATTACGAATATCGGAAGCCAGATTACGGAGGCTGTCGCCGGGCTGGATCGAACCCGTGAAATATTCCACGAGCAGGAGGAGTACGCCGATCCGGAACGCACCATTATGCTTCCTGAAATGAAAGGGCTGCTCAGCTTCGAGAATGTTGATTTCGAGTATGAGCCCGGGAAACCCGTTCTTGAAGACGTCAGTTTTACATCGGTTCCCGGGAGCGTGACCGCCCTGGTTGGATCTTCCGGTTCCGGCAAGTCAACCATCATTGGACTGGTGGCGGCCTTTCACAAGCCCACTCATGGCGCCATCTACATCGATGGCAAGAATCTGAGCAAGGT